>ENA-ORPK01003406-ORPK01003406.1-human-gut-metagenome-genome-assembly--contig:-NODE-3406-length-9949-cov-2.978371_pt1 | contig 9949 bp, 8 predicted proteins | sample MGYA00242139_ERZ509068 | MGnify/ENA primary metagenome ERZ509068 (study PRJEB26280, sample SAMEA2338687) | human gut metagenome | biome: human gut; feature: human-associated habitat; material: faeces... | reverse complement strand
CCTGTCATAGCATCAATTACGAGCAATTTTTCCTGTGGATTATAAACTTTATCCAAAATCAAAAGTTCAGCCATCATCTCGGTATCGATTTGCAAACGACCTGCCGTATCAATCAAAACGAGGTTATAACTTTCGTTTTTGGCTTTGTCGATACCTTCTCTGACGACACGTTGAACGTCTTTGCAATCATCGATTGTGAAAACGTCAACTCCGATTTGTTGACCTAAAGTTTTCAACTGAGTAATTGCTGCCGGACGATAGACGTCTGCCGCAATCATCAAAGGCTTTCTGCCGTCTTTTTTAAACTTCATGGCAAGTTTTGCACAAGATGTTGTTTTACCTGAACCTTGCAAACCAAGCATCATAATCAAGGACGGTTGACCGCTCAAATCAATAGGGTGATCTTCTTTGCCCAAAAGTTCCGTCAATTCGTCGTGAACGATTTTGACGAGTTGTTGACTCGGGTTAACACCTTGAACAACTTTTTCGCCTTCTGCACGTTCTCTGACCTTAGAAATAAATGATTTCACAACGGTCAAATTGACGTCTGCCTCAAGTAATGCACGACGGACTTCTCTCAATGCGTCCTGCATATTATCTTCGGTCAACTTGTCATTGCCCGAGGTTTTTCTGATAATTTCCGTTAAACGTTCCGATAAATTGTCAAACATAATTAATTTTTCTTTCCGAAGTCAGCACTTGTAATAACTCTGTCGATTAAGCCGTATTCGCACGCTTGTTGAGCGGACATATAGTTGTCACGTTCTGTATCGGCCTTAATCTTTTCTATTGTTTGTCCTGTGTGTTTTGACAAAAGTTCGTTCAAAGTCGAACGCATGCGGAGAATTTCTTTCGCTTCGATTTCAATGTCAGATGCTTGACCTTTTGCACCGCCTAAAGGTTGGTGAATCATAATTCTTGCACTCGGAAGAGCAAGTCTTTTACCCGGAGTGCCTGCTGAAAGTAAAAATGCACCCATACTTGCCGCTTCGCCGATACAAATTGTGCTAACGTCTGCTCTGATGTGGTTCATTGTATCAAAGATTGCAAAACCTGACGTGATAACGCCTCCGGGGGAGTTGATATAGAGCATAATATCCTTTTCAGGATTTTCGCTATCCAAGAGCAAAAGTTGTGCTACGATTGAGTTTGCCAAATCGTCATCAATTTCTTCGCCCAAGAAAATAATTCTTTCTCTTAACAATCTTGAAAAAATATCAAACGAACGTTCGCCTCTTGATGAGGATTCAATAACAGTCGGCATGTATGAAAGTATTTTTGAATAATCCATTTTATTTCCCTTTGAAAATATTTACTTTATAATTATATTAAAATCGTACCACAAGCATAATTTTTATACCAATTTTTAACGATAATGAGGTTTCATGATAGATTTCGACAAACCGGTTTGGAACGACAGAGAATCATTATTTATCAACAGACCCGAAGTTTCGGGGATTTACGAAGGTCAAAGCACAACCTATCAGTATGCTTTGCCCAATTCTGATTATCCGATTTTGAGAATGCCTTATAACATTTATGACAAACAAGGCGATGTCCTTGAGCATGGAATGTATATGCTCATGCTTGATGCAAACAGAAAATATTTGATGTTTGTTCAAAGCGGTATGGTTAAGGCTCGAGTTCCTGTTTTAAAATATTCCGAAAAAATGGTGGACGAAGAAGCCCGTCAAGAACGTGAAGATATTTATGAAAATTATAAAAAATATATGCAACGTGGTCGCCAACGCAAGGCAAAGACTTATTTAAAAGAACTTGAAATTTACGATAAACGCTTGCAGGCACAGATGAAAGCGTCAATTACGGAAGATGAAATTTCAGGATTTTACGTTGTTCAATACGAAACTTTTACCCAAAAAGCCACAGCAATAATTCCGATTTACAAGTAAACTTTTGATGTAAAAATCCGTAATAATATTCACAATTAATAAAAATTGAGATATTATTGTTACATAAGTTTTGCAAAAGGTTTGCGAAAGGACAAATATGAAATCTTCTAAAAATCAATATTCTATTAAATCTTGCCCCACTGATGATGCTGAACAATTAGAATTGCTCTTGAATTCAATGTCTGAGGACGGCTGGGATTTATATACTATGCACGAAGTCGAAAGTGAGGACGAAGGTTACGAATACAGTTGTATTTTCGTAAAAGAAGTTTCTCCTGAAGATATGTTTAAGGAAGATTTTTCGGACTATTTCGGATTTAAAACGAAAATGGAAAGAATTATGTCTCCGAAGCAAGAACCGCTTGACTTATGCCTCGATATCCAAAAGAAAATCAAGGAACAAAGAGAAAAAATTTCAAGAATTAAATCTCTTCTCGATTCGACCTCTGAAGATAGTCGTAATCAACTCAACGACGAGATTTCGGTCAATATTGACGAACTTGAAAAATTAAAGAAAAAATTATACAACTGTTTGTTACCTGACATTATGTATAACAAATTGGGCGAAAACAAACTCACAATTGCACTTTCAGAAGAATTGACCGAACTTGTTAACCCGGATGTCGAAGTTAATTTGCTCTCGAAAATTGTTCAAGTAAGACAAAATCTCACGGACGAATTGGGCTACGTAATCCCCGAAGTTCGCCCTGTGAACGGCGATTGCCTCCAAGCAAATGAATTTGTTATCAACGTTCGTGGCACGCAGGCAATCAAGTCATGCTGCTACGTCGGCTACTCAATGTATTTCAAGGACGAATTGAACTTAACAAAACTTCCAAAAAATACTATCAAAGATGTTGACCCTGTGACTGGCAAAAAAATTGTTTGGATTCAACAGGACAAATCAGACGATTTCTGGCAAAAAGGTTTAGATGCAAATGATTACATTGCAAGACTATTGGACTATGTCGCTGTAAAATATGTTGATGAAATTTTAGATTATTCAGATATGAACAAATACATCGAAATCGTTGCTCTTAGCAACCTTTTCTTACTCGAAAACATCATTCCCGATTTCGTTTCAATAGGCGAATTGAAATATTTGTTCACAAGTTTAATCAAAGAAAGAGTTTCAGTAAAAGACGTTGTTTATGTTTTTGAAAAAATTAATGACCTTTCAACTGACCCGACGAAAGATGACTTGTTGTGCGGCTTGAGAAGATATCTTGCAAGAAACATCTCTGCATCTCTCGTTGCTGACAACGGCACAATCAACCTCGTTGAATTGAGTGAAAAATCGTTGAAATCTTTGACAGGTGAAAAGGACGAAAACAGCGTCGTTAAAATCGAAAGCACAAAGATTGAAAAAATCTTGAAGAAAATAAACACAGTTTTGGAGGAAAAAAATCTTAAAATGAAAGATATTGCGGTCGTTTTGCCCTCAAATATCAGACAAATCGGATTTTTGGTTCTCTCAAAATTCAATCCTGAGATTAAGGTCGTTGCAAGAGAAGAAATTACAACAGACTTTCCCTCGGTGATTGTTGCAGAAGTTTAATTTGTTACAGTTATCACAAAATAGAATGATACATTAAATTTTGTTATAAATATTTCACAAATTAAAAAGTTATGCTAAAATTAAAAAGTTATTGAATGAAACAAATGGGATAAATTATATGACTGATGAAAATAAACCTCAACAAGGCTCGATTATGGTACCGCTCGATGATTTGGATACAGTGAGCGAAAAAGATTCAAATACAGTTGATGAACTCGCAATGGAATTGGCGGCAATCCACCAATCAGCGAAAAAAGTAGCAATTATCGGTAGCCGTAACCTTCCGATTACGCACCAACAACTCATTGAGGTTTTGGCTTTTGCATTGGTTAAACAAGGTAATACAATCATCACATCAGGTGGTTCAAGTGGAACAAACGCTGCTGCAATCCGTGGTGCAATGTCTGCTGACCCGCAAAAATTGAGAGTTATTCTCCCGCAAACTATCGGTCAACAACCGTCAGATGTTCAAGATCAATTAATTGGTGTTCACAATATCATCGAACACCCTGACAGAGCAATGATGACGCTTGCTGATGCCAGCAGAATTTGTAACAGAGAAATAATCGATGAATGTCAACAGTTGATTTGTTTCCTCTCTCATACTTCAACAACTTTGCACAATGCAACGCAATATGCTGAAGATATGCACAAGGTTGTAACCTCATTCTACCTTGATTAATAAAGTTTAAATTATTGAAGCACCTGAGTTTCGGGTGCTTTTTTTGTTGCCAAAATATGCTTTGCAACCGCTTCACCCATAGAAAAACAATTCATCTGCGTGCGAACTGCCGCTTGTGCCTTAAATTCAGCACTCAAACAGCGTCCAACCACGAACAAATTGTCATATTTCTCTGAAATCAACGACTCGAGCGGTAAATACCAAACATGTTTCGTAAACGTCAACTCACCCTGACCCTTTTTATCAGAGTGAACATCAATCGGGTAATCAGACGCAAGTGCAATGTTTTCGGGCTTTTTACCAGTCGAAATATCACTCACTGTAAATACCTTTTTCCCCTTAACTCGTCTACTTTCTCGAACTCCTAGCATGTCGGAAATGTTAGAAACATAGGCGTTTTCAAAGCCTTTGAGGTATTTTCGGCAAAAATCTGCAATTCTGTTAATCCGTTTTCGACCCTCAATAAGCAACTCAGAAAGGGCGTACATTGGCTCAGCAGATGCTTTCTCGCCTTCTTTGGGAAGTAATTTTGGACAGTTGAACGCTACACAACCGTCCGCATAAGGCACTGAAAATATCTGAAAATACGCACTGTCAGAGGGCTTAAGCACCCCGTCAGCAACCGCTTGTTCAAATATTGGTGCAAGTGCCCAGTTACCACTCTTATCCCACGTGCATGCCGTTGAAAAATGAACTTGTCCGTCAACTTCGCACGCAGTCGTTACGTTTCTGTTTTTGTCAAAATTCATAATCCAATCTGAAAATTTTTTATTATCAACATTCGACATCATAAATCTCAACGAAAGCGATTGTTTTTCATCGATATCTTTTAAAAATTCTAAATTTAATTTTTCAAAAATTTTTCCATTTCCTGTTCCGTCTACAAGATAATTCGTTTCGATATGTAATGATAATACTTCCGAGTTTGCATTCAAGAAAAATTTATCATTTTTTTCTTCTACTTGAAAAATTTCTGTGTTAAATAAGACTTTGCAGCCAACTGATGATAGCATTTCGTCAAAAACCGATTTCATAAGTTCAGGATTAAACCAACCTGTATTACCGTCCTCGTAGGTAATACAGGCATTTTGAAATTTTGCTACAGAGATTAACTCGTTATAAAATTCAACATTTATGCCAAGCGAATTCAGTTTCATAACAGGAATTACGAGTCCGGAAGTTATCAAGCCGCCAAGGTGAATATTCTTCTCGATTAATAAAGTTTTTAATCCATTTTTAGCGGCATTCCAAGCACAAGCAATTCCGCCCGCTCCGCCACCAACAACTACAACGTCAAATTTTTCCATAAATCCTCTTATATTCGCTCGCACTCATTATATCACACTTTGAAACCTCTTCCTCTCGGTTTTTTAAAATTGTCGCTGAATCATCAGACAAATTCTTGTCACGATAAGCAATTCCGGCCTTCGTGTTCATAAGTCCGTAATCGTATTCGGTTAGTTCGTGCTGAATTTTTGATTTGTCTAAACTTGCAACCGTGCCGAACTGAGAATTGTCCAAAATAATTTTGCCAAGATTAAACCCTAAATCGAAAAGCGTCTTTCGGACAGGTGTCGAATTTGAATATGTGGACAAAATTCCATGCTCGTCCATTTTCGATTTTAAAAGCGATAAAAATTCATAACTCCACAACAAAGGTTGCTTGTGAGGGGTAAATGCGTCTAAAAACACAAAATTATACCCAGATTTGATATTTTGAGCAGAAACTCGTCCATCATCGAACAATATCTCAAAATAAATATTAGCCCACTCATTGGCTTTTAAACCGACTTTCAGGCTATCTGATATATTTTGATAATATATATTATGTAACAACTCAAGAACGCCCTTAGAACCCTTGCAACTATACCCCTTATTTATATAACTTTCAAAAACAAGGCATATATCGGGGCAAAAGTAGTTTTTCTTGATATCAGGCTCTTTTCGGAAATAGTCCACAATGTACTCGATAAAATCATCGTAATTTTGCAAAAAATGAGCCAAAAGATACAAGTTTATCTCAGGTGTTTCATATCCGTCGATGATAAATGGAGATAAAAACGCAACTTCTTTTGAAATTTCGAGAGCGGTGATTTTAAGTTTGATTTTTGGATTGTTTTTTAGTGCAAAATAAATCGCCGCTTTTGTATTATAGCCGATTCCAAAACAAATATCCAAAACGTTGGCAGTATTATTTTCTTCGCAAAATTTTTCAAAGCCTGTTGAATAAATAAATTTGTCAAAACTTTCTTTTTTTGCACCTGTTACAGAGTGAAAAATATCCTTCGTTATGCCGTCATACATACCGACAGAACCGTCTTGTGTAAAATTAAAATCAATCTTCTCCATACTAAAATTTTATCCATGTTCTTTGGCATTTTCACCTTTTTAATCTATCTTAATTCTTTATTCGTGTACTGCAACTTGTTATTATACAATTTGACCTCGTGTACCTGAAAAGTTTCCCCTTATCTTATTTAAAATTTATATATTACATCTCTTTTTATGAAAATTTATAAAATGTTACTAAAAACAATCTCATTATCATAATATATCGGTAAGACATAAAGTAGTTTCTTTTTGAGTCGATGTTATCAGAATATATCATTTCGACATAACAAATAAATCGGTTAGAGACATTTGGATAATATCAAAGTGTTATTAATATGTATCCGATAGATACATTAATATAATATCAAAAAGAACGGATTATCATATTGTATCTATTCGGTATAATGTGATAATACAAACAAATGGGAAAAACTATAGTTTCAAAAATTTTTCAAATTGTTTTAAATGATTTTTTGGAAAAATTATTTTACCAAAACTTCTTTCAAAATATTTTTGTTCAAATCTTTGAGAATTGTAATTATATTTTTGTATAATTTTGAGTCTGTTGAATTAACTTTTTCAAAGAGAATGATCTTGTCATAACTTTTGACAGAGTTTACAAACTCGTCGGTGATATCGGCTGAAATTATAGTGTATTTGCCAAGATACTGCTCTTTTACATCTTCGATAGCATCATCGAAGGCAACGAGTGCAATGTTGCTGTCTTTATTGGCTAAGAAGCACATTTTGAGTTCTGTCAAATTGTCCATAAAATTATAAACAACGTTGTCGCCAAGCATTGAATATGTGAGTTTTTTGCTTGTTGTTTCTGCAAAAATCAAAGCAAAAAGTGCCGCAATTGCCCCAAATACAATGCCTAAGAGGATATTAATCAACAATTTCGGTGAAGATTGGTCGTAAACTTCGGGCATAAGAGGGGGATTGATGACCAAAACCTTAGAGTTGTCTGACATTTCAGCGACTATTCTTGCCCATTCCAATTTCGATGCCAACTGTGCTGCCTTTGTCGCATTTTCGGTAACTTCGATTTCAGAACGTTTGCCTGAAATGAATTGACCTTTTAAGTTTCCGATAGCCTTACTTGCTGATGCAGAAAATGCACTCATTGCGGAGATATTGCCCATACCGCTAACTGCAGATTCTGGAAGTCCAGCGGATTGACTGAGTTTTTCGTTAAGTTTGACTTTTGCCTTGTTATATTCTTTTTCAAGAATTGCTTTATCCGATTTTGATTTTTCGGTGTTCAAAGATTGCTGCAAATCAATGTAGTTTGAGATTATTGAATTTACAACATTATAAGCCAATTCAGGCTTTTTGGCTGTGTATTTAACTCTTAAAACATTTGTACCTTTAATGCTTTCGAAAGAGGGGTTTTTGCCTTTTTTATTAAATCTTTGAGCAGGAATCAATTTACCTGTTTTTTTAGTTGTAAAAATACCAAAAACTTTTCTATATTTGATATCATTTTCATTAATAACCTTTTGCATAACGAGGGGAGATTTGATTAATTCAATTTCGTTAGCCAATTTATTTGTTGCAGTCAAAGAGAATCCCTCCTCAACACGAGACTCAATCGCATAAGGGTTAAATTCGGCAAGGTTAGTGGCATTTGATTTATTGATATATAAATCAGTTTCAACAGTATATTTTTTAGGTAAAATGAAAGTTAAACCTACAAAAATAAGCAAAACAACGACAAATACTTTTACTATCAAGTATTTTCTTGTCCAAATTGCCAAAAAGATTTTTTTTAAATCAATCGTCAATTCATCTTCTAATTCGTTGTCAAAATTGTTATAACCTTGCGATTCTTGCATAATATCTCCAATACACATAATTTTTTATTATTGTATCATGAACAATAATTTTGATGTAAAATATTCTTTGCAAAGGTTATGTATGATTAAGAATTGTTTAAAAATTTTTACTTCAAATTTTATCCCATTAATTTTTATTATCTTTTAAACTTTAATTGTTATGATATTTAGTACTATGGACGTGATTTTGCAAGTAAAGATAAGTTTCGTTTCATAATTAACTAAATCAAAAAAATTGAATATGCTTGATTAATATTTTCAAATTAAGATCTTTTTATAAGATAAATGCAACCTCTAACCTAACTATTAGTAAAATTTATTATATTAAAGCATCAAAAAAATATTTTATTAAAAATAAAAGTTTCATTTAAATTATTTTCGTGTTATTAAAAATATATGGAAAAATCAGCAAAAAAAACTAATGTTTGCCTTGTTACTTGGTATAATTCATTAAATTATGGAACCTGCTTGCAAAGTTATGCTTTATTAAAAATTCTAAATGATTTTAACTATAACGCATTTATACCACAGACTCTTAAATTTTTTTATTATGATTTTTTTGATCATCCAATTCTATCAATAAAAAGTTTTATTAACATTATAAATAATAGTTTTTTTAATAACAAACAATCTAATAATATTGAAAAATGCTATACGAAAAGGCAACAAAAAATCAATGATTTTGTAGAAAAACATCATAATATATATCCTATAAATTCATATAAAGACTATAAAAAAATGCAAGATGATTCAGATATATATTTAACAGGAAGTGACCAGATTTGGAACCCATACATAATAAAAGAAGCATTTTTATTAACTTTTGTAAAAAATAAAAAAAGAAAAGTAGCATACGGATCCAGTTTAGGAGTGAGTAAAATACCGACGAAGAAGAAAAAACTATACAAGAGAGCCTTGTCTGATTTTTATAGGATTGGAGTAAGAGAAAAATCTTCTCAACAAGAGTTATCTTCTCTTTTAAACAAAAAAATAGAAAATGTCATAGATCCAACTTATTTATTGCCTCGTGAACATTGGTCACAGTTCTGTACTCGCAATTCATTTAATTCAAATAAATATATATTATGTTATTTTATAGGAAAAAATACTAATTGGGTTGAAGATGTGAAGAAATTTGCAACAAAAAATTCTATACCTATTCATGTTATAACAAGTGAAGCAAAATTAGTTCCAAATATAGACAATATTCATGCGGACCTTGGAGTTGAAGAATTTTTATCAGCTATTAATAACGCAAGTTATATTATAACAGACTCTTTCCATGCAATAGCCTTTTCTGTTATATTTCATAAAAAATTTGCTGTATATAAAAGATTTAGCGATACAGATAACATGTCGCAAAATTCAAGAATCTATGATATTCTCAAGTTATTCAACATAAAAGACAGATTAATTTCATCTTATGCAGATTTAAAAATTCTTCATGAAGACATTGATTACGAACAAATAGATACTATATTAAAAAAAAATCAACAATCTTCTTTGACTTTTTTAAAGGAGGCTTTGATATAAATGGAACAAATATGTAAACAAAATTTTTGTAGTGGGTGTGGAGCATGTGTCAACATCTGCCCACAAAAATGCATAACATTAGTTGAAGATTTAATAA
>ENA-ORPK01003398-ORPK01003398.1-human-gut-metagenome-genome-assembly--contig:-NODE-3398-length-9963-cov-2.607287_pt1 | contig 9963 bp, 10 predicted proteins | sample MGYA00242139_ERZ509068 | MGnify/ENA primary metagenome ERZ509068 (study PRJEB26280, sample SAMEA2338687) | human gut metagenome | biome: human gut; feature: human-associated habitat; material: faeces... | reverse complement strand
GCAAATTCGAAACTCTTCCGTCAGCGTTATATATCATTCAACCCCTTTTTCGAGGCAAAAATTCGCCCGAAAATGCTCGAATATACAAACTTGTTCAAAAATGTTTTGGTATATTTTCAAAAAAGTTTGCGGAATAAAAACATACTATACGGCAGAGCCGCAACAAAAGAACGGAGGGGTAAACAGACACGGTTTATCGAATGCATATACGCATGACTCAGGTAAGAGAAGAAACGGCGATTGCAGATAAAACACGGTCAATTGAACAATTGCTCAATTATTTTCAAAAAACTGTTGACAAGGAAGGGGCAGTTGTGTATAATAACAATTGAACAGATGTTCAACTGTTTGCAAGAACAAGCAGGCAGTTGATAAGGTGATAAAAAGGGGGCCGGGATTTATGGGCGACACGATTCCGAACTGTGAATTCATGCATGCGCATGAAGAAATCATTGAAAAGGTCAATGCATCGATGCCCGATGAAGAACTTTTGTACGATCTTGCGGAGTTGTATAAAGTGTTTGGAGACAGCACAAGGATAAAAATACTCTATGTGCTGTTTGAGAGCGAAATGTGCGTATGCGATATTGCGCAGCTTTTGAATCTCAGCACTTCTGCAATTTCGCATCAGCTTCGCGTGCTGAAACAATCGCAGCTTGTAAAGTTTCGGCGCGAGGGCAAAACCGTTTTCTATTCGCTTGCGGATTCTCATGTACGCTCCATTCTTGCTCAGGGAATGGAACACGTGTGCGAATAAACGGTAGGAATAAAGACTGAATCTGTCTTGAACGAAAATAAAACAGTACCTGTTCAGTGAAACGGGCCGTGACAATAAAACAATTAAAATCAGGAGGATGAATACCATGAAAAAGACTTATAGAATTGAAGGACTTGACTGTGCAAACTGCGCCGCAAAGATCGAAGGCATGATTTCAAAGCTTGACGGTGTGAATTCATGCACCATCAATTTCATTACAGGCAAAATAATCATTGATGCCGATGATGAAAAATTTGAGACTGTTTTGAAAGAGGCTGCGCATGTTTGCCGCAAAGTTGAACGCGATGCGGAAATTATCGTCAAATAACGAACTGATGATAAATTGCTGCTGAAAACGATTCGGCTGCCGCAGACCGTGCATGAACGTTAATTCTGCGGCAGTCAATGCTGACAGCGCGATAAAACAAAGAAGGGTATATTTTCGATTTCAATAATACGAGGTGCGATATGACAAAATCACAAAAACGCGAGCTGACAATGATTATTATAGGTGCGGTTTTGCTTGCTGCCGCAGTTGCCGTTACTCATATTTTTTCCGAAATTCCCGGATGGTGCAAACTTTTGATTTTTGCGGTGCCGTATATTGTTCTTGGTTTGAATGTAATCCTTGATGCTGTACACGGACTTGCGGGGAAACAATTTCTCGACGAAAAATTTCTTATGTCCGTTGCATCTGTCGGTGCACTTGCCGTGGGAGAATATGCCGAAGCGGTGCTTGTCATGCTGCTTTACAGGCTCGGTGAGCTGCTTCAGTCGATTGCTGTCGGAAAAAGCAGGCGTTCGATTGCCGACCTTATGGACATTTGTCCGGAGAGTGCGGAGCTTGAGACTGTTGACGGAATAAAGCAGGTTTCGCCGGATGAAGTTCATGTGGGCGACATCTTTGTTGTCCGTGCGGGGGAACGTGTTCCTCTGGACGGCATTGTGGTTGAGGGGAGCTCAAGCCTTAACACGGCTGCATTAACGGGAGAGTCTGCACCGCGGGATGTTGCGGCGGGCGAAAGCATAACTTCGGGATGCATAAATATTCAGGGAACTTTGCGGGTGCGTGCCGAACGCGAATACGAGGATTCAACCGTCGCCCGTATGCTGGAACTTATCGAAGGGGCGACTGCAAACAAGTCAAAAAGCGAGAACTTTATAACAAAATTCGCTCGCTGGTATACACCGAGTGTTGTCGGACTTGTTGTTTTGCTTGCAATCATTCCGCCGCTTTTCTTCAACGGCTCATGGTCGGAGTGGATCTACCGCGCGTTGACTTTCCTTGTTATTTCCTGCCCTTGTGCGCTTGTCATATCTGTTCCGCTGACGTTTTTCGGCGGAATAGGCGGAGCGGGAAAACGCGGCATTCTCGTGAAAGGTTCCAACTATATGGAGACGCTTGCGCGCTGCGGAACGGTACTTTTTGATAAAACCGGCACACTTACACACGGAAGGTTCAGCATTAAAGCCATATATGCAGAACCCGATGCAAGCGAGGAAACGCTGCTTACATACACAGCCGCTGCCGAGAGCTTTTCAACGCATCCGCTTGCTGCCTGCATAATGTCTGCGGCAGAAGAAATGAAGCTGCCGAAAGCAGCCGAAGTTGAAGAGATCGCGGGACACGGAGTTAAAGCGGTTGTTGACGGTCGGACGGTTTGCGCGGGTAATTTGAAACTTATGCACAAAATCGGAGCAAAGCCCGTTGAACGTGATGCGTCCGGGACCGTTATTTATACGGCGGTTGACGGAAAGTACATGGGCTGTATCGAGATTGCCGACACACCCAAAGAAGGCGCAAAGAAGGCTGTCGAGGAACTTAACAACGACTTGGGCATAAGAACTGTGATGCTGACGGGCGACAGAAAAGCGGCTGCGAAAAATATTGCGGATACGCTTGGCATTGCTGAATTCCATGCGGAACTCCTGCCGCAGAACAAAGTTGAAATTGTTGAGCAAGAACTGGCAAAAGAGAACGGAAAACGCAGCGTTGCATTTGTCGGAGACGGAATCAATGATGCGCCGGTTATTGCAAGAGCGGACGTAGGATTGGCAATGGGCGGGCTTGGCTCCGATGCGGCGATCGAGGCGGCAGATATTGTCATTATGGACGACAGGATTGAAAAGGTTCCGCTTGCTGTTCGCATTGCAAGGCGTACGGTTCGTATCGCGTGGCAGAACATAATTTTTGCATTGGCCGTCAAACTTGCAACTTTGCTGCTCGGAGCGTTAGGTTATGCAGAAATGTGGATGGCACTGGTGGCCGATGTAGGAGTCTGCCTGATTGCAATTCTTAATGCAATGCGTGCAATGCATCCGGGAAAATGACGGCAGGCGTACTTTGCGGACAATTGAAAAAAAGAACTCAAAATAAAAGAGTATTAACAGTTTAAAAACCGAGAGAAACCGGCATGGATTACAAAAATTGCTGCCGGTTTCTTTATCTGCTGAAAACAGCTTCCTTTTTTGAGTGGGATTACCGAAAAACGCGGCCGAACAATCAGATTTTTGAATAAAAATGCTTTTATTTTCGATGTTGCTTCCGAAACGAGCCGCAAATCGGGGCCTGCTTAAATATATCGCATTTACCGTGAAAAATTGCGTGCTCTGCACTTGAAAACACACAAAAACTGTACTATAATTGAGATTGATAGAGGCTTTTAATGCAAATAACCGATGAACGCCGGAATGGTCGGTTGTCCGGTTGCATTTGCAAATACTTAAGAGACTTGTCCTATTATTGAAAGGAGTCAATATGGATTTTAACCTTTCCAAGCAGCAAGAGCTTATTCGGCAGCTCATGCATGATTTCGCAGAAAACGAAGTAAAGCCCCTTGCAGCCGAGATCGATGACACGGAGCAGTTCCCCGTTGAAACCGTCCGCAAAATGGCAAAATACGGAATGCTCGGCATCAATATCCCCGCGCAATACGGCGGAGCGGGCGGAGACACGCTCAGCTACATCATCGCGATTGAAGAACTCGCAAAGGTTTGTGCAACAACTTCAATCATCCTCAGCGCACACACTTCGCTTGCCTGTTATCCCATCCTTGCATACGGCACCGAAGAGCAGAAGCAGAAGTATCTCGTTCCCCTTGCCAAGGGTGAAAAACTCGGTGCGTTCGGTTTGACCGAACCCAACGCAGGCACGGACTCTGCCGCACAGCAGACGGTTGCGGTGCTTGACGGTGATCATTTTGTCCTTAACGGAAGCAAATGTTTCATCACAAACGGCGGCTATGCCGACACCTTCATTGTTTTTGCAATGACGGATAAATCCCGCGGCAACAAGGGCATTTCCGCATTTATTATTGAAAAAGGCTTCAAGGGCTTCTCAATAGGCAAGGTTGAACACAAGCTCGGCATTCGCGCAAGCTCAACAACCGAACTTGTTTTCGAAGACTGCATTGTTCCCAAAGAGAATCTGCTCGGCGACCTCAACAAGGGCTTCAAAATTGCAATGACCACCCTTGACGGCGGGCGTGTAGGCGTTGCAGCACAGGCTCTCGGCATTGCTGAGGGTGCGTTCAACGAAACCATCAAGTACATGAAGGAAAGGATTCAGTTCGGAAAACCTCTTTCCGCATTCCAGGGCCTCCAGTGGATGGTTGCCGACATGAAGTGCGAAATAGAGTCCTCCAAGCTCCTGCTTTACAGGGCTGCAATGGCAAAGGACAGCGGCAAGCCCTTCTCTATGGATGCTGCAATGGCAAAGCTCCGCTGCGCGGAAACCGCAATGGATGTTACCACAAAGTGCGTGCAGCTCCACGGCGGCTACGGCTATTCCCGCGAATATCCGATTGAACGAATGATGCGCGATGCAAAGATTACCGAGATCTACGAGGGCACCTCGCAGGTTCAGAAGATGGTTATCTCCGGCGCAATTTTCAGATAAACGGAGGATACAGAACATGAAAATAATCGTTTGCATAAAACAGGTTCCCGATACCACCGAAGTTAAGCTTGATCCCAAGACCGGCAGGCTTATCCGTGACGGCGTACCCAGCATCATCAACCCCGATGACAAAAATGCTCTTGAAGAAGCTCTCCGCATCAAGGATGAGAACCCCGACACAACGGTCACCGTTGTTTCGATGGGACCCCCTCAGGCTGATGTTGCAATGCGCGAAGCGCTTGCAATGGGTGCCGATGAAGCGATCCTCATCAGCGGCAGGGAGTTCGGCGGTTCCGATACTTGGGCAACCAGCTACATTATTGCAACCGCAATCAAAAAGATTCCCGATTACGACATCATCTTCTGCGGCAGGCAGGCAATCGACGGCGACACCGCACAGGTCGGTCCCCAGATTGCGGAACAGCTGAACATCCCGCAGATCACCTACGTTCAGAAGCTCGATATCGAAGGCGATAAGGTTATCGTTCAGCGTCAGCTTGAAGACGGCTACACCGTTGTCGAAGCAAAGATGCCCGTTCTTCTTACGGCAATCAAAGAACTTAACACGCCGCGTTATATGACTCCCAAGGGAATTTTCGAAGCATATAACAAGACCGTTCAGGTTTGGGGCTTTAACGATGTTCCCGTTGATGCCGAAAAGATCGGGCTCAAGGTTCTCCCACCAACGTAAACAGAACCTTCAGCCCCGAAGCAAAGGGCAAGGGCATCATGCTCGAGGGTGCAGATAAGGAAACCGTTAAGACCCTTATCGCAAAGCTCGATGAAAAGCATCTGATGTAATAGGAGGCATATTTATGGTTAAAGTTATTACTGAAAAATGTATTGGCTGCGGCGCATGCGAAGCGCAATGTCCTGCCGGCGCAATCTCAACGGCAAGCGGCGTTGCGGAAATCAGCGATAAGTGCATCGGCTGCGGTGCATGTGCAAATGCCTGCCCCTGCGAGGCTATCGAGGCGGACAAGGCAGAGGCTCCCAAAGCATCAATCGATGATTACAAAGGCGTTTGGGTATTCGCCGAACAGCGTGACGGCGTTCTCATGAACACGGTTTTTGAGCTTCTCGGTGAAGGCAGAAAGCTTGCGGACAAGCTCAACACCGAACTTTCCGCAATCCTCCTCGGCAGCAATGTTTCCAATCTCTGCAACGAGCTTGGCGCATACGGTGCGGATCGCGTTATCCTCTGCGAAAGTGAGCTGCTCAAGGACTACAACACTGAGGCATACGCAAAGGTTATCGTTGATGTCATCAACGATCGCAAGCCCGCTGTTCTGCTTATCGGTGCAACAAATATCGGCCGCGATATCGGTCCGCGCCTTTCCGCAAGGCTCTACACCGGTCTTACCGCAGACTGCACCGCTCTTGATATTGACCCCGAAACCCACGGTCTGCTTCAGACTCGTCCCGCATTCGGCGGCAACGTCATGGCAACCATCATCACGCCCAATCATCGCCCGCAGATGTCAACCGTACGTCCCGGCGTTATGAAAAAGGCAGCTTACAACCCCGAACATAAGGCGATTGTGGACAAGGCGGCATTCTCCCTCGAGTCAAGCGATATTCACACCCGCGTTATTGAAACCGTAAAATCCCTTAAGCAGGAAGTTAACCTTGTTGACGCTGATATCATCGTATCCGGCGGCAGGGGTGTCGGCAGTGCGGAAGGTTTCAAGCTCATTGAAGAACTTGCAAATGTTCTCGGCGGTGTTGTCGGTGCAAGCCGCTCCGCTGTTGAAGCAGGTTATATCGGTGCCGACCATCAGGTTGGACAGACCGGCAAAACCGTTCGTCCCCGTATCTATATTGCGGCGGGTATCTCCGGTGCGATTCAGCATCTTGCAGGTATGCAGAACAGTGAGTGCATTATTGCGATTAACAAGAATCCGGATGCGCCTATTTTCAGCGTTGCGGATTACGGTATCTGCGGTGACCTGCACAAGGTTATCCCCCTCATGATTGAGGAACTGAAAAACAGATAACCTTCGTTCGTATTTTCAATAAAATAATCAAAAAAGCGCAGCCTGATTTTTTCGACTGCGCTTTTCTTCGTGATTTGATTCCCTTTAATTCACTTTGCAAAAGATGCGCAGCAAGCGGGATTTATCACTTGCTGCCGGCAGCCCGTGAACCGATATGCATGGGTTGACCGTTTGAATACAGTAAAAATACGACTTGCCCGGCAAAGCCGTGAAATCAATAAACTCGGTTTCGCCGGTACTCCCGCTGATTTCGGCTATACAGCGTTCGGTTTGTGAATTCAATGCTCCGAAAACTCCGCATTCGGCACGAATGATTCGATAGCAAAGCCGTGAATCCTGTGCGGTGAATCGTATTGCGGGATTTCCGCGCTCATCACTTCGCCATGATACATCCTGCGGAGGAGACGGCAATTGCCAGAACTTGCTTGTTTCGGAAGGTGCAGCAGAAATCGGAAAGTATTCCCGAACGATCTCACTGTCGGGGGTATACGCTGTTGCAAGGACTGCTTTATGTTCGGTTTCAAGTGCGGCTTTGTCCAATGCAAATAAACGTATTCCGTCCGGCACGGGAAACTCTTGCGCCTCTTTGCCGCTGTAGAGGTGATTAAAGAGCTCTTTCGCAATAAGACTTGCACTGTTTCCGCCCGTGGTACCTTCGGGAAGTGTTCCGAATTCCGCTGAATCTGTGCCAAGCCATACAACAGCGGTATAATCACAAGTATATGCCGCAAGCCATGCATCACGAACATCGCCGCCGGGATCCAGGTTGGTTCCCGTTTTTGCTGCGATGGGAAGGTTGGTTTCCGAAAGAACTTTTGCTGTGCCCTCATCAACGGCGGTGCGCAGCATGCTTGTAACGATGAAAGCTGTTTCGGCACACATTGCATGTGTTTTTTCCGACCGATGTTCATACAGTATCGAATATTCGTCGGAACCGGTCACGGCAGGTGAAACAATTTTGGTTACGGCGAAAGGCTCTGTATATCTGCCTCCGCCGGACAGCGCACAGTATGCCCCGGAAAGCTCCAACGGGGATACTCCGTGCGTGAATCCACCGAGGGCAAGTGCAAGGCTGAGGTTTTCGCCTTCGAATGAAATCCCGAGGTGTTCGGCAAAAAGCACCGCATTCGGAATCCCGACTTCGGACAAAAGCTCAACGGCAGGAATGTTAAGTGATTTTGCAAGAGCAGTGCGCAGCGTGATTTTCCCCATGTATTTGTCGCCGGAATTGCGTGGAGAATACCCGTCAAAAGAACGCGGACTGTCATCAACTGTCGAAGCCGCAGTGCTGCCGCGAAGTTCAACCGCCGGAGCATAGCAAAGTATCGGTTTTATCAGTGAGCCGGGCTGGCGTTCGGCATTCACGGCACGGTTAAAACAAAATCGCGTGTATTCGCCGCGTCCGCCGTTTATTGCGGCAATACTGCCGTCGCTTCGAAGCAAAACAATTGCCCCTTGCGCGTTTTTGCAGGGCATAAGTTCGGAATCGTTAATCAGTGCAGTGCAGTAATTGTCCGCATCCGTGTCAAGCGTGGTATAGACTTTTGCTCCGGAACGCAGAAACTCGTCCAAACTCATGCCGAGAATCTGTGCAGAACGGGACAGCACAAAGTCAATATAGTAGCTGTATTGTTTCGGTATCGCGTTTCGGAGCTCAACCTTTTCTTCAAGTGCGGCGGAATACTCTTCATCGGAGATCCTGCCGTATTCGTGCATTTGTCCAAGCACCGTATTGCGCCTTCCGAGCGATTTTTCGGCGTTAAGGTGCGGGGCATAGGTTGAAGGCGATTTCAAAATACCCGCAAGCTGCGCGGACTGCGCAATGCTCAGGTCGCTTGCATGAACGCCGAAATAGCCGAGAGAGGCGGCTTCAATCCCGTAAAATCCGCCCCCGAAATAGACAAAATTCATATACATTTCAAGAATTTCATCCTTTGTGAACTGCTTTTCCATGCGCATTGAAAGATATGCTTCCTCCACTTTGCGTTCAAAAGTTTTTTCGCTGCTTAAATGGCTGAGTTTTATCAATTGCTGTCCGATTGTTGAAGCGCCTTCTTTCAGCTCACCTGCTTTAATATCGGCCCATGCAGCACCGAGTATGCGGATAAAATCAATGCCTTTGTGTTCGTAAAACCGTGTATCTTCGGCAGAAATAAAGGCATATTTTACATATTTGGGAAGTGCTTCAATGCTGACGGGTATACGTTCGTCGCCGCCGCACGCAGTCGAAATAAGCGCGCCGTCCGCATCATAAATAAGCACACTCCTGTCCGAATTAAGAATCTTGTCCGCCGAAAACTCTTGCCATTCATTGATTTTGAAGAATTGGGCAAAGAATATGATAATTGCCGTGACAGCAAGTGCGGAAACAATTAACAGAATCCGCAGAACAGCCTTAAATCGTCGTTTCCTCAATGCACGCGCACAAACTTCGGAGCTCTTTTCCTCGCTGCAATCTTCTGCACATTCGGCCGTATTATTTTGACATGATTTTATCCTGTTGATTATTTTTTTCATAAAAACACCTTTTACTGCTTTCATGCTTTTGACAGCCTGCATCTTGCGCGTTTGATTCGTGGCAAAAGTCGGTCAATTCTTGGAGAAATGCGAATTGACGCATTTCGTTACAGCCTGCCTTGCAGTTAGGGTTTGGATTTTTCGACAGGGTTATTTGTGTTTTTTATTGGAGAAAGGGCTAAAAAACGGGAAAAACAAAATAAAAAGATGCTCTGCCGTTTAAAAACACTCGGAATAACCGTTAATCAGAAATCGGAGCTGCCTCAGTGTGCGGAGCATCAGTGTTTTAAGATTTTATGTCAGCGTATTTATTATCAATAGACGCCGATGCAGATACGTGCAAGCGTTATTGCATCATCGAGATTAATCTCGCCGTTCGCATTCATGTCGCCGATATTGTCGCCGAACTCCGGAGCAACTCCGATGGCTGTTCGCATGATGGCAAGTGCATCGCCGAGGGTGAGCGTTCCGTCTCCGTCCGCATCGCCGCCGAAAATGACTGTGACATCATATATGCCGTCATCGAGGTAGATATTGATCCCGCCGCCGTAATTTTTATCAAGTAGAACGCCATTGCTGTAATACTCCGCAGTGTAACCGTTGACTTTGAAAAATGAAATGTAATCGCCGTCGTAGTTCATGTTGATAACACCGTGTCCGAGCATGTTGAAACCAAATGTTGAGGTATAGTTTTCAATATCGAGTCTTGCAGTGCGAACAGGCGTTTTGATGCGGCAGCTGCTGAGCGGGATACCGCCGGTCGCTTCACAGGCTGCCTTCGCTTTACTTCATTC
>ENA-ORPK01003394-ORPK01003394.1-human-gut-metagenome-genome-assembly--contig:-NODE-3394-length-9983-cov-2.273670_pt1 | contig 9983 bp, 8 predicted proteins | sample MGYA00242139_ERZ509068 | MGnify/ENA primary metagenome ERZ509068 (study PRJEB26280, sample SAMEA2338687) | human gut metagenome | biome: human gut; feature: human-associated habitat; material: faeces... | reverse complement strand
AAATTGTAACAAATCATGAATTTTTCTTCATCAACCAATTCAACACCTAATGTATCAATTGCCTTTTTCGCATTTAATAATTCTTCATGTCCATTTTTTCCTTTTAGTGCCACCATTGTACGATTCATTTTCACAAAAGGAACACAAAGTTCTAATAAAATTGATAATTTCGCAACAGCACGTGCGCTGACCACATCAAAACATTCACGCTTTTCTTTCGCTAAATCTTCGGCTCGAACATTTAATATATCTAGATTTTCTAAGTTCAATTGAGTTTTCACTTCATTTAAAAAACGACAACGCTTTTGTAAAGGCTCCACCAAAGTCATATGAACATGTGGAAATGCAATTTTTACAGGGATACCTGGAAATCCTGCGCCTGAGCCAATATCACACATTGTTTCAAATTTAATATTTGAAAACGGCATGATTGAATCGTAAAAATGTTTCTCCCATACTTCTTCTTCCTGTGTGATTGCCGTTAAGTTCATCTTCTCATTCCATTCAATAAGAAGTTGCATATATTTTTCAAATTGATTCATTTGTTCTTCATTTAATTGGATACCGGCTTCTAAACAAGCCTTCTGAAATTCTACTTTAGTCATGAAAACCCTCCACGCTATCCATTATAACATATAATCGTTTCCGTCGTGTTTTTACTATACTCAATAATTTGACACTATGTATGTCGGTTTATTTACTTTATTCATTTATGATACAATTTTAATGAGGAGGTCACTTATGAAAAATTTAAAGAAAGTTTTATTTGTTGTTGTCTTTATCTTAATTGCCTTTGTAGGCGGTATGTTCTTTGCGAATAAACAAACGGAACCTGAAATCACATCGACATTAATTCAGAATCGAATTGAACAGGCAAGTGATTTGGTAACCACAAAATATCATTATGCGAAAGTAGGAAAATTTGAAAATTCTTTAAGTCTGAATGGCTGGTCTATTCCTTTGACAAACAAATACTTCATACTAACATTTGAAGGGGAAATTCAATTGGGTACAGATTTATCTAAGGCAAATGTAGAGATCAACGATTCTACTATTCATGTGACAGTTAATAAGCCAACTGTTCTTTCAAATTCAATCGATGAATCAAGTATTGAAGTCTATGATGAAACAAAAAATATTTTTAATCCAATCAGTGTGAGTGACTATAAAGCTTTTGCGGTAGAGCAAAAAGAGAAGGCTTTATCTGAAGCCAAGAAAAAGGGATTAATGAAAACGGCTCAAGAAAATGCAAAGAAAAGTATTAAACAGATTATTTCCATTATCCCAGATACAGATGATTATACGATTGAAGTCACATTCAAGGAGTAATTATGGCAAATTTGAAATTAGTTGATGCTTTTACGGATTTTGTAGAAGAAAGTACTCTTCCCTATCGTCAAATGATGACCTATTATAATTGCGCGTTAATGGAAGTGGAAACTAAATTTAAAGTTCTTAATGAACAATTCTCCCTATTCTATGATCGCAATCCCATTGAATCGATTCATACGCGTATTAAATCGCAATCCAGCATTCTTAAAAAGCTTCAAAAAAAGAATCTTGCTTTAACCATCCCAAACATTGAAAACAACCTATTTGATATTGCCGGTGTTCGAGTGGTATGTTCATTCACTGAAGATATTTATTCTTTGGTCAACTCTTTTCTTAGCCAAGATGATGTGCGCTTGATTGAAAAAAAAGATTATATTCAAAATCCTAAAGAAAATGGATATCGTAGTCTTCACCTAATTGTAGAAATCCCTATCTTTTTATCAGATGAAAAAAAATGGGTCAAAGTAGAGGTACAATTTAGAACCATTGCGATGGATTTCTGGGCAAGTCTAGAACACAAGATTCGCTATAAGAAGAACTTATCAAAAGAACGCTTAGATGAAATTGATAAAGAATTACTAGAGTGTGCCAAGATTTGTAAGACGCTTGATGAGAAAATGGAAGAAATAAAGACGGGAAATTGATTTCCCGTCTAATTTTTTTCGTATGCTTCTTCAAAAGAAACTTTTGCGTCTTGTGCATTTTCTTTCATGAATTTACGATTCTTATAGAACCCTACTGTCAACAATGGAACGATGATGATGGCGATACCTAGATATCCACAATATCCATAGCCATACTTAACAACGTTTGTTAGTCCTACAAATGAGATTCCCATAGAAACTACCATGATGAATGCAGAAACTAAAGCTCTACGTACAGGTACATTTTCAACTTTTTGAAGGAATTTCACATTTTCAAAGCGATTCACAAATCCAAAGATGACACAAACTGCACTTGAGATCAAACACAAGAATAATACCAATCCATATAGTGCTACAAGCCAATTTGCTCCAAATGATTTTAATGTTGTTAACGTTGGTAAAGTTGTTCCGTTTGGCTGAGTCAAATAATAGTGTTGCCAACAAAGTAACATTAATACGGCAAGACCTAATCCTAACATATTTAATGTGAATGTTAATGCCATTGAGCGATCACAATCTTGTTTTGTTTTTAAAACACTTGTTCCACAAACTAAGATAGCTGGTACTGTAACCCATTGGAAAGCTGAATAAGTAACACCGTTCCAAACTGCTTTTGGAAGTTGACTCCATCCATGTACTGAAAAATCAACACGCATAACATCTAATAAATTGTGTCCATTTAATAAACCTACTGTATAAATAGAAACAGCTAGAACTAAGATTACTACACCCATATATGTACTTGCTCTACGAATCAAATCTACGCCAAAAATTGTTAAGAATAATACAACAAGGCCAATCACAAATGTTCCTAGATAATAATTCAATCCAAAGTATTGTGTTATTGCACTGGCTGCACCAGAGATACATGATGCAACAACCATTAAAACCATGATATTAAAGAATAATTCAAATAATAATTCTAATTTATCAAATGGATGATATAAACATTCAAATAGTTCTTTATACGTTTTTAATCCTCTTGAATTCATCATAATCTGACCTTCACGAATTGTCATAGATAAAAGTAACATCGCAACGGCAACCCCAACAATAGCTGGCCACCCTAAACTAACAAACCATGTGTTTTCCTGATTTCCTGTCGCAAATCCTCCGCCTGCATGAGCCGCAAATGCAGTAGTTGCCACTGAAAATGCAGCCATCCATGATCGATTCAATTTTGTGTTTTCATTTTTCTTCATTCTCAAATTCTCCCTTTCTGCAACAAAAAAACCTTCCGTCTCTTGTTGCCTAATTAACAACTTCAGAGACGAAAGGTAATAATAATCTTATTCTTCCGCGGTACCACTCTAATTCATTCTAATGAATGCCCTCATCGATGCTATCACATCTAGTCTTTATATCGTAAGACTCACGTCTATAACTACATTATCGCTATAGCCACTCCATGGTGATTTTCATTCTCTAGCTTTACGATATTTTCCACCAAACAATATCTCTCTAGGCTAAAACGTAGTGAATTACTCTTCCATATCAATGCGTTGACTGTATAATACTATTATTTACATTTATTTTCAAGCGGAAAATGTAATTTTTTTCATCATTAATGTAAAAAAAGAAGAGGACCTATACCTCTTCCATAATCTGATTAATTGTATCAATAACTCGACTTGTATTTTTTCCATCCGTATATACCATGTACTTTATTTGGAAATAAGACAATTTATCATAATCATAATTTTTAAATTCTAACGCCTTGACGAGTTGATCTTCATCTGTACATACTGGTCCTGGAAAATCATCAAAATCAATGTTCAATCCAATATTATGTTTATATTCTTTTACATCAGGAATGTAACTAATCATTGGTTTATTTAATAAAGAGTAATCAAATATTACGCTTGAATAATCCGAAATCAAACAATCACTCACTTGCATCAATGTATACAAGTCTTCCTTATTCATGTTCACTCCACCATTACATTGAATATCTCCAAGTAATGGATGAAATTTATATAGAACAACATAATCCTTTATTTTTGTGAAATCAAAAGACTGAATTTTAAAACCATCGATAATGTTACCCCTAAAAGTAGGTGCATACAAACATAATTTCTTATCTTTTAATTCTGGATATTTCAAAAAGAACTCATCTCTTTCATTTCTATTTAATAAAGTATCAATTCTTGGCATTCCCGTTACTAAAACTTGATCTTTTTCTACATTAAAAGCTTGAGAATAAGAATCTTTCCAATATTCCGCGCCACATAAAACATAGTCATAATTTCGTATAGGATATTGCCTTTTGATTTGATTACCAAATTTTTTCACGGCTCCACACGCATGCCAAACTTGTAGTACTTTGACATTGGTTGGTTTCATATGACTAATCACATAGTTGTTGTCGTTTAAAATCACAAGACTTGATTTTTTTATTTCAACTAACTGTTTTAAACAATTCAAGAAATATTTAAAATCACCCCATAGATTTTTTTCAAACTTTAATAATATATAATGAATATCATACTTATTCTCATGACGTAATTGTTTATCAATGAGTTTAAAATCACCTGACAATTCACTTTGTGTTAAACTAATAAAAGTAATTCGATTCTTTTTAGGATGCACATAAAATGTTAAAACGTCCACGACCCATAAGGCAACATTTAAGATTATTTTGCTTAATCCCATTTTATTGCACCGCCTTATATAAGATATCTACTACTCTTTTAGATGCATTTCCATCTTCATGATTATTAAAATATTGATTAAACTCATTCAATTTAGAATAGTCATACACTTCATTTTTAATATCCATCAACAATGTTTCTTCATCCATATAGATTTTGCCTGGAATGTCCTTATGAATATCTAAATAGAATCCTCTTAAGTCTGTCGCATATTCTTTTAAATCATACATATAGAAATAGATGGGTCTTTTCAATATCGCATAATCAAAGAAGACGCTTGAATAATCCGTAATCAATACATCACTAATCACATACAATTCATTGATTTCTGCTTGAGCAGGAATGGAATACAAGAATCCATCTAATTCTGGATCGTCTTTAAATGTATTAATAATTAAATAGTGTGGTTTAAATACAACGATTGTATCTTTACCTAAAACTTCTTTCCATTTTCTAAAGTTTGCCTTCAATTCAAAAGTATATCCTGCAGAAACATAAGAATTATCTCTCCATGTTGGTGCATACAATACAATTTTTTTATCTATAGGCAAATGATACTTATTCTTGATCGCATCACATTCTTCTTTTGTCGCATTCGAAATAAAATCATTTCTAGGATATCCTGTTTCAATCAATCTTTCTCTATTGATTTTAAAAGATGTTTGAAAAACTTTCGTACAGAAGGCATTTGGACTGATCATATAATTGTATCTTGCGACATCTACATCATAGGAATGGCACATCTGTTCATAACTGACACCTGAACGATAAAATGTAGTATCTTCACTCACATCAATATCATGAGCTAATCGCTTTAATGGTGTTCCATGCCATGTTTGTAGGTAAACCTGATTTTCCTTTTTAAAGATATATGTAGGTAATTTGCAGTTCACTACCCATAATTTTGCCTTCGATAAATAATAGAAATAAGGAATGCTGAAATATTCCTTTATTTCAGCCCCCTCAATATGCAATTTTTTTTCTTTATGATTCTTTATAAACCAAATAAAACGATATCCATCAAATCTTGGATCTTGTCTCATCTGTTCATAAATAGCTTTAGGATTATCCGAATAGCCACGACCATGGAACGATATAAATATGGCAAGCTTATCATCTACTTTAAATAAACGATAGGTTAATTTATATGCCAAGCGAATGCACTTTCCTGCAAACTTTTTAAATGGTCTTAAAAGCTTTATCAACATGGCTATCCTCTCCTTTTTTACTTAAATACTTCTTCTGCAATATGCTTTGACGCATTTCCATCGTCGTAGCAACAGAAACGTTTGTAGAATTCTTCGTAACGTTCTTTATATTCTTCATTTATTTGATCAATATTCAAAATCGCATCCACGACTTCTTCACTCGTATACAATAGTGGACCAGGAACTTCTGTATTCATATCAATATAGAATCCACGTAACTGATTCTTATACTTTTCAATATCATATGTATAGAAAAGTACTGGTCGTTTCAAGTTCGCAAAGTCAAAGAATACACTTGAGTAATCCGTGATACAAATATCACTGATCAAATAGATTTCTGAAATATCATCGTATGAACTCAAGTTGATCACAAAATCTCCTAAGCCACTGACATCAATATGATCCGAAATATAATGATGCGTACGCAATAAGACTACATAGTCATCCTGCAAGCGTTCTTTCATCAACTTCAAATCCAAAGCTAGTTCAAACTTATATTGACCCGAACCATAGTGTTGGTCATCTCGCCAAGTTGGTGCATAAAGAATTGTCTTCTTATCTTTAGGAATACCTAGTTTTTCTTTTAGTTGTTGGGCAATTTCATCTTTATTTGGCCAATATAAAATATCATTTCTTGGATATCCATATTCAAGCATCTTGCCTTCATACATAAAACAGCTTCTAAATGTTTTCGTACTAAAAGGATTGGCACTCACCAAATAATCCCATTCTTGTCTTTGACGATAGAACTGCTGTTTATATTTTGGGGATGCAGAAGTTACTTCTTCTTGATCAAATACAAGACGTTTCAATGGTGTGCCATGCCAAGTTTCAACAAATACTTGTCCTTCTCTTTTGCGATACCACAATGGTTGTCTTACATTAAATACAAAATATTTACTTACAGCTAAATAATAAGCATATTTGAATGAAAAACGTTTTACGACTTCCGCTCCATAAGGAACTTCATGACCATCATTCAATGCCCATACACATTTGTATTTTCCTGGATAATTTTTGGCAATGTATTCATAAATATATTTTGGGCTGTCCGAATAGTTTTTAGCCATAAATGTCTCAAACAGAATCACATTATCTTGAATTGGTTTTTTAGAATAAATATGATAATAAGCTAATTTAAATAATACATTCTTATTTTTGAAGACTCTAAAGAATTTTTTAATTCCTAATTTTCTTCGAACGCAGCTTTGTACTCCCTTTAAATCACGATTCTGTAAACAAGCCACCATCTTTTTCGAATTACGCTTATATCGATTCATCACTTCTGGACGAATGCCATCGATTGTTTTAGCAATTCTTTCAAAATAGTCTGTACGCCATAGATCATCTTGGCTGCGACGGATTCGTTTAGACATTTTAGATACAAAGTAAGATACAATTTTACGATCTAAACAAAAACGCACAACACCCTCTTCTTTTAAAAGTGTTCGTGTATATTCAACCGCATCACATCTTTCATTAAAACGATTGTCATTTTCTTCCTGACTCAAAGCAGGTTCATTGATTGGGTCATTGTGTTTACGTTTTACATAAATCGCATCTTCCACTCTTAAAGCTGTATTTAACTTTTCTAATAGTGGACACATAAATGTCATATCGCTGTAATATCTGAAGTTCTCGTTAAATTTAAAATTGTTTCGAACGACAAAATCACGATTATACAAATTACCTAATACAGTAAAAGTTCGGATGCCTCTACGATTGTCCATTGTATAGAAAATAGCCTGAGCTTGCTGCTCATCTTTTTCATAGGATGCAAATGAAACAAAATCAGAAAGCTTATTTAAGCGACGCTGTTCTCTTTCTTCTTGATCTTCTTCATCTACTTCCTTATTTTCTACTTTATGAAGATAGTTGGCCTTGTTGTTCCAAGTATGATTCAATACACCATTAACCATATCTACATCATGATCCATAGCTTTGATCATATTTTGTAGAGTATCTTCTAAAACATAGTCATCACTATCTAAAAAGTAAAGGTAGGCACCTTTAGCTTGTTGAATTCCAACATTTCGACATGCAGCTACACCTGTTACACCTTCTGGCAATGTATAAATGCGCATATCAAAAATAGAATTATATTCTTCTAATAAATCGTCAATATCTTCAGTTGGATGATCTAATACGACAATCAATTCAAAATCTTTAAATGTACTTTGTGCTAAGTTTTGTAGACATTCTTTAAAGTAATGTTTGTACTTAAAAAAAGGAAGGATAATACTGATAGTACGCATATTAACCCTTCAATTCCTCTTTCAGCTGTGTTGTACTGATACCCTCAGTTCTTGGTAAATAAACAACTTCACAATAATCCTTTAAGAAATCAAATTTTCCTTTCCAATCATCACCCATGACGAATACATCTACATTATATTTTTTAACATCTTCGATTTTTTGTTCCCAGCTTGTTTCTGGGATTACCTTATCGACATATTTAATAGCTTCTACAATCTTCATACGATCTGTATCTTTGATCTTACAAACTTTATTTTTACCCAAATTAAACTCATCACTACTTACCGCTACAATTAAATAATCCCCTAATTCTTTTGCACGGCGTAATAAATTTAAATGGCCTACATGAAATAAATCAAAAGTTCCATATGTTATTACTGTTTTCATGAGTTATAAACCTCCCTATATAAACACTGTAATTGTAAACTATTTTTGATAAATTGAAAAGGAGTCACTAAAACTCCTTTATTAACCAAATAATTTTGCGATGCCCTTCTTTTCTTTTTTAGGTAATAATCGCTTCTCAAATTTTTCATCCAAGAATTTTTTCTTTTCTTTTTTACTCATAGCCTCTAACTTATCCACATAAACCGAATAATCATCACAAACCTTGTCAATATCTCCCATTTCAACAAGTTGCCCACCTTCGATCCACATTCCTGTTTTACAGAATTCACGAACCTGACTTAACGAGTGAGAAATAAAGAAGATTGTTTTTCCTTCTTCATCTCTTAATTTCATCATTCGTTTCATACATTTCTTTGCAAAACCTTTATCACCAACACTTAATGCTTCATCGACAATAAAGATATCTGGATTTAATGCGAGTGAAATAGAGAAGCCTAAACGTGATTTCATACCTGATGAATATTTCTTTACAGGCTGATAGAGGAAGTCACCAATTTCTGCGAAATTAATAACACCTTCTTTAATCTCTTCTATACGTTTTTTAGAGAGTCCTAATAAAGCACCCTTTAATTCAATATTCTCTAGCCCTGTCAACTGTGCGTTCAATCCTGTATTAATAGCAATAAGTGCCTGAGTTCCATTCACAATAATTTCCCCTTCATCAGGATCACAGATTCCAGCTAGAATAATAGACATAGTAGATTTACCAGAACCATTTGTCCCTAGAATACCTACAACCTGCCCTTTCTTTACCTGGAAGTTCAAATCCTTTAAAGCATAGAACTTGACATCACTTTTTTTCTCTTTAGATCTTAGTTCATATATTTTAGAAGCATGACGTGCTTCAATTGCAATATTTGAATCCATAATGCCTCCTAAATAAAGTCTACAAACTTAGATTTGAATTTATACATAATACAGCTACCAAACACAAATAAGAAAGCTGTAATAGCCCAGAAACAGAAAGCAGAATATTTATAATACATAATTCCACGATGATAGAAGAAACAGTCACGATAGCCCTGAACAATATAATAAATAGGGTTAGTTAACATGATTCTCTGTAAAATAGATGGAAGGCTCTTCACATTCCATAGAATTGGAGTCATGTACAATAATAAACGCATAATAGCGAGCACTAGTTTTCTTGTATCACGTGCAAGCATATTAAGTACAGATGTTGTCATAGATAACGAGATTGAGAAGACAACACCACAGAAACAATAATAAATAAGACCTACCCAATGTAGTGATGGATAATAGCCAGCAAAACAGAATAGGAGTGTCAATATACACATCAAGCAGAAGTGGTCAAATAACTTAGAAAGTACCACTGTAGCCGGAAGAACACTGACTGGGAATTTCATCTTAGTAATAATATTTATTTTAGAGAAGATAGCATTACACCCTGCTGTAATACATGGAGAAATAAAGAACCATACAACCATACCTCCAAGCATCCACCAGATATATTCAATACCATC
>ENA-ORPK01003393-ORPK01003393.1-human-gut-metagenome-genome-assembly--contig:-NODE-3393-length-9985-cov-2.763746_pt1 | contig 9985 bp, 10 predicted proteins | sample MGYA00242139_ERZ509068 | MGnify/ENA primary metagenome ERZ509068 (study PRJEB26280, sample SAMEA2338687) | human gut metagenome | biome: human gut; feature: human-associated habitat; material: faeces... | reverse complement strand
CAGCTGGCCGGAAAACCCCGTGCCCAGCAGCCCGTCCACCAGGATGTCGGGATGAGGGAGGGGCGTCTCCGTCAGCGCGGCCACCGGAAGGAAGGGGACGCCACATGTCCGGGCCGTCCGAAGATGATATGCCGTTTCGTTCCGGTAATGCTCCAGCGGCCGGGTATGGAAAACATGCGGGCAGGCTCCGGCATCAAGCAGATAACGGGCAAGGCAGGCGGCATCGCCGCCATTGTTGCCGCTGCCCGCGAGGACGCAGATCGTCTTGCCGCGCACAGAGCCGAGCAGCGCGATCATCTCTGCAGCCGTCTGCCTCCCGGCATTCTCCATCAGCACGACCTCCGGCAGGCCGTACTCCTCTCCCGCGCGCCGGTCGACAGCGCGCATCTCCTTGACAAGTGATACCTTCATCGTCATCCCTCCATCACACATTGTGCCGTCGCGTACGCACGCGAGTGGCTCAGCGAGACCCATACCTTTGAGACCGACCGGCTGCAGGCCAGCTGCGCGAAATACCCCGAAAGATGAACCCGAGGTGCCCCGAGCGCATCCGGCAAAATCTCGATGTCGTGCAGCGTGCCGCCGCGCAGACCTGTGCCGAGCGCCTTCATGACGGCTTCCTTGCCCGCGAAGCGCGCCGCATAGCTCGCCATCCTCTGCACGCCGCGGCTCTCGCAGTACGCGCGCTCCGCCTCCGTGTAGACGCGCATGAGGAAGGCCTCGCGGGCTGCTGCCCTCTTCACGCGCGCAATCTCCACAATATCCGTCCCGATACCTACGATCAAGACATCCACCTGCTTTCCATGTTTCATTTTCTCTACCTCAATCTAGATTCCCCATCCTCCTTCCATTTTCCTGCCAGAGCCTGCGGCGCAGCTGGGACTGTTCCCGAAAATATTTTTGATAATTTTCGATTATACTATCATACATTCACTAAAAATATGGTATAATGGCATAAAATAAAGCGAATTTATACAGATAAAATGGAACAGAAAGAAGCGATTTGAATGGAACTCAGACAACTCGAATATTTCCAGATGGCCAGCCGTCTGCGAAATATCACCCGCGCTGCGGAACGCCTGCGTGTTTCCCAACCGAATATCACGGTCGCCATCAAGAAGCTCGAGGCCGAGCTCGGCATCCAGCTCTTCGACCGCAGCCAGAAACAGCTCGCACTGACGCCTGAGGGCGCCGTCTTCCTCAACCGGGTCGAGCTCGCGCTGCGCAACATCCAGGACGCCGTGCTCGAGGTCAACGACTACAAGCAGCTCCAGAAGGGCACTATCAAGATCGGCGTGCCGCCGATGATGGGCGCCTACCTCTTCCCGCGCATCTTCTCGAGCTTCCAGCGCCGCTACTCTCACCTCGACATATTCATGCACGAAGAGGCCTCGATGTCGATCCGCGAGCAGCTTGAGCGCGACGAGCTCGATTTCGGCGTCATCATCCTCTCCGGCGCCTCGAATCGCCTGCAGCTACTGCCCATGTCCAAGAACCAGATCGTCTGCTGCGTGCCCGAGAGCAGCCCGCTCGCCAAGAAGAAGGCCATCACCATGGATGACGTGGCCGACACGAAAATCGTCATGCTCAAGGAAGGCTCCTTCCTGCGCCAGACCATCCTCGGCCGCATGAAGGCCGAGGGCATCACGCCGAACATCGTGCTCGAGTCCAACCAGATCAACACCTTGAAAGGCCTCGTCTCCAACGGCGTCGGCATCACCTTCCTCCTCGACATGGTCGCCGACGAAACGCCCGGCCTCAAGACCCTGCCGCTCGCCGATCCCATCTTCGTCGACGTCGGCCTTGCCTGGAAGAAGGACCGCTACATCTCGAAAGCCGCACAGTCCTTCATCGACTTCTGCAAGGACCTGCTCAAGAAAGACCACAGCAACAAGACCGACGCTGCCTCGCCTGCCCAGGAATAAACCAACTAAGTCAACAGACAGCAGAAATGCCATCTCACCGACTGCGTGAGATGGCATTTTTTCATGGAATAGAAGGGGTTCAGCGGCGCAGGATCTCGAGGATGGCCTCGCCGATGTCCTGCGTCTTGGCCGTGCCGCCGAGGTCCGGCGTCAGCGTCTTCTTCTCGACGAGCAGTGTCTCGATGGCCGCGAGCACGCGCTTGCCCCAATCTTCCTTGCCGAAGAAGTCGAGCATCTGGCTGACCGACCAGATGCTGGCCAACGGGTTTGCGATGCCCTTGCCAGCGATGTCCGGCGCGCTGCCGTGGATGGGCTCGAACATCGAGGGATACTTGCGCTCCGGGTTGAGGTTGGCACCGGCCGCGAGGCCCATGCCGCCCGCGATGGCCGCGCCGAGATCCGTCAGAATGTCGCCGAAGAGGTTGCTCGTGACGACGACTTCAAAGCGCTTCGGGTTCTTGACGAACATCATGCTCGCCGCGTCAACGAGCAGCTTCTGCGTCTTGACATCCGGATACTCTCTGCCGAGCTCGGCGAAAATCTCATCCCAGAACACCATCGAGTAGCCGAGCGCATTGCCCTTCGAGATGGAAGTCAGCGTCTTGTGCTCGCGGCGCGCGAGCTCGTAGGCGTAGCGCATGATGCGCTCGCAGCCCTTGCGCGAGAAGACGCCCGTCTGAAGCGCGATTTCCTGCGGCGTGCCCGGATAGAGGCGCGCACCGACATCGGCGTACTCGCCCTCGCTGTTCTCGCGGATGACGACCATGTCGATATCCTCGCGCTTGACACCGGCGAGCGGACACGGTGCGCCCTCAAGCAGCTTGACGGGGCGCAGGTTGACGTATTCATCGAAGCCGCGGCGGATCTTCAAGAGCAGCTGCCCCAGCGAGACATTGTCTGGAACGCCCGGATAGCCGACAGCACCGAGGTAGATCGCATCGAACGCCTTGAGCGTATCGAGGCCGTCCTCCGGCATCATCTCGCCCGTCTTCAAGTAGTACTCACAGCCCCAGGGGAAGTCCGTGAACTCGACAGCGAACGTGCCGTCGAGGGCTGCGATGCCAGAGAGGACCTTCTTGCCCTCCGCGATGACCTCAGGACCGATGCCGTCGCCGGCGATGACCGCAATCTTGAATTTCTCCATAGCAATGCTTCCTTTCTGAAAATAATGCAATCAGCAGATAATGAAAAAGCGGTTCCCCGGAGGAAACCGCTCCATACGCAAGGTATGTTACATGACGATATGCGCCATGACAAAGCCAGCGCAGCAGCCCGTGAAGACACCGATGAGACCCGGGATCATGAAGCTGTGATTGAGGATGTACTTGCCGATGCGCGTCGTGCCCGAGCGGTCGAAACCGATGCAGGCGAGGTCCGACGGGTACGTCGGCAGGAAGAAATAGCCGTAGCAGGCCGAGATGAAGGACATGATCAGCACAGGATCCATGCCGACATTGAGTGCCAGCGGCATGACGATCGCGATGGCCGCAGCCTGCGAGTTAACGAGCTTCGACGTCAGGAACGCGAAGATCGCATAAGCCCACGGATATGCCTGGACAGCGGCACCGAGCCATTGCTTGAGGATGGTCATGTGGTTTGCAAAATACGTGTCGGCCATCCAGGCGACGCCATAGACCGAGACGAGTGCGACGATACCAGAGCGGAATACCTGGCTGTTGCCGACATCCTTCGCCTTGATCTTGCAGAAGACCAGGATCATGGCGGCAACGAAGAGCATGACCATCTGGATGACGTCCGTCATCGAGATTGCCTTCATGACGCCCTTCGCGTTCGGGAAGTGCGGCAGAAGCTGCGGGAAGTTGCCGAGGCAGGCGATGACGATGATGCCGAGGAAGAAGATGTACATCGCATGGTAGTACGATTTCGGCAGTTCCTTGCCCTGCAGCGTCTCCGAGTCACCGTAGACGTATTCCTTGTTCTCCGGATCCTTGATGAACTCCTGGAAGCGCGGATCCTTGTCGAGGTCTTTGCCGCGGCGGTAAGACCAGAGAGCGGCGCAGAAGACGCCCGTGAACGTAGCCGGGATCGAGACGGCGAGAATCTGGAGGACCGTGTACTCATAGCCTGCTGCAGCCATGAAGCCGACAATCGAGACGACGGCAACCGAGACAGGCGAAGCGCAGATAGCCATCTGCGAAGCGACCGAAGCGACAGCCATCGGGCGCTCCGGTCGGATGTTCTGCTTGATGGCGATATCATAGATGATCGGGAACATCGTGTAGACGACGTGACCCGTGCCGCAGAGGACCGTGAGGAACCAGGTCGTCAGCGGAGCGAGGATCGTGACCTGCTTCGGGTTGTTGCGCAGGAACTTCTCTGCATACTTGAGCATGACCGTGAGGCCGCCCGACGTCTGCAGGAAGCCGGCGCAGGTGACGACCGCGAGGATCGTGAGCATGACGCCGATCGGCGGCGTGCCGGGCTTATAGCCAAAGACGAATGTGAAGATGACGAGGCCGATGCCGCTGATGACAGCCAGACCAATACCGCCGTGACGCACGCCAAAGACAAGGCAGGCCAGCAGTACGATGAGACCAAGCAACATTTCCAAGTGAAACTCCCCTTCCTATTAAATAAAGACAGAAATCCTATTCCTTAGATCCGCCGTGCCACCCCTCCTCTCTTCATACTGCGCGGAATCAAAGAGAAACAATTTCCCCTGCTCTCTTATTTTCGCGCAATCTGTTCAAAATCCTGCTGAAGAATGCGTTTCATCCATAAAATTCATGAATCCGATAGCAGGACCATATGATGCAGGTTGGACAGATGAGGACAGCTGTGCGGGCAGCAAAGCGAAGCGTCCGAGAATCTACGCTTTATTATACAATAAAAGAAAAGAATAAGTAAATACTATTTATCATAAAATATTTTAATGATATATATCACTTATTCTTTGGTAAATCAGATTCATCACAAAGAGTCCCTTCTTCACAGAGCGGCAGAATCATTCATGCATAGAATCATCGTCATGCTCGAAATGAATCATGCGACAGCTCTGAGCAATATTTTCCGTTAAGAGCATTGATTTTATGTAGCCATATACATAACGTTGTGGTATAATATGCTAAAAAGTTATATTGATAATAATTCTATGAGGAGGATTTCATTCTATGGCTACCATTAATGATAACTATCTGAAGCTGCCGGGCAGCTATCTCTTCGCGGAGATTGCGCGCCGTGTCGCTGCCTACAAGGAAGCGAACCCGGATGCCGACATCATCCGCCTCGGCATCGGCGATGTCACGCAGCCGCTGCCGCAGGGCTGCATCGAGGCCATGCACAAGGCGGTCGACGATCAGGCGAAGGCTGAGACGTTCCACGGCTACGGCCCGGAGCAGGGCTACTCGTTCCTGACGGAAGCCATCATCAAGAACAACTACACGGACCGCGGCATCGAGATCGCGCCGGACGAGATCTTCGTCAGCGACGGCTCCAAGAGCGACTGCGGCAACATCCAGGAGATCTTCGGCACGGCCAACAAGGTCGCCATCACGGACCCGGTATACCCGGTCTACCTCGACACGAATGTCATGGCCGGCCGCACGGGCACGCTGCAGGAGGACGGCCACTTCGAGGGCGTCGTCTACCTGCCCTGCACGGCCGAGAACAACTTCGCGCCGTCGCTGCCGACGGGCACGCTGTAGCGCAGCTGGACGTTGTGCAAATCATCCGTGCTCGTCATGCCCGACAGCGAGATCTGGTCGCCGACATTCGTCAGATTGTTGTAGTGGAACTCGATGCCGAAGCGGCTGCGCCCTGTCGACTTGCTGCCGTAATTGTCGTACGACAGGTAGTTGCCCTCGCGCTCGAGGTCGAACACCTTGAGCATGAGGTCGGCCGAGCCGCGGCGCTTGCCCGGCTGCATGGAGGCCGTGACCTTGAGGCCCGGGATGTCGTTGAGCACGAGCAGCGTCTTCTCGAGGTGCTGCGACTCGATGAGCTGGCCCGGGCGGATGCCCTTGACGTAGGCGAGCAGACGGCTGTCGAGGAGCGCCGATGTATTGTCGATGTGCAAGTCGCCGATGCGGCCGATGATGACCTTGATCTTCAACGTGTTGCCTGTGATGTCCTGCGCGGGCACATAGGCGACAGCCGTCATATAGCCCTTGTGGCGCAGGCTCGCCGTGACCTTCGCTGCGAGTGCCTGCATCTCCTGGAAGTCCATTTCCCGGCCGAGATACGGCTGCATCTCATCCTTCAGGACGCTCCCCACATCGAGTTCGGAACAGATGTAGTCGATGCGGTCGATGCGCGCCGCGAGCTCCTTGCTATCCTGCTGCACCGCCGGGATCTTTGTGTCGATCTCGGGCTTTGCCTGCTGCGGCGTGATGCGGCGCTCCGGCTCAAGCTCATTGAGGATGCGGCCGGAGTCCGGCATGCCTTTGATGTTCAAGGTCGACGGATCCGGGGCGGCCGAGGCCGTCCATGGCAGCCCCAGCAACAGTGCCAGCGGAACGCCGAGCTTCCACATCGGATTGCTTCTCCTGTCTCTGTTGTCTCTATGTTCGCGCATCTTCTTCATAGGTTCCCCATCCCATCGTATCGTGACGATATTCCCCGCCTCAAGCTGAGAATCCGCATTTTATCCGTATCACTTTTATTATAGCACAAATCGTTTTACCAAGAAGAATGCATCGTGAACGGTACAAATAAAAAACATCCATTCATCGAAATGAACTAGGGATTCATTCGGATGAATGGATGTCTGTGCAGTGCTGACGACTCAGGCTGTGCGGCGCGCGAAGCGATAGCCGATGCCGCGGACGGTCTCGATGGCCTTGCTGATGTTCTCGTCGCCTTTGAGCTTGGCGCGCAGGTGGCGGATGTGGACGTCGACGGTGCGGGTGTCGCCGTAGTACTCGTAGCCCCAGATGCGCTCGAGCAGTTCGTCGCGCGTAAAGGCGCGGCCGGGATTCGTGACGAGCAGCTTCAGGAGCTCGTACTCCTTGGGCGTCAAGGCGATGGGCTCGTCGTGGAGCCAGGCCTGGTATGAGGAGAAGTCGAGGCGCAGGCCGCCGATCTTCAGCGTCTCCTCCCTCCCCTTCTCGTTCTGGCTGTCCTTGGCGAAGCGGCGCAGCACGGCCTTGACGCGCGCGAGCAATTCGCGCATGGAGAAGGGCTTGACGACGTAGTCGTCGGCGCCGAGCTCGAGGCCGAGCACGCGGTCGATCTCCTCGGCCTTGGCCGTCAGCATGATGATGGGGATGCCGCTCGTCTGCGGGTCGGCCTTGAGCCGGCGGCAGACTTCGAGGCCATCGACTTCCGGCAGCATGATGTCGAGCAGCACGAGGTCCATACCCGCGGCCTTGGCGAGGGCTTCGCGGCCAGCTGTCTCGACGCTGTAGCCGTTCTTCTTGAGGTTGAAGCTCAGGAGTTCACGGATGGAGGCTTCATCGTCTACAACGAGGATCTGCATGGTATCATCCTTTCTAGTTCATTTCTGGTTCATTCGGGTAGTCGGGTCTTTTCTGGGAGGCAGCTGTCAAAAAAGCGGCAATCTCCCCGCTTCGGGGATGCTGCCGCATCTGCTCAGTAGAAATGCTCGGTCAGGTCGATGAGGTTGTCGCGGACCTGGCGCAGGAAGTCCCAGCGGTTGACGTTCTCCGCGCCGACGGAGAAGCAGACGCCGTCCTTCGTCCAGTAGGCGACGAAGGCGGACTCGCTGACTTCGGCCAGCTGGACCTCGGTGTTCCCGATGGTCATGGTCTGCCAGTCGGCGCCGTAGACGCCGCTCAGGGTCTCGGCCGTTATCTCGGACGGGTCAGCCACGGCCGTGCGCACGGTGAACTGGGCGCGCTTCTCGGGCGCACCGTAACGCGAGGCATAGCGGAGGTCTGCGACCGTGCCGCCGATGAGGAAGCGCTGCTGCAATTCGAGGCCGGAGCTCAGCGGGAAGTAGAGCGGATGGACGCCGAGAGCCTCGGTCAGCTCGCCGTAACTTGCGGCGGAGACCATCGGGTTGGGCATGCCGACGGCTGACTGCGCGGCCGCACTGTCGTCTGTGGCCTGCACCGGCGTGGCGGCCATCTGCGCGGCTTCGCTCGCGGCATCGGCAAAGCTCGTGGCGGGAGCGAGGAAAATGGCACCGGCAGCAGCCAGGGCCATGAGGTTATGATGAAGATGCATCGAAATTCCTCCAGAATCAAAGTATTCATGAGTCGTACTATCAAGAAATGAGGGTCAAACGCCCCCATTTCATTATAGTACAGATGGGAGGCGTAGTACAAGTCCCCTGCTCAGTTCTCTGCACCATCCTGCGGCGTGCTCTCATATTCCTCGAGTTCCTGGTCGGCGGCGGCCTTGACTCCAGGCCAGACGCTGTTGACGTAGGCGCCCATCAGGGCCTTGCCATTGGCATCGGGGTGAAGGCCGTCGAGGGCGTACTGGGTCGGCAGCAGGCCGTCCTGGGTCGGGATGGCGGCCGCCATGTCGATGTAGACGTGCGTGCGGATGTAGGCGTTGACCGCGTCAAATCGCTCCTGCCAGTCGTCGGCGGGATCCGTGCGGAAGGAGCGCACGCGCGACCACTGCCCCATGGGATTGCCCTCGCCGTCAAACGAGCGCACGCGCCAGTAAAAGGGCGCGGACCCGTAATGGGCCTGCGGGTCGTAGATCTCGGCCATGTCGCTCGTGAGGGTCTCAATCGGCACGGCATCGGGTTCCGCTTCGGGATTCACCGCGTAGATGGCGACTTCGTAGCTTGCGGCCGTGGTCTGGCCGATCCAGGTGTAGACGGGGTAAAGAAGCGTCTCCCCTCGCCTGCCGCCGTACTCTGCCGTCAGCACGGGCGCATCCATCGGCGGCAGGTCCGGCGAGGTGTAGAGCACGGCAAGGTCGCTGTACGGCGTGTAGGGCGTGCCGTTGAAGTCGAGGGCGCGCACGCGCCAGTAGACGGGCTCGGTCCTAGAGCCAAGCTGGTCTGCCGCAAATTCGCGCAATGGCGCGTTGTAGGCGTTCTGGTAGATGCTGCGCGTGCGGAAGACGGATTCATCGGAGTTCTTGGCGGTCGACAGATGCCCGGGTTTCTTGGTAAAGAATTCGATCTCGTACATGACGGCCTCGTCGTCCGTGTCCCAGGTCAGTATCGGCGAGTACGAGAGCGGCGTCTCGGGCGTCGTCATACTGAGGCCCGCGGGCGGCGGTGTCAGGAGATGCGAGGATGCCTCATGGCGCGGCGTCAAGAGGAGCGCCGTGAGCACGATGACAAGGCACGAAAAGCCGAGGATGGCCGCGAAGATATGGCGGCGGCTATGGTGATGGAGATTCTTCATGAGAGCTCCCCCCTTTCTTGTGGTAACTGTTGCATCACAGATTGCATTATAGCATAGAATTGTCCTATAATAGAAGAAAATTCACGGTATACATGAATGTACATCAGGATGAGGATGAAGTATGCGAGCAAAGAAGAATTTCCTGCTGGTCAAGAATCAGCGCATCGAGCAAAACGAGCGCCTCTCGGAGAAGGCGAAGGCGCGCCTCGGGAAGTCGAAGGCGGACAATACGCTCAAGGCGTACTGTGCGGACTGGAGTGACTTCTCGGACTGGTGCCGCTATCACGGCGAGCGCGATCTGCCGGCGCGGCCGGAGACGATCGTCAACTACCTCAACGACCTCGCGGATGATGCGAAGGCGAACACTGTGGCGCGGCGCGTGACGGCAATCTCGGAGAACCACATGGCGGCAGGCTACACGGGCAAGAACAATCCGGCAAAGGACGCGCTCGTGCGGACGGCGATGGAGGCGATCCGGCGCGAGAAGGGCACGTTCCAGCAGGGCAAGGCGCCGATCCTGATGGAGACGCTCTACGTGCTGGCGGAGTGCTTCGGCGACGACATCGTCTCGCTGCGCGACAGGGCGCTGATCTTCCTCGGCTTTGCGGGGGCGTTCCGCCGCTCGGAGCTCGTGGCGATACAGGTGGAGCATCTGACGTTCACGACGCAGGGGCTCGTGATCCTCGTGCCGCAGTCGAAGAGCGACCAGCTCGGGCGCGGCACGGAGATCGCGGTGCCGTATGCGCCCGACCCGGAGGTCTGCGCCGT
>ENA-ORPK01003392-ORPK01003392.1-human-gut-metagenome-genome-assembly--contig:-NODE-3392-length-9985-cov-12.427795_pt1 | contig 9985 bp, 10 predicted proteins | sample MGYA00242139_ERZ509068 | MGnify/ENA primary metagenome ERZ509068 (study PRJEB26280, sample SAMEA2338687) | human gut metagenome | biome: human gut; feature: human-associated habitat; material: faeces... | reverse complement strand
CGGGCAGTATATAACTACCCGGATTACAAGGTCTAACTTTATGGGGTCACTACAATAAAAATCTGGCTTATGGAGATTTTTTTTGATGAAAAAAACGGATGAATAAAACAGAAATATATTTCTTAAAAGATAAAAATACGAGGTAATATAATACTATATATAACTTAAAAGATGTATAAATATTGATATTAATAGAAAGTTGTGCTATGATAATGTGCATGCTGGAGAAGGTGCCAATAATGTAAAATTTAATAAAATTTTTATATATAGAGGTTGTTGCTTGCATGATAGATATTAGAGATAAGAAAAAATGTTGTGGCTGTAATGCATGTGGTGATGTGTGTCCCAAGAATGCTATTACCTTCGTAACAGATAATGAGGGGATATGGTACCCACAGGTAAATAGTGAACTATGTGTAAATTGTGGATTATGTAATAAAGTATGTCCCATTGAGAATATTGCTTCACTGAAGAAGAATGATTTATCCCAGTCGATATGCTATGCGGCGGAACACAAAAATCTTGAGGTTATCTTTGATAGTACATCTGGAGGCTTATTTTCAGCCTTGGCAGATATTATGTATGCACAGGGAGGTTATGTGGGAGGTGCCATCTTCAATGAGGATCTGACGGTATCTCAGTTTATATCCAATGATAAGCATGATTTGCCAAAGCTGAGAAGCTCGAAGTATTTGCAGAGTAATGCAGAAGGATTTTACAAAAAGGTCAAAAAATTATTGGATTCAGGGGAAAAAGTATTGATTTGCGGCACGCCATGCCAAATGTCAGCCATGCGGGCGTATTTGCAAAAAGACTATGAAAATCTGATTATTGCTGATTTTATTTGTTTGGGCATTAATTCCCCTAAGGTGTGGAGAAAATATTTGGATTCCTTTGAGGCTAGATATGGTTCTCCTGTTGTTTATGCAAAAGCAAAATCCAAGGAATATGGATGGCGAAATTTAACTCAGAAAATTACCCTAGAGGATGGCAGAGAAATATTCGAAACAAAGGATACAAGCAAATTTACTCAGGGATATATCTATACACATATGTATACTCGTCCATCCTGCTATGATTGCCAATTTAAAGGATTCCCTAGAATAGCAGATATTACTCTGGCTGATTTTTGGGGAATAGAAAAATATAACCAGGAGCTTGAAAAAAATCTTGGTACCTCCTTGGTTATGGTAAATTCCCGAAAGGGACAAGCATATTTTGAGCAGGTAAAGAAAAAAATCCGTTGTATGGAAATGCCATTTGAATCTATTTTGCAGGGTAATCAAGCCTTGACCAAGCCGTTAAAATTCTATGGTGGAGATAGAGAGGCTTTTTTTAAAGATTTGGATAATTTACCATTTGGTGATGTTATAGATAAATATAGCAATTATCCTAGCAGTAAAAAACAAAAAGTAAAGAATCTCATAAAAAAATGTCTTCCAGCAGCTAGAGCTATAAAAAGGATTATTTGCCAAACGAAATGTTCCCCCAAGGCGTTGTATCAAACTTTTCGTTACAATAAATTGAAAAATCTCCTGCATTTAAAAGGGATTATCTTTACTCCTCATTGTACAGTTTTTATGGAAAAAGGTGCAAAGCTGGAAGTTGATGGATTGGCAGTTTTTGGTGCCAAAGGACATTTTCAGTCTAGCAGCTTGGAAAGCAGATTGTATATAGGCAAAGGCTCCAAGCTATCTATTATGGGAGATTTGAATCTAATGTATGGGGCAGATATTGAAGTTTTGCCTGGAGGACATTTGATTTTTAGAGGGAAAAAGAATCTGGGCTCTGGTTCTAACATTGGACTTACGGTGATATGTGGTGACAAGATAGACATTGGCCATGATGTTATGATGGGGCGTCATGTTACTATTAGAGATAATAATGGTGGCCATTACATGAATCGTAGGGGATATAAAAATACAAGACCTGTCACAATCGGTACCAAGGCTTGGCTTTGTGAGTCCTGTACTGTTATGTTAGGGGTTAAAATGGGAGATGGTGCTATATTAGGTGCCAAATCTGTGGCAATGAAAAATATTCCAGCACATGCTTTGGCTTATGGTATGCCAGCAGAGGTAGTTGATACAGATGTGTTGTGGAAATATTAATTTTATTATTTTGAAAGGAAGATTATTATGACAGAAGAATTATTTTTGGAGAAAATGACAGATATTTTGGATGCTGAGGAAGATATTACTATGGAGACTCAGTTGGATGATATCGAAGAGTGGGATTCTCTTAGTGTAGTTAGCTATGTAGCTATGGCGAATACCTCCTGTGGCAAGAAGGTTAATGTAAAGGATGTGCGGGAGGCAGAAACCATTCAGGATTTGTACAATCTGCTGAAGTGAGGTGAAATTATGAGCCGTGTAATATATGATTTTTCAAATGAAAATTTTGTAGTAACTGGTGCTTCTTCTGGAATGGGAAGACAGGTTGTTGTTGAGTTGGCTGCAGCTGGGGCAAATGTCTTGGCCATAGCTAGGAATGAAACAAGATTGCAGGAACTGCAGTACCAATATCCAAACAATATTTCCGTTGCAGCTCTAGATGTATGTGATAGTGAAAAAATGGAAAATGCTATCAAGAATTTCGTAGGAGAAAATGGAAAATTACACGGTGGTGTCCATGCGGCTGGAATAACAGATATTACACCGTTAAAGTCTTATGATAAGGACAGAGCACATAAAATAATGGATGTTAATTTTTGGGCAGGAGCAAATTTTATACAATATGCTACTAAAAAGAGGATTTCTAATGATGGAGCTTCTTTTGTGTTATTTTCATCTGCATATGCTCAATCATCACCCAAAGGCATGTTTGTATATGGGGCTACAAAGGCTGGGATCAATATTGCGGTTAAATCAATTAGTAAAGAAATTGCGAAAAGAAGGCAACGTTTAAACTCTATTATGCCAGGCTGGGTAGAAACAGGTATGACAGATATGATAGAAGTCGTTACAAACAAATCAGAGATTGTTGGTAATGAATTATTAGGCATTGGTTCTACTGGTGATGTAACAGGCATGGTATTATTCTTACTTAGTGATAGAGGAAGCTGGATTACAGGCAGCAATATAGCTGTTGATGGTGGGTATCTGGCTTAGAAGAATAATCAACATCAATAGGGGGAATTATAGTGACAGCAGGTATAAAAATTATTGGCATATCAGCTACTGTACCAAAGGATAAGCTAGAATTATCAACGCTGGGTGATGATTATGGGGCAAAATATGTAAAAAAGGTTAGCAGAGTTACAGGAGTTCATACAGTACGTGTTGCACCTGCTAGTATGACAGCCTCAGATTATTGTATAGAGGCTGCAGAGAATTTATTTAAGAAAATAAATTATGATAAAAATAAGATAGACGCTTTAATTTTTGTCACACAAAGTCCAGATTATATGGTGCCACATACTTCTGCCATTATGCAGCATAAACTGGGTTTGAAAAATAGCATCGCTACTTTTGATCTTAATTTTGGTTGTCCTGGCTTTGTATATGGATTGTTTCAAGCATATTCTTTAATTAATACAGGTTCCATAAAAAGTGTACTGTTGTGTTGTGGTGATACCATGACCAGTAAAATTAATCATGCAGATAAAGCATTAAAATTAATTATGGGAGATGGTGGCAGTGCAGCTATTATAGAAAGAAATAATGCTTGTTCTAGCGGTTTTGAATTCTTTACAGATGGAAGCCGTTTTGAAAATTTGGTTGTTAAAGCTGGCTATAGAAGAAATCCATCCCAAAAGGGAGTTACCGATGTTTTATTGGATGATGAGGACGGAAATAGCCGGACGATGGAAGATCTCTACATGAATGGTGTTGAGGTAATGAACTTTGCCTTAACTGATGTCATTAGAACAATCAATACCACTTTAGACAAGATGTCATGGAGTAAGGATGAAGTAAATAGATTTTTCTTGCATCAAGCAAATGCACTTATAATTCAATATATAGCAAAAAAATTAGATGTAGATATAGATAAAGCCCCAATTGGCGTATCGGACATTGGTAATACTAGTTCGGCCTCTATTCCTGTGATGTTATGTAAGATTTTCGGAGGTACGTATACCGAAAATATGGATAAGGTTATAGTATGTGGATTTGGTACTGGTTTGTCATGTGCAGTGGCAGCCTTGGAAATGAATGGTGCGTATATTAGCAATTTAGTAGAAATTTAATTGGAGGTATTTTTATGTTAGAACGTTTACTTGATATTTTTAATGATATTAGAGAGGAAAAGGGCGAAGATAGATTGGATGAGATTACAGAAAACACGTCTTTGCGTAGGGATATTGGCTTTGACTCATTTGATTTAGCATTATTAACAGCCAAGCTAGAGGATGAATTTGATGTAGATGTTTTTGAAGGCGGAATTATAGATAGTGTGGCAGATATTTTGAATTTAGTGGAGAAGAATTAATATGGTTCCATTTTATTATGATAGTGATTCAGCGGATAATCTTCTATCCTATGATGATATTTTCTCTATACTATCCAATCGTAAGCAGGGAAAGTATTATATATATACCTCTGATGTGTGCCAATTTATACAGGACGTATTATTTGGAATATTGAACGGGAAAAGCCTAGTATTATTGGATGGAGATTTTTCCCATAAAGAATTAGCCAATTTAGGTTTGAATGAAAAAGATTTATCTAAAAGCTATATTATAGATGAACCTATACAAATCAAAGATTATGCGGATTTTTGCCGTGCCATAGATAATAATCTTGATGCAGTGAAAGTAGGCATATTTACCTCTGGTACTACAGGGGTGCCAAAAAAATTTGATCATACTTTGCGCAGCTTGCTACGCAATATAAAAATTTCTTCCAAACATCGGGATGATGTTTGGGCTTTTGCGTATAATTGCACACATTTTGCTGGTATACAGGTATTGCTACAGGCAGTTTTGAATAGTAATACAATAGTTAATGTTTTTGGTAAAAATGCACAAAATGCCAATACGTTAATTGAGCAGTACAATTGTAATTGCATTTCTGCTACGCCGACTTATTATAGAAATTTTATTTTGACAGATGTTACTTCCAATCCAGTAATGAAGAATGTTACATTTGGTGGTGAGAAGTTTTCTAATGCTTTATTAAATAAAATCAAACAAAAATTTCCCAATGCTAGAATTCGCAATATTTATGCTTCTACGGAGGTTGGCAGTCTTTTGTCTGGCAAGGATGAAAGCTTTACAATTCCAGATAGTATGAGAGAACTGATAAAAATATCAGACGATCGACATTTGCTATTGCATAAAAGCCTGGTGTTACATGTTGCTATTGATGAGGAATGGTATGATACAGGTGATATAGTAAGCTTGAACAATGATGGCAGCTTTAAAATTCTAAGTAGAGATTCGGATTTTATAAACGTAGGTGGTTATAAGGTGAATCCGCTAGAGGTAGAAGATGTTATTATGCAGGTTCCTGGTGTGATAGATGCTGTTGTCTATGGTAGAGATAATAGTGTCACTGGCAAATTATTGGTAGCTGATGTAGTATTGGCAGCTGGTGTTGACTTTAAAATAATAAAAAGAGAGATCCTCTCGCAAGTAAAGAAAGAATTACAGAGTTATAAATTACCGAGAATTATAAAGGCGGTATCTGAAATTAAACGCTCTCGGACAGGGAAAAAGGTGAGATGATATGCAGTGGATTATAGTTACAGGTGATAGTGGCGGATTGGGCAGTGCTATAGTACGTACCATATTAGAAGATGGTAAATATGGTGTTATAGGAATAAGCCGTAGAGAGAATAATGTTGTTGATAGTATAAAAAAAGAATATAGCAACTATGTTCATATTAATTTTGATTTAAATAATACTACTGAAGTGAAGCGATTATATAGAGAAGAAATTAGAAAAATAGGCTCTATATATGGCTTGGTAAATAATTCAGCCATGGCTTATGATGATATCGTTACCAATCTGGATTATGAAAAATTGCATATGATGTATCAAATTAACGTGTATTCGCCTATGATGTTAACAAAATATGCTATTAGAGATATGATTTTGCATAAAACTCAAGGCAGTATTATACATATATCATCAGTATCAGCTCATACTGGATATAAGGGACTTGCTATGTATGCGTCCACTAAAGGCGCAATGGAAGCCTTTTCTTTAGATACTGCTAGGGAATGGGGAATACGTGGCATCAGATCCAATGTAGTGGCTCCAGGTTTTATGGAAACCAATATCAGTGCTAAATTGACCGATGAACAGAAACAAAAAATATATCAAAGAACGGCCCTGAAGAAGGCTACAGACGTGCAAAGTGTTGCTGAGATGGTGTATTTTTTGCTATCTGATAAGGCAAGCTCAATAACTGGTACAGTTGTAAGAGTAGATAATGGCACGATATAAAAATGTAATGCAGTCTCGATCTTGCTTTAGAAGCCAAAATAATTAATATAAGGGGATTTGATGATAATGGAAATTCTTGCTGGGATATGCTTAAGTATGATTTCACTGTTGTTTTTGGTATTCATATTTAATAGTATATACATAAGAACGCCGTTTTATTTGAATAAGGTGAAGCCAATAGAAAAATTTCAAAACGGCGTCCCTGAAAATTTGGATATCATGAATACTGGCAGTAATCATGCATATTACTCTATAGACTGGTCAATTGTTGGCGTTAATGGTTTCAGTTTGGCTTCAGGAGCACAGTTTTTGAGTTGGGATTATCGTCTGGTAAAGAAATATCGCAGTCATATGAAGCAAAGCAAGGTTTTGCTTATTGTTATTGCAGACCTAATGTTTTGTGCAGTAGAGTATCCTAATCATTCTTCGAATTTTAGATATTATCAATTTTTAGAAAAAGAAGAGATCCCTAATGGTACATATTGGAAAAAGTTAAAGTATAAGTATTTACCAGTTTTAGAGAATTGGAAAAATTTTGTCCATTGTTTTTATCATCGAGGTTCACTTTTTCGGGAAATGGAACCTTCTCTAGTATATGCTGAAGAAGAGTCAGATAGGCGTATTGAAGGCTGGAAAAAGGAATTTAATTTAATTGATTTGCAACATAGAGAATCAGTAGACCATTTAAGGAGTAATATGATAAAAACAGAAGCATTGATGAAAAAATTAATTGAGGAAACAAGAGAATATGGGTTGGTTCCAGTATTGATGCTACCGCCGTTATCTAGTGTCATCAATAGAAAGATTTCTGATGAATTTATTGATGAGGTAATCCTAAAGCCACTGTCTCGCGTTGCTTCGGATGTTCCGTTTTTGAATTACATGCGGGATGAGCGTTTTCAGGATTATAGATATTATTTTAATGGTGATTTTATGAATCAGGCTGGTCGAGAAAAATTTATGCCGATTCTGTGGCAGGATATTCAAAATGCAGTAGGAGGGAAGTAGTAATGAATCAAAAAAAAGTAGGTGTACTGCTTTCCTATGGGCAGATTTCTATCGCTATGCTAAGCAATCTGCTTTATGTACCTATTATGCTGAGATTGGTAGGACAAAGCGAATATGGTGTATACAGTCTAAGCAATTCTGTCATAGGTTATTTTGCTTTACTTTACATGGGTATGAGCAGCACCTATCTCAAATATTATTCCGCCTATAAAAAAGATGCTAATGACTATGGTATAGCCAAGCTAAATGGTTTGTTTTTGGTACTCTTTTCGCTATTTGGCCTGATTGCCCTTGTTTTGGGAGTATGTCTGTCTTTTAATCTGGAATATATACTTGGTCAGGGTGTAACCTCTGATGAATTATCCTTAGCGAGGATTTTATTTGTAATCATGTCGATAAATATGGCCTTGTTGATGCCCAAAACCGTATTTGCTGCTTTAGTAATCTCGCAAGAGCGTTTTATTTTTATCAAATCCTTGGGTATGTTGACCTCGCTGCTTAACCCATTATTATGCTTGTTGCTTTTATATCAAGGATATGGTTCCATAGGTATGAGTCTGGTTGCCCTTGCGCTAACCTTGGGTGATTTATTGATAAATATATGGTATTGTCGGAGAAAACTGAAGTTACCCTTTGTATTTTCCAAATTGCCCTTTGGCTTGTTGCCAGGTATGTTAAGCTTTTCTATTTTTATTATGATTCAGGGGATTATGGATCAATTCAATTGGCATCTGGGTAAGCTTTTGCTTACTTATGTAGCGAATAGCACCGCAATTGCTGTATATACAGTGGGATTACAAATTTGTTTTTTATTTTATTCCATGTCGTCGGCTTTTTATGGTGTGGTAGTGCCACAGATTTATAAATTGGTACAGGAAGGAAGAAAGGCGGAAATAACGGATTTGTGGATAAAGGTAGGGCGTTATCAATTTTATATATTGTTTTTTATCTGGGCAGCATTTTTAATTTTTGGCAAGTCATTTGTTTATTTGTGGGCCGGACATGGTTACGATGATGCCTATTGGGTAGCGATTATACTGGTGACGCCAATAGTGATACACCTTTGTCAAGTTTTGGCCATGGAAATATTGCGGGCATATAATAAGCATCCGCAATGGGTATTGGTACATTTATTGTTTTCTATAGCGGGTTTTGTTATTTGTATCCCTTTTTCTCAACGGTATGGTGCAGTTGGTGTTGCTATTGGAACTGGCATAAATGCATTTTTAGTTTGTAATATATATGATAATTGGTATTATTATAAGGCGGGAAATCTAGATGTGTTTAAATTCTTTCGTAATTTCAGTGGTTTTTTACCGGCATCTGTATTGATAATGATATTTGGTGGAATTCTGTCCTATAATTTTGAAGTTCTTTGTTGGCATGAATTTTTTGTACTGATTTCGGTATTTACCATAGCTTACATAGTTGTCATGTATTTCCTAGGAATGAATATAAAAGAGAAAGAACAAATTAGGGCGTTGGTTAGCAAAATAAAAATTGCTTTTTAGGAGTTGAATATATGGATAGTAAAAAGTTTAGATTAAGAAATGGTGTCGAGGTACCCTTTATTGGTTTTGGCACTGGTATAGTAAGAAAATACAGTCGCAAGCCATCTGTTTTTATACGTGGAAGGATAAGACCAGTATTAAGTGCAATAAAGCATGCTAGTTTTACAAGATTGTATCAAATCTTGCAACAGGATTTTTTCATAGGCAAAGTTATTGACACCGCAATTTCTGAGGGATATACCTTATTGGATAGTGGTAGAGGTTATGGCTATTCAGAAGTAGAATATGGAAAAGCAATTGTTAGAAATAATTTGCTACGTGAGGATATATTTGTTACAACAAAGGTCGTAGATATGGATTTAGATAGGGAGTGCAGTATAAACAATGTAGCAGGTATTTTGCAGCTGTCTCTGAAATATTTACAGTTGGATTTTGTAGATGCCTATTTATTGCATTGGCCTCATGGTAATTGGTTGGATATATACAAGCAAATGGAGGATACATATAATAAGGGGCTAGTGAGATCTATAGGCGTTTGCAACTTTCATTTAGAACATTTTTTGCAATTGGAAGCTAATTGTTCTATTATGCCGATGATTCATCAAACAGAGCTGCATCCATTAAATAGCAAGAAAGTGATTCGTGATTATTGCAAGGAACATGGTATTTTGATTATGGCTCATACGCCAACGGGGCGAATGTCACCAGCTATTCGTAATAATGCGGTACTTCAAAAAATTGCCAAGAAATATGGCAAAACCATTGCACAGGTTATTGTAAGATGGCATTATCAAAATGGAGTAGTACCGATTATTGCTACTAAATCACGAGCACATATGCAGGAAAATAAGGATATTTTTGATTTTGCTTTGACTGAAGAAGATATGACTAGAATTGATTCCATCGATCAAGGTGAGGTTATGTTGCCAGGAAATGGAGTTGATGATCCTAGGTATATCTATAATTTATAAAATTTGCAATATTGCTTGAATATTAGGCTGGAGGCTGGGAAAATGATTCAGAGCAGAGCAGAGCAGAGCAGAGCAGAGCAGAGCAGAGCAGAGCAGAGCAGAG
>ENA-ORPK01003386-ORPK01003386.1-human-gut-metagenome-genome-assembly--contig:-NODE-3386-length-9997-cov-41.402535_pt1 | contig 9997 bp, 6 predicted proteins | sample MGYA00242139_ERZ509068 | MGnify/ENA primary metagenome ERZ509068 (study PRJEB26280, sample SAMEA2338687) | human gut metagenome | biome: human gut; feature: human-associated habitat; material: faeces... | reverse complement strand
AAGTAGGCGGAACACCTTTCCTCGATAACCAATACACCGTTTTCGGTGAAGTGGAAGAAGGACTTGACATCGTAGAGAAGATTCAGAACTGCGAAACATTGCGTGGTGATAGACCTAAGGAGGATATCAGCATGGATATCTCCGTTATAGAAGAATAAAAACAAACAAATCAAAATGAAAAAGATTCATGGAAAAATGATGAAGGGCACCACGGCCAAGAGCCTGATGATGCTCCTGGCTTTGGCAGGTTCTAACTACTGCCATGCTCAGCAAGCCACTATCGTGGTAAGCAATCCTACTTCCGTATCACGCACAGAGCTTATCTCCCTCAGCATGAACGAGGTGAAGGCGAAACTGGGCAATGCTGCCCCTAAAAAGGGAGAGGCTTACATCGTGAAGAACAAACGAGGACAGCAGATTGGCTCGCAGATTACTCACGACGGCTTTCTGCTCATTGATGCAAGCATACGTCCTCACGGATCCACCACTTACTACGTATCCATCGGCAAGCCTTACCAGCAGAAGACTTGGACCACCGGTGCTCTCTATCAGATAAGAAAAGACGATATCGCATGGGAGAACGACAGATGCGCCTACCGCGTATATGGCCCTGCCCTGCAGAAGACCGGCGAGCGTTCCTTCGGTACCGACATCTGGGTGAAGAATACTCCGGATACCGTGGTTTACGAGCGATACATCAAGGATATGAACGGCAATATCAAGGGCGATAAGATTGATGCCAAGGTGAGAGCCTTGCAGAAGCAGCAGAAGGCAGAGAAGAACGCAGCAAAGGCAACTGCTCTTGCCAAGCAAATCAAGGTTCTTCAGACAGAATCACGAGAGACGGATATCCTCACCTCCTTCCATCTCGACCATGGCAACGGATTGGATCCTTATCGTGTGGGCGCTACCCTGGGATTGGGTGCACCAAGCCTCATGGTGGGCAAGAACCAGGTTCTGCCTTACTGCTACAAGGATTACAGGATATTGGATAACGGTCCGCTCCGCTTCACCGTAGAACTGACTTACAACCCATCTGCCGTAGGCGATATGAAGAACGTGGTGGAGCACCGCATCATCTCGCTCGACAAGGGCAGCAACTTCAACCGGATGACCGTATGGTACGACGGCTTGACCACTCCTACCGATTTCGCTACCGGTTTCCCTATCCACGAGGAGGATACCGAGAGCAAGACCTTCGCCAAGGATTACGTAAGCTATGCTGACCCTACGGACAATATCGAGGTGAACAATTCTCAAGTATATGTGGGAGTTCTCTTTCCGGAAGGCATCGACCATACCTACTACCAGCTCTTCGATAAGAAGCACGATGGTGCTACCGGTCATGCGCTCGGCTTGAAACGCGGCTTGAAAAATGGAGAAAGATACAGCTACTACTTCGGTGCAGCCTGGAGTAAATATGATGTAAGAAGCTATGCCGAATGGCAAATCCGCATCAAGGATTATCTGGATTCATTGAAAAATCCGCTCCTGATTGAGGTGAAATAGGAAATATATTAAACTGCAAAAGCGATAAGCCAAGATATAAAACACGAAATAAAAAGCCGCCCTCATATCATTAGAAGAGGACGGCTTTATTGTTTTTTAAATAAAGATTATATTACTTTATCATCTCGAAACCTACTTGCATACCATCATAATTGTTGGCGATACTACCTACGGCGCTCAATGTAGAGCTGCCCTTGAAGGCACTGAGGGCCTTGATGAGATTGAGCAGCTTCTTCTGGTCGAAGAGAAGACTGATGCCATTGGTTGTCTTGGTGGCATAGCCCGAAGCACTCAGCAGAAGGCCCTTCAGCTGGATGGCATGAGTCTTCTCATCAAAGGTATAGGTGCCATTCCATGCCTTGCCGTCAATCTTGGCAGAGAAAGTACCATCGGTATTAAAGGTGAAGTAAGTATTGGAACTGCTGAATCCAAACTTCTTGTAATAACCTTCCAGCTTATTCTCAACCTTGCTGGCAGCAATCTCGCCACCCGCCTTAGCCAGCAGGTTCTCTGAGGTGAAGGCGCACCCTGGCTTGCTGTACTTCCAGGTATGGCAGAGGTCTGCCTGCTTAAATGTACCCGAACCGATTACATTGTTCAGGATTCCGTTGATTATACTTCCTGCATTACTGCTTGAGTTGCTGCCATTACCAGCATTGCTACCACCCAGGATAGCGCCCAATACGCCTGCTACGGTTGCTGCCGAATTGACGGTAGCAGAAGTATTATTAGCGGTAGTATTGGTCGCTGCAGCAGAAGAAGTAGTAGGAGCTGCAGATGCTGTAGACGCAGAAGCAGTAGATTTCTTAGCTGTCGTCTTCTTGGAAGAAGTTTTTTTAGTAGTCTTCTTGGTTGACTTCTTAGTAGTCTTCTTAGTTGACTTCTTAACCGGCATCAACTCAGAATTGGAAGCATTCAGCGCAGCTTCGTTCATAGCGCTAGCATTGCTGCCAGCTGTGCATGCAAGCACAAGGGCAGCGAAAAGAAATACCTTTTTCATTTTTACTTTCTATTTATTTGTTTAAATCTAATTCTCTTATATCATTCGCTTTCTTCACTTTCATATTTCCCATCATAAATGAGGAAAGACTATTATAATAGATGAAAAACAGGAGAAAAGGTTTAATTTGTTGCATAAATGTTGCATAAAACGAACGAAATGTGACGATTTTGTGTCAACGATTGCACATTTTTTTGACATAAATCAAAAAAGAACGAAAAATAGACATATTTTATCAAAAAGTGTCCCCGAAAATGAACAGAATATCCTATCTTTGCAACGTTTTAAAAATCACAATAGGTTATGAATGATTTAATTAAGGTAAATTCAGAGAATCAGAATCAGGCAATCGACAGATGCCAGCAGATTCTTAATGAACGCCGCGAGGCGCTTGCCTCTAAGGCAAGAAGAAGGGATTAAGTCTTTTGATTTTTAGCGAACAAGAGACAAGATTCTTCTTAGAAAGAGATTATTTTCAGAATGACATTCGGTTGAGAGATTCTGCTGAATCTATTTTTCCCAACAAGGAGAAAGAATGATTCAGGGAAACAGAACCCCGAAAACTGAAAATGAGAGAGATTTTTCAGAACGACTCTTAAATTTTAAGAGGAACTGAAATTTTTGGGAAAAACAAAAGTTAAAATCCCGTTGTCGTCCATCTTGCATGGTACGTACAACGGGATTTTTTCATTTTCTATCTAATATCCAGGTAGCCAAATCAGAATTACTTGTTCTTCTCGCCCTTCATGATAACCTCTACATGATTGCCACTCTTCAAGATAACATTCTTGAGGAAGTCGGAAATCTGAGCGCCATCGATTGACTTCACGAGATTCTTATAGTTGCTGTAATCATCAACCTTGTGAAGGTCGAACATACCCAAGGTCTGAATCCAGTAACCGTTGGTCTTCTCATCCACGCCAGCCTGCTTCAAGAGAATCTCCTTTACTTTCTGCAAATCGTCAGCATCAACCTTGGCAATCACCTCGTCCATACCCTTGAAGAAGCATGGGATGGCAACATCTGCCTTCTCTGGATTCAGCTGAGCCATACCGTTGATGGTAACCTGCACCTTGTTGTCTGCGTCAAAGAAAACGCCATAGATGGCACCTGCAGAATAAGCTGCACTCAACTCCTCGCGGATGCTGCGCAGATACTTCATCTCCAGGAGGCGTGCTGCCATATCTGCAAGCACACTGCTCTTCTGGGTATAAGGCATCTTGGCAAACCACATCTCGCGAGCCTGGCTCTGAGGATTCTCCATAGCCTTAGTGAATACATTGCTCACCTTGCCTGTAGCACAAGGCATTGGCTGGTTCTTGATCTTGATCTTCATGCCCTGGTTAGGGAGAGAGGCAATATACTGCTCGATGAGTGGGAGGAGCACCTTCTCATCATAGTTGCCTACAAAGTAGAAAGTGAAATCCTTGGCGTTGCTATAGAGCTGATGCCACATTTCGAGACAGGCATCATAATCGATGCTCTGGATGTCGGAAGCCTCAGGAATACGAGCCAGTTTGCTACCCAGGTAAAGGGTGCTCTGTACTGAGTCCTGATATACAAGCCCTGGGTTATTGCTCTTGTTGGCAAGAACTGTAGTATAGGTATTCTTCATGTTGTCGAATGCCTTCTGATCCTTAGTAACATTGGTCATATTGAGATAAACCAGCTGCATCATCGTCTCAAGATCCTTAGGAGTGGTAGTACCGCTCAAACCGTGACGGAAGGTAGAGAAAGAGAAATCTACACCACATTGCTTGCCAGCAAGTGCTTTCTCCAAATCATTGCTAGAGAATTCGCCCAAACCGCTCAATCCCCATACGGCACTGGCATTCTGCGCATTGATAGGGTCATTCTGATAAGCTGCATAACCGATGTTGGCAGAAGCAGCAAACTGAATCTCATCGTCCTTGAAGTCAGTCTTCTTGATAATTACTTTGGCTCCGTTGGAGAGGGTAAGCTTCTTGAAGCCCAACTGCTTGTTCTCCTCAGTCTCCTTGATTTTGCCTGCCTTAGGTGCCTGAGCCATCAGCGGCTCCTGCTTCACATTGTCCACATAAGCCTCAAGCTTCTCGCTGCGCACCTGCTTCACGATGTCGGCAAGTTCCTGTTCGGTAGGATAAACGGCACCCTCTGCCTCGTGCATGAACACCATGCTTACAAGGTTGGTATCGGTAGTACAGATCAACTGCTTCACGGCACTGTTAACCACATCTACAGAAAGGCGTGGCACTACCATCTTATAGATCTGAGTTTCATCCTCTACAGAAGGAATTGGCTCGTTAGAGATGAAATGGTCAACATACTGAGTGGTAAACTGCTCATTCTTCATCTTGGCACGGTTCTCGTAAGTCTTGTCAACATGACTCATGAATTCGTCCTTGGCACGCTGATATTCAGAAGCCGTAAAGCCGAAATCATGCACGCGCTTAGCTTCGCGCATCAAGGCAGCATATGCCTCCTTCACCTTGCCCGGCTTAGCCACGCCTACCACTGAGAAAGCATCCTTTGTACTGGAAACCAGATAGTTGCCAATATCACTACCTCCCTGCAGGAATGGACAATCTGCCTCACGGGCCATCTCAGAAAAACGAGCATTGAGCATAGAGGTTGCCACATTCTTCAAGTAACCCTCAAGCAGATATGGCAAAGTACCTTTCAATGAATCAGGAGTTGTCTCGTTCTTCATCATGATGTTGATGATGTCATACTGCTGCTCCTTGTTCTTATCCACTACGTAGATGGCTGTATCGTTATCAGCTACAGGAACAGGAATCACCTTAGCAGCATCCTTAGGCACCTTAATGCCTGAGAAAAGCTCCTTAATCTTGCCCTCAATATGGTTAACGTCTACATCACCAACAACGATAATAGCCTGATTATCCGGGCGATACCACTTACGATAGTAAGCACGGAGTGTTTCAGGCTTACATCCGTCGATAACGCTCATCAAACCGATAGGCAGACGATAGCCATACTTCTCGCCTTGATAGAGTTTAGGGAGAGCACGCTCCAACATGAGCTGCTGACCTACCATACGCATGCGATACTCGTTGTGAACCACATCGCGCTCATCCTCGATGGCCTTGGTGGTAAGCGAGATGCCATTGCTCCAATCCTTCAGGATGAGCATACATGAATCTACGGCAGAAACACGGGCAGTAGGCACATCGGTGAAGTAATAAACGGTCTTGTCAACACTGGTATAAGCGTTCAGATTACGACCATACTCCACACCGATGCTCTGCAGATAGTTCTGGAGGGTATTGTCCTTGAAGTGCTCAGTACCATTGAAGGCAAGGTGCTCAAGGAGGTGAGCCAAACCGCGCTGGTCATCGTTCTCATTAATAGAACCTACTTTCTGGGCGATATAGAAGCTGGCTACATGCTCAGGATAACTGTTGTGGCGAATGTAATAGGTCAATCCATTGTCAAGATGACCAATCTTCACATTCTTATCCACTGGGATAGGTGGCATCTGCTGCGCCATCGCTGTTCCCACAGAGAGCAGCAACAGTGCTGCTGCGAAAATTTTTCTTAATCTCATTCTTCTCTGTTTATTAATAAATATGTAATTATTTGCTATTTCTGCTGCAAAATTACATAAAAATTAAAAGATTTGCAAGCATTTGGAAGATTATCTTTCCAAATGCCTGCAATCTTAACATAAAACTAACATTGGAAGCTCTTCATCCATGAGCCACGGAAGAGGCGGATAAGAAAGAGGATGCCACGGAAGGTAAGCTCCGTAGCCATAGCTATCCAAACTCCCTCTAATCCATAGCTTTTCGAAAGCCCGTAAGCCAGGGTAAGGCGCACCAGCCACATCGTGCTCAAGTTGATGGCGGCAGGCTTCATCGTATCGCCCGCACCCACGCAAACGCTATAGGTCACGATACTCGCAGCAAAGAAAGGCTCTGCAAATGCCTCGATTCGGAGGCAGACTGTACCCAGTTCCCGAATACTCTCCACCGGTGACAGCACCCCTATCATCTCCGGCGCAAAGACATACATCACTACGCCCATCAATGCCATCACTCCCATACCCAATCCTACCGTCATATAAGCAAAATTCTTGCAGAGATCCACGCGTCCGGCACCATGCGTCTGCCCCACAAGCGTAGATGCAGCGTCGCCGATACCGTAACCCGGCATATAACAAAGGCTCTCTGCAGTGATGGCAAACGAATGGGCAGCAATGGCAATATTGCCCAATGGTGCCACAATCATGGTGCTCACTATCTGCGCACCGCTCATCAGGATATTCTGTATGGCTATCGGGATACTTATCTTGCAGGCGTGCCTTACATATTCCTCTACCCATCTGAACGGTACCCTATCCTGACGGAAATTGAGCAGACGGTTTCTGAATGCCGAAAGATAGAGATTGGGCAAAGAGATGCTGATATACGCCAAAGCCGTACCCATCGCTGCTCCCACCACACCCATCTTCATAATATAAATGAAGAGATAATTGAAAGCCACGTCACACAGGCATATCAATACAGCCATGATGCTGGGCGTATGCATATTGCCTGCCGACTTGAGCATCATCTCGGAAATATGATACAGGAACACAAACGGCAATACTAGACTGTAAATCAGGAAATAGCGAGAGGAATTGGGAGCAATGTCCTCACCTCCACCCAGCCAATAAGGCAGATGGGAATGAATGCCTACACCGATAAGCGTAACGAAGAGGCTGAAAGCCACTCCACATATCAGGGCATGACGATATACCTGGCGAGCCTTCACCAGGTCGTTGGCACCAATGAAATGAGCTACCTGCACCGAGAAACCGGTGGCTGCTGCACTCAGCAAGCTACCTATCAACCAGGTTGTTGACTCGATAATTCCTATACTTGCCGAAGCCTCAGCGCCTAGATGCCCCACCATCGAAGCATCAATAAAGAACATCAGCACGGTAGAAATCTGTGCTAGCATGGAGGGTACACTCAAACCAGCGATGAGATTCAGCTTCTCACCGCCTGTCATCGGGCGCCCTAAGCGGATAGACTCCATCAGATAATCTGTCTTATTCTTGAATAGCATTTTTTCTTCTATTTATGAATTTACACAATCTATTTATGAGTAAAACGTAAAATCTATCAATTTATGATTTAAACGTAACCTATTTATAATTTAAACGCAAAAAAGGCGACTCCAAAAAGGAATCGCCATTTTATTTTTTTTTAATACATGTTTCGTACCTTTGTTTTTCCCAAAACTTATCTCCCACCGAAGCGGGACAGTACTGTCATTAACCTAGAATAAACAACCTATTTAACCTAACAAACTAAATACCTGTCGTCCTTGAATAAACAATCTTTCTTTACCTTAACTAACACCTAATATAAAAAAACTAACAACCTTAAACCTAAAAACTAAACCTATAAAATCTATTACCTAACTAAAAACCTAAAACTTATTTTTTCTGATGCAAAGGTACAACTATTTTTTGAAACTGCAATACTTTTTCCCATAAAAAATGCATGAATCCAACATTTTTTGACGTAAATCAAAGATTTGTGTGCGAACACAAACACTTGTTAACACATCAGAAAGGTCTATTAACACAAAAAAGAAACGTTCCTGAGAATGCCATATCATGCAATCTCAGGAACGCTCCTCTTTATTTCCCTATATAAATAATTAAGGTATGAACTCCCATATATAATAGATATGAGCCCTATATATATAAATAAGGTGTAATTTATGAAATCCTTACTCAGTAATCCAAGTACCCTGCTTCTTGCCTGCTTCTACTGCTCTCGAACCAGGTACTACCTGACCAATGCGGTAGTAGCTGTCCAATACTATCTCAAACCGAAGCATTGAATAGGCAGGAATTGTGCTACTCGAACTCTGGGTTGTGCCATAAGCCAACTGATATGGCATGTAAACCATCCAGCGGTCACCTATATGCATATTGAGCAATGCAGTAGTAAAACCATCCACAAGGCCATTTACCGCATGAGTTGTAACCTGAGCAGTCGTCTTATCGTATGTGCCATCAAAGGTCTTATCAAATACATAACCAGCAGGATAAGTATCTGTACCCAGCATTCTACCACGATAGCTCACCTTCACCGAATCGGTATACATCGGACAGCCGCTACCCTTGCCCTTATCCAGAACATGAACAACGATATAATCAACATCCTTGTAAGTAAGAGAAACTGTATTACCGTTGGCATCCTTGTTAGGCGTCTGGTTTTGCAACGACCAGTTGAGTATTACCTTCCATTCATCGCTACCGTTGGCTATCTGCTGACGGGCATAAGCCAAGGTGTCGGCAAAGGCCTTCTCATTACGCGCCTGCCAGTTGGCATACTCATCTACAGTGTTATCATCCTCGCTGCACGATGACAGTGCGAATACTGCCATCATGAGCAAGAAGAGATATTTAGAAATTCTTAATTTCATTACCAAGTTTCTTTAATACGCTGGTGATACTTACGCGCTCCTCAATGATGCTGCGGAGATCAGAGATAGCTACACGCTCCTGCTCCATGGTATCACGATAACGGAGAGTTACCTTATGATCATTTGGAGTCTCGTGGTCAACGGTAATACAGAATGGAGTACCGATGGCATCCTGACGGCGATAACGCTTACCGATGGAATCCTTAGGATCGCCATAGTGAGTGTTGAAGTGGAACTTCAACTCGTCAACAATCTCATGTGCCAACTCTGGCAAACCATACTTCTTATCCAATGGGAACACAGCACACTTAACAGGTGCCAAAGCCTCTGGCAAACGCAAAACAACACGTGTCTCGCCATTCTCCAGCTTCTCCTCGCAGTAAGAGTGGCACATTACGCTGAGGAACATACGGTCTACACCGATAGATGTCTCTACATCGTAAGGCACATAGCTCTCGTTCTTCTCTGGATCGAAGTACTTGATAGAGCGGCCGCTGTACTTCTCGTGCTGAGAAAGGTCGAAATTGGTACGGCTGTGGATACCCTCCACTTCCTTGAAGCCGAATGGCATCTTGAACTCGATGTCGGTAGCAGCATTAGCATAGTGAGCCAGCTTCTCGTGATCATGATAACGGTAGTTCTCGTTACCCATGCCCAGTGCCTCATGCCAAGCCAGACGAACCTTCTTCCAATACTCAAACCACTTCATCTCAGTACCAGGCTGGCAGAAGAACTGCATCTCCATCTGCTCGAACTCACGCATACGGAATACGAACTGACGGGCAACAACCTCGTTACGGAAAGCCTTACCAATCTGGCAGATACCGAATGGCAACTTCATACGACCGGTCTTCTGAACGCTCAAGTAATCTACGAAGATACCCTGAGCAGTCTCAGGACGGAGATATACCTTGCTTGTAGCATCGCTGGCAGCACCCATCTGGGTAGAGAACATCAGGTTGAACTGGCGAACGTCTGTCCAGTTCTTGGTACCGCTGATAGGGCAAACGATACCCTCATCCTCGATAATCTGCTTCAGCATCTCCAGGTTAGGACCCTGCA
>ENA-ORPK01003382-ORPK01003382.1-human-gut-metagenome-genome-assembly--contig:-NODE-3382-length-9999-cov-17.887168_pt1 | contig 9999 bp, 10 predicted proteins | sample MGYA00242139_ERZ509068 | MGnify/ENA primary metagenome ERZ509068 (study PRJEB26280, sample SAMEA2338687) | human gut metagenome | biome: human gut; feature: human-associated habitat; material: faeces... | reverse complement strand
TTGAGTATTAATAACTTATTTAATAATCGTCTCGTTTTAACGGGACACTAGTGATCTGGCATACTTACTGTAACCAAAATACTTTTTCAGAGCAGTTACCAGATCTTCCAAAGAAGATGCACTTCCCCCATTGTCATATTGCATATTCACAGCAATACCCAGGTCAGACATCAGTCTGGCAACACCATCAAATGCCTCATCATTGTCACCAGTATACCTAGCAGGCATATTAGCCCAGTCATAATCATGCTCGAAACTTGCGGTAAGGTTCTGACCATTCCAGGTATAGGAATGAGATCCAACGCCCTTTGCAGGATAGCCATGATGTTTCATCACAATAGCACCCGCTGTAGCCACACATCCCGTTACATAATTATTCGGAGTATACTTGTTGAATGGAGCCCCCTGGTTCCATTTCGCCGTATTCAGCAGTTTTTCTCCAGTAAATTCGGCTCTTGTCGAAGTAGTATTTGCCTTATAGTTTTTACCCAATGCAGCAATCTGCTGCTCATAGCTCTTCAGCAAATCCTTCAAACCCTCAGGCAAGTTGTTAGCATCAAACGCCCCCGTTGAGGTATAACCCAAAACAGGTGCCACCGCATCATCGCCGGCAATGATGACAAATCCACCGGCATCATTATTAAAAACATAGTAGGAATCATTTCCCAGAGTAGAGAGAGATGCTGTAGAGACCACTCTGCTCTTAGCCTTTGCCTTCATAGGCATCTGCTTTCCCCAGAAACTGTAGGCTTGCTGTTGAGCCTGCCATTGGCTGATTCGCTTAGCTTGAATAGTTGCCTGTCCACAAACGAGCAACAAAACAAGCATGAGTTGAAATTGTATCAGTCGCTTCATACGCTTAAATATTAAAAGGTTATTACTTTTCTTCTATTTGCTCTTAGAATTACTTTCGATTGCAAATATATAAAAAAAAGTAATACAAAGCAAGAAATAATGCAAGTTTTTTAACGCAAAAGAATCTTTTTCCGTAAAAAGCCACTGTCTACTATACTGCAACAATCGGTAGCCCTATTACTTTTAACAATCTTTTTCTAAATCAGAAGCAAGATTTCCGTTCACTTCTCATTTTATCATCAGAAAAGAGAAATAAAACAAGAAAGGAACAATAAGTATGAGAAAAATTAATTTCAAGAAAATCGGATTGGCTGTAGCCATGCTGCTGTCAGCCTTCACCTTCCAGTCATGCAATGACGATGACGATACCGATTGGAGCCAGGTATTACCAAATGCCCTGGTCACAGTCAAGCAGAATGGCGATGCCTGCTACCTGCAGCTCGATGACAACACCACCCTGCTCGCCCAGAACCTCAAGTCTACCGTTTTCGGCGGCAAGGAGGTACGTGCACTCGTCAACTACTCTTCAACCAATGAGAAGAGCGACCAGTACAATCAGGTAGTGCATGTCAACTGGATAGACAGCATCCTGACCAAGAAGCCAGTACCTTCACTCGCTTCTGATACAGAAAACAGCGAGAAATACGGCAACAACATCGTAGATATCGTCCGCGATTGGGTAACCGTAGCCGAGGATGGCTATCTCACCCTCCGCTTCCGTGCTCTTTGGGGTGGCATGAGTACACATTACATCAATCTCCTTACCGGTGTAAACCCAGAGAATCCATACGAGGTAGAGCTTCGTCATAACGTAAACGGTGACCCACAGAATTACTGGCGTGATGCCCTGGTAGCCTTCAATCTCAACGATGCCCTGCCAGATACCAACGGCAAGACGGTGAAGCTCACCATCCGCTGGCGCTCAAGCCAAGGCTATAAGAAGGTAGATTTCGACTACTGTTCCCGCAAACCTATCATCAGCGGCAAGATGCTGGAAGGCTATAGCGAAGCAGGCGAAATCAACAGAGAAATCAGATAAAAGAGAAAAATTAAAAGAGAATCCCCTGATGAAATCTCCCCCATCGGAGTTCATCAGGGGATTTTTTGTATTTATTACTTACGAATCTTTATCCCTCCTCGTCTCTACGGCCCCTTTGCCACTTGTAATCATTATACAATACCCACAGACCGCCTCCCCCAGAGAAGAGACAGCCCACTACTCCTACTATCTGACAATATGTTTCAGATGGCACCCTACTTGATACTTTCGGATGAAGAAACATATCAATGCCGCCACACGCAAAAATCAGACACAACAGGTAAAACTTAATTTTAATCGATACTTTCTTCCTATAAAAAAGGAAACAAACCAAAGAAATACCTACCATTAACATTAAAAATAATGAAGATATTCTCCCCAAAGAGAATTCTTCATGCCCCGACAACCTAAGGTATAACTTGTATATGGAAGCAGCAACCAATACCAAACCAACAGCATAACTTACCCAAATCACTTTCCGAGTATCTTTAGAATCGAAAAGTGAACCCACGTTCTTCCAATATTTATCCATATCTTTCATAAGCCTTATTCCCAATAATAGTAGTTACTAATCCCGATGCCTTGGATCCGGTTCCGCTACCATTGCCGGCTTTTCTTCCGGCAATTCATACCTCCTGATATGATGATCTTCCAGGAAGATATGGTTCAGCGTAAAAGCCAGAGATTCCAAAGTTTTCTCCCTGACAGCCGGCTTCAGTTCGCATTCCCATATCACGATGGTATGCCATCCCATTTCAGCCAGCCGGTGCAGCACCTCATGGTCCCTTTCCCGGTTTCTCCTGATCTTCTCCATCCAGAACCCGGTGTTCGATTTCGGCACCACATAATATTTGCACCCCTCATGTCCGTGCCAGAAGCATCCGTTCACCAGAATACAGGTGCGATATTTCCTCAGCACGATGTCCGGCTTGCCCGGCAACCGCGGATGATTGAGCCGATACCTGAATCCCCTACTCCACAGAAATTTCCTGACAAGAATCTCCGGTTTGGTATCCCTGCCCCTTATTGCCGCCATATTGTTATGGCGCTGTTCTATGGTCATTCTATCTGGCATACTCTTTATTTACAAAGACTTCTTTCTTCTAATCTAATAAGTTTGCAAGCTATATGCTCCTCTATATGAAAAAATTCCGCAGTTTGCGGAACTTTTTCTCGGATTCATTGTAAAACCAAAAATCGTCAGCAGGTTGCTGACGATTTCAAATTATTGATTCCTAACTCAACTTTGTTAATTTTATTGTTCCAATTTCTTGATCTCTTCGATAGATAAGCCGGTGGATTTTGCAATGACGTCTATTGGAGTATTGTATGCCAACAGGTTCAAAGCAATCTCTTTATTTCTCTTTTTTTCTCCTTTTTCTATACCTTTCTCTATACCTTTCTCTATACCTTTCTCCATACCTTTCTCCATACCTTTCTCCATACCTTTTTTTAATCCTTTCTCCTCAGCATGCTTATATACCGCATAATTGTCCCACATGACCATCATGCTGTTGTCGTATTTCTCCTGTTCCTCTTTGGTCAGAGTCTTTGAGTCGGCAATTTCTGCCAGTCTCTTGAATATCTTATGCTGAGCCTCGAAAGGCATTTGTTCCAAAGTCTCCATATGCTTCAAATTATAAATCCAACAATCTAAAAACGTAGTACACTCTTCCTCTTTCTTCTTGAAAAGAGGCATTACCAAGTAGATGAAGCGGATCTTGTTAGAATAAACCTCTCCGCTATCCTTGTCTGCCAGCACAACGTCTGTTCTGAACTTCTTTGGCGTATTTTCATCTACATCAAAGTTCATGAAACAGATAACATAAACGGGTGTGAGATGATAATCCCATTGTCCTTTTACGCCTTGGTCTACTATCGTTTTCGATGCATAGTAGAGAGACCGGTCGATGAAATAGGTCTGGCTCCTGTTTTGCATTTCAACGATAATGTGCTCACCTGTGTCAGTTTCGCAAAAGACGTCGTAGATGATACCTCTCTGGTCTTTTGTTTCTGGCAACATCTCCTTGTCCTTAAACTTCACATCCGTGATGTGCTGCTCTCCCAGGAGCAGCTGGTTCAAGAACTCTATCAGCAAGTCTTTGCTGTATTCCTGGCCGAAGATTCGTTTGAACGACCAGTCTGAGAATGGGTTGATGTATCTTGCCATATCTTTACGATTTTATGTTCTCGCTGCAAAGATAAGCTTTTCTTTCGTAACTTCCAAGAAATTAACAAGAAAAAATTCTCTAATTCTTGACTAAAAAATGATAATAGCTACTTGATAGTTCCGCATGTGGTTCAGGTACGGGCTGAAGGCCCAAAAGCCCCTAGCCCAGGGTAACACCCTGGGTATAAGCGCATTTTGCCTTAATTCTTAATAATTTTTCTTCTGAAAGGCCTGTATATCTTGCGATTTTATCAACAGGCTCGTTTTCCATCAGCATATTCTTAGCTACTTCAATTTTAGCCTCTATGATAGCTCCTTTATATGCTGCAATATGGTCACGCATCACCTTTATTGCATCATCATATTTCTCTTGATCTTCCTTGCAGAGTACAGTAATGTCCTCTATCGCAGCAAGTTTCTGGAAGAGTTCATTTTCTGCCAAAGAAGGTATTTTGTCCAATATACTCATATTATTTAATTCTATTAAAAGAAACAATTCTTATATCAATTAACACCATTCATTGGCAAAATGAATCTTTTCTCATGAAAACACAAAAGAAAAAGCCCAAAAACTTGCATAAAAGAGAAATATTTCTTATTTTTGCAAGCAGATTTAAAACATAAAAAGATGGGAATATATAAGTATCAAGCAGAAATAGACGCATTGATACAACAAGGACTAAAGATGCCCAAAGTTGTAAAGCCAAACGATTTGAAAGGATTCAGATTCGTTTTCAGTACAGATATGTCCAAAAGCTACTTACCCAACTACATCATGAAGCCTCAACGTGCTATTATGAATGGCCAAAGAAAAGTTGATGTTGGTGGATATGCTCTGTCTTGCTTTACGGAAAAGGACAAAGCCATCAAGTTCTATCACTTACTTGCAAAAAATATGAGAAACATATACAAAGCTATAGGTGATCGTATTTCTTCAGGAATTGTGACTAACAAAGATGGCAATATCACTACACCAGCAAGCAACGGACATTATAACTTGTTTGAATTCCCATCATGTGACTTATCCAAAACATTTAAACTAGAGGAGGGAAAATTATGAAAACAATAAAAGGTATTTGCATCAAGAAGCGCAACTTCGACAAATTCAAGAAAGTGGCCGATCTTATATATTTCGATGGACCATTGTTGTCACACTACGTTACCAACAAGGGTGACAACTATCTCTTCTATTGGATAGACCAAGATGATACAAACAATCGTTGGATGTTCATCAGAACCGATTACGACAATATACAAAAGTACACGAATAAAAAGCAAACATTGCGTAACGTATTAAGTTCGCCATTAGACGACATTGTATATACTGTCGATATTGATGAAGAAGGCAATCTTCACAACTTCCAGGCCCACTCCATAGAAGATCTTCCAGAGGATTATCTCCCTACCGAAGATTCTTATTATGAATTTGAGCCAGAAGATGTGAACAAAGAGAACTTATCCATAGCAGAAATGAGCGGCAAGAAACTCGACTGGTTCCGCAAGGTCTGTGCAGCGGTACTTTAGATACCTTGCCCCCACATGCCCTGAAGGAGCAGAAGCTCCTAACCCAGGGTAACACCCTGGGTATAAGCACAATCAGCCTTACGCCATGTAGGGGCAAAAGCTTCGAAGTGATATGAATTGCGACAGAAACATATCCTACCTTATCTTACATTCATCAGATCCTGCAAAGAAACGATAGTTTTCGTATCGCACTCAGCAACCTCCTTGAAACCAAACTCGAAGCTCTGATAATCTGTTAGCGACAGGGCTAAGATCAGTTTACCATCCTTTATTTTAAGTCTGGAATTTGCCACCCGATAATATCCTTCAGATGCATTTTCTACTATAAACATAAAATAGTCGATAGAATCTATCTTGAACATACCGTTATTGATGTCCAGAGGGATTTCTACAGAAAGCCTGTTATGCTCATAATCGTCGTAAGAATCTCTATCGACAGCTAATACAAACACGTTTTCGGCTCTATATACCAATTCCTTTTGAGGGATAGCATCCTTTACATACTCATAAACTCTTTCTTCAGGCAAGACATCATGTGGGTCAGTCCCCAAACTGCACTCCTTTACTATAAAACTTTTCCTAAGTTCAGCAAGCAGAGCCTCATTGTCTTTTTCTTCTTTTTTGTCGAGAGCAAGCGAGAAGATGTTTTCTTCGCTAAATGGCGTATATACTTTACCGAGCACTTGCCTGAAATGTGTTTCCACATATTCCTTCACGTTTACAGTAGGGAGCGGGCGCATTGCGTAGAAATCAAAATCCTGCTGGAGCCAGTTTCGAATCTCCGTACAGAATTTAGACCTGATATTCTCCTTCCAATGATACTGCTCATCCTTATTATTCCTCGCATAGAGCGAGAGGACAAACAGGAAATTTACATCGTAATGAAACAACAGCAAGGTGTCACGGTCAAACAGTCTGTTTTGGAACTGCTTCGACATATACCTGTTATTCTTTCTGTCAGTTTCCTTAATACCATCAATAGAATAACGATATTTCTCATCCATTGATGCCGAAATGAAGAAATTTGGTATAATATTGTATCCTTCAGTTTCATCATCACGAAGTTTAATACCCGATGGTGGTACTTTACCATCATTGAAAATATCCAGATTCCACTGTATAACATTTCTCGCATAGGTGTATTGTTTATAGACGGACTCTTTGCCAAGTTCATTGCCCATCTTATAATATTTACTGTCACCTATATAATAGGTATTACTTGATTCGCCTTCTATCAGGCTCTTTGCCGTAAAGAGGTGGTCAACAATCTTACCATCTTCCTGCTTCTTGTCCATGCCGTCTGGCAATGGAGAGTCACCCACCAAAGCGTCAATAATAGCCTCAAATACAATATGGAAGCTCTTGACCAGCAAATACTCTTTCTGACTGGTATTAACATATATCTGGCGAGATTTATCGAAGAAAGCATAGCAGAGTTTCCAAAGCTGCAAAGCTTTATCTGAGAAATACTTATATTTGATTTGGTTCAAGCGTATAATACCATATCCATTTCTGTACTTTTCAAAACGCTTGCCTGTTATCAAGTCAAAATTGCAGTTTATTTCCTTAGGAAATCCGTAAGTATCTCCTATATAGTTAAGAATTGAGAAGAAAATGACAAGCAATTCTTCATCAAAATTGATTTGACGTTTCTTGTTTACAGGATTCAGATAGATGGCATTATCTTCCTGAATAATGGCAGATGTTGTACTGATGGTACGCATCCAGTTGATTTTATTATTTCCTGAATGGATGTTCTTTAGTACAAAGAAAAAGAAACTCTTATTGTCCTTATTGAACTGAATCAACGACAACAGAATATCGAGAAAAGTATTACTCTTTCTTTTGTTTCCACCACCCACTTGGTTTATCTTTTTTTGATAAACAATGGTAGAATCATTGTTCTTGTCGTTCTTGTAAACCACGATGGCTCTATAAATCCATACTGCAAAACCATAGATGAAATCACGTTCTTCTTTTGTCAGGTTCGCCTGACCTTCAGGATTGATAATTTCATTAGGCAAGTATTTGCCAAATGCAAGTTCCTTACCATCCACATCACGCAACAAGACTTTAGGAAGAATAAAAACACAGTCATCCAATAGGGCATTATAATAATACCCTACATAATGGATTGACACTTTGCCCTCAATGTTCTCCATTGCATCTATGCCGTACAAGGCATCATGCACCTCAGACACATTGTATTGATATTCTTCTATAAGAATTCTCATTTTCCTTCTTTTTGAAAGTTTATTTGCAGATAAAAGTTTTATTCGTATTGTACTTTCAGCTGCAAGTTTAAGCGGTCGTTCAACAACATTACCATGCGATACATAGTAATCTGGTTGATACCTTTAACAACATAATAATTGCCCTCTTGAATATAATTATAGGTAGAATCATTCAATATCGCCTCATGTTTACTCTTTGTCACCAGAGGCGTATGATGGCGATGATATTTCATTTCTTCCGCAATATTCTCTACCTTTTCTATTCCGATTTTTGAAAGCACCTTATGATAGGTTTCAAACTTATTAGCCTCGTTTATGACAGTTCCGTCAGGGAATGTAACTGCAAACACCTTTGGAGATCTTGGGAGTGTCCTGTCCCCTTCGGTTTCAAATCCATCTTCACTGTTGTCTTCATCATTCTCAGAGACAGGCTCTAATTCCAAATTTTTGAGAAACAATTCAACTTTTTCCTCATTCACTTTGACTTTTCCATTATCTACAGAATAGAATTTGTCAAACGAAAGTTTTTCACCATTTTCATCTCTGAAAGCACTGCCCTCAAATTCAGAATCTTTGAAAACATCATTCCAAAGATAGAAGATTACTTTGCTGACAAACTTGCTGGAACTTATAATACCATCATCAGCCTTGCAGAAGAAATATCCGAGTTTCTTGTCTTCCGAATAAGTTGCATCATAGACCCTATCATTGATGGCTTGAAGAAAGTTCCACCAATCGTACTTGGCTCCATTTACTTCAATAGTCCAGTTCTTTTCAGCATTGCTTATTGGCACATAATACCAATCCCAACGGCGTTTGAAAGCAGAATCTATAGGAAAGAGGCTTTGATCGCTGGTGTTCATAGTAGCCCAAATATAAAGGTTATTTGGCAATAATAAAACTTCACCCTCCAATACTTGAGCTACAATATCCTTTCCTTTAAAGAGATCATTAATACTTACTTTATTCTTGATTTCCAACCCTGCAAATTCTTTTTTAAGTTGTTTCTTCATGTCAGAATCAGCCTTGATTGGATATTCAGAGAATCCCTTATCGCCACGATCGAGTAACTGGAAGAGGTCACCGAATATCTGAGCGCAGTTACCTCGGTTAATCTCTTCAATAACCAAGAATTCGTCCACTGGCTCTTCACCCTCTTGCACGGTACAATATTTCTTCCACGCCTCAACATAAGCCTGCATGAAAGCCTGGCTCACAAACTCGTAGACGATTTTATCTTCCGTCATTTCCTTGCCATCCTTGCCTTTAACCGGAACTGCTTCAGTTCCGATAACTGTCATTACCGGCACAGACTTGGTGGTAGGCTTGTATGCGCCTACAAAAGTAGAGTAATCCGAATCAGGATGGAACGTTGTACGAATTACATCCTTGCCAGTTGTCTGTTCATTTATTGCATGACTTTTACCAGTACCAGGGGCACCATAGAAGATTTGCTGGAGAGTTTTCTTGTCACTAAGGTCAAAACGTTTTTGAGGAACAGAAAAAGACTTCCATTCCGTCGATTCAAGAAGCAAGTTAAGGCAATCTTGATTTGCCAGCCCCTTAGCAATAGAACCAATCAAGCTACTAGAAGCATTAATTGTATTTGCAATATTAAGAACAGGAGAATCAGTAAAATCATTTGAACGCTTTATGTTTTTACCACCACCCCAAGATTCATAATTCCATAAAAAATTTACCAGAAGCTCTTTATCTGCGCCATCATAGGATTCGAGAAATTGCTCTGCCTTTTCCTTGCAAGCATCTTTAGTTTTCTGGTCCTCTGGAATACTACTATTATCTTTGCTAGGATGACAAGCCTCATACATGTCGGACGTAAAGCCCAAAGCGTCTAACTTGTCCTTATACTTAATCAATTCTACATAATACTGGCAACAGCATGCAGCAATATAAACCCATTGATTAGGGATTACCAATAAAGATTTTTTTGAACTTACCTGCAATGTATACAGGTTGTAGTGTTCAATCTTATAATCACCAAAGGCATTAAATTTTGCCTTAAACTCATTAGGCAAAACACAGTCATCTATATTTGAATGAGCAATGAGCTCACTCAAACTTGTTTTCAGTATACCTAAATCTAACAATTCGTCCATACTATGACTTATTTAATAATTGATTGACTATTTCTTGTGCTAACCTTTTTATCACAGGTA
>ENA-ORPK01003374-ORPK01003374.1-human-gut-metagenome-genome-assembly--contig:-NODE-3374-length-10017-cov-3.886569_pt1 | contig 10017 bp, 5 predicted proteins | sample MGYA00242139_ERZ509068 | MGnify/ENA primary metagenome ERZ509068 (study PRJEB26280, sample SAMEA2338687) | human gut metagenome | biome: human gut; feature: human-associated habitat; material: faeces... | reverse complement strand
CGGAAGGCTTGCGCCTGTAAATGCAAGGATCGCACCGACCGCAAGCAGCGCCGCAATCTTCGCAATCGGGAATCCCGTCGCCTTCGAGGCGAGTGCGGAGGACCTTGAGACGCGGGGGTTCATCTCGATGATGAGCCGCTCCCCCGTGTCCGGGTTGACGGCCCATTGGACATTCGAGCCTCCGGTCTGGATTCCGATGGCCTTCAGGACCCGCAGCGAGTCCTCGCGCATCGCCTGGTATTCCCGGTCGGTCAGGGTCATGGCAGGGGCGACCGTGATGGAGTCGCCGGTGTGGACGCCCATTGGGTCGAGGTTCTCAATTGAGCAGACAATCACGGAGGTGCCCTTGCGGTCGCACATCACCTCCATCTCGAACTCCTTCCAGCCGAGGAGCGATTCCTCGACAAGCACCTCGTGGTTCAGGCTCGCCTCAAGCCCGCGCTCCACAATCGCCTGGAACTCCTCCGGATTGCGGGCGATGCCCCCGCCTGTGCCGCCGAGGGTGAAGCCGGGACGCACGACCAGGGGCCACCTTCCGATGAGGCGCGCAATCACCTGGGCCTCCTCGAAGGAGTGGGCGCTTCCGGAATTCGCGCTGCGGATGCCGATGGACTCCATGGTCGCCTTGAATTCGTTACGGTCCTCCGCACGGCTGATTGCCTCCGCGTCAGCCCCGATGAGCTCCACATGGTAGCGTTTGAGGACTCCGCTCCGCCAGGCCTCCATGGCCAGGTTGAGGGCAGTCTGCCCTCCCAGGGTGGGCAGCAGCGCGTCGGGGCGTTCGCGGCGGATGATTTCGTGGAGGTATTCCGGAGTCATCGGCTCGAGGTATGTGCGGTCGGCAAACTCGGGGTCGGTCATCACCGTGGCCGGAGAAGCACCAGCTCGTAGCCCTGCTGCTTCAGGACCTTGCAGGCCTGCACGCCGGAATAGTCGAACTCGCAACCCTGGCCAATGACGATGGGGCCCGCCCCCAGTAGCATTATCTTGTGGATGTCGGTGCGCTTTGGCATGGGATGTATAAGATGATGTGGTGGAAAAAGTTATTTGGTATGGATGGAAGCAGCGCCCCGCCGGGTGGCGGCCTCGGCCAGCCCCGAGAAGAGCGGATGCGCCTTGAATGGGCGCGAAAGGAATTCCGGGTGGAACTGGCACCCGATGTAGAAGGGATGCCCCTGGAGTTCGACAATCTCCACGAGGGAATTGTCAGGGCTCGTGCCCGCAATGCGCAGGCCGCCCTCTTCGATGGCGTCGCGGTAGCGGTTGTTGAATTCGAACCGGTGCCTGTGGCGTTCGGAAATCTCCCTTTGCCCGTAGAGTGAGGCGGTCTTCGTGCCGTCGGCGATGGCGCATGGGTATGCGCCGAGGCGCATTGTGCCGCCCTTCCGGCGGACTCCGCGCTGGCTTTCCATCAGGTCGATGACAGGGTGTGGCGTCTGCGGGTCGAACTCCGTCGAGTTCGCATCCGCCAGTCCGAGGGCGTTCCTGGCGAATTCTATGACCATGCACTGCATTCCGAGGCAGATTCCGAGGCACGGGATGCCATGGGCGCGTGCATACGACAGCGCCGAAATCTTGCCCTCAATGCCGCGGGAGCCAAAGCCGCCTGGGACAATCACGCCATCGTATTCGGAGAGTTTTTCCGGGGACTTCTCAAGGTCCTCCGACTCGATCATCTCGCACTCCACCCTGGTGCGAAGCTTGATGCCGGAGTGGGACAGGGACTCGAAGATGCTCTTGTAGGCATCCTTGAGGCCGGCGTATTTCCCGACAAGGGCGATGCGGCAGCTCCTTGCCGGATGGAGGACACGGTCAAGCAACTCCCGCCAGTCGTCCATCCGCCTCTCGGTGACGGGCAGCCCCAGGAGACGAAGCACCTTTTCGTCAAAACCCCTGTCGGCAAGCTCCTGCGGGACTTCGTAGATCGAGTGCTTGACATCCTGCTCCTCGACTACGTATTCGCCGGGGACGTTGCAGAAGAGGGCGAGTTTCCTTCGATGCTCCTCCGCCATGGGGACTTCCGTGCGGCACACCAGCATGTCGGGGAAGAGTCCGATGTTGTGGAGGATGCTGACGGACTGCTGGCTGGGCTTGGTCTTCAGCTCCCCGGCGGCGTGGATGAAGGGCACCAGCGTCAGGTGAATGACAGGCGCGTTGCCGATGCCGGCCTCGTTCTTGAACTGGCGCACGGCCTCCAGAAAGGGGAGGGACTCGATGTCCCCGGCGGTGCCTCCTATCTCCGTCATCACAATGTCAACGCCTTCCTTCGCCGCACTCCTGATGGCGGCCTTGATTTCGTCGGTGATGTGGGGAATCATCTGGACGGTGGCGCCAAGGTACTTCCCCTCGCGCTCGCGGGAGATGACGCTGCTGTAGATTCTGCCGCTGGTGTAGTTGCTGTGGCGGTCGCAGACCACGTCGGCAAAGCGCTCGTAGTGCCCGAGGTCCAGGTCCGCCTCGGTCCCGTCGTCGGTCACATAGACCTCGCCGTGCTGGTAGGGGGACATCGTGCCTGGGTCCACATTCAGATAGGGGTCGAACTTCTGCATCGCGACACGGTAGCCGTGCGCCTTGAGCAGATACGCCAGGCTGGCGGCGGTAATCCCCTTTCCAAGCCCTGAGACCACGCCGCCTGTGACAAAGATGAACTTAGTAGACATAACTAGTTGCAGTGCAGATAGTTACAAAGACATTAACTCGCGGAGGCGCCCAAAGAGGTGCCGGGAGTCGAAGGGGCCGGGCGCCGCCTCGGGGTGGTATTGGACGGAGAATGCCGGCGCGTTCTTGTGGCGGACTCCCTCGATTGTCCTGTCGTTCAGGTTGACATGGGTCACCTCGAGGCATTCGGGGAGCCCATCAGGGAGGATTGCGAAGTTATGGTTCTGGGATGTGATTTCGACGCATCCGCTGGCGAGGTCCTTCACGGGGTGGTTGCATCCGTGGTGCCCGAAGGGGAGGCGCCCTGTCCTGGCGCCGCATGCAAGCCCGAGGATCTGATGCCCGAGGCAGATTCCCATGATTGGCACCTTTCCAAGTAGTTCCCTGACGCATTCGACGGCTCCCTTTACGCCGCTTGGGTCTCCGGGGCCGTTGGAGAGGAGGAGGCCGTCAGGCCTCGTCGCAAGAATCTCCCCCGGGGTGGCGCCGACGGGGAGGACGGTGACCCTGAAGCCGTTTGCCGCAAGCTGCCGCAGAATGTTGTATTTGACGCCGCAGTCGAGGACGACGACGTGCCTGTCGCCCTCGGAAGACCACTGGTACGCCTCCTTTGCGGCAACCTGGGATGCGCAGTCGATTCCGTCCAGCTCGCTCCATTCGCGGGCTCTTCTGACGGCCTCCTCGCAGGGCAGCGGGGTTCCGTCGGCGTGTATCCATGCGCGCTGCGTGCCTGTTTCGCGCAGATGGAGGACAAGCCTCCGCGTGTCGACCCCCGAGATGGCCGGCCTTCCATGCCGGGCCAGCAGTTCCCGCAGGCTCTCCTCGCTTCTCCAGGAGGAGGGCGGGTTCATCTGCTGCACCACGAGGCCGTTAAGGAAGAGGCTCCGCGACTCCATGTCCTCGCGGTTGCATCCGTAGTTGCCGACCTCGGCAGTGGAGAGGGCGACAATCTGGCCGTAGTAGGACGGGTCGGAGGCTATCTCCTGGTAGCCGGTCATTCCCGTGTTGAAGACCGCTTCGCCAGGCATGTCGACGGGGGCTCCGCAGGAGTCTCCCCTGAAGACCGTCCCGTCCGCCAAGGCTATGTATGAATCATTGGGCATCTTTGTTCCTGTGGGTGTGAAGTGTTTCCTGGGGATGGGGGCTCGTCAGTATGCGCGTCCGGAGAGGTTGCCGGCGTAGTTCACAAGCGCCTGGTTGACGACGCGGTTGCCCCCTGGCGTCGGGTAGTCGCCGGTGAAATACCAGTCCCCCGTGTGGTGGGGGATGCACCTCCTCAAGTCCTGGCATGACGGGAAGACGACCCGCAGCTCCGCCCTGAGGGAGTCGGGCAGAAGCCGCAGGCGGATTGCCTCGGTGACCTCGTCGTCGGTGAAGGGCTCGTAGAGCCTTGCGGCCTGGTTCTTCATTTCGCTGTCGGGCTTCAGAAGGTCCATCTGGGCCGCGCGGACGGTCTCACTGAAGAGCTCCTCCAGCCCGCGACGGTGAATGAGGTCCATGCAGGCCTGGAAGGCCACCAGCTCCCCGAAGGAGGCCATGTCAATCCCGTAGCAGTCGGGATAGCGGATCTGGGGTGCCGACGAGACGACGACGATGCGCTTCGGGGAGAGCCTGTCGAGAATGGGGAGGATTGCCCGGCGCATGGTGTTGCCGCGGACAATCGAGTCGTCGATGACCACCAGGTTGTCCTCGTCGGGGTGGACAAGGCCGTAGGAGACGTCGTAGACGTGGGGGAAGAGTTCGTCCCGCCTTCCCGCGTCGCTGATGAAGGTCCTGAACTTTGCGTCCTTGACTGCGACCATGCCGAACCGGAGCCGCCGTCCCTGCCGGAGTTCGTCCAGTGCGTCGAGCATTCCGTGGAAGCTGACCTGGGCGGTATTCGGGATGTACGAGAAGACCGTGTGGTCGTAGTCGTTTTGGACCGCATTGAGCACCTTGGGGACGACCGCCCTGCCGAGGGCGCGGCGCTCGAGCTGGATTTCGCCGTCGTTTCCACGGGAGAAGTAGATTCGTTCGAAGACGCACTTCCTGGGTTCGGCCTTCGGCAGGCACCTTGCCAGGTCGGGGGAGCCTTCCCTGGGGATTGTAAGGATGTGCCCCGGCGGCAGCTCCAGCACCTTTTCGGATGGCAGGTTGAATGCGGTCTGGATTGCGACCCGTTCGGAGGCGACCACCGCCTCCTCCTCGTCCACATAGTAGAATGCGGGCCGGATCCCGTGGGCGTCGCGGAATGCGAATGCGTCCCCGTTTCCGAGTATCCCGCAAATGACAAAGCCGCCATCCCAGTGGGCGGCGGCTTCGGAGACTGCGGGTTTGAGTGCGCCGCAATGCTTTTCGAGGTGATGCGCCAGGTCTGCGATAAGGACCTGGCAGTCCTGCGTCCCCTTCAGGTGGTATCCCTGGCTTGTGAGCCGCGCGAAGATGTCCCTGGTGTTGGTCAGGTTGAAGTTTCCCGCCAGGAGCAGGGTGCCTTCGCGCCTGAAGCTGTCGTTCACCACGGGGTGGCATGCGTCAAGGGTCCTTCTTCCGAAGGTGCCGTAGCGCAGATGGCCGAGGTAGACGTCCCCGCAGAAGGGCCTCTCCAACGCCGCGAAGGAGCCCTGGTCCCCCGTGGAGATTGAGTTGCCGAGCATTCCCGAGATGCGCTCCAGCAAGTCCGCCAGCGGCATCGAGGAGCAGCTCTTCTCCAGCTGGTAGAAGGGGCGTCCCGAAGGCACGTCCAGCCCCAGGCACGCGATTCCCGCGCCGTCCTGTCCCCGGTTGTGCTGCTTCTCCAGCAGCAGGGAGAGCTTCTCGAAGCCGTATGCGGACGTGCCGTACTTCGCGGCGTAGTGCGCAAGGGGCTTTCTAAGGCGCAGCAGGGCTACGCCGCATTCGTGTTTGATGCAGTCGGACAAGGAACGCCTCCTCGTAAATGGGTGGTTTCCGGGCGGTTTTCGACAATAGGAATCCGCAGAGGCCTTATGATGGACCGCCTGCGGATTCGGTGTCGCCCGTGGTGGGATTCTAGCAGATGAAGAGCATTTCCCGATACTTTGGCAGCGGCCACAGGTCGTCGTCAATAATCGACTCCAGCTTGTCCACCGCGGCGCGCAGTGCAGTCATGGCGGGAATGATGCCGTCTTCCTTTTCGAGCGCCTTTTCGAGCGCCTTGATCTGCCTGCTCATGGTCTCGATGGCCTCGCCCATCTCCTTCCTGGCTTCGCCGATGGAGGGGCACTCCTTCGGCGCGTCAAGCTTGAGATACTCCTTCATCGCGACAGGGCGGATCATGCTCTTGGCAATCTCCAGCGCAATGCGTCCCTCGATGTCAAGCCGACGCTCGTAGTCCTCCAGGAAGACCATGTAGCGGGACTCCATCTCGGCTTCGCTCAGCACGCCGTACTTCTCGAAGAGCTTCTTGTTGCCCTTGTCGCGCAGGGGCTTGATTGCCGCAGGGGTGTCGGCCAGGTTCGGAAGACCCCGCTTCTCCGCCTCCTTCGGCCACTCCTTCGTGTAGCCGTCGCCGTTGAAGATGACACGCCTGTGGGCGCTGATCTCCTTCTTGAGAAGCTCCTGCAACCCGGCGTTGAAGCCGGCGGCGTCAAGCTTTTCAAGGGTGTCGCTGATGCCGTCCAACGCCTCGGCCACAATCGTGTTGAGCACCATGTTGACTTCGGCGCAGGACTGGGAGGAGCCCGGCGCGCGGAATTCGAACTTGTTGCCGGTGAAGGCAAAGGGGCTCGTCCTGTTGCGGTCGGTCGCGTCACGCTTGAGGGTCGGAAGCGCGTCGACGCCGATTCGCAGCGTGGATGCCTTCCTGCTCTTGTTGGAGGTGCCGTTGACAAGCTGGTTGATGACCTCCTCGAGCTGCTCGCCCAGGAAGGTGGAGATGATGGCGGGAGGCGCCTCGTTGGCGCCAAGACGGTGGTCGTTGCCAATGCCGGCCGTGGCGGAGCGAAGCAGGTCGCTGTGGACGTCGAGCGCGTGGATGACAGCCGTCAGCATGGTCATGAAGATCGCGTTCTCCTCGGGGTTCGTGCCCGGGTCGAAGAGATTGCGCTTGCCGTAGGAAATCGCCCAGTTGTTGTGCTTGCCGCTGCCGTTGATGCCGGCGAAGGGCTTCTCGTGGAGCAGACAGACAAGGCCGTGGCGGTCTGCGGTCTGGCGCAGGACTTCCATGATCAGCATGTTGTGGTCGACGGCCAGGTTCAGCTCCTCGAAGATGGGCGCCAGCTCGAACTGCGCAGGGGCGACCTCGTTGTGGCGGGTCTTCGCTGGAATGCCAAGGCGCCACAGCTCGTTCTCGGCGTCGGTCATGAAGGCCAGGATGCGGGAGGGGATGCTGCCGAAGTAGTGGTCCTCAAGCTGCTGGTGCTTTGCCGGCGGCGCGCCGTAGAGGGTGCGCCCGGTCTGCAGAAGGTCCGGGCGCTGCAGGTAGAACTTCTTGTCAATCAGGAAGTATTCCTGCTCCGCCCCCAATGTCACGGTCACAGGGGCCTCCTCAAGGCCAAAACACTTCATCAGGCGGACGACTGCCCGCTTCAGCGCCTGGGTCGAACGCAGGAGCGGGGTCTTCTTGTCAAGGACCTCCCCCGTGTAGGAGCAGAATACCGTGGGGATGCAGAGGGTCGCACCGTTGGCATGGTGCTTGATGAAGGCGGGGCTGGTGGGATCCCAGGCGGTGTAGCCACGGGCTTCGAAGGTGCTGCGAAGACCGCCGGACGGGAAGCTGGACGCGTCGGGCTCGCCAATGGTCAGGGTCTTGCCTGAAAACTCCAGAATCGCCTTGCCCTGGGAAAACTCCAGGAAGGAGTCGTGCTTCTCGGCAGTGCCGCCGGTCAACGGCTGGAACCAGTGGGTGTAGTGGGTCGCCCCACGGGAAACCGCCCACTCCTTCATCGCAGTGGCAACCTCGTCCGCAATGCTGGCGTCCAGGGGCTGCATGCCGTTGATGGTCGCTATCAGTTTCTTGTAGGTCGTCTTCGGAAGGTGCTCCGCCATCTTCGCGTTGTCGAAGACATCAGCGGCAAAGAAGTCCAACAACTTCGCACCCTGCGGCTCCGACGCTTCAGTGCGACGGTCGGAAATCTTGCACACGGCATCGAATCTCTTTTGCATTTCAGTGTCTCCAGTTCAGGATAGGTGAGTCCGCCAGGACGGAAATGACCCGGCTGACAAAATGTCGGCGGCAAAGCAAAGGGCGTGCCAAGTCCACTGGCAAGGCGGAGAAACTTCCGGGGTCCATCATGCTATTACAATCTTTGTAATGTAAACAAGGGATAATTTACACCATTTGTAACGGCATTCCATAGTTTGTCGTTCCTCCCCCGCCTCCCGTGTGGGTTGGCACGTCCCTTGCTTTATCGCGGCCGCGGTTTTCTGGCGCGGAGCGCCTTGATTTGCCTACCATACCTAACATTTGCGACTTCACCAAAATGGACATGGAATATCGACAGCGTAGCCTGGCCCTTCCGGCGGACGATGGCCTATACCATTTCAGCAACGAGCATGACGCCTGCGGCGTCGGGATGCTTGCGAACCTGAGCGGCGTCGCCACCCACGACATTGTCAGCCGTGGCGTGACGATTCTGAAGCGTCTTCTGCACCGCGGCGCGGCGGGGCGGGATCCATTGTCCGGCGACGGTGCCGGCCTGCTGAGCGTGATTCCCCACGGCTTTTTCCAGAGGTGCGTTGGCGGGATACTTCCCGCTCCTGGCGCGTATGCGGTTGGCGTCCTCTTCAACGGCGTAGGGGAGGAGTCGACCCTGGAGCGTGTGCTTTCGGAGGAGGGGCTTCGGGTGCTTGCCTGGCGTGACGTGCCGTCGGACCTTTCGAGCATAGGCGAGGTCGCCCGCGGGAGCTGCCCTGTGATACGGCAGGTCTTCGTGGCCTCGAAGGAGGGGCTTGCGGGGGAGGCGCTGGAACGCCGCGTCTTCGTCGCCCGCCGCCGTCTTGAGAAGGAGCTTCTTGACGCATATTTCCCGAGCTTCAGCACCCGTACCATTGTGTACAAGGGATTGATGCTCGCCACGCAGATCGAGTCGTTCTACGGTGACCTGGCGGACGAGCAGTTCGTCTCCCCACTGGTGCTCGTGCACCAGCGCTACAGCACGAACACCTTCCCGACATGGCGCCTGGCCCATCCCTTCAGGTATCTTGCCCACAACGGCGAAATCAACACCCTCAGGGGAAACCTGAACCATGCACGCACCCGCGAGGCATTCCTCGAAAGCCCGCTCTTCAGCGCCGAAGACATCCGGAAGCTGGTGCCGCTCATCGACGAAAGCCAGAACGACTCCGCATGCCTTGACAACATGGTGGAGCTTCTGGTGCAGGGCGGCCGCTGGCTGCCACACGCAATGATGATGCTGATTCCACAGGCATGGGGTGCTAAATACCACATGGGCAAGGATATACGCGGATTCTACGACTATCACTCGTCTCTGGCGGAACCCTGGGACGGGCCTGCGGCGGTGACATTCACCGACGGGGTCGGCGCAGGGGCGATGCTTGACAGGAACGGGCTGCGCCCCGCCAGGTACTCCCTCACCAGGGACGGGCTCTTCGTGCTGGCGTCCGAGACCGGCGTGCTGGACTTCGCCCCGGGCGAGGTGGTCCGCCGGGGCCGTCTCAAGCCCGGCGAGATACTGTGGTGCGACCTCAAGGAGCATCGCCTGGTTCTCGACCAGGAGCTCAAGAGCATGGTTGCGCGCCAGGCGCCCTACCGCAGATGGGCGCAGGAGAACAAAATCCCCGTGGCGGGAATGTTCGACTCCATTACGGCGGAGCATGTCTCCCCGGGCCTCAAGGAACGGCAGCGCCTTTTCGGATGGTCCCAGGAGGATGTGGAACTGCTGGTGCGCCCCATGGTGGAGACGGGGAAGGAGCCCGTGGGCTCCATGGGCAACGACGCGTCCCTCGCGGTGCTTTCGCCCCGTCCGCAGCTTCTCTTCAACTACTTCAAGCAACGCTTTGCCCAGGTCACCAACCCGCCCATCGACGCCCTGCGCGAGAAGATCGTCACCTCCACCACCGTCTATGTCGGTGCGCAGGGCAACCTGCTGGAGGAAAACGCCGACAACTGCAAGGTGCTGAAGATCGAGAACCCGATCCTGACCGAGACCGACCTGCTCAAGATCAAGGCCATGGACGTGCCCGGCTTCAAGGTCGTAACGCTGTCCATCTGCTACTACAAGAACACCGACCTGGAAAAGGCCATTGACCGCCTGTTCGTTGATGTGGACCGCGCCTACCGCGATGGTGCCAACATCCTGATTTTGTCTGACCGCGACATTGACGAGTACCACGTCGCCATCCCCAGCCTGCTGGCTGTGGGCGCGGTCAGCAAGTATCTGGTCCGCACCCGCAAGCGCACCG
>ENA-ORPK01003368-ORPK01003368.1-human-gut-metagenome-genome-assembly--contig:-NODE-3368-length-10024-cov-3.025680_pt1 | contig 10024 bp, 9 predicted proteins | sample MGYA00242139_ERZ509068 | MGnify/ENA primary metagenome ERZ509068 (study PRJEB26280, sample SAMEA2338687) | human gut metagenome | biome: human gut; feature: human-associated habitat; material: faeces... | reverse complement strand
GGCACACTCCATTTGAAGTCATTATGGGCGCACTGTTCGGAATTGCGTTTTCATATTGCTACCACTTTTTCGTTTTATTATAATGATTTATTAATTTTTATAAAACGTATTGCCTTTTTTTATTATTTATGTAATAATTTCAACATAAGGGCTTATAGAGCAATTCTATATCCGGAAGTTTGTACCCTTAGGGAAAAGAAAGAGATACTCGTTAATGAGTGCTAAACAGCAGGAATTTAACTACAAATTTATAAAAGAAAACGCAAGTGCCGGAAGTTGGCGCAGAGGCTATGAATACCATCTTAAAGATATGGTGTTTGATTCATATCCCGAAAAGAACTTTTACATGGCTAAAGTAAAAGGAAATTTTCAGGATCATTACAATACTGACCTTATTTTTAAGAAAAACAAGGTTGAAGCAAGATGTAACTGTCCTCTCAAAGAAGAATGGTGCAAGCACGCTGTTGCTGTAGCATTAAAGGCAATTGACGAGCACGCTTACGAAGATTGGTTAGAAACTAAGTACGGAATGGAATTTGATTTCCCAGATGAAAACACCGCGTTAACAGAAGAGCCACAGGGGAGTTATATATTCCATTTCAATTCTAAAAGAAAAGCTAACTTTTTCTCAGTACTTGTTCGATCTAGAGAAACAGGAAAAGTTGTTCGCCAAATTGAGCCAATTTTAAGAGCTTTAATTGAAGCCCAAAAGCAAAATCCTGACTTTGAGTTAAATAACTCACAAAAGATTGAAGTCGCAATATTTCAACAACTTTTGACAATATCAAGACAGGATAAAAAAGCTGGCTGGTACGATATTCCGATTACAAAATTTGGACCAATGTTTACTCTTTTATCAAAAGCCGATGAAGTTTTGGACGAAAAAACAAAGGAAAGATTAAAATTCACAAATGAAGAATGGAAACTTGTTCTTACTGTAAATACTGGAGCTCAAGGCACAATTCTTTTATCATTAGAATGGCGCAGACCGGACAAAGATGATGTTTATCCGCTAGAAGAAGTTCGTTATTTTTCAAGACACTTGAAATGGGGAAGATATAAAAACATAATTTTTCCGACAAATATTGCAATGAACTCGTTACCACAAAACATTTTGAAATCATCTTTCACGGATTTGAAGGATGCTGACGGCGGGAAATTTATTTACGAAGAATTACCAAAATTACAAGAAATTATGGATGTTGAAATTGCTGAAAATATCAGTCAATTGATGCTTACTGAACGTCCACCGTTAAACATTGTAACAATGGGAATTGACTACGATCAATCTCTTAAGGCATCCCTAGAATTTGAATACGACGGAGTTGTCGTACCGTATTCCAAGACTACGGCAGAAAAAGCGCCATATATAACAATCAAAAAACCTGGGGAAGATCTTGTTTACTGGATTAAAAGAAACCTTAAACATGAACAAGAAGCGTACCAAATGCTTTTGGCTTGCCGTTTTGTCCCAATGCAAACAAACAACTTGGCTTTGGAAAAAGAAAATGCAATCGATTTTTACAACTATTATATTAAACAGGCCGGAGAAGGCTGGAAATTCGTCGAAAAGGACGATATGAACTTCTTCAAACTTATGGACGATCCGTTCAAACTCTGCGCAAAAATCGACTTTTCAGAAGAGTCCGAAGATAGTTTTGAAATATTTTTATATGGACGAGTCGGTGAGGAAATTATTAACTTTGACGAGATTTATGATACAATTCAAAGTGGCGAAAAATACAGCCGTATCAGAAGTTTAGGCTTTGTAGAATATCCTGCGCAAGATATTTATTCAATAATGCGTGCGTTCAACTCATTTGACGTTTACCGCAACAACGACAATAAGTATATCGTAAAAACCTACCGTGCAGGGCTTATTAACGAACTTAAAAACCTTAATGTAGAATTAGTTTTGAGCGATAAGTTTGAAACATTCTGGAAACAGATGTCAAACTTCTCAACATCAGAAGATTTGAAGTTGCCGGAAGGTATTAACGCAGAGTTCAGAGAATATCAATCAAAAGGTTTTGGCTGGCTTTGGTTTATGTACAAGTACGGTTTGAACGGTATTCTGGCAGACGATATGGGCTTAGGAAAGACACTTCAAGCGCTTGCTGTTGTTCAAAAGGCGAAAGAAGAGGACGGACCAATGCCGGTTCTTGTAATTTGTCCGACGACTGTCGTTTTCAACTGGAAATCTGAAATCCAAAAGTTTGCTCCGACTTTAACAACTTTAGAACTTTCTGGAGTTGAAAGAAAGCAATTTTTCAAAGAAATTCCAAATTTTGATGTTGTAATCACAAGCTACGCTTTAATTAGACGAGATATTGCAAAGCTTAAAGAGTACAATTTCCGATATATTATTCTTGATGAATCACAAAACATCAAAAATGCAATGTCACAAACCGCTCAGGCAGTGAAAAAGCTACAAGCAACTCACAAATTAGCACTTTCTGGCACACCAATTGAAAACAAACTTGAAGAATTGTGGTCTGTATTTGACTTCTTAATGCCGGGATTCTTATTTAGCATGGCAGAATTCAATTCTCGTTATGTAAATCCAATTATGGAGCGTCAGGACAAAACAGTTGAAAAACGTCTGAAATTGCAAATTTATCCATTCATCTTACGTCGTATGAAACGAGATGTTGCAAAAGACTTGCCGGATAAGGTTGAAAACATTGCATACTGCGAACTTACGGACGAGCAAAGAGATTTTTACTTACAAGTACTTGATAGCACAAAAGAAGAATTGTTTAAATCAATTGAACAAAACGGGCTTGAAAAGAGTCGCTTGTCTATCTTCTCAGCACTTTTGAGATTACGCCAAATCTGTTGTCACCCAAGACTATACGATAAAGAAAATGTTAAACATATTATGAAATCGGGCAAGTTTGAAAAATTGAAAACCATGCTTGAAGAAATCATTGACGAAGGACACAGAATTTTATTGTTCAGCCAATTTGTAAATATGCTTGATATCGTGAAAGCTTGGCTTGAACGAGAAGGAATACCTTATGAATACTTGACCGGTAAAACAAAAGACCGTCAAGGTGCAGTTGAAAGATTTAATTCTAACCCGCATATTCCAATATTCTTGATTAGTTTGAAAGCTGGCGGAACAGGCTTGAACCTTACAGGTGCAGACTACGTAATCCATTACGACCCGTGGTGGAACCCTGCAGTTGAAGATCAGGCAACAGACCGTGCTTACCGTATCGGACAAACCAAAAAAGTATTTGTATATAGGCTTATTACAAAAAATACAGTTGAAGAGAAAATCCAAAAGCTTAAAACAGTTAAACGAAACCTTGTTGATAGCGTAATTTCTGTAGACAGAAATATCGTAAAATCACTTACAATGGATGATATTAGAGAAATTTTCTCTGTAGATTAATTTTATTATGAGCGTTTCAGAGGACTTGAAAATACTTTTATTAAAAGAAAAAACAACGATTACCGAATTAGCAAAGCTTGCCACTGAAAAATCCGGTAAAAATTACACTGTTTTCGGTATCTCACAAAAATTGGCAAGAAATTCAATGAAATACGATGAAGTGAAATTCCTTGCAAGTATCTTAGGCTACAAAATTAAATTTGAAAAAGAAAATATTTAAAGTCTCTCCCCATCCTGATAATTTTTTATATTAACATTTTTATGTCCTGCTTCTTTGGGAAATTCAAAACTATATTTTTAGATTTTTCTAAACGAAATGCACTCCCCAAAAGGAAGTGCATTTTTCAACTTTTTTTGTATTCTAGAAACTATTTGTTAACAGCATCTTTGAATTTTTTACCAGCTGAGAAAGCAGGAACTGTAGTTGCAGGAATTTTCAATTCCTTACCAGTTTGTGGGTTACGACCGATTCTAGCAGCTCTTTTTCTAGCTTCAAAAGTACCAAAACCAACCAATGTTACTTTTTTACCTTTAGAAACTGTTTTTTGAACTGTTTCAATCAAAGCGCCCAATACTTCAGCAGCTTCTTTTTGAGTTACGTTTGCTTTTTTAGCGATTTCTTGTACTAATTCTTCTTTGTTCATTATAAAACTCCTTCTTCTCTTTGTACAAGAACTATTATAGCCTAACCGTTTTTAAAAGCAAGTGTTTTAACTATTTTTAACACTTTTTTACATTTAAAACATACAAACATAGGAATTTAAAATAGTTTTTGGTATAATATTGAAGGATTGGAGTATGTAGTATGAAAGAAAGAATTCTATTATTTTGTATCGTATTTGGACTTGGTGTTTTTATATACATCTTCCAAAGTTATTTCAACACTGTTTGGGGGCTTGCAATTCTATGTGCTCTAATGTCCTTGTATGTTGGATTTATGAACCTTTCTTACAAAATCCAAAAACGTAAATTACAAAAATATCCACAAATTATCAATAAAAATTATAAACCATTTGTTTCAATTTTAATTCCTGCCCATGACGAAGAAAGTGTAATCGGAAACACTGTACAAAATATTCTGAGCATGGATTATGAAAATTTTGAAATTATTGTAATTGACGATAGAAGCACAGACAACACTGCTTCTGTTATTAAAGATTTAGAAAGTAAATATGAAAAAGTTACAGCTTTAATCCGAGAAAAAGATGCTTTCCCTGGAAAATCTGCAGTATTGAATGATGCATTCAAACTTGCGAAAGGTGAAGCTATATTAGTTTTTGATGCAGATGCAACAGTTGAACCAGACTTTTTAACAACATTAATTCCTCATCTTGAACCTAAAGATGTTGGTGCAGTTCAAGCGAGAAAAGTTATTCGTAACAAAAACATGAACCTTTTGACACGCTGTCAAAATAATGAATACACACTTGATACTTATTTCCAAGTTGGTAGAGATTCTGTAAAAGGAGCGGTTGAACTTAGAGGGAATGGAGAATTACTTAAACGTCAAGCAATTGAAGATATAGGAGGATGGAATAATTACACAATTGTTGATGATTTAGACATGTCAACAAGGATGCACATAAAAGGTTGGGATATTAGATTTTGTCCTGATGCCGTTGTATTTGAAGAAGGAATTACGTATCTAAGACCGTTATACAGACAAAGAAGAAGGTGGCTTGAAGGAACAATACGACGTTACCTAGAATACTCCGGTGCTGCGCTTTGCTCAAAAGACATGTCACTTCGTGCAGGGCTGGATATGATGGCATATATTTCAGAATTCATTATGCCTGGGTGGTTCTTGATGGAAATACTTATAAGAGGTTTCAAAGTTCTTGCAAAACAAGCTCCTCCGCACATGCTTTATTCTTCAATAATTATTGGCTGCGTAATAGGATTAGGATTTTTCTTTGCTGCAAGATATGCGCTTAGACGCTATGATTACATGCCAAGACTTGACGCAACATTTGAAGCACTGGAAACTTCGATTTACCTGCTTATAATCTGGTTCCCGCTTGTTCTTTATATCTGTTTCAAAATTTTGTTCATGAAAAAAGATATGAACTGGGGAAAAACCGCACACGGTTTGGTTCGAGAAGAAGAAGCAAGCATCAAAGATTTAATATTGAAAGAACTTGAAAAAACAAAGGCTTACACAAAAGAGTATACAGAAAAATATAGAGAAAAACTTAAACAAATACTAGCAGAAAAAATTTTCTACGGAGATATAAACCTAAAAGATATTAATCTTAAAGATTTTAAGCTTCTGGATAGACTAGTCAAAGATGAAAACAACAAAAAATAGCAAAAGGAGATAAATAAATGGCAACACAAACAATCGTTGACGTAAAAAGCAAAATTAGAGATGTAAAAGACTTTCCAAAAGAAGGAATTATCTTTAGAGATATCACAACAGCATTAAAAGATGCAGAAACATTGAAAGTAATCGTTGATTATCTTTGCGATCAATTCAAAGACACAAAAATAGATTACATTGCAGGTATTGAAAGCCGTGGTTTCATTTTAGGCATGCCAATGGCTTATAAGATGGGAATTGGATTTGTACCGGTAAGAAAACCGAATAAACTTCCTGCTGCAACTTATTCTCAAGAATATGCACTTGAATATGGTACAGACAAAATCGAAATCCACCAAGACGCATTCCCTCAAGGGGCAAGTGTTCTAGTAGTAGATGACTTGCTTGCAACAGGTGGAACTGCAGAAGCAGCTTGCAAACTTGTAAAAAAAGCAGGTGCAAATCTTGTTGGTACAGCTTTTTTAATCGAATTGACTGCTTTAAATGGTAGAGAAAAACTTACAGATTCTCCAAAAATCGTTTCTATGCTTCAATACTAATCCGTTAAACAAGAAGAAGAGCCATAAATAATGGATTAAAGAAAGAAGGATAAAAAATGAACGTACAATCAATTAGTCTTGCGCAACAACGCAACAATTCTCAACAGACTTTTAACGGCTATGTAGACAAACCGGTTATTAAACTCATTGATGGCTTAACCCAATCAAGTATGGATAAAGTAGTAAGAGATGCTAATTTAACTTACCAAAAAGTAGATGTTAGAAAACTCTCTGATATCCAAACAATGGGAAAAGCTATTATTAATAAATTAAATCATTATATGGAAAATTTCCATAAAAAAACTGTCCTTACTCTTGATGAGAGTAGAACAAGCCTTGTTATAAAAAACAAAGTATTGGGTACAGATGTTGGATTTGAATGGCACAAACGAGACGCAAAGAACACTGGAAGACTTGATAAAGATTTTTGCTATATAGATGCTTATGCTCCAAGTTTAGTTGGATTATCATATAACAACTTACAAGAATTTAACAATCTTGCAGATGTTCTTGTAAAAGCTCCTCGCAAAGAAGAAATTGATAACTACTTATTCAAAAACTTTACTAAAAATATTACAAAACAGGCAAACAATACCTCTTTCTTTGCAGGACTAAAAACCAAAAGAAACGGGAAAAAAGCAGACAAATTAGCTACTGAATTCAATCAACCAACCGGCTGGTTAGGCAAATTGCTTGAAATTAGAAATAACGCAATTCAAAAGAAAGAAGAAGCTAAAAGACTTGCTAAAGAACAAAAAACGTTAGAAAAAGCTAATGCTAAAACAGCAAAAGAAGTAGCAAAAAAATAGAGCCAATGGCTCTATTTTTTTTATGCATATATTATATAATATTTACTAGTCATCAAATCCACCACCGATTTTATAATAATACGAGCAATCAATGCCTGTTCCGTTATCCGAACAATCTTTTTTAAGTTCAATCATATCTTTATCAAAACCAAACGGTTCTATCTTTCCGCCGTCATAAATATTTATACCGAAAATATCTTTTCCCCACCTGTTAGGGGGTAAAATACCATTCATATCAAACATCATCAAGAACAAGACATCATCAGACTTGTCAGACTGAATATCTTTTATCCCGACAATTGAATTATTTTCGGCAAAATAAAATTCATCAAAAAAGTAAGTTTGACCTCTGTAAACCTTAGCCCCATTCATATAACGAGGATGATAATGTTTTACAGGCACTCCATCAATGTCAATTCGCAAATATGGCTTTATCAAGGCAAGCATAAGTTTTTCACGTTCTTGAGGAGTTTGAGCTTTTTTCATACTTTTGAGCATATCATCAGTAATATGGGCATTCATTACTGAAAACATATATTCAACACGATTTATTTTCTCGTTCCATTTAGAGATAAAATTTGCTTGCCGTGTATTTTCAATAGAAAATGGCATTATCAGGAGCAAACCCCCTAAAAAAACAAATAACGCAATTGAATATTCCAGTTTCCAATAATGTTTTTTTGTCATAACACCTCTTATGCCATATCAATTCGTTTTTTCTCAGCAATTAACTTTTCGTAAACCCATTCAGGTACAAAGTTTTTACCCAAAACAATCTGTCCGTTCATAATATTCGGAGCGTGAAAATCAGATCCACCTGTTACAATCAAACCAAGCTCTTCCGCCATTGATGAAAAATATTCAACACAAGCTGGTGAATGCTTTCTGTGATATGCCTCAATTCCTCGTAATCCATATTGCATAAGCTCTTTAATCAACTCTTCGGCAATATCTAAATCGTGAGGATGTGCAATAACAGGAATTCCGCCTGCATCGTATATGATTTCAACAGCATCTTGCGGGGTAACAGTTTTTCTCTGAACATAAACAGGAGAATCGTCGTGAATATATTTTGCATAAGCCTCAATAACACTTGATGTTCCACCTGCATTTGTAATCGCTTTCGCAATATGCGGACGTCCAATACTTCCCCCTTGCGCAACTTGTTTTTTTATATCATCAAATTTTATACGAATTCCTTCCTTTTTAGCCAACAAATCAATAATTTTATTCGTTTGTTCAACACGAGCCTGTTGTTGAGCTTTCAACATATTTTGAAAATCATTATCATTTACATTCATGAAGTATCCCAAAATATGAACCTCATAATTTTTATACAAAGTATTAACTTCAATACCTTGAATAATCTCCAATTTATTTTCTCTGCCGGTCTTTTTCAAATAATCTTTTGCGACGGGATATGACAAAACATTATCGTGATCAGTCAAAGCTATAACTTGCAAGCCGACGTCAATGGCAGTATCGACAATCTTTTCGGGCGAAAATACACCGTCCGAATAAAGGGTGTGAATGTGCAAATCACTTTTCATTTTCCTCTTCCTTTTTCTCTTTATCTACGTAACAAAAAATTCTTCTTATAGCTACAGTATGCCCGCTTGTCGTATCTATTTCAACCTCAACAGCATTAATTTGGACGACATTACCGTCAGCTACATCATAACGTTCAGGAACAACTGTTGTAAAACGATTTAAAGAGGTTTTATATTCCATACCAATTACACTATCTTTAGTACCACAAAAACCGGCATCGGTAATATACCCCATACCATCAAGAATCTGCTCATCTGCAGTCTGTACATGTGTATGAGTCCCGAAGAAAGCACTTACGCCTAATTCTGCACAGAATTTCGCAAAACAAATCTTTTCAGCAGTAGCTTCTGCATGAAAATCGACAATAAGAATCGGTGTAATCTCCTTTATGCGTTCAATTTCAGCTTTTACAACAGTCCACTGAGAATCAACAGGCGCCATAAACACTCGACCTAACACATTTATAACACCTATTTTAATATCATTCGGAAGTTCAAAAATCCGGCTTCCGCAACCGGCTGTTCCATTAGGATAATTGATCGGGCGAACAAGTTTATCCGCCCTATCGATGTAGTTAAAAATCTCTTTTTTATCCCAAATATGGTTCCCTGAAGTCATACAGTCAATTCCATATTCGGATATTTCATTATAATTCTTTTCTGTTAAACCAAAGCCATGTGAAGCATTTTCAACATTTGCAATAATAAATTGTTTATCATTTGTAACATTTTTAGACAAATAATCCCTAAGAGCAAATCTCCCCGGTCTGCCAACCAAATCACCAAAAAATAAAATTTTTATTGTTTTATTATCACCAAACATTATCTATCCTCTGTGAGATGAGAATCGTGAATAGTGAGTAGTCCACGACTTTTCACTATTCACTTTTCACTTTTCACTTATTTTGCTATCTCCGTTGTACGGAATTCTCGAACAACAGTTACTCTGATTTGTCCAGGGTAATCAAGTTCTGTTTCAATACGTTTTGCAACATCTCTTGCCAGTTTTTGTGATGCTAAATCATCAAATTTTTCTGATTCAACAATAATTCTAACCTCACGACCTGCTTGAACCGCAAAAGATTGTTTAATGCCATCAAAACTATTTACAATTTCTTCAATTTTTTGCAAACGTTTGATATAAATTTCTAAAGTATCACGCCTTGCACCAGGTCTACCAGCGGAAATTGCATCTGCAACTTTTACAAGAACCGCCTCAATTGTATTTGCGACAACATCATCGTGGTGAGCTTCAATTGCATGGATAACTTCTGGTCTTTCACCATATCTTAAAGCAAGTTCAACACCTAGTTGAATATGAGTTCCTTCTTGTGTTTGGTCAACTGCTTTCCCAATATCATGTAAAAGTCCTGCCCTCTTAGCCATTCTTACATCAAGGCCAAGCT
>ENA-ORPK01003364-ORPK01003364.1-human-gut-metagenome-genome-assembly--contig:-NODE-3364-length-10032-cov-5.262103_pt1 | contig 10032 bp, 8 predicted proteins | sample MGYA00242139_ERZ509068 | MGnify/ENA primary metagenome ERZ509068 (study PRJEB26280, sample SAMEA2338687) | human gut metagenome | biome: human gut; feature: human-associated habitat; material: faeces... | reverse complement strand
TTTCTGTTACGCGTTTGCCATCAGCAGAGCCATTCACATAATTCTGAAGTTCATTGTTCACCCAGCCCGACTTCTGCACCTCATGACGCCAGTCGGTACTATTCAATTCAGAGCCTTCATTAAACTCATCATTCCATACCAGTTTGTAGCCTTCCGGAATCACCATTTCGCCACCCTCGATAGGGGTAACAGTTCTGCCTGCCTGTGTCACGGAGATGCTCATCTGCTTGCTGCCAAGTTTCACGTTAATGGCACCATTACGTGCTTCTTTGCTTGTATTTTCGTCTACGGTGACTGAAATCATGCCAGAAGCCTTGTTGGTATTCTTGGCACTCACCTTCACCCAATTGCCACTGTTCCCGTCTGCAGCAGCCGTCCATCCACCAGTAGATGCCACCACAGCTACGCTGTAAGAGCCACCATTGGCAGGAGCCTTGATGCTCGTCTGTGAACAAGAAATCTTCACATCACCACCAGAGTTGTCACCCGAGTCGTCCGAAGAACTACTGCTGCAAGAGAGCAAGCAGATAGACATCATGAGAGCAAAAATTTTTAATCGTCCCATATCAATTATATGTTTTTAATAATATTCCACAATAGATTCAACACTTCCATGCCTTCCACTTTCTGTATAATTTTGATCGCCCAACTTTGTTGTGATTGAAGAAGTTAACTTATATTGTCCTTCTTCTAACATAAATGTTGCCGAACGTGAGATATGATTAACATCATCTGATGCCCACATCTCTTTATTCCTCATATCAATAATTAAAGTCGTTTTACAAAAAGGATCATTTAGCTTCTCCAGCTTTGAATAAGTGCCTTCATACTTTCTTAAATCATACCAAGAGTTCAATGCGCGATTTACCTTGCTTGTAAATGTTACTGGTGTTGCAGAACTCAAGTAAAAAGTGACACTATTTTCACCTTCCCCAGTATAAACATATTCTTTTGTCAGGCTATGTGGTTGCCTCCAAGTAGCATACAAGGTTCTATTCATTTTTAACGCACTATTATAACAGAAAGGAGAATAGGCTTGCAGAGTGTTTCTCCAACCAGAAAAAACGTATCCTTTCTTTTCCGGAATTAAATACCGAGATAAATAATATTCATTATTTTGCTTTACATTTATATCTGGCACATCAGCATCTACAAAATGAATAGTAAATGTATAATAATATGGCCAAAGAGTTTCTAAAGTTAGTTTATCAAAACTAGACAATCCTTTCCATTCATATCCACAAGTTCCTGAATTCATAAATGAATCAGAATCTATTTCTGGCGTATTAGGAACCAATACCATACCTTCAGGATTTACTTTTTCACCCCATTTTTTACAGTCAGAATGCCGTAAGCCTAAATTATGTCCCATTTCGTGCATAAGCAAAAAGACTTTTTGCCTATGATTTAAATAACCATCAATATCAGCATAAAAATGATTATTTATATTTATAAAAGCACCAGGTTTACAATCAGATATCGGAAAAACTCCTTCTGCACAAACATCTTCCCTACCTATAAAACCTTTTTTTATAAGTATATCAGGGGCGGTATCTACATAAGATAATTTAAGCCCCGTATTTTCATTATAAATTTCAATCACATCTTTGACAGCTTCTACCCATCCCGATGTTGAAGAGATAGAGTTATCCACCATTATTCGTACAGAGGAGCGTGCTGGCACTACATATTGTGTTGAAAACTGGCGGGTTTCAATATTAGATAACAATGCCTGCTTCTCGACAAGGATGTCATTTTCAACTAAATAATACTTACCAGCATCCTCCATTCCGAGAGTGTCAAGCCCCATCGCTAACAGCTTACTTTTTGCTTTTTCCAAAAGGACTTGCGTACTATTATCTGTATTCTGTAAGCTACTATCCAACTCATCAAATGAAGAGCATGAGCATTCAAAACTTAAAATTGGCAACAAAAACAACAATGCAGAAGATTGTTTTATATTTTTCCATAAAATATTTACCATACCATATAGCTTTTAATATTATCAAAAGGGACTTGTTTAAAAACCCACAAAAGTAGATTCATAAACAAGTCTTTTCTTTACTTCTTTACCTTCTCAAGGTAAATTTTACCAACAGAGACTTCTGTATTGGCAGCATTACCTCCAAAGTCGAATACCAAACTCAAAGCGTGGGCATCGTTCTTTGGTAAGACTACACCTTCCTTCTTGAAGACATAATCTTCGCCTGCTGTTAGTTTCACACGATCAGCGAAGAAGAAGTTGTCATCGTGCTTTTTGATAGTTTCTCCAGCCTCATTCTTTTCATCAGTCTCTGTCAACTTAACGGTTACACCAGGATGATCCTCACTAGAGTTGAGTACACAATAGAAATTGTAAGTATCACTCAAAGATGCTGTCAAATCTGTCTCGAAAGCCATCTGAGATTGCCACTGATCAGATGTTGCAGCAGGCAACTCTACAGTATAGAGTCCATCCTTATAAGTAAACTTAGGATTGTCAATCTGTGCCCAACCCGGAGCATAGAAAAATGATGCAGGCTCTATGCCCATGAATGGCTTCCATAAATTGTTTTCAGAATTATAATCCCAATCAACTATAGCCTCTGGAGCATCAGGATTGTCTGGCTTGTCTTCTGTGCTTGTAAGGATGAAATGCCAAGCTATAGCCCCAGGAACATCGAAAACCAATTCCAGCTTGGTAGCTGTGATACTCTCGATGCGATACTTACCATTATTATACTGCGAGTCGTCAGAAATATAAGGGAAGTAAGATTGTGCTCCCAAAACGATGTAGTTGGCCTGTACCTCTTCATTTGCACCTTCAGGTGTGTAGAAATCAGACTCTAAAGAGAATGATGTCTCATTTTTCTGAACATCAGTATCGAAGTCTTCAGCAGCACCTGTTCCCCAAATGGTTGTACCCTTGTTTACATACATTTTGCCATCTTCGCCCGGATTGTAGCTATAACGACCTCCTGTCTCGCCACCCATAGTAAAGATGATTCGGTCGTCATAGACTCCGAAATCTTTCTTGTCGTTAGCAGCAGCCGACCACCATGCTGTACCGGCAGAACCTGAAGGACCACAACCTAGGTGTCCAGCAGCCTTACGGTCGATACGCCATACCTTAGGTTTTTCTGCTGTACCACAGAGTTTAGAAGTTACAGCACTCCAATCTACCTGTGACTTGGTGAAAGTAACTGTCTTGCTCACCTCATCAGAACTGAAACCATTTCGATTGCCAAGACGCAAAGAGATGGTATAAGTACCTGCGCTGACAAACTGCTTGCTCAAAGTAGGCAATGTGGAATAAATTGACTGCTTATCGCCTTTGGCATTATTCCAAGAAATATACCAGAGAGGGTATTTACCCTTCAAGTCACTAACAGAAGCTGTAACAGTATTCGTTTCCTCGTCTACCTGCCAATCTACATTCACTCCTTCCATGGTAGGAATTTGACTCTTGTCTGCTCCCGAAAACTCCTCGGCAGAACAAGCACCTAGCATGAGCATAGCCATGAAGGCGAATGCCATATTTAGAAATATCTTTTTCATATTGTCGAAATCTTAAAGTTAATATTTTATTAGGGGGTAGAGGAAACTATTGTTCATCTACCTTAATAAGTTTTAATAATTGTTCTGAACCAAAGCAGGGTCGGAATCAAGCTCTGCCTGAGCGATAGGAATATACTTCTTTGATTCTGTCCAAGAATTTGTACGATAGCCATACTTATCTGGAGTCAAGACGCTGGCAGCCTTACCAGTACGAACCAAGTCGAAATAACGCTTGCCCTCACCAACAAACTCCAAGTGACGTTCCTCGATAACATCGTCTACAGTCACGCTGGTCTTTTGTGCAACACCAGCACGATTACGGATGGCATTGACATAATCCTTTGCCAAATTAGCATCGCCACCTGTCTCAAGCAACAACTCGGCTGCATTCAAGTAAGCTTCGGCTACTCGATAGAAACGATAGTTGTTGTTATAGTTCAGATTGGTATCGAAACCTGCATCGGCGTTGTTCTCAGTAAAAGGACGGTACTTAGCTAACCAAAGACCTGTATCTTGATAGCGCTTATGATAATGCGTATCATCAGCATCACCATCAGTACCCATTCCACGGCAATCCCAACAAGTAGCTGCACGACGAGTATCATTGTCAGAGTACAAGTCGTATGTTTCCTGTCTTACAGGCAAGAAGCCCCAACCATCACTGGCTTGCTTCACCCAGCCATCACCACCTGGCCATGCATTAGGTGAAATCAAAGTAGGAAGAATTGTGCCACCGATAGCCAATGGAGAATTCCAACCACGCTCGTTGTTACCATCCTCGTAGTTGATTTCCCAAATTGACTCCTTGCACCATTCACCACTTTCCTTCCAAATGTCGGCGAAATTATCCATCAATCCATATTCGCTCTTGTCGTTGATAATCTCTTGCATATATTGCAATGCCTTTGGATAGCGGGTCTTATCGTTTTGGTACATTACCATTTCGGCATACATCATGTAGCACATCGCCTGAGACATACGACCGCTGTTTTTGTCATCCCAACGCATAGGCAAAACCTTAGAGTCAATGACTGCCTCAAGCTCGGTAATGAGATTATTATACACCTCGTCTGCCTTCAACTGAGGAGCTGTATATGGAATGCTCAAATTCTCAAGATAGAAAGGGATATTTCCGAAGTAATGCCACAAGTTGTTGTAGAAATATACTCGGAGGGCACGTCCCTGCATCTCATAGGAAGCCTTATTTTCTGCGGTGAGATTACCCGCTGCCCAAGGAATATACTTCAAGAGGTCGTTGCAACGCTTGATGCCAGAGTAATCAACTGTCCAAAGTGAACTCAATGTATGGCTAGCATTCGCCTCAAAGTTAAACAGCATATGCCACTGTTGGTTATCATTTTTGTCACTACCTCCTACCCAGAAGTCATCGCCCATGATTTCGGCATCGATATTAAGAGCATTATACTGTCCCAATCCCCAATCTGGCCAGTGGATAGGGTCATAAGCAGCATTCAAAGCCTCATTGATGTGCTCATCTGTGGTATAATATTCCTCCAGAGGCTCACCCGATGGGTTCTCTACCTCAAGGAAGTTGTCGCTACAAGATGTGGTTGCCAAGGTCATACTGGCTGCCATCACACCGAGTGCTATATATTTCATTGTCTTCATAATTGTCAATGTTTTAAGATGTTCTACATTTAGAATGAAAGGTTGAAACCGATGGTGTAGGTGCGTGCTTGTGGATAGATACCACGGTCAACACCGAGAGAGGTACCACCAGAAGAAATTTCTGGGTCGAAGCCCCAATACTTGGTCCACGTTATCAAGTTCTCCGCCATCACATAGAAACGTAAACGGCTGATGGAGAGCTTCTGTGTCAAGTTCTTTGGCAAGGTATAACCCAATGAGATATTCTTCACACGAAGATAAGAGCCATCACAAATATAGAGATCTGATACCTGCCAGTTGGTTGCATCACCAGCCTTCAAGACAGGATACTTATTGGATGTACCTTCACCTGTCCAACGGCTCAGCATCCAAGATGGGAAGTTACCTGAGTAGACATCTGTACGATAGGTGGCATCAAACACCTTGTTGCCAGTGACACCCTGCAAGAAGAGGTTGAAGTCGAATCCCTTCCACTCTGCACCAAGGTTGAAACCGAAGGTCCACTTTGGTGTGCCGTTACCGATATTGGTACGGTCGTCTGCATTAATCTTACCATCACCATTCACATCAACGAAGCGAACATCACCTGGTTGTGCATCTGGCATAATCATATTACCATCCTTGTTGACATAAGCCTTCACCTCATCCATATTTTGGAATACACCAGCGGTCTTATAACCATAGAAATATGGGAAAGGCTGACCGTTGCTACCACGGGTGCCACCACCTGAAAGACCTTGGAAGGTATCGAGGTCAATATAACCTGTGTCATTACCAAGGTTGGTCAACTCATTGTGCAAGTAGCTTACATTAGCCTTGGCATTGAAGCGAGCATCAGAAATGTGCCACTTGTAGCCGAGTTCGAACTCAAGACCAGAGTTCTTCATATCACCCACATTGCCGATAGGCTTTGTCTCACCTACATAACTTGGGATAGGCATGGTAATCAACATACCATTGGTCTTCTTCACATAGTAATCGGCACTGAATGTCAATGCACTGCCGAAGAAGCCGAAGTCGAAGCCGATGTCTGTCTGCTCACTCTCCTCCCACTTCAAGTCAGGATTGGCTGTGGCGTTTGCCTTAGAGCCATTAAACTTGGTGGCATTCTTACCGAAGAGCACGTTGTTGCCCATAGAGGTCAGCACTGTGTAGCGGAAATCACCGATATTATCGTTACCATTCTTACCCCAGCTGGCACGGAACTTCAAGTTGCTCAACCAATCGCGAGTGCTCTCCATGAATTTTTCATTCATGATGTTCCATCCAACAGATGCAGATGGGAAAGTACCATACTTATTATTGGTTCCGAAACGGCTTGATCCGTCACGACGTACAGTTGCCTGGAACATATACTTCTCGTCATAGTTGTAACTGATTCGACCGAAGAGAGAAGAAATGGTATGAACCACATTATTACCACCATATACAGAGTGCTGAATGGTAGGAGTTCCTACAGAGATTATCTTTCCTTCTTCATCAGTAACGATAGTTTGCACATAGTTACCTGTTGCATAGTCGATAGAAGGCTTGTTCACATTCACCAAGTTCCAACGGCTACCACCTAGGTAATCGCTCTTGTTCTTCATGGCACTCTGACCTAACACCACTGCAAAACTATGCTTACCTATGGTCTTGTCGTAAGTCAAAGTATTCTCCACCTGCCAGTTGATACCCTTGCTAGAGCTCTTGGAAGCTGAGGTATGGGTTTGCTTGTTATTACCAGACAAGTAGTACTTAGAAGCCACATAGCTGTCAGTACCCCAGAAGCTGAGGTCGGCGCTGTAAGTAAAATGATATTTCAAGTTGTCCCACAACTGGAGGTCGATGGAAAACTTAGGCACAAACTTATGTGACCAGTTCTTGGCTGCAGGAATACTCATCATAGCCAATGGGTTGTTCATTTCCTGATAGGTACCAGCCATACCTGGAATTGTATAGTAATTACCATTGGCATCACGAGGAATTTCATAAAAATCACGTGTACCTATTACTTTTCCTTCACTATCTACTTCTGCATCAACAATTCTTCCTAAATTAGCCCCAGTATTAACACTAATAATATCTTTATTTTGAAGTTCACTTAAATACATAATATCCCCCATAAATTATATGTTTTACTTTATTAATTTACGCACATTTTCAATTGCACTTTTCTCTAATCTTGATACCTGTGCTTGACTAATACCCAACTCATCAGCTATTTCCATCTGTGTTTTACCAATCATAAATCTTTGTAGCAAAATATTTTTCTCTCTTTCTTTAATTTTCAAAAGAGCCCTTCTTAAAGAAATAATCATATCTTTATCACTATTTTTATCTTTAACATCAGCTATCTGGTCAAATAAATAAATTGTATCCCCACCATCATTATAAATTGGTTCAAAAATACTTGCGGGGTCTCTCATGGCATCCATAGCATAACCCACTAAATACTCAGGAATATCTAAAGCTTCTGCAATAACATTCGCCGGAGCTTCAACCCCATAATCACTTAAATATTGTTCTTTAAACTTAATAATTTTATAAGCCAAATCTTTCGTACTTCTACTAATTCTAACTGCAGTATTATCTCTTAAATATCTTTTAATTTCTCCAACAATTAAAGGAACAGCATAAGTAGAAAGTTTAAGACCATAAGATAAATCAAAATTATCAATAGCTTTAATTAACCCAATAACACCGACTTGAAATAAATCATCCAAATTAACATTACCTTTATTAAACGTTCTAAGAATACTTAAAACAAGTTTTAAATTTCCATTAATTAGTCTATCTTTAGCATCTAAATTACCATTTTGATATTCTACAAACAACTTAGTCATTTCTTCATTACTTAAAACTTCAATCTCACTAGTATTAATACCTGTTATATCAACTTTATATTTTGCCATAAAATAAATCCTTTCCCATTATTTATGGCAAGGATTTATTATTTTTATACATTTATTTTATTAAAACAATCTAATACTTCAAGCATTTCTCTAGAAATTCCACTTGTATCTCCAGACATTTCCATATTCTCTTTTAAAACATCATTAACTATTTCTAAAGGAATGTATCTTAAACTAAAATTACCATCTAATTCTTCTAATGTATAATTAGTTTTTTTTAAATCTGGTATTCTATCATCATTTATTACATAATAATAAATTACTATTTTAGTATTAACATTTTCACTTGGATAATCCTTATAATAAGAATTTCTCACCACGAACGGATTTAAGTTGCTTGTATCAAACTCTAATCCCGTCTCCTCTTTAAGTTCCCTACGAAGTCCCAAAAGCAAGTCTTCACCAGCTTCAATATGTCCACCAGGAAATTGATATTCACAATGTGAATGACCTAATAATATTTTATTATCACTAGTTATTATTAAGGCTTTAACTCGAGTAACTTCATTATTTATATCACTTTCTAACAAATTATTTTTATTTTTTACTATTTCTATCATTTTTACTACACCAGCTTCATTGTACCAAATTCTTTCTTTTTTGACAATTTATTCTTGTAATAATTTTATATTTTTGTTAATATATTAATAGAAAGGAGCTAAAAAAATGTACGATTACGATTATATAGCTGGTGAAACAACAAAAGCAGCTGCAAATGTTGCCGGAACCCTTATCTGGACAATAATTGCTTTTATTATTGCTATTGCAGCAGGTATCATGGTTTACTTTATGTTTGTTAAAAGTGATAAACAAGTAAGTGAAAATCTAAAAAAACTAAAAGATTTATTAGATTTTAAAACAATGTTAATCGAACCTATTTTAAAGGTTGTATACATTTCACTTACAATATTCGTTATATTATTCTCATTCGGTTTAATATCAACTAGTTTCGTTTCATTTTTATTAACATTAATATTTGGACCAATCATTATAAGAATTGCTTATGAATTAATGATGAATATTATGATTTGGAAAAACACAAAAGAAATTAACGAAAATATCAAACCTAAAGTAGCAAAAAAAGAAGCCAAAGAAGAAAAAGAAACAAAATAAAAGATGCATTCGCATCCTTTTATTTTGCTTTCTTTTTTGGAAATAATATATCTCTAACTCCATAGAAATATTGACATCCAGAAATTACTGATAATACCACTGCAGCAATTAATAAAATATCTGCAACAGGGAACCCAATAAGTTCAAATGGTAAATTATAAAACATAGTAAGAGTAAGACCACTCATCATACAAATAGTTTTTATTTTTCCAAGTATTGATGCTGCCACAACTTTACCATTTTGTCCAGAAATCATTTTACAAGAGTCAACAACTATATCTCTTGAAATAATAACAACTGGTATAACAATAGAAATAATTCTATCATAAGCTAAAATAATAAGTAAACCATTAACAAGTAATTTATCTGCAATAGCATCCATTACTTTTCCAAAATCCGTAACCATATTATTTTTACGAGCTAAATATCCATCTAAAAAATCTGATGTCGATGCTATTAAAAATATAATACCTGCAATAATATATTTTAAATTAACATTTATATTAATTACTTGATAAACAGGAAATTCTACTCCAAGTTGGCTCCACGGAAGTAAAAGCATCACAAGTAATAAAACTGATAAACATATTCTTGTAATTGTAATTTTATTTGGTAAATTCATAAACTTCCCTACCTTCCATAACTTATTGTATCAGTAACATTTCGATTTATAGTAACTTGTTTAACTGACCACACAATTGTAAATAAAACTAATAAAAATATTAAAGCATAAATTGTTATATAAACCCATTTATTATATTTTTTAGTCTTTTTTGTATATGGAGATGCTATTTCATCATCTTCTTTTTTTTCTTCTTTTCTGCCGGACGGCGGCGCAATACCAACTGGACCGTGTCGG
>ENA-ORPK01003362-ORPK01003362.1-human-gut-metagenome-genome-assembly--contig:-NODE-3362-length-10035-cov-2.339279_pt1 | contig 10035 bp, 10 predicted proteins | sample MGYA00242139_ERZ509068 | MGnify/ENA primary metagenome ERZ509068 (study PRJEB26280, sample SAMEA2338687) | human gut metagenome | biome: human gut; feature: human-associated habitat; material: faeces... | reverse complement strand
GTGCTTTTTGTGCCAGTGGTTTAACTAAGAAAAAAAGAGATTTAACAAGTGGTGAAATGGTTGCCCAGGTAATGTATGTTCAAAAAGAATTGGATAAAGATAACTTGCGCCTTTCACATATTGTTGTCATGGGTACAGGAGAACCTTTTGATAACTATGATAATGTCATGAATTTTTTGGCAACAGTAAACCATGATCGTGGTTTAGGCATTGGTTCTAGACATATTACGATTTCAACTTGTGGCATTGTTCCAAGAATCTATGATTTTGCCAATGAACATACACAATACAATTTAGCCATTAGTTTACATGCACCAAATGATGAATTGCGTGATAAATTAATGCCAGTTAACCATGCATATCCATTAAAAGAGTTGATGGAAGCTGTTAAGTATTATGGTCAGGAAAACAATCGTCGTTTGACTTTTGAATATATTTTATTAAAGGGTGTAAATGATCAACCGGAACATGCGCGCCAATTGGCTAAATTATTAAAGGGTTTAAATGCCTATGTCAATTTGATTCCGTATAATTCGGTGGATGAAAAGCAATTTAAAAGTGTTAAACATGAAAACATTGATGCACAAACAATTGAAAAATATATTCAATATTTTAAGGATGCCTTCATTCTTCAAGAAGCGAATGATATAAAGCGTTATGACATTCGTGGAAAGAAAGAAATTGGTGCTTTAAGAAAATACTATTTTGTGGATACAGGTTTAAGAAATGCACGATTAAATTTTGCGTATCCCGATGAGGGACAATTGTTAGAAAATATTGTGTACAATGAACTCATATATAATGGATATACCATTAATGTTGGAACTTTCGATACAGTTGAAAAAAATAAAGAAGGTAAATCCGTTCGAAAAACAAATGAAATTGATTTTTTTGCACAAAAAAATGAACGTAAATATTACATTCAAATTTCAACAGATATCTCAAATTCTGAAACTCGAAACCGAGAAATTCGTCCTTTCATTAAATTAAATGATCAAATTCAAAAAATATTGGTAGTAAATCGACCTTATAAAGCCATGATGGATGAAGAAGGTTTTATAACTATTGGTGCCAGTGAATTTTTATTGAATTTCATCAAATAATAAGATCCAATCGGATCTTTTATTTTGGCACACTTACCAGTAAATCGATATTACCTTGGATGGAGTATCTTTTTGCATGACTTGTGATGATAAAGCCAATGCCTACTTGAATATCATAGTCTTTTCCATCAATATGTAAGATTCCATTTCCACTTAATGGTAAGCATAAGGAATATGAAGGATTGTTGATCTGAATTTCATTTTGAATTTTGTATCGAGTCACACTAAAATACTTTTCATTCACATATTCAATGACTTCATTTCCTTCTAACATCGTAACTGTTGGATGCACATCTGGTTCAATATGCGGTATATTTGTGACTTCAATAGCCTGATCAATATGTAGTTCTCGCATATTCCCATTCGCATCTTTTCGATCATAATCATATATACGATATGTAACATCACTGGATTGTTGCACTTCAGCCATCATTAACTTTCCTTCAATACCATGAATGGTTCCTGCAGGTGTATAAACAAATTCATTTGTGTGTACAGATTTTCGAACAAATAAAGTATCCCAAGCTTTTTCTTCAATAGCCTTTCTAAACTCTTCCTTTGTCTTGGCACTATGTCCACGAATGATTTTTGTACCTTCTTCCACATCTAGCCACAGACAAAATTCAGCCTTACCATAATCATTTTCATGTTTTCTAGCATATGCATCATCTGGATGGACTTGTACGGAGCATGGTTCTTGAATTTCATTGATTTTAACTAATAGAGGAAACTTATCGTAAGGATCATTCGCAAATAATTCTCTGTGATTTAAATATACATCTTTTAATGTTTCCCCTTTATATTTTCCATTTTTGATCTTACTTAAGCCATTATCATGTGCACTAATAGCCCAGTATTCTCCAATCTTTTTGTCCATAGGACCTAAGCCAAACTTTTCTTGGATGCGCCTTGAACCATACAGCTTTTCTTTCATGGGCGAATCTAAAAATAATACTTTTTCCATTTTTTACTTACCTTCATATCTTGACTTGAGCATACCACAAATATTTAAATCGTGTATAATAGAAGAAGTGGACTTTTGGAGGTTATTTATGATTTTAGAACAAATTGATAAAGACTTATTGAAAATGGCAGAAGAATCGGATGTCGTTTTAAAAGATATTTATAAAAAAATTGATGATGTATGTTTATACAATTCAGATCGTATCTTAGCTGCATTTATTGAGAACCACGTTTCTTATTCTGACTTTGCGGATATTAACGGATACGGTAACTATGATGAAGGTCGTGATAAAATCGAACGTATTTTTGCGACAGTACTCGGATGTGAAGATGCTTTGGTACGTCCTCAGATTATGAGTGGTACAAACTCTTTATACCTAACTTTATCTGCTCTATTAAAACATGGAGATACAATGATTTCCATTTCTGGTGCTCCATATGATTCATTGCAGGAAATGATTGGTTTATGTGGTGATTCTACACAATCACTAAAAGCCAATGGTGTAAAGTATGAACAAATTGATTTAGTGAATGATGATTTTGATGATGATAAGATTATTGAACGTTTAAAAGAAAACAATGTGAAATTAGTGGAAATCCAAAGATCTAGAGGATATGCTCACCGTTTATCATTAACCATTTCAAAGCTTGAGCGTATCATTAAAAAGATTCGTGAAGTAAACAAAGATGTTATTATCATGGTCGATAACTGTTATGGTGAACTTGTTGAAAAATTAGAGCCAGGACACATTGGTGCTGATGTTGTGGTCGGATCTTTAATGAAAAACTTAGGTGGAGGAATCGCCTCTACCGGAGGATATGTAGCTGGTAATAAAGAATTGATCAACATGGTAGCTGAACGCTTAACAGCTCCTGGAATCGGTAAGGATTTGGGTGCAAACTTTAACTTAAATAACTCTTTCTTTAAAGGTATCTTCATGGCGCCAAATGCTGTAAAGAGTGCTTTAAAGACAGCCGTTTTCACAGCTTATATGTTAGAAAAATTAGGATACAAGAATGTATCTCCTGCTTATAATGATGAAAGAACGGATATCATTCAAACTTTAGAGCTTGGATCAAAAGAAAATCTTGTTAGTTTTACACAAGGTATTCAATCCACAAGTCCTATTGATTCATTTGTTCGTGTTATGGCTGCTCCAATGCCAGGCTATCCATTTGATGAAGTTATGGCAGCTGGAAGCTTTACACAAGGAAGTACAATCGAATTAAGTGCAGATGCTCCAGTCGTTGAACCCTATACTTTATATATGCAAGGTGGATTAACATTAGAATATGGAAAACTTTCTATTCTTCTTGCCCTAACAAACATGAAAAACAACTAAGATGCCAAGTGCATCTTTTTTCGTTTCAAACAATATGCAACGATAATGGAATCGTTGCAAATCGATTCAACCGATACTTCAATCAATAAAGAATAAAAGTGGTAAATACCCTTTAAATATAGGGATTTAACCACTTTTTTAACAGCTACCCATCTGTCCACCATCGATACGAATAATGGAATTGTTGATGAAGTTAGCTTCATCACTAATTAAGAAACGAACAAGATAGGCCACTTCTTCTGGCTTTCCATAACGTTTCACCATGATTTTTTCTGTTTCTTCCTTTAAGAACTCTTCGTCATAGCCATCTAGTTCATTATCGGTTCCAATAAATCCGGGCGCAACACAATTCACATTGATGTATGGTCCAAATTCAGCCGCAAGATTGTGTGTCATTGAAATCAAGGCTGCTTTTGAAGCATCATAATCGATACACATTGGATAATATGTATTAATTCCATTGGTACTTGATATATTGATGATTCTTCCATATTCTTGATCCAACATGTGTTTATACACTCTTTTACTACAGTTAAAAGCACCTACAACATTGACATCTAATGTTCTTTTAAATTCTTCGGCATTTTTTAAATGAAACAAATTGGAAAGATCTACAGCCGCATTATTAATTAATATATCTACTCCACCCATCTTCTCTTCAATTTCACTAACCATTATATTTACTTGATCTACATCGGATACATCAGCACAAATGGTAAGACAACGAACATGATATTGAGATTCAATTTTTTCTTTTAATTCTTTGGCAGGCTGTTTAGAAGTTAAATAGTTAATGACAATATCATAACCATGTTTTGCGAGTTCCAATGCGATTGCACTTCCAATACCACGAGCACCACCTGTAATTAAGACGACTTTATTCATAGTTAAAAAAAGAAGAGCGATTAAGCTCTTCCTGCATATTTTCCATCTGTTGAGAATACAACGATTTTTTCACCTGGTTCGATGAACTGTGGAACTCTTAATGTTAATCCAGTATCTGTAGTTGCATCTTTAGTTTGGTTAGATGGTGCACCTTTGATGGCTGGATCTGTTTCAGCTACTGTCAATTCAACTTTTTCTGGGACAGAAACAGATAATAATTCTCCTTCGAAGAACATCAAAGATACTTCAGCCCCTTCAACAATAAAGTATTTGTTGAAATCAACTTGTTCAGCTGTTAATTCATAAGTATCGTATGTTTCTAAATCCATAAAGTAATATGTAGAATCTGCTTCATATGAGAATTGAGCTGCTTTTTTAGAAATGTTAGCCTGTTCAAATTTAGTTGAAGCATTGAAGTTTCTTTCTTGTGTATTACCTGTTTTTAAGTTTTTCATCTTAGTTTTTAAGATAGCTGCACCTTTACCAGGTTTAACATGTTGGAAATCTAATACTACCCAAGGATCACCATCAACGATTAAAGTTAATCCTGTTTTAAAATCACCTGCAGAAATTGCCATAATTTTTCACTCCTATTTTCTATAAATATTTTTTACACGCTTTATTGTACCATATCCTCATCATTTTTAGAAGAATGAGTGTGATACTTTCACTCTACTTTATTTTCCTTAAATAATTTCATCATTTCATTCGTTAAACTAAATTCACCTGGTTGAAGAATGATTTCATCTCTTTGAACCCAATCTGCATATTTCAATTCATTGGTATCCATAGATATTTCATCATTGCCCTTTACATCACAAAAAAACCCTAACAAAATATCATTGGCACTTCCCCAAGGCTGTGACTTATAGTAACGAATATTATTGACTTTGATTCCAGCCTCTTCCATAACTTCACGTTTTACCGTTTCTTCAACCGTTTCTCCAATTTCAGTAAACCCAGCAATCAACGCATTATACTTAAATCCTGTACGATATTTTGTCAACAATAACTTATCCCCATTGATTACACCCACAATGACAGCTGGCATAATTCTTGGATACACTGTGTTATGACATTCTGGACAAACCATAGCTCTTTCCTTTGTTGAATGTACCATCTTATGTCCACATCTTCCGCAGAATTTAGTATCTCGATACCAATCCGCCAAATGTTTTCCAGTGATTGCCGCAAATAAATTGTCTTTTGGGCCAATCCCTTCAATACGCAAACTTCTCTCTTCAACATAACCATATCCGGATGGGATCTGATTCTCTTCTAATCGCATATCACATAAGAAATATTTCATATTATCAATTGAAAATAAATAACGATATTCTGAATGTATTTGTATTTCTTTTACTTTAGGAAAAACAACTTTCTTATTTTCAAAGCAGTTTAAATGAATTAAGATCCTTCCATTCACAATACACAACAAGATGTCGTTTTCTGTTGCCTTTACTTCTGGATCAAATTCATTATGTAACTTGTGTGGATAAATATCTTGTACCATTTTTTATACCTCGCGAATTTCATTTTATCACATTTTCATTTTCCATTCTCTTTAATTCTGGCATTACCATCACTAGCATTGTCACAAAACAAAGAGTTCCACCAATCACATTTGATACAGGTTCTGCCAAGAATACACCATCTGTACCCATATGAAGGTAGAGTGGCATAATATATGTAAGTGGCAAGACAATAATGACTTTTCTTAGTATAGAAAAGAGGATGGCTTGTTTCTTTTTATTTAATGACTTAAATACATTTTGACCAATATACTGCAAATCCATGAATATGAAGGCTGCAAAATACTGTTTCAAAGCTGGCACTGTATTCCTTATTAATACAGGATCGGAACTAAAGACTTGAATCAATATATGTGGAATCAAAATAATGAAACTCCAAACTATGGCTGTATAGCCAAAGACAAGTATAGAAATTACCTTAATGGCCTTTCGAATACGTTCTGCTCTTCTAGCTCCATAGTTGTAGCTTAAAACTGTGCTAGAACCATCATTGATTGCGTGAATCGGTGTTTCTACTAATTGCCTTACACTTGAAATAATAGTCATAACTGAAATATAAATGTCTCCACCCGTAATGGATAGTACGTTGTTGCAACAAATCGAAACCAAACTATTTGTCAGCTGCATAATAAAACTACTGCTTCCTAAGCTAACAATATTTTGCGCATACCTTTTACAATCGATCCACTCCTCTTTTTTAAGTAATCTTACTTTTAATTCCGAACGATTCTTTAAAAACCAATACACAAATATAGCTGAAACACATTGAGAAATGAGGGTTGCGATGGCAGCGCCTTGAATGCCAAGTCCAAACAGGAAAATAAATATTGGGTCTAGCACTAAATTCATAATAGCACCAATCAAAACCGAACACATACCTGCCGTTGAATAGCCTTGTGCATTGATAAATGGATTCATACCCAAAGTAAGCATAGAAGGTAGTGTTCCTATTAGATAAATCATCATATATGGATAGGCATATTTCATGGCAGATGTAGATGTTCCAAATAAGGTTAATATTGGCTTCAACAAAGGATAAAGAACAATCATTAAAACAATCGAACACAATACTAACATCGTGAAGGATGTATTCATGACTAAGTTTGCCTTTGTACTATTCTTTTCTCCACGACTAATGGAGAATAATGGAGCTCCTCCACTGCCAAATAGATTTGCGAATGCATTTATTATCACAATTAAAGGAAAACATAAGCCAATTGCACCCAATGCGTATATTCCAATACTAGGAATTCGAGCAATATAGATACGGTCCACAACATTGTAAAGAAGGCTCATTATTTGGGCTACTAACAATGGAAAAGCAGCATTTATAATATTTTTTGTCACTGTATCATTCTCAAAATCAATTCTCCTCATAAAAGCCTCACTAACGACATAGTATATCACTTAATTTAAGATAAGTTTAAGAATTTTATCATTGTTTACTTATGTTTTGAATGGTATAATCTGTTGACTACAGGGAGAGGGCATATGTTTACTACAAAACACTTTATATGGATAGGAATTTGTATTCTATTTATCCTAATTATGAATCACTATGCGAAAAAAGAAGATTTCACGCTACAAAACGCTTGTTACTTCTTTATGTTTATATGTTTATTGAGCGAAACCACAAAAATGATGTCAGATATGATTCCAAGTACACATGGAGGAATGCACTTAAATCCGCAATCCCTTCCATTCCATATCTGCAGTATCTTATTGTTTATTGCGGCCTACATCACTTTTGGAAAGGATGGTCCACTAAAACAAAAAATGATCAACTTCTTTGCGGTTGTCGGTACTTGTGGAGGAATCGCCGCTATCTTGATTCCAACGTATGGCGTTGAATTTAATGTAGCCAATGTATATCAATGTTTCATGTATCATGCAACATTAACATGGATTTCTCTATATTTGATTCGTTTCAAACATGCAAACTTAGGTATGCAGGCATTTAAAGACAATTTAGTCGTATTATTTGCGTTATTAGTTTTCAATTTATATATGAATTCTATTTTGGCAGTCTATGATACAAACTTTATGTTTATTGTAAGACCACCATTAGAAGGACTTCCATTCCTTAACCTAAATCATGGATACTATATCTATTTATTTAGAGTCATCATGCTTGGAGTGATTGGACTTAGCCTATTCCATTTACCATTCATAGTAAAAGAAAGAAAAAGCTGTGAGACAGAAAGCGACTTCAATATCGCTTAGTCCACAGCTTTTCTTATACAAAAAAGACCTCCATTTTATTTAGGAGGCCTATATTATGAATCAATGACTGAATCTATATTAAATGTAGGAACTCACCTCATTGATGATGGATATGATGAATTCATTATGATTACGGCAGATCCACATGTATTAAGTACACGTTTAGAGCGTACAACTGGTTTTTTACACGCTTTAGAAGCAAAAGGAAAAACATGCAAAACCCACGTTGTAGCTGATGATGTAACAAGTGATGCATTACGTGATCTACTCTATAATGAATTACGTTTTGGCGTTCGCACCCTCATCTTTGTAGCCAACTGCTTCTTATTACCACGTGTCTATTTGGCATTAAAAGATTATCGAAACCTAATGCCAGATACAATTGGATTAATTGGCTTTGACAATACAGAATGGACTAACTTCTCTAGTCCAACTGTCACAACGATCGTACAACCTGCCTATGATGAAGGCTATCAAGCTGCATCGATCTTAATTGATTCATTAAAAGGAGAAAACAAACAGATTCCAAATCAAATCTTAAAGTGTTCTGTAAACTGGAATGAATCAACCAAACAACACAATTAAAGATTTACAATGATGCCCATATTTACTTATGGGTTTTTTCTATCATCAAGAATTTAATTCATATCTTAAATCTTTCATTAGTTTTTATATTTTATCAAATATAACTTATAAATTTGCTTTTTCAACACAAAATTTCAATTATAACTGATAAATTTTGACTTTCTACACTAAAGTTCAATTAAAAATCTCATCCCATTTATTTTGGACTGAGACCTTTTTTATTCTTTTATTGCTTGCACCATTTCTTTGACATATTCCTCAACATATTTAGGTGCATCTTTTCCATACTTCTCAACAATCTTCACAATGGCAGTACCAACGATAGCTCCATCAGATTGACCCGTCATTTTTTTAGCTTGTTCTGGTGTTGAGATTCCAAAACCTACCGCAACAGGAACATCTGTGACTTCCCTTACAAGATTTACCATAACTGAAATATCTGTCGTAATCGTAGAGCGAACACCCGTCACTCCTAATGAAGATACGCAATAAATAAAGCCATTTGCATCTTTGGCAATCGTTTGAATACGTTGATGACTGGTTGGTGCAATCATACTGATTAAATCCAATGGTCGAATATGTCATCGGCGCAAATATCGTCTGTGGAATCGGCAGTTTTTTCTCCTGTAATGCCAGATAAGTTAACCGCTTATCATCGCAGATTCTAATTGCCTCACTGCTATTATAGACCGGAATTTTCTGATTTTCTAAAAATTTTGCAAGTAAAATATCTTTATCCCAAAACAAAACAAAATCCGGTTTTTCTTTTATCTTTTCCTGCACATCTACAAGAATTTCACAGTTTGTATAAACGGTTAGTGACACACCGCACCGTTTCGCCGCAAGCAAAAATAAATCTGTCAGTTCAGAAAACTTTTTGGTGTGTAAAAATCCATTGACAATCAGCCAGCCATTCATCAGCCATTCTCCTCAAGATAATTTTCAAATTGTTCACTCGACATCAAAATCTGTCTCGGTTTGGTACCTTCTTCCGGTCCGACAACACCCGCATCCGAAAGCTGGTCCATAATTCGTGCCGCACGGTTAAATCCAATTCGGAACATACGCTGCAAAAGACCAATGGATGCCTTATCTTTTTCAATGATAAATCTGGCGGCCTCGACAAATAATTCGTCTTGTTCCGGTGCACCACCATGGGCAGTATTAGAATCGTTCTTTGCTCCCGGTACCGGTGCCGTGTCAATATGCTTTGTTACTTCTTCGTTATAGGATGGACCGTTGCTCTGCTCTTTTAAGAAGCTGACAACGGAATCTCTTTCTTCATCGGAAACAAATGCTCCCTGTACACGAATTGGTTTTGGCAGATTTTGCGGTGCAAACAGCATATCACCATTTCCTCCAGTTCCAACATGAGCAAGGAAGATGTGGAAAAGGCTGTGC
>ENA-ORPK01003361-ORPK01003361.1-human-gut-metagenome-genome-assembly--contig:-NODE-3361-length-10036-cov-3.135357_pt1 | contig 10036 bp, 8 predicted proteins | sample MGYA00242139_ERZ509068 | MGnify/ENA primary metagenome ERZ509068 (study PRJEB26280, sample SAMEA2338687) | human gut metagenome | biome: human gut; feature: human-associated habitat; material: faeces... | reverse complement strand
TAGTCGGTTCATACCGCTCCCCTCCCTACGGGGGAGGGGCAAGGGGGTGGGGCTTTGTAAGGGTCCGTGGGTGGGGCTTATTGCTCTTGCAGCCTCCTCACTCTCCTTCATTATCGCCTCTGCAACGTTTATCTGTTCATCGGCGAATATCTTCAGCGTCAACTGAATTGCCCCGTCCTTGGTCATGCTCACCCGTCCGTGCGCCAGCTTCCTGATAAGCTGCGACTGCGACTTTTGTCTCGGCTGCGCCACAAAGTCGAACGTGCCGTCGGTCATTTGCTGTGCCACGCCGTGCATCCTCCGCATACGCTGCACCACATCGGGCACAGGCTCATCTGGTGAAAACATGAAACACCTGCTGTCGTCGTAGAAAGCCATGCCGCCCAGCTGCACATGGCTGCATTGGTTAAACAGGTTGTTCGTGGTCTTGGCCTCTGACTGCCCGTTGTTATTGGCGTTGTTGTTGGCGTTGTTGTTCAGACCGTTGTTAAATCTGTTGTTCAGACCATTGTTCAGACCGTTGTTAAATCCGTTTACATTCAGCTGGTTCTTTTTGTTTTTGTTTGTCATAATCTTCATTGAATATTTTTACGAGAAGAACATGTTGTCAGATTTTAGCGCGCTTTACCATGGACAATCCTCCCCTGTTCAACTCAGATTAAACTTCTGTTTGTTTTCCTTTTTACCTTTTTACCTTTAAAAGCCTTTCCCCCTCAAAAGAGATTTTTCACTTTTCGTTTTTCACTTTTCCCTTAAAGGGCGTCAGCCCTTTTTTACCTTTTTACCTTTTTACCTTTTTACCTTTTTACCTTTAAAACCCCTCTTTCCCCTCAAAAAGAGATTTTTCACTTTTCGTTTTTCACTTTTCCCTTAAAGGGTGTCAGCCCTTTTTTTTACCTTTTTACCTTTTTACTTTTTTACCTTTAAAACCCCTTTCCCCTTAAACTTAAAGCTTCTCAATATCCGTCACCAGAATGTCCTGATAAACCGCTCCCTTATATTCGCGTGTAGAGAAGCGAAGCGTCACCGCCACCACGTCGCCTGGCGAGAACCTGCACCCTGCCATGTTGCCAAGCATCGAGGCTGCATATTGGTTCTCATACTTGCTGCCTCCCATCTCCTGCAGCACGATGTTACATTTCATCGTCTGTCCGCTCTCCGCCTTCTGGCTCTGCACAGCGAAGGCCTCGCCCTGCTGCACCACTTTCAAAATCTTTGTTTCCATTTCTTGTTTTGTTTTTAATGTTTCTCCTTTTAAATGCTTTTCTCCTTTTAGATGAGGTGGGCTTGGTTTCCATTGCCTCCCCTTTTAGAATTTGTTTTCCTTTGTTTCTTTAATTTTTTTTGTTGTTAACCATTCCGTTAATACTCACGCTGAAAGAAAACTTCCAGACAGAAAAACTAAAATAAATGTTCATGTCTCTTTACTGTTTTTTTGTGAATTAATAATATTGATTATCTCCATAACCGTCGGGGTTATCCCTGGGTTACGTTTGCAAAATTATAAAGGAAATAATGGGTAGGCAAGCACTTTCCCAAGCCTTCCCGACATTCCCCTAATAATTGGGAAAAATCGGGGCTTTCTTGGGAAAACTAAAAAAAGGAAAAAAGAAAAAAGCGACCCTCATAAGAGAATCGCTTCAATATAATACAAATCAAAAACTGATAATTCTGCAATAAGCGTTTTTATTCTTCATCTTCTCATAAAGGCTTTGAGCAATAAGATAATCAGGGTCATCGTCACGCCATTTAGAAAAATGGCGGTTGTGGTCCAGCTGGGTTTCCTTCTTTCTGAACGATTCTACGACACACTTCTTTTCTGCTTTTGGAAACATATCTTTCATTCGGGCTGCAAAATCATTCTTGTCTATTCCTTCCCTTATCATTTCAAAGGTATATTTCATCAAGCACCACACGATGTACCATTTCTCTTGCGTCGTTATATTCGCCTTTATCCATGGTTTCAGATAATCTTCAAGTTTAAATGGGTCAACCCATAGCGCAAACATCGGGTCACCATTGCGCTCATACTCGCGTACAGAAGCAATCATATTTTTTATCATTTTATGTTTGCTTCTATACTCAAACATCAAGTCGATTTGATTTTTCGACAGCTGCGACCTTGATAATTTATACGCCAATTCTTCAATCTCTTCATAGTCTTCTGCCGATTCTCTTTCATCGAACCATGTTTTACAAGCTGTGCTGTTGTTGTGTTTTTGTTCTGTCTCATCAAGCAGTTTGTTTAGATATTTGCTGTCAAGTTGCATCATTCTGTCTTTACGATAGCGTCTCTGTTCGCTTGTAAAATCCTCGAGAATGGCTTTTTGACGTTTTTCCTCAAACTCCTTCTTTAAATAGTCGTATATTATGGCATCTTCCTTAGCCTTACGAAAGACCAGCGTTCTGTACATGGCGGAGATGCTTGTTTCTATTATAGAAATAGCTTTCAGTGAAAGTTTTATATTTATCATGGTAACATTCCAGGCTATTTCCTTTAAAGACATAGTTTGCAGGTCTTTTATCTGATCTATAGGAATTTTAAGTTTTTCAACCATCGCGTTGAAGATTTCATTTCTTATTTCTTCCGCACCTTCAACGGGTATTTCCCAAAAGAAATCTTCTTGTTTATGAATCTCCATTCGCTTAAATTCATCTAGCAACTTCTCTAAGTTTTCGGTATAAAACTGCATCATTTCATCAGTATAGTTTTTATAGAGCGTATTGTAAACTTTCCGATGAAGACGATGAATTGTCTCTGTATACTCTTCGAAGTCTTTAATAATGGTTTTATAGATGTTACCATACCATTCCAAGGCTCTCTTTTTTCTTACGCACCATTTTATTTGATCAATGGCGTATATTATTACACGTTGAAGATGTTCGGTTTCTTCCTTGAAAATCCTTACATCCTCCTCCGTAATAAACACATAAGAAGAGTCACCGGTGGTTGGATCGGTGATGAGCAAATCTTGCTCCGATTCGATTATAAGCAAGTCGTTATAATCTTTGTCTGTAAGCGGCTTCGTTTCTACGTCCATGCACAAAATCAGATTATGTAGGTTATATTTCTAAAAATATGTAGTAGTAATAAAAAATCGGCATGGGCGTCCCTTGCTTAGCCAGTATTCAGGCACCTGCAAGAGCCTTCGGTAAGGCACAAACAAGTTTTGCCCACGCCGTTTATTGGAGTGGACGCCTTGCTGTCACCGTCTTCTTACCGAATTTTTGAATTTGCAGGTTCTGAATACTGTAGAAGTGTCAGTTCTTCAGCGTCTATCTTTTCTTATGTAATTTTCTTTTTCTTCCTTTTTCCTTTTTCTCTTTTTTTGTTTTTTACCTCTCCCCCACGTTTTCGTCATCATCCGCCCAATGGTCACATTGGCGCATCACGGTTTCGAGCGCTTTTTCTGCACCCGCGGGCGGATATTTATATTTCTTGAGCAGTCGCTTCACCATGACGCGCATCTTGGCGCGGGCCGACTCCTTGCGGTTCCAGTCGATGGTGCGGTTCTTGTGCAACACATCGGTCAGTTCCTTGGTCAACGCCACAAACTCGTCGTCAGAGTAAGCCTGTCGCACACCCTCGGGAGTAGAGAGCGCGTCATAGAAAGCCTTCTCCTCGGCAGTCAGCCCAAGGTCGTTGCCCTCATCTTCTGCATGCTTCATCTGCTCAGCCATCTTCAAGAGTTCTTCTATCACCTCCTCGTTGGTCAGCAAGCCCTTCAGATAGTTTGACAGGCTTTTGTTGAGCATGTCAGAGAACAGGTCGCTCTGTATGATGTTGGTCTTCTTCTGCTGCTTTATTTTTTCTTTCATCAGCTTTGTGAGCAGTTCCACCGCCAGGTTGCGCTCCTTCATGTTCTTAATCTCTTGAATGAAAGCTTCATCAAAGAGCGAGAACTCCACCTTTCGGTCGCCAAAGAGATTTATCACGCCATCGGTCTTCACGCTCTGGCGCAACAATTCGCCTATGCGCTCGTTTATTTCGTGTCGGCTCACTTTTCCCTTCTGCGAGAGCTTGAGCATCATCACCCTTAGAGCATCCATGTAGCACACCTCCGCTTTCTGTTTCTCACTCAGGAGCGAACGGCAGAGGGTGGTGGCATTATGAAGCATGGCGCTATGCTCCATGAAATTCTTCTTTGCCTGATCCTTGGCTGGCGACGACAGGAAGTTGGCACCGCCTGTTATGGCAAGGGCTCGCTTCGTGTTGTCGGGCTCGAAGAATGCTGTATAGGAGAAGCCATGCAGCATGTCACGGCAAATCTCTATCTCCTCCTTCCATTTCTGCAGGGCAGTCTTGGCGATGTCGGGGTCGCCAAAGCGTCGTTGGTCGCGGTTGGTATATTGCTTCATGGCAGCTTTCAGAGCCTGGGCAATGCCCACATAGTCGACAATCAGTCCGCCCTCCTTCTTTTCGCCATCGTTGGCTTCAAACACACGGTTCACACGGGCTATTGCCTGCATCAGATTGTGGCCGCTCATCGGCTTGTATACATACATGGTGGCGAGCGACGGCACGTCAAAGCCTGTCAGCCACATGTCTCTGACAATGGCAATCTTCATTGGGTCGTCGTCTTTCTTAAACTTGGCAGCCAGCTCCTTCTTGTACGCCTCGTTGCCGATAATCTTTTGCCAGTCGTCGGGGTCTTGGTTAGAGCCGCTCATCACCACCTTCACCTTCTCCGTCCACGAGGGGCGCAGCTCCAGCATCTTGCGGTAAATCTTTATCGCGATCTCTCTGGTCAGAGCCACGACCATAGCCTTGCCGGTCAGCAGCTGTGCACGGTTCTGCTCATAGTGGTCTATGATGTCTCTCACCAACGTGTCGACGGTCGCGTCCTCGCCCAGCAGCACCTCCAGCCGGCTGTGCTCCTGCTTGGCACGCTTTATCTGCTCGTCGGTGGCGCCCTCGTCCTTGAGATTGTCAAACTCTTCGTTCAGCAGCCTCATCACGTCGTCGTCGAGGTTCAGGTTCACCACCCTGCTCTCGTAATATATTGGTCGTGTGGCTCCGTCGTCGACCGCCTGGCTCATGTCGTAGACGTCGATATAAGAACCGAACACCTCCTCCGTGTCGCGGTCGCGCTCGCTGACGGGTGTGCCTGTGAAGCCTATGAACGAAGCGTTGGGCAGCGCCTCGTGCATCTTCTGGCTGAAGCCCTTCTTCATGCTCTGGCTCTTTGTGTCCCAATGTTCGTCGCCATACTGTGAGCGGTGCGCCTCGTCGGTCATCACGATGATGTTGCGGCGGTCAGACAGGGCTGTGTCGCCCTCCTCAAACTTCTGTATGGTGGTGAAGACGATGCCTCCGCTCTTGCGGTCGCGCAATATCTCGCCCAGCTTCTGCCGGCTCGTAGCCATTATCGGCTCCTGACGCAGAAAATCCATGCAGCGGCTGAACTGTCCGAAGAGCTGGTCGTCAAGATCCTTGCGGTCGGTAACAACCACTATCGTAACCTCTGGCAGACGCTGCACCAGTTGGTGGGCATAGAACACCATAGAGAAACTTTTGCCCGACCCTTGCGTGTGCCAAAACACGCCGATCTTTCCGTTGCCCTCTACAGCCGTCTTGGTTCTTGCCATCGCCTTGCCAACAGCGAAGTATTGATGGTAGGCAGCAAGAATTTTTGATGTCTTGCCGTCTTTATGCTCGAAGCAGATGTAGTTGTTCAAGATGTCAAGCAGTCGCTCTTGTTGGAACATGCCGATGAAGAATGTGCGATAGTCGGCCACGAGAGTAGACACATGCTCGCCATCCACGGTTTTCCATTCCATGTAGCGTTCCTGTTTGGCGGTTATGGTGCCCGCGCGGGTTTCGCTCATGTCGCTTATCACGTTGAAGGCGTTGTAGCTGAAGAGGCTCGGAATGCTCTGCTGATAGTTCTTGATCTGCTTGTAGGCGTCGTCGATGCTTGCGTCTTCGGCTGTGGCGCTTTTCAGCTCCACCACCACAAGGGGCAGTCCGTTGACCATCACCACCATGTCGCAGCGCTTTTTCTTATATTCCTCTATGGTCCATTGGTTCACCACCTTAAAGAGGTTGCGCTCGGGCTGCTCAAAGCTGATGAGCTGCATCAGAACCGTGCGCTCCTCGCCGTCCTGCTGATAGCTCACCTCCAATCCGTCCTGCATCCACTTTGTGAACTTCTCGTTGTTTTGCTCCAGCGTACCCTCGTTGATGGTGGTTAGCTTCTTTATTCCATCGTCAAGAGCAGCAGCTGGCAGGTCGGGGTTGAGCCGTCGCATCGAGGCTTCAAGGTCGGCACGATAGAAAGGCTCCTTATAGTTGCGCTCCACGTCGTAGCCACACTCATATTTGTAGCCAAGCTCGTCTCTGAATAGGGCTATCAGCGTCTGCTCATAAGCATCTTCGGTGAATTTCTTGTCGTCTGCCATATTGTTATTTTCTTTCTCGTTGTTTCTATTCGGGGACCTCGATTTCGCCTGACATTAGGCGAGGAAGGAGGGTGTCGCGGAGAAGGGAGAGGCGGGAGGACTCCTCAGATAGACTTCTTATTTTACTATACAGATTATCTATCACAGGCCTTATTTCATCAAGAACATTCTTAGGCGGTATTGCCACTAATATTTTCTGCATATTGCCTTGACTTAGTTTTGCTTGAACAGCTCCAGTCACCAAGAATTTGATATTAGTTATGCTGAGTAAAGCATGTATCATTTCTGTACTGTAGCCATTCTTACCCTGTAGAATATGAGCGTGATTATTAACCCACATTCTCCCCCATACATATTGCATATAAGGTAATCCATTCTCTTTAACAACACTTCCATCTTCACCTATCAGCGTATAAATGCCATCGAAAATATAATCATCAACATAATCCATACATGAAGTCGCCCCATAATATGGATATATTTTATCCATTTTTTCTCTAACATTACCTGACAAAGGCTTTCTCTTTTTATCAAAGATTTCAGCAATATCAAAAAGCCCTCCTACTTTCCATCCTTCCGGAATCATTCCCAACTCACTATCCACGAACTTACCATCCTTGAACGGCTCAAAGTCGACGAACCAATTCTTGAAAATAGCCTGCGCCATCTCCTCCAAATCAGCATTGATCTTGTTGTTCAACTCTATCTTCCGGTCGAGAGAGGAAAGGATGGAAACAATGCGGCGTTGGTCGGAAAGCGGAGGCAATTTTATATCAATTAATCTAAATGTAGAGGTTGCTCTTGCTAAGGCTGGTACTCCAACTTGAGAAGCATTGGCAAGTATCTTGTGCTGTCCTTCTCTAGTGTGGAAGTAATATACAAGATATTTAACATCCACAAGGTCGGCTTTACAACGAAAGCGGAATTGACTTTGTGAGATAACATATCTTTCATATTTAGAATTAGAAGGTATATAAACTATCTGCCCCAACGTTCCGCGATGAGTTACTATTATATCTCCTCTATGCGCATTGCATTTCTTTAAAGTATCAGCTTTTTCTTTCGTTAAATAGCCAAAACTTTCTTCTTGAAGTTTGAAACCTTGCAAATTTGAACCATTGAGAATAGGGATTCCATTGTTTACATAGAATTCCTTTTTAACATCAGAACCGAATGGTCCCATGGAGATTTCATCTATTAAATCATCCATTATATAATGCTTCCACTCCATCCTTACTTCCTCCCTAATTTCTTTTGCAAATAACATTTACGAACAAAGTGCTCTCTTTCGTTGTGTCCCATAGGAAACGCAGAATATTGCTCAATTGCTTCAAGCTCATCCTTCATGTCTTGCAGCTGCTGTTGCTTCTGTTTACGATAAATCACAACCGCAACCACGATAGCAACCACAGAAGCCACTACCGCCAACAGCGAGAACAATCCCGATAATTCGTTTAAGCACTCCATACTCTTACACCTCCCATCCAATTTTCTTCAACTGCAATCTGATCTCCTCTTCCTGCTTCTTGCTTTCCTCAAAGAGAGTTTTCAGCTCTTCGGTAAGATTCGCCATCTTCTCCTCGAAAGGCACACCGTCGCCCTCGTCTTCGGCAATGCCTACGTAGCGACCAGGAGTAAGGATGTAGTCTTGCTCTGCTATTTGCTCGGTGGTGCATACGGCACAGAAGCCTTTTTCATCCTCAAGTGTTCCCTGTTGGAAGTTGTGGAAGGTGTCAGAGATCTTGCGGATGTCGGTATCAGGCATCAGCTCACGCAGTTTGCGTGTAACCATTGTACCCATGTTGCGGGCGTCGATAAACACGGTTTTGCCCTTTTGTGGCTTGTTGCGATTGATGAACCAAAGGCTAACGGGAATGCCCGTGCTATAGAATAGCTGCGAAGGCAACGCCACGATTCCCTCTACCAAGTCGGCTTCGATGATGGCTTGGCGAATCTGTCCCTCGCCGCCGCTCTGGCTCGAAAGGGCACCGTTGGCAAGCACAAGGCCAATCTTGCCGTTGGGCGAGAGGTGGTGAATCATGTGCTGCATCCACGCAAAGTTGGCGTTGCCAGCCGGTGGGAGGCCATACTGCCAGCGCACATCTTCCTGTAGGGCGCCCTGTCCCCAGTCGGAGAGGTTAAATGGAGGGTTGGCAAGGATGAAATCGGCTTTCAGCGTGGGGTGCTGGTCGTCATAGAATGTGTCGGCATACACATTGCCCAAGTTGGCATCCAAGCCACGGATGGCAAGGTTCATGTGCGCCATCTTCCATGTGTCGGGGTTCGATTCCTGTCCGTAGATGCTTATCTTGCGCAGGTTTCCCTTGTGGCGCTCTATGAACTTGGCGCTCTGCACAAACATGCCGCCCGAGCCGCAGCAGGGGTCGTACACTCTGCCCTCGTAGGGTTCGAGAATCTCAACCAATGTGCGGACGATGCACGAAGGCGTGTAGAACTCGCCGCCGTTCTTGCCTTCCATCGAGGCAAACTGGCGAAGGCAGTATTCGTAGGTTCTGCCCAGCAGGTCTTTCTCCTCGCCAGCGTCGTGCATCTCGATGTTGGTGAACAGGTCAACCACGTCGCCCAGACGACGCTTGTCGAGCTCGGGGCGTGCAAAGTTTTTAGGCAAGATGTTCTTCAGCCGTTCGTTCTCGCGCTCAATGGCTATCAGCGCGTTGTCTATCACCACGCCGATCTCGGGTGTGTGGGCAGCCGCGCTGATCTTGCTCCAGCGCGCCTCCTGCGGCACGAAAAAGATGTTGTCGGCGGTATATTCGTCCTTGTCCTCGGGGTCGGCATACTCGTCGCCCTGAAGCTCCTTGAACTTCTCGTCGAAACGGTCGCTGATATATTTCAGGAAGATCAGTCCCAGCACCACGCCCTCATATTGCGAAGCGCTGAGGTTGCCGCGCAAGATGTCGGCAGCCTTCCATATCTTCTCCTCAAAGCCAATGCTTGTTGTGTCGTTCATTTTCTTTGCCATAGCCTGTCCTCCTCCTTATGCCGACAGCTGGTTGTCAGCCGCCATCAGCGGCTGGGTATAGACAAAGACACAAAAAGGACGGCAACCATTGGCGTTGACACACAATGGCAACCGTCCTTCAGCAGACACATGACAGGTGTTGGCTAATTTTGAATTCTCAAAATTACCCCCCCCGATTAAATTTGTCATATTCTTATGGTTTAGCATAATAGAGCTGTTGTTATGTTAAAATTGTTTCAATGTTGTAATTGGAAATCCTTTCGTATCTTAACGCAAAGGTATAAAATTTTTCATTAAAAGCCAAACAATCGCCCCGTTTTTCTCTACCCGTCATCTTGTCTTTTCTCGTTTTTCTTCTCACCACCTCATCTTCTCCAGGTTAGCTCAATAAGCATTTTGGGAACGGAGCCATTGAACCCCTTGACGACACGATGCAAGAAACGGTTGGGAAAGGACAGCCTAATCTGTTCTTGTTCAGATCGTTCACGGCATGGAACGGAAAGGGCTATCAAGGTCATTGAGACACATATGGACAACATGGAGACAGAGAAATGTGGTCATTTGGTCATTTGGTCATTTGGTCATTTTCAAAATTGGAAAGTACGTATTTTTTATAAGTGATTGAGAATGAGATAAGTTTTTATCTCATAA
>ENA-ORPK01003359-ORPK01003359.1-human-gut-metagenome-genome-assembly--contig:-NODE-3359-length-10038-cov-5.081438_pt1 | contig 10038 bp, 9 predicted proteins | sample MGYA00242139_ERZ509068 | MGnify/ENA primary metagenome ERZ509068 (study PRJEB26280, sample SAMEA2338687) | human gut metagenome | biome: human gut; feature: human-associated habitat; material: faeces... | reverse complement strand
CAGCGGCAATTCCTTCTGCCTGACGCTGTCGGATATTGGTGCGTTCATTTTCTGCCACAAAGGACAATACTTGCAGCACAATATCGCTGAGGAATGTCCCCATCAGGTCTTTTCCCCGGCGTGTGTCCAACAGGGGCATATCCAGCACCACAATATCAATCCCTTTTTCTTTGGTCAGAATCCGCCACTGCTCCAGAATTTCAGAATAGTTACGCCCCAGACGGTCGATGCTCTTGATATAGAGCAGATCGTCTTTTTTTAGTTTCCTGACCATTTTCCGATACTGAGGACGTTCAAAATCCTTACCGGATTGCTTATCAATAAACAAATGTTTCTCCGGGATAGAAAGTTCTTTCAGTGCAAGAATCTGCCTGTCCTCATTCTGTTCTCTGGTGCTGACACGGATATATCCATATAAATTTCCCATGACGTTTCCCTCCCTTTTTCCGACCGGGAAAACAGCTCCCGCACCGGATATGTTTCATTTTCTATGGTACTGGATACTTCATGCTCCTGAATAAAAAGACTGTGAAAATGTCGGGTGCAGACCCGGCATTTTCACAGTCATCTCCCTATATCAGGCACTTTCCTTTTCGAGCTATGGCGTCTCCTACAGTCAGGTATGGATCGGCAAAAGGAGGACATGGAAACGCGTCCATTTCATAAAAAAACCGCTTGGCGAATGGAATCCATCCGCCAAGCGGTTTCAAGTGTCTTATTTGAATTTATCGATGATTTTATCGAGCCAAGAGCTCTTTCCTTTGTACTGCGCGCAGTCCTCTCCCATGAGATGGGCGTAGTTCAGGAGGGCTTCTTTCTGCTCTTCCTTCAGGCGCTTCGGTACAGTGACTTTGACTTCCACGTACAGATTGCCCTTCCGGCTGGACTGGAGGTGCGGCATGCCTTCGCCGATGATGCGGAATCGGGTACCGCTCTGCGTACCGGCCGGGATCTTGAGCTCGACCTCTTTGTCAAGGGTCTTGACCTTGATGGTGCTGCCAAGAGCGGCGACTGGGAAGGTGATGTCTACGCTCTTGTAGAGATCATCCCCGTCACGCTCGAAGTCCGGATCGTCTTTCACGTAGATGTATACGTAGAGATCCCCCTTCGGACCACCGCGCTTGCCTGGCTCACCCTCGCCGGAGACGCGCATGCGCACACCGGTGTCAGCACCGGCAGGGATATTCACTTCGATGGTCTTTTTCACGCGGATCGTGCCGGTGCCGCGGCATTCGGAGCATTTATTCCGGATGATCTTGCCGCTGCCCTGACAGTGCTGGCAGGTGATGATATTCACCATCTGTCCGAAAGGACCATTCCTTACCACACGCTGCTGTCCGGTACCGTGGCAGTCGGGGCAGGTCTCGATGGAGGAGCCTGGCTCTGCACCGGTGCCGTGGCAATGGGTACAGGTATCATTCTTCGGTACGGTGAATTTCTTCTTGATGCCGGTCGCTGCTTCGCGAAGGGTGATCTCCATATCATAGCGGAGGTCAGCGCCCTGCTCCGGGCCATTGCTCCGTCTGCGTCCGCCGCCGGTGAACATGTCAAAAATATCACCCATGTCGAAGCCGCCAAAGCCTCCCTGACCGCCGAAACCGCCAAAGCCTCCCTGTCCGAAGCCGCCGTAGCCCGCACCGCCGCCGCTGGCAGCCTGCGTGAAGGCATCGTGTCCGAGCTGGTCATACTGCGCTCTCTTGTCCGCATCGGAGAGAACGTGGTAGGCTTCATTGACTTCCTTGAATTTTTCTTCCGCGGCTTTTGGGTTGTCTTTATTCAGATCCGGATGGTACTTGCGTGCCAGCCTGCGATATGCTTTCTTTATTTCATCGTCTGAGGCGCTTTTATTGACGCCCAGCACGTCATAGTAATCTCTGCTGTCTGCCATTCTTTTCTATCCTCAAAGAAATTAGGGAAACGCTGATTAAATCGCAGAATCAGTGTTTCCTTAGAAATGCCTCAAAAGGTCCTGAAGGCTCCGCTCTCTTCCCGTTTTCTGGAAATCCGTAGAACCTTCAGAACCTTCTGAGTTTCTCTATGATGATCCCCTTGCAGGAGATCAATTATTTCTTGTCGTCGTCTACGACCTTGTAATCGGCATCGACTACATTGTCATCGGCTTTCTTGGCACCTGCCTGAGGTCCCTGCTGCGGGCCCTGCTGAGCGCCTGCCTGCTGCTGTGCCTGCGCCTGCTGTGCCTGCTGGTACAGCTTTTCGGTGAGTTCATGCAGCGGCTTGGTGAGTGCTTCCGCATCGGCTTTGATCTTCGCGGTGTCATCGCCTTTGAGGCTTTCTTTCAGGGCAGCGATGGCGTCATTGACTTCTTTGACTTTAGCAGCATCTGCTTTGTCGCCGAGTTCTTTGACCGTCTTTTCCGCCTGGTAGATCAGTGCTTCCGCATTGTTCTTGGCTTCGATGCCTTCCTTACGCTTCTTATCTTCTTCTTCATGCGCTTTTGCGTCGTCCTGCATCTTCTGGATCTCTTCATCAGAAAGGCCGGTGGAAGAGGTGATATCGATCTTCTGTTCCTTGCCGGTGCCGAGGTCTTTCGCAGAGACATGGACGATGCCGTTTGCATCGATATCGAAGGTGACCTGAATCTGCGGTACGCCCCGTGGAGCCGGCGGGATGTCGGAAAGCTCGAAGCGGCCGAGGGTCTTGTTGTCCGCTGCCATCGGACGTTCGCCCTGCAGAACATGAATGTCTACAGATGGCTGGTTATCTGCTGCGGTGGAGAAGACCTGAGACTTGGAAGTCGGGATGGTGGTATTTCTCTTGATCATGGTCGTGAAGACACCGCCCAGGGTCTCGATACCGAGGGACAGCGGGGTGACATCGAGGAGAAGGACGTCCTTGACTTCGCCTTTGAGGACGCCGGCCTGAACAGCAGCGCCGACAGCGACGGATTCATCCGGGTTCACGCCCTTGGATGGTTCCTTGCCGAATTTATTCTTGATCAAGGTCTGTACTGCCGGGATACGGGAAGAACCGCCGACAAGAAGGACTTTATCGATATCACCGACGGAAAGGCCTGCATCCTTCATCGCAAGGTCGATCGGTTCTACCGTCGCCTGTACGAGGTCTTCGGTGATTCTATCAAATTCTGCGCGGGTCAGGGTCGCATCGAAGTGGACCGGCTGACCATCGGAGTCGATGGTGATAAATGGCAGGTTGATATCCGTGCTCATGACGGAGGACAGCTCGATCTTGGCTTTTTCGCCTGCTTCCTTCAGTCTCTGGTTCGTCATCGGATCACGTTTCAGTTCGAAGCCATTCTGTGCTTTGAATTTTTCAGCGATCCAGTCCATGACGCGGGCATCGAAATCATCACCGCCGAGATGGCCGTTGCCGTTGGAGGCTTCGACTTCGAAGACACCGTCCGCCAGATTCAGGATGGATACATCGAAAGTGCCGCCGCCGAGGTCATAGACGAGGAAGCGATGTTCTTTGCCGTCTTTGATCTTATCGAGGCCGTAAGCCAGAGAGGATGCGGTCGGTTCGTTGATGATACGAAGGACATTCAGCCCTGCGATCTTGCCGGCATCCTTGGTCGCCTGGCGCTGTGCATCGGTGAAATAAGCCGGGCAGGTGATGACTGCATCGGTGACTTTTTCGCCGAGATAAGCTTCTGCATCGACCTTCAGCTTCTGCAGGATCATCGCAGAAATTTCCTGCGGAGTATAGGATTTGTCATCAATGGTGACTTTGTAGTCGCTGCCCATGTGACGTTTGATGGAAACGATGGTGCGATGCGGGTTCGATACCGCCTGGCGTTTTGCCAGCTGGCCGACCAGACGTTCACCGGTCTTGGAGAAGCCGACAACAGATGGGGTCAGGCGAGAACCTTCCGCATTCGGAATGACGACAGGCTCGCCGCCTTCCATGACGGCAACAACAGAGTTTGTAGTCCCCAGATCGATACCAATAACTTTTGACATTTGAAATGTCCCCTTTCTTTCTATTTATACTTACGAAATTTTATATAGAGAAATGGAATCGCAGAGCGTCCCATCGGTTAGCCGTTATGCACGACCTGTACCTTCGCTACGCGGAGTACGCTGTCCTTGTACAGATACCCTTTCTGGAATACCATAGAAATGGTTTCGTCCTCTTTGTCATCTGCCGGGAGCATCATGACCGCTTCATGGAAATGCGGGTCAAAAGGTTTCCCCAGCGCTTCGATCTCCTTCACGTCGAAGCCTTCCAGGATCTTGACGAATTGTTTCTGCAGGAGCTCGAAGCCCTGTACATAAGCCGCTCCGCCTTCATCTTTTTTCATGTGAGCAAGCGCCAGCTCGAAATTATCCAGCACCGGCAGGAAAGCTTTCAGTGTTTCTGCGGTATGTGTATCCGCAGCTTTCGCTTCCGCTTCTCTGGTGCGGCGGCGGAAATTATCAAAGTCTGCCTGCAGTCTGACGTACTGGGAAAGAGCCGTAGCCAGCTTGGACTCCGCTGCCTCTGCCTTGTTCTTGGCTTCTTCGGCGGTCTTCTTCGCTTCGCCGAGCTGATCCATCAAGTCATCTACGGGAGACGTTTCCTTTTCTTCTTTGGCTTCGGTTTCTTTCATCGGTTCTTCGACGTCGACTTTCTTCTTATCTTCTTTCATCCAGGAACCTCCTATGTTTTCCCTTTTAATAACAGATCCAGTCGCTGCTGCATGAAGCGCATCATACCGACGATGCGGCTGTACTGCATCCGTGTCGGTCCTAAGACGGCCACGGAGCCGATGACCCGGCCGCCGGATGTGAACTGCGCTCTGACAACGGACAGATCCGAGAGCGACTTCATCGGATTCTCTGTCCCGATATGCACAGCGATAGGCTGATCGGAAGAGGAAAGAAGCATGCTTTCGAGCATGTCTCTCTGCTCTAAGAGATTCAGTATATCCTGCATTTTTTCTACATTTTTAAACTCTGGCTGCTCGATCAGCTGTGAAGCCCCGCCGGCGTAGACCTCTTTCTGCGGGCTCACAGCCCTCTGCAGTGCCTGAAAGACCGACAGATACGGGGTCAGATCCTTCTCTACGTCGCGCTGGAAGGAAAGGATCATCTCCTCGTCCGTATGGTCGATCTCTCTGCCATGCAGGAAATGATTCAGCTTATCCGCGAGGAGCTGCATCTCGTCGAAGGAGGATCCTTTCGGAATATCCACCACTGCATTCGATACATCGCCCTGATCCGTCACGACAAGGAGGATCGCCCGCCTGCCATCGAGCGGAAGGAAACGGACATAATTGAATTTCTTCTTCTGTCCCGCAGACGCTGCGACAGACAGCGTATGCGTCAGTACAGCCACAGCCTTGGCCATGTTCCGGAAGATCTCTTCCTGACGACTCACATGATCCATCAGCATGTGGTCGATCATGTGCTCTTCTTCCGAAGAGACCGGAGCGGGCTGCATCAGCCAGTCCACATAGAAACGGTATCCTTTGATCGAAGGGATGCGCCCAGCGGAGGTATGCGGCTGCTCAAGATAGCCTTCATCCTCTAAGTCCTGCATCTCATTTCGGATCGTCGCGCTCGATACGCCCAGGTCATACTTTCGTGCGATCGTGCGCGAACCGACCGGTTCGGCCGTGTCTGCATAGTCCTGCACCACCGCCCACAGGACGCGCCGTTTTCTTTCATTCAGTTCATTCACACCATGTCCGGTGCTTTCTTGATTGAGTCTACGTGCCATATGTATCACCTGAATTTATTAGCACTCATTATTCTCGAGTGCTAACTTATGATATTAGAATAGCATTCACCTATGGGAATGTCAAGGATATTTTCGATTTCTTCTGAAAAAACGGGGGTAATGGTTTGAGAATTCAGGGTTCAGGGTTCAGGGTTCAGGGTTCAGGGTTCAGGTGCGGCGCATAAAAATAAGGAAGCGCCGCGAATATATATGGGCAATGCCCGAAAGTAAGTGGGTATCAGGTTTCCCGTTTGGAAGTTCCAAACATCAACCGCTAAGCCGCGAATGACAAAGATTTCTCGCTTGCGCTCGAAATGACGATACGGGAGTCCGATGTCTCCTAGTCTTTTAGTCACCCAATCACTCGAAACTCCTAATCCCTAGCTACTCATCCCTAATCCCTGCTTTCAAACTTCGGGGTTCGGAGTCAAAGGGTTCAAAGGGGGCGATGCCCGAAGGTTTGCGATGGCAGGTTTCCCTCGTATCGTCAGCCTTCCCCTCTAGGGAAAGGTGCCCCGTAGGGGCGGATAGGGCACAGGCGGTATGAAAGACAGATGAGAAATGCGGAGAAGTGCGCGGCACATGTGGGAAAGCGTGAGTCCCTGACCGCGAATGACAAAGATTTCCCCCTTACGATCGAAATGACAATACGGGAGTCCGATGTCTCCTAGTCCCTAATCACCAGTCACTTGAAGCATCTAATACCTAGCCACTCATCCCTGCTTTCAAATAAGATCTCTATTATTCTTATTGATTTTCATGTATTTTAGTCATATAATAATTGTAGTAAATTGCTACAAGAAGGAGGATATATCATGAATACGATTCCTGTTCGCATGGACAAAGCGCTTTTTGATTCTGCCAGTATTGAAGGCAAAGCAGAATTTCGTTCGGCGGCTCAGCAGCTCAATTTTTGGGCTTGGGTCGGAAAAAATGCACTCGCCAATCCTGATTTACCTGTAGATTTTATTCGTGACATTCTCATTGCGAAGAATCAGGAAACAGAGCCTTTCACCTTTGAGGAAGATCATGGAAATTAAGCAAACTCGAATTTTTAAAAGCACATACAAGCGACTTTTCCTAAAACAGCGAAAAAGCGTGGATCATGCGATTCGACTTATTATCGAAAATCCATCGATCGGTGAGCAAAAGAAAAGTGATCTCAGCGAAGTCTTTGTGTACAAATTTAAAGTTGACGCGCAGTTGTACCTTTTGGCGTATACTTTTGATCCGGTCACCTTGACACTGATCATGCTTGGGGTTCATGAAAATTTTTATAGAGACTTAAAACGAATGCCTTATTTGAAAAAATAAAAACAGGGTTTGAGAAAAATGATTTATCATTTTTCTCAAACCCTGTTTTCTATCATACGGTTTCACCAAGCTGAATCCTTCGGATGGCTTCTTTGGCAGCCCGCTGGGCTGCTTCTTTTTTATTCTTTCCGACGCTCTCCCCCATGACTTTGCCATTGATGTGGATTTCCATCCAGATGGTCTTGTCATGTGCCGGTCCTTCGTCCTTGGTGACAACATAGGAGATATTCACATCTCCGTGCTTCTGTACCATTTCCTGCAGGTCAGACTTGTAGTCATGGTCATAGTCTCCCTGATCGATAAGATCGAGGAATTTTTTCATGTGCCCCAAGATGAAGCGGGATGCTACCTCATAGTTATTATCGAGATAGATCGCACCGATGACTGCTTCGAAGGCATCGCCTAAGATCGAGATACGGGTGCGGCCGCCGGACATTTCTTCTCCGCGGCCCAGACGCATGTAGTCGCCCACATGGAATTTTGCTGCGCATTCCGCACAGGAAGGCTTGCAGACGACGCTCGCCTTCGCTCGGGTCAGCTCCCCTTCCGGCCAGCTGGGGAAACGCAGAAAAAGGTATTCCCCGATGACCAGATCCAGGATGGCATCCCCTAAGAATTCCAGTCGTTCATTGTCATGAATGACTTCATTTTTATGTTCATTCGCATACGAGGTATGGGTGAGTGCTGTATTGAGAAGTTGTGCATTCTGCACGGGAATTTCATTTTCCGCAGCAAACTTTTCAATTTCTGCCATACGGTCTCTTCTTCTCACTTCAGCATGTCTCATTCTTCATAGCGCCTCATGATGACAACGGCATTGTGTCCGCCAAAGCCGAAAGCATTGGACATGGTCACATCGACTTTGCGGTCTTCCGGTCCTTCAGCCGCGTAGTGAAGGTCACATTCCGGATCCGGAGTCTGAAGGTTCAGTGTCTGATGGACTTTGTTGTTCATAATGGAGAGTACGCAGACGACAGCTTCGATCGCACCGGCAGCGCCCAGAAGATGGCCGGTCATGGACTTGGTGGAGTTCACGACGATGTCATAGGCATGCTGACCGAGGACTTCCTTGATCGCCTTGGTCTCATTCTTATCATTGAGGCCGGTGGAGGTGCCGTGTGCATTGATGTAGTCGATATCTTCCGGAGAAATACCTGCATCCGCAATGGCATTCTTCATGCAGCGAGCTGCGAGTTCACCACCCGGACGCGGAGCTGTAATATGGTAAGCATCGCCATTCGTACCATAGCCGATGACCTCTGCATAAATGTGCGCGCCTCTCTTCTTTGCGTGTTCAAGTTCTTCAAGAATGAGGACACCACTGCCTTCACCGAGTACGAAACCGTCACGACGGACATCAAAGGGGCAGGATGCTTCTTCCGGCGGGCATTCACGGGAAGAGAGCGCATGCATGGCAGCAAAACCAGCCATCGGTGTCTTTGCGACAGCCGCTTCGGTACCGCCGGCAAACATCACATCCGCATCGCCCCACTGGATCATGCGGGTCGCTCTGCCAAGGGCATTGTTGCCGGAAGCGCAGGCGGTGACGTCAGTCAGGACCGGTCCCTGCAGACCGAAGGTGATGGAGACCATACCGGAGGCCATGTTGGCGATCATCATCGGGACTGCGAATGGATTCACCTTCCCCGGGCCGCGTTTTTCGATGCGCTCCACGGTATCTTCCATGGTCTTGATCCCGCCGATACCGGTACCGATGATGGTGCCGACGCGGTTCGGATCTTCTACGCTCATGTCGAGCTTCGCATCTTGGGCTGCCATTTTTGCTGCAGCAACAGCAAACTGAGCATTTCTATCCATGTGACGGACGGTCTTCTTGTCACCCACATATTTGACAGGGTCGAAATCTTTGACTTCGCCTGCGATCTTGACAGGGAAATCCGTGGGATCAAATTCTGTGATCGGCGTTACACCGGATTTGCCCGACAAAAGGGCATTCCAAAATGCATCGACGCCGATACCGACGGGGGAAACCACACCCATGCCAGTCACTACTACTCTTCTTCTTTCCATAAAAAGGGCACCTCTCTTATAAACTTCTTTTAAACATTATTTATTGCGTGTTAGGTTTTTAAGCAAAAATTATAGGACTTGAAAAGGCATGGCTCCGCCTGTTTCAAATCCATCACGCATGGACAAGACCTCAAAAAAACGAACCACGACGGTCATTCGCTTTTTTGAAATATTCTTGTTTCAGGATATTCAAAACACTCTTCTGTCAGTCTTTTTATATACATGCAATAGTCACTGTTATCATCTACTATTGCAATTTTCTTACGTCCCATGTAAAACCCCTAACTTTGTACATATACTCAATATCATGAATCTACACAGAAAATCAATATCTCATGTTCGAACGGTAAAAAAGGAGAGAAATTTCATCTCTCCTGTTCTTAAATTAACAGTTTAATTTTCTTGTCGTTTCCGTGAACTATCATCAAAGCTTGTAAATTGCAGTGAAATTTGAACATTCGCTTGTCTCTATATTATGTGCAGTCATAATCACCGTCAGATCTTTTCTGCTTAAAATAAATTGTAATATCTGCCTAATATTATCATGATCCATAGAAGAAAAAGGTTCATCCAATACAATTATCTTCTTACCTGATAACATTGCTCTTGCAAGACATAGTCTCTGCTTTTCACCACCTGAAATGTTGGATCCCTGATCATCTATAACATAATCCAGGCTGTCATTGCATCTATGAAAAAAAGTATCCAGGCTCATGTCATGTATGATCTGTTTCAGCTGTTTTTCACTGATTTCTTTTCCCATACATAAATTATTCCTGATAGAATCGTTGAATATATGACAGAACTGATCCACATAACATACACATTCATCAAAACATTCACAGCTTATTTCATTTCTTTTTCTGTCATTTGCTGTTACAGTTCCCTGATATGCAAGATTACGCTGAAAGAGCATCTTTAATATAGTTGATTTTCCTTTTCCACTTTCCCCAGTGATCAGGTACTTGCCACCTGTTTCAAAAGTCATATTCAGTCTGCTGTAATTTACCACAT
>ENA-ORPK01003352-ORPK01003352.1-human-gut-metagenome-genome-assembly--contig:-NODE-3352-length-10060-cov-2.088156_pt1 | contig 10060 bp, 5 predicted proteins | sample MGYA00242139_ERZ509068 | MGnify/ENA primary metagenome ERZ509068 (study PRJEB26280, sample SAMEA2338687) | human gut metagenome | biome: human gut; feature: human-associated habitat; material: faeces... | reverse complement strand
ATTTCACCAATACCACACGGTTCAGAATCGGCTGTCCGAACTTATCGACACCACCACCGGCATCCACCTTCAGGCGGTCAGCAGGAATTCCGTATTGTTTTACCAATACATCGACCACGGCTTGTGCACGCTTCAAACTCAACTCTTTGTTGAATGCCGGCGTACCGGTTGCAGAGTCTGCATATCCGTTTACAGTGTAAGTGGCGTTCGGGAACTGTTTCATCTGGTCTGCCAGATAAGACAAGTTCATTGCTTCACGTGGAGAGACTTCGGCAGAACCGATATTGAAGAATACGGTACGCGGTGCTATATCCGGATCGGGAACAATCACTTCGGTTTCTGTAACTTCAGCCACCGGCTGGGTCTGTGCAGCCACCAATGCATTCTGCAGCTGCTGGTTGGCAGCTCCCATCTCTGCAAGCTGTGCCTGCATGGCAGCCAGCTCTACCTGAGAAATCAGCTGGGGCATCGGGCGACGGAATCCACGGGCGGGGAAACGGTATGTCAACCCTACCGTTGCACTCAGCACGCCATCATATCCATGATCGCCGCCAACTTCGCCATCAAACTTATCTTCAACGCCCATTGCGCTCAGCTCCAGGTTAATATCTATCGCATTCGAAATACGGAAGCGATTGATGATACCCGCGTTTACAGACAGAGCTTCGCGGTGAGGCTTTGTGTAGTTGTGAGTGAAGCCAGCACCTACATAAGGAATGATTTCATACATACGGTGCTGGTTGTATCCTCCAAACAGCGCATTCAGATTGAACATCACATCTCCGTGCAGATTCATATAGTCGAAACGCTGTTTGTAGTAGCCGTCATCCATCTGAGTGCCTTTCACGTAGTCAGCACCTGCATCATACGTATATCCTCTTGCCTGAAGGCCGCTATATTGCAGACGTACTCCCAGTCCCGGGGTGAACCATTTGCCGATGGCAAAATTCAGCGTCGGACTGATACGCTTGCCAAAACTTCCTGCCTTATCATTATCTCCAAAAGTTGCTTCGGCACCACCGCCTATAGAGAAAAACCAATTACTCCAGAACGGATTAGTGATTACCTGATATTTATCCTGAACCTGGATAACACCAAATTCTTCCACAACTTCAGTCTTTTGCTGCGCCATGGCAACAGAAGACACACCAGCTAAAGCCAGTAACATTAGAATCTTTTTCATATACCTTAAAATAGTTAAGTGGTTAATTAAATTCTTTATCATTCAAACTGTCTAATTAACGCCAACAGAACTAAAAGGTTCTGAATATTTGTACTTTTTTTGCCTTGATGCAAAAGAAAGTACTCTTCCTTATTTGGAGAAAAGCTTTTCTATGTCGTCTTCTTTAATGGTCGCCAGCACCGTCTTTCCGTCCGGAGTATAATTCGGGGATGGGCATGCAAACAGATTGTCCACGAGATTGGACATTTCCTCGTTGCTCAGCACTTGTCCGTAGACGATGGCCGCAGCACGCGCCAAGGTCGATGCAAGAATTGTCTGCACCTCTTCCTTAACGTCATTCCCTTTTTCCATAGCAGTATGTACCATATTCCGGACCAATTCTACCGGGTTCAACCCCTCTATGCCCGAAGGTATGCCGTTGATGGCATAGCTGCCGCCACCCAGCGGACTCAAATCGAAGCCTACGGCCGACAAATCTTCCAATATACTGTCCAGCACGGCAGCTTCCGAAGCCGGCAACTGGATAATCTCCGGAAACAATACCCCCTGCGATACGCCTTGTTTCTGTCGAATCTGACTCATATAGCGGTCGAACAATACCCGGACATGCGCCCGGTGCTGGTCTATCAGCATCAGACCCGATTTAACGGAAGTCAGAATAAAACGCCCCTTGAACTGGAAGTGTTGCGCTCCTTTCTCTACCGTTGCCTCATTGCCGTAGAAAGAGGCGCTTGCCCCGGAAGGAACCGTTTCCTGGAAATAAGGAACCCTCTCCTCCTCTCTTGGAGCCGTACCGGTAACCGCATCCTCTGCAAAAGGTTCTTCCTCCATCGGCTCGTTCATCCTGCTGGCTTTTTCCAAACCGGAATAAAGCCCCTCCCACTCCACTTTGGGGCGCGAATAATTGCCACCGCCTCCATAGGAAGAAGCGGAAGACGTCTTGAAGGGATTGAAATCCGTGTTATAGTGTACCTTCGGAGGCTCTATCGGACGAGCCTGCTCGAATGCAGGAATATCCGGCATGTCCTCGGTATCAAAATCGATAGTAGGTATAGCGCTGAACTTGCCCAAGGATTCCTTGACCGCAGCCGACAGAATCTGCCAGATAGCCTGCTCATTCTCGAACTTAATCTCCGTCTTCGTCGGATGGATGTTCACATCAATATTGGCAGGGTCTACCTCGAAATAAATAAAGTAGGAGATTTGCTCACCGGCAGGAATCAGCTGTTCATAAGCATCCATCACTGCTTTGTGGAAATAGGGGTGACGCATATAACGCCCGTTCACAAAAAAGTATTGGTGCGCTCCTTTCTTGCGCGAGGTTTCCGGCTTGGCAACAAAACCGGAAATCTTTATCATCGTCGTATTGACGTCTACGGACAGCAACTGCTGATTCAGTTTCTTTCCGAAAACTGCCATGATGCGTTGCCGCAAAGGCATTACCGGAAGATTGAACAATTCCGTATCATTACTATACAGATAGAAGGCTACCTCAGGATGCACCAACGCTATACGCTCGAATTCCGTAAGGATATTGCTCAACTCCGTAGAGTTGGCTTTCAGGAATTTACGCCGGGCAGGAATATTGAAGAATAGGTTCTTGATGGAAAAATTGCTTCCCTTAGGGCAGGAAACGGCTTCCTGGCTCTCGACTTTAGAGCCGGCAATCAACAGCCGCGTCCCCAGCTCCTCGCTGGCCGGACGTGTTTTCAACTCCACTTCCGCTACCGCTGCTATAGAAGCCAACGCCTCTCCACGGAAGCCCATGGTGCGTAGGGCAAACAAATCGGCAGCCTCGCGTATCTTTGAAGTTGCATGACGTTCAAAAGAAAGGCGCGCATCCGTTTCGGACATACCCTTCCCATCATCAATCACCTGAATGCAGGTCTTGCCCGCATCGGTAATCAGCACATGTATTTCCCCTGCTTCGGCATCAATTGCATTTTCCACCAATTCTTTCACAACAGATGCCGGACGCTGAATCACCTCTCCGGCAGCAATCTGATTGGCAACCGAATCGGGCAGCAAATGAATGATATCGCTCATTACAATTAAAAATTAAGAATTAAAAACTAAAGAAGCCAAACTCTTCATTCATTATTCTTCACTTTATATGATTCCGTTGCTGATGGCATACCACAGATAAATCAACACAGCCATGACAACAAGGATTATGCCCAAATGCATCGGCTTACGTCCGCTCTCCTTGCGCCGCTTCAGGTGAGTTGTTCCTTCTATGAATTTGCCCCGTATATCCTCGGGCGAGAATTCCTTTTCCGGCAGCATACCCAGGTCACGCTTGGCGTTTTCTTCCATCTTCGCCAACTTCTCTTTCCGCTCATCCACATAGATATAGCTATGATTGAAGCCACGAGGCTTCCGCATTGCAAACATTCCCATGACGCTACTTATTATTTCGTTTAATATGCATATTCCTTGGCGAAGTTACGGGTTTCCGGTCACTTTTCTTCAATACTTCACCTGCTTTTTTAGCCCTCCACTCGAAGATATCCTCCTTGTTGAGCGGACGGATGTAGTCGAACCAAACAAAAGAAGGCAGCCTGCTCTTATCTGGTGGAATCTGGTCCAAAGGATAGGCTGTACCGGTAGTCTTTCCAACAAAGACTCCGCGCTCCATTCTTCTCTCCTTCAAGTACATTTTCAAAAGTCCACCTTCCGAATAGTTCATCATAATCAGCGAGCTGTCCTTCTCCTCTACCGGATAATACACCACCAGTACATTGCCGTTCACCTCCACCAGACGCATGTCTCCATCTATGAAGAAAGCTTTCATCTCCTTACCGGAAACTTGGTTATAGTGAATACTGTCCTTTTTCTCTACCGTCAGGGCCTGATTGATGATATGCGCCCAGTCGATGGTACTGTCGTTCATGTAAATTTTAATTTCCTCGCCCAACAACTGTTGTTCCCCGTGCCACAAGATAGGGTCGGTGTACATCGTCATGCAAGAGTCCTTGGAATTATACACCAACGAATCGCATACGGCCTGCACATCCGTGCGATAAGCACGCACCTTATGATAGGCACGCATCTCCCGGTACATGGAATCGGTATTCATATGGTAGGTAATCAGCCGCAAAGTATCACCGTGCATAAACAGACTGTCGCCCTGCGAATAGTCGATAGCTACGGCACGTTTGGTGGCAACGGCGCTTCCGGTCAGTTCGTTGTAGAAACAGTAGTCGCCAGTCAACATGTTCCGGTTGACCGTATCATTCATCTGTACATTGTCAAAAGCCTCACCGTATCCCAAGATGCGGTCGTAGAAAAGGCTGTCGCCGGTCAGTTTCTTGCCGTCGTTGGTCAGTACGGAACGGTCGAGCAGCTCCGCCTGCTCAGTAGTCGTGTTGTACTCTCCACGTTCGGAGTAGATATGATTCTGGTCACTCACAATATCGGAGGGTCCTAAAATAGTGGCAATTTTGGTGGCCGTACTATACTTCAAGGTATCCGAAGTCAAGACAAACTTCGGGTTGACCAGCTTCACGTCGTGGTTGAAGACAGCCAACTTGGTGGCAGGGCTATATTCCCCCCACTCGGAAGTCAGCACATTATCCTCGTCGGTCAGCGTACCGCCTTCGAAGTAATAACCCAAATCGTACAGACGGTCATAGTTCAAACTGTCGGTTGTCAGCACCGTATTACGATTTATCATACGTACATTCTCACGCAGCATGGCCAGCTGCGACATGCCGTCATAATACAGATAGTCTCCATAGATAAACAAGGTGTCGCCCTGCTCCATACGCACATTGCCGAATGCCTCCACAGAATTTATCTTTTCGAATATCAGCGCACTATCACAGAACATGTACATACTGTCATGCTTCATCCTCACCGAGCCGATGAGGACCTGCACATCAGGACGCAGCTGTTTGTCCGCCTGCGCCTCATCTGCGTACAACAAATCGACGCGCGTCTTCTTCTTTTCCGGCGTCTCCGTCTTTTTCTGTTCAATCGAGTCCACTTTCTTCTTCTCCGGTGCACCAGTGCTCTTCTTCTTGTCCTGCGCACTCAGCAGACAGATGCCAAACAAGCATAGAATACCTACCAGGAGGTATCTATGCTTGTTCAGGAAATGATTTTTTGTATTCTTCTTTTGCATACAAATCTATGTAAATCCTTCCGGATTATTCTTTGATCCAGCCCGGATACTTGAACGTACAGTTATTCTTCCAATTATCCTTGATACGGACATACGTGTGCTTCTGCTTCTCACGAATCCACTTGTCCAGCACTTCGTCGCGGCGTTTCTCCAACACAATCTCTTTCAAGTTCTGATAGTCATCGGCAATGGTAGCCTTGTGCCCCGTCGTACGGCTCTTCAGTTTCACAATCACGCACTCCTCTTTTCCGGTCTTTTGCGGAATCATAGTGAAGGCTTCAGAGATTTCGCCCACTTTCATCTTATCCACCACCTTGGCTATTTCAGGGGGAAGTTCCTGCATCTCAAAACGGGAAGTGTTCGTATTGGGATTCGGCAACAAACCATGATTGTTACGCGTATCCTTATCCTGCGAAAGCACTGAGGCAGCCTCTTCAAAAGAGAACTTGTTATTGCGGATATCATCGGCAATAGAGTCCAAACGGGCACAACCGGCGGCCAGAGCTTCTTCCGGAATATGCGGTTTCAACAGAATGTGGCGTGTTTTAATACGGTCACCGCGCTTCTCTATCAACTGAATGATATGGAAACCATATTCAGACTCTACAATCTTGGAAACCTTGCTGGGGTCTTGCAAGTTGAAAGCCACATTGGCATAAGCGGGGTCCAGCATACCACGTCCCGAAAACTCTATTTCACCGCCACGCATGGCCGAGCCACGGTCCTCGGAGTACAGACGAGCCAACATGGAAAAGCTTTCGCCCTTATTGACACGGTCGGTATACTCACGCAAACGCCTCTTTACATCTTCTATTTCCTCCAAAGGAACCTTGGGTTGCTGAGTGATAATCTGCACCTCTACCTGGGTAGGGATATAAGGAATGCTGTCCTGCGGCAAATCCTTGAAGTAACGGCGCACCTCAGCCGGAGTTATCTTAATCTCACCCACCAGTTTCTGCTGCATCTTCTGAACCTTCAATCCTTCACGGGCATTCTCGCGCAGCGTTTCACGAATCTGACTGGAAGTCTTGTTGAAGTATTCCTCCATTTTCTCGCGCGAACCGATGTTGGCGATGTACATGTTCGTCATATAGTCCACACGCTGGATAACCTCACTCTCGGATACTTCGATACTGTCGAGGGCAGCCTGGTGAAGATACAGCTTCTGCACGGCTATCTCCTCCGGTATCACGCAATAAGGGTCACGGTCAAATTTGCGTCCTTCATACAATGCACTCATGCGTGCTTCTTCCACTTCGGACTTCAGTATAGCCTCGTCACCTACTACCCACACTACCTCGTCAATTACGTTGTCTTGTCCATAAACGGTAGAACCGACTAATAGCGTCAAGGCAAATAAAATTACAAACTTAAAGTTCATACACTGTTTCATTCTTGGTGTCTTATTCTAAATAATATTTAATCTTGTCTCTTTTCACCGCCCGTTGGTACAAATCATCCTTCACTTGCTTCATGAATTCCACCTGCTTCACGTTCAGCAGCATATCCTTCACTTGCCTACGGGCAAACTCATAGGGTTCCTGCTCTCCTACCGGGCGATAATCGCTCACATTCAGGAAATAATGGAAAGCCGTATCCTTCAGCTCTACATGGCGATTCTTGTCCAGATACTCGTCCACATCAGGAACCTTCAAGGGCAGCATATCCAGCACTTCCGATACCGGCACCCATTTATCATAAAAATACTCATACTTCACAGCATTCTGCAGACTGTACTTTTCCAGATGTTCCACCGCCTCACGGGTTTCCGTCTTGTACCAACGGCGGACATTGCCCAGCTGCGGGGCTGTCAAAGGAACTTTGATGAACAAGCCTTTCATCAACGGGCGTTCCACCTTGAAGAGCGCCTGGTTCTTCTCGTAATACTCCGTCAAGTCTTGTTCTGAAATCTCCTCTGATAGTCGCTGATGTATTAAAGCCTGCTGATAGGTATGCATTATCAATGCTTTGCGATAATTCTCCACAAGTTTATCAATCTCACCGTTATTGGGAATATTGCTCTGCGCTTTATCGTACAGCAAAATATCTTCCACCCAATTACGGATATAATGTTCTGCAAACAACAGACTGTCGTCTTTGGACAAACCGGCCGGAAGTACCGATTGCAAATCTTCCCGGTAAAGGAAATTGCCGTCCAACTCCACTAACGGTGTCCGCCCTTTATGGTCGTGCTGCTCGCTGCACGCCGCACAGAGAAGGAAAATTAAAAGCCCAAAGCAGGTTGTTCGCATCACCAACTGATATTTACTTCGTTTTGAGGTACGAAGATAGTGTTTTAATCGGTTGCATCAGTGATTATTAACGGTTTTTAAAACCTCTTGGTCAATTTCAACCTTACCGGCAGCACGCAACTTTGCCACCCAATGCGTTTCCAAATAGTTCCGATAAGCGGTTACGAGCGGCTCTCGCACCTCTTGCCAACTATCCGGTCCCTTCTGCTTACGACCTTGTACAGCAGTAAAGGGAAATGACAAAACCGGGGTTGCATCCTTCCCTTTGAACACAAAATCATCCACATATGCATTATCACCGGGGGCAAATAATCCTTGCTCTGCCTGCACCTTGGGAGTATCGCCGGCATTGAAGGTGAGACGGATGGCATCCATCCACTCCTCTTCCGGAATCTGTTTCAGAAATTTCCGTACTTGCTTCGCCACCCGCTTGGTAGTACAATGCAGCACAATACCCTTATAACGCGGTTCGTCCCAATGGAAGTCCGAACGGTGCGCCTCAAAATATGCTTTCAATCCCGCTTCATCCACCACACTCCTCTTTCCCACTTCACGGTCAGTGATTTCGGCAAGCAACATGCTGTCACGATGCCCCTGCACCAACGCACAGAATTCGGGATGCTTCCATTCCAGACGGGAATTTTCATAGTCCAGAATCGTTTTTACTGTAAAAGCCTCCAACTGTCTGTGCGTCCCTGCCGGATAAACAGCGGCAAATCCGGCAAACTCTTTTCCATCGTATGCCTTGCCATCCAGTGTAAACAATACACGGGAAGTGCTTCCTTTGGCCAGCAGTTCGTCGATACCGGCTTTATCCGGCATATAGCGATACTCTTTCTTCAGTTTATCCACAAAAGCCTGCGTTCCTTTATCCATTCCATGACGACGGGTTTGACAACGGATTATCTTGTCCTTCATCCTCTCAAAAGGAAGGATTTCCTGCTGTTCGAGTACTTTCACGATATGAATGCCTTGAGGAGTGAGGAACGGACGGGAAATCTCTCCGGCATTCAACCCGAATACAATATCCTCAAACTCCGTCGGCATCTGCAGCCAACCCACCCAAAACGCTTTCTTCTCATCGGAAAATTGCTCGACGCAAGCATCGAAAGACGGCACAGCTCCCCCTTCCTTTGCAAGAACCCCATAGATAGAATCCATCCTGGACTCCATCTCACGCAAGGTATGACCGGAGATATTCTGGGGGAGATATTTAAAAATATGCTTCACATATACCCGGCCCGCACGCCGGCCGGATTTCATCTTGTCATAATACTGCCGTGCCTCCTGCTCTGCCGTCTCCTCATCTGTCAGGTATGATTTAATCAGACAGCGGCGATATTCATTCTGCTCCTTCTGGAAGACACGGGAAGTATCCAATCCCGCAACTTCGGCAGCCTCTATTTTCAGCCTGAAGTCTATAAACTTATTCACATATGCATCCAATGCCTTCCGGCCTGCACCGACAGAGGTACCGTCCTTATTATAGCTACGTTCGAATTCAGAACGGAGGACCTCCTTTCCATTGATACGCATCAGTACCGGATCGTCCTGGGCCGAAACAGCCAATCCGAACCCGAGGAAGAAAAACACCCAAAACAATCTAACCATAAGCACCATCCGTTCTTTTTATACGGCTGCAAATATAAACAAAATGCCCGGAAAGCGGCAATCTCTCTCCGGGCATTCACTATTATTTTGTTATTATCTTACTCAGGACGGCTATAGTTCGGTGCCTCACTGGTTATAGATACATCGTGCGGATGACTTTCGAGTACACCTGCATTAGTAATGCGGGTAAACTTGGCATCGTGCAGTTTCTCTATATTGGCTGCACCGCAATAGCCCATACCGGCACGCAGACCGCCAACCAACTGATAAATCACTTCATACAAAGTACCTTTATAAGGAACGCGGGCAGCAATGCCCTCCGGAACCAATTTCTTCACATCACTGGTACCGCTTTGGAAGTAGCGGTCCTTAGAGCCATTTTCCATAGCTTCCAGCGATCCCATACCCCGATAGGACTTGAACTTACGACCGTTGAAAATAATCGTATCGCCCGGAGACTCTTCCGTTCCGGCAACCAGCGAACCGATCATCACGCTGTAACCACCGGCAGCCAACGCCTTCACTACGTCGCCCGAGTAACGCAAACCGCCATCGGCAATCAAAGGAATACCCGTGCCCTTCAGTGCCTTTGCCACATCATAAACAGCAGACAACTGGGGAACACCCACACCGGCAACCACACGGGTAGTACAGATGGAACCAGGACCGATACCCACCTTTACACCATCAGCACCATTCTCTACAAGGTACTTAGCAGCAGCTCCTGTTGCCACGTTTCCGACAACAACATCCACATTAGGGAAAGCAGTCTTCACTTCATGCAACTTTTCAATAACGCCCTTAGAATGACCATGAGCAGTATCTATGACGATAGCATCAGCGCCTGCCTCAACCAAAGCCTTGGCACGATCAAGCGTATCAACAGTA
>ENA-ORPK01003351-ORPK01003351.1-human-gut-metagenome-genome-assembly--contig:-NODE-3351-length-10063-cov-2.156675_pt1 | contig 10063 bp, 7 predicted proteins | sample MGYA00242139_ERZ509068 | MGnify/ENA primary metagenome ERZ509068 (study PRJEB26280, sample SAMEA2338687) | human gut metagenome | biome: human gut; feature: human-associated habitat; material: faeces... | reverse complement strand
TCCCAGCATTTCCGAGGCAGGCGGTCCATCCACGGCGATTCGGCCGTCGCAGAGAACCCTATCATATACTCCTCCGGTAATCGTTGATGCGGTGAGGCATTGAGGTCGAAGGTCCGCCCCAACGGAAAGGTATACTCCATTGACGAACTGGCCGAGAGGATCGCACCTATCGCCAGAGAGCTCGGAGTGGAGCGCATCTATCTCTTCGGCTCATATGCCCGCGGCGAGGCGACTCCGGACAGCGATGTGGACATCCTCATCGATTCCGGTGAGATCGACAGCTATTTCGGTATCGGAAGGCTCTACAGCAGGCTCAACCGTGCATTGGAGAAGGATCTGAACATAGTCCCGTCCGATGCGAATCCGTCTTTCATCGAGAGGATACGTTCGGATCTCGTGCTGGTGTATGAGGAGTGACGATCTCGAGGACGGAGAGCTTCTCGAAGAACAGCTTGAGCTCCCCGATGATCCTGTAATCCCATCCGGCCAGCGCCTCCTCCAGCGCGTGGCCGTCCATCAGGGACGACACGACGATGACGATCCTGCCGTCGGGTCCGAGATGCTCTCCAGCACCCGCGAGGAGCTCGGGAAGCGGTCCGAGGCCGTCCGGTCCGCCGGACCACGCCTTGGCCAGAAGCCCCTCCTCGTCCACGGGGAGGTAGGGGAGGTTGAATACGATCGTGTCGAAGACCCCTTCGATGTTCGAATAGACGTCAGTCTCGATCACATCCATCTCCGCACCGTTGCGATCGGCGTTCCTGCGGGTGAGCTCCACCGCCTTCGGATTTATGTCCCCGGCGGTCACGACGCAGCTGTTCTTGGCGCAGTGGATGGAGACCACTCCGGATCCGCATCCGATCTCCAGGACCCTCTCCTCCGGACGGACGTCCAGGGATTCGATGAGCAGGATGCTGTCTTCGGAAGGAGGGTAGACGTCCTCGTCCGTCTCGATGGCGATGTCGGGGTCGTAGATCATGGTGAATCCTGTCCGATTCGGCCATGATCTCCCGGTTATAATACCGATACGGCGAAGGCAAGTGTTATAGGCGTACTCCTTCTGGCATGGATCATGATACAGCTCGACATCCTCTGCATAGGATTCCTTGAGCGCGACGAGGATGGCGGTCTGAAGGAGGCCCACTCCACCTCCACGCTGATAAGGGCCGACGGCAGGAACATCGTCGTCGACACCAGCACCGAGTACATGTGGCCCGCCGTCAAGACGTCGTTCAGGCAGATCGGCATATTCCCCGAGGATGTGGACACGGTCATCCTCACCCACACCCACAGCGACCACAGGGGCAATCTCAAAAGATATCCCAAGGCGAAGGTCCTGGTGCACAAGGGAGGGAAGTCCGAGATCCCGGGAGCGAGGATCATCGATGCCGACGAGTACGAGGTCTGCCCCGGAGTCAGGATGGTCCACACCCCCGGTCATTGCACCGAGGAGACCAGCGTGTTCATCGACGCGGACAGGCGCTACGTCTGCGCGGGAGACGCCATCCCCCTGGAGGACAATCTGAGGGAGGGGAAGCCCCCGGCGCTGAACACCGACCGCAGGTTGGCGATCGAGAGCATGGGCCGCATCCGCGGGTATGCGGACGTGATCATCCCCGGGCACGGCGCCCCGTTCATGGTCAGGCGAGCGTCGCGGCATAAGCTTTAAAGACGGGTCCGACTACACGATGCCAAGTCATTCCGGGGTTCGGGACTCCCGTTCATGGCGCAATGGTGATTGATATGATCCAGAGAGAGATGCCGGACACGATAGTCTACACGTGCCCCGACTGCGACGACGAGACCGAGCACCAGATCCTCAAGGGGAGGATGGGCAAGGCCACCATCGAAGGCACGTTCAGATGCATCGAGTGCGGGAAGGTGACCTCCGAGACCATCAGGATCCCGGAGCTCATCGAGGTTCCCGTGGTCTACAGCGACGGAGAGGTCTCCGAGCAGGCCCGCACCACATTGGAGAGCAACGACATCGTCCAGCTGGAGGACGAGTTCGAGCTCGACGACGGACGCAAGGTATGCGTCACGTACATCGAGGTGGAGGACGGACGCAGGGTGAAGAAGTGCCTCGCGCCCAAGATCAAGAAGCTGTGGGTGAAGAGGTTCGACATCCTCAGCATCAAGGTCTCCGTGAACGATGTCGGAAGGACCTATTCCCTGAGGGTCGAGGCGGAGCCCGACGACGAGTTCGTCGTCGGTTCCATGCTGAAGTTCGAGGACTTCGACTGCCTCATCCACGCGATAAAGACCAAGGGCAACCTGGTGAAGCACGGCTCCGCCGAGGCGAGGGATATCGTCAGGATCTACGGGAAGATCCGCAAGAAGACCTACGACGTCCTCGATCTCGATGAGGAGTTCGACGAGTCCGATTACGTCATCGACGATGACGAGGACTACGACGAGTGATCATCATCAGGCGGGATGGGGGCGCATCCCCTGTCCTGCCTTCTTCTCCTGAACGTCGTCCGGGAGGATGTAATCCAGGACGTCGGCGATGTTGTCGGATTCCACCGTGTATGTGGCGGCCTCCGACGTGTAGGGGTCGGTCGGGTTGAAGGCGATCGACATCCCGGAATTCTTGAACATCGTGATGTCCGTGAAGGAGTTCCCGATGGATACGGTGCGCTCCTTGGTGGTTCCGTACTTCTCGATGTAATCGAGGACCTTGACGCCCTTGTTCCTGAGGTCGAGCCTCTGATGGCCTTCGCCGGTGAGCCTCCCGTCCTCGTAGCTGCAGATCTCGTCGGCGATGTAGTCGTCGAATCCGAACTCGTCCGTGAGCATCTTCGCGGCCAGGTCGATCCCTCCGCTGATGATGACGCAGCGGATGCCGTTGTCCTCGAGACAGGCCACTGTTTCCTGGATCCCTCCGATCAGAGGCATGGTCTGGAAGGTCCTGGCGATGTCGCGGATGGTGATGTCGGGCTTCTTGGCGATCCACAGGCCGATATCTCTGCGCATGAACTCCTTCTCGTCGATCTCTCCGTTGACGAAGGCCTGGTAGGCGGCTTCGTTGTCGACATCGAAGCATTCGTGGACCCAGCGCCATGAACTGCGGATGGTCGTGAGCGTTCCATCCATATCGAAGCAAACCAGATCGTACCTGCGCATGCGGTGGCGAACGGGGTCCGGATATAATACGGCTCGTCGGAAAGGGTGCGATGCGGCTGTTCGCAACTCCGGTATGGGTTGTGAGATGATCAGATCTCTATGACGGTTCGATCCGCGTCTGCCGCACCGTTCGATGTTCAGAATTCATACATTCTACGAACACGGAATTAGAACGTCGTTAGTAGAAGGTTATAGCATTGCCCGCAATGGACGGCATAGCATCATGCGGACATGTCCGGAGAGGGATGGGATGCGTGGTGCGAGAAATCTGGGCGCGAGCCCGGAGGAATATACATGAATTGCATGAAAAACAGCGCCAGGGGGGGGGGTCTCGGCCTCCAAGAAGCTCCTGGCGGCAATCGCCGTTCTGGCAGTTGCGTTCGTCGTCTTCGCTGCGATCCCCGCAGTCGCTGACGACAGCGATGCTGCTGGTGCGACGTATTATGTCGACGGAACCGTTGCAACAACTGGCGACGGATCCGAGAAGACACCGTTCAAGACCATCGCTGAAGCATTGGGCAAGAATGATGTCTCCAAAATTGTTCTGAAAGGGAATGTTGACGAGTACGTCACTATTTCTGATAAGAAGAACGTAACATTGGATCTGAACGGATTCATTCTGACAAACGAGACCGATTCTACCTCGGCTGCCAAAGGTGTCATCGTCAATAATGGTATTCTGACCATTCAGGATTCTTCCAAGGATGGAAATGGAACCGTCAATGCAATGAACAGGAAGGTTGCCGTTGCCAATGCTGGTACTTTGACCTTTGAGAGTGGGAACTTCAAGAACACCGCAACCACAGAATCGAAACCCTATGCCAACTACATTCTGAACAACAATGGCAAAGTTGTCATCAATGGAGGCATCTTCCAGGTCGATTCGAAGACCCAGACCAACTCCAGTGTGATCAAGAACGGTTGGTATGATCCGACGAACACGGGCGTACATGCCAATGACGTCATCGCCTATCAGGAAGGAAAGATTGCTGAGATGACCATCAACAACGGGTCTTTCTCCAGCTGGACCTATGTCAAGAATGACACCTATGGGAAGATGACCATCAACAACGGGTCATTCAATGTTCTCAAGAAGGACAATGGATCCTCGGGGAACTGCGTCTACAACGGAGGAGACCTCACCGTCAAGGGAGGAACCTTCGACAATTCGAACGCTGCGAAAGCGGGAGCCCTCTTCCTAATAGGCTCCGGAATAAAGAATTCCGGTACTGTCACGAATATCGATGGTGGAGTTTTCAATCTCAATGCCAAATACAGTGGACAGGAGAGCCCCTCCGCCCCCCTCATCCTGATCTCCGGTGAGTCGGGAGTCCCTGGCGGCATCGATATTAACATTGATACCGATGCCGTGAAGAACCTCGGCGATCACCCTCTTGCTCTGACAGCCCTCTTTGTTAACAAGGATAGTTCAGGCAACATAACTGAGCGCTATGATAAAGTCGGAGAGTTTCAGCTGACTGTGGGTGGATGCTCTATCGCAGACAGCAATTTCGGTGACATCAAAACCAAGGGCGATAACGGTGCTACCGCTGATTACAAGCCTTCGTTCACCTACTCGAACGGCAAGCTCGTCGTCGATACCATCTCCATGGGCACCGGCAACTCCTACGTTTCTGGAAACGTCAAGATTGAGTCTCTGATAGTTGCGGATAATGGTACCGTAGTCCTTGGAAGCGGTTCCGAGGCCAAACTCGCAGATGACAGTGCGAAAACTAAGATTGTCAGCACGGGTGGAGTTCTCAAGGATACGACTGGAAAGACCATCGAGGCTGAGAAGAAGACCGTCGATAACATAACCACTGTGGAAGACCTCAACAAGGCTCTGGCCATAGGAGCGGACGTTGAAAATGTCAATGTTACTCTCAAAGACAAAGAAGAAATCAAAGTCTCCGGAAGCACGCTCTCCGGAACGATCAAATTCGGGAGTGACTCTGTCAACTTCAATGGAGTCAAGGGAGACTTCACCGTCTTCGGTGGTAACAGCGTCGATGTTGAAGGAAACATCACCGGAGGGACCATAGAGGTCACGGCCGGGGATGTAGAGATCATCTCAGGAAAGATCATCGCAGACACCATCATCGAAGCCGGTTCCGGAGCGACCGTCAAGTTCTCCGATGTCACCGTCAACAGCGGTGTCAAGCTGACCCTCAAAGGTGCTGGAACCTTCGAAGTCAAGGCCGGCAAGGCATTCAACCTCTACGGTTCTATCGATGCCCAGGGTGTTGCAGCTGGTAGTACTCTTGACATCGACGTTAAGAAGACTGCGGATGCGACCGCGACCTTCAAGGCCTACTCCGGTTCCCAGATCTCCGGAAAGATCCTCGTCAAGGGCGATGGCAACATCGACCTGACTCAGGCCCAGAACCCCCAGACCGTCGGAGAGGACATCTCCTATGACAAGACCTACGGACAGCTGGAGAACGTCACCGTCGTCGGATCCCTGACGATCAAGAACAACTCCACCGTCATCGTCAAGGGAGGCTTCCAGGTCAACGAGGGAGTCACCGTCACCATCGAGAAGGGCTCCAAGCTCGTCATCGACAGCCTCGCCGCATCCATGATCGTCGACGGAAGGATCGTCGTCGAGGAGGGTGCAACTCTCGAAGTCAAGAACGCCAAGGATGTCAAGGTCTCCGGATCCATCGACTCTGATGGAACTGTCATCATCAACAGCAAGGTCACCATCAAGTCCGGCGGAGCCATTACCATCAACGACGGAACCGTCGCCAAGCCTACTGCAGATGTTACAACTGTAGACAAAGTCAAAGAGCTGTACGGATCCGTTTTCGAGCCCACCAAGGGTCTGATCGTCGAGGCCGGAGCCACTCTGACCGTCAAGTCCCTGATGTACTCCGATGCTGCGATGAACATCGACAACAAGGGAACCGTTGTCTTTGACAAGGCCATCATCGGCGGAGCGAATGTCACCGTCAACATGCTCGCCGACGGAGCGGTCGTTCAGGTCCTCTCCATCGAGAACATCGCCACGAACGTCGATGCCACCGGAAAGGCCACTGTGTGGCAGTCCCACAGTCTGATCATCAAAGATCTCGGACTCGTTTTCGCTGACAAGACGAAGGTCGAAACCGGGAAAGAGAACACTGTGACCATCACCCCCCAGGGATATGCCTTCAAGGGACTCACTGTCGTCGAGAAGGTCACCTCCTACACTGGCGATGACGGAAAGAAGCAGTATAACAACAACCTGGATCTCGCCGGAACGGTCTCCGTCTCCAAGATCGAGGAGGTTTCTGCTACTCCCAGCCCCTACAGTCTCACTTTCTCTGTTTCTGGTGAGCGCATCGCCGTCTCCGGCGAGCTGACCCTTGGAAAGAGCGTAGTTCTTGCGGTCAATGGAAAGCTGTCCGTTACAGGAAAGCTCGTCGCTACCGAGGATGGATCTGAAATCGCCAACAGCGGAGAAATTACTGTCACCGGACTCGTACAGGCTCTCAGCTCGAAGAAGATTGCGGATGTCATCAACGCCGCAATGTACGAGAGCAAGATCGGAACCACCATCGTCTACAACTACACCACCCTGAAGGCCGCCATCGACTCCGGTGCCAAGGACATCACCGTTTCCGGTAAGATCTACGTCACCGAGTCCGTGACCGTCCCCGCAGGCGTCACAATCAAGAACAACGGAGAGATCGTCGTCGGCTCCGCCGATGACACCGAGGTCGTTCTGACCGTCGCCGATACCGCCTCGATCAAATACGGAAAGGTCACCGTCGACGGCACCCTGTACTTCGAGAACAAGAAGGACAACAAGGCCGCCGAGATCGTTTCCGACGTCTCCGTCATCGGAGAGAAGGATGCCAGGTACACCAACCTGTTCACCGCTCTGAACAACGCCAACGCCGGAGAGATCGTCACCGTCGATAAGACGACTGTCGATCTCAAGAAGAGCATCACCATCAAGGACGGCGTCACCCTCGATGTCCCCAACTCCAAGGCTCTGAAGGTCTACGCCGGTGTCACCATCACCGTCAACGGAATCCTCAAGACCGCTGAGAAGATCGAAACCGCGACATTCACCAAGACCGACGGCACCGAGGCTCAGGTCACCTTCGCTCTCGCTGCCGACAAGCTCAACGGAAAGGCCGCCATCATCGTGAACGGTGTGTTCATGTCCGGAGTCGAGTTCTCCTACAACGGAGCCGCCCCCGCATACATGATCCCCGGAGCGTACTACTCGCTCACCGACGATGCCGGTGCATACAACTACGTCACCACCCTGGAGAACGCTTCCAAGACCGCCGCCACTTCTGTGACCGTCTACGGAAAGGTCTCCGCCGGAGATGTCGTCTTCACCGGAACCGATTCCGAGCCCAAGGTCGTCACCGTCGCCGGCAACGCCGAGCTCACCGTCTCCTCGATCACCCTGGACAAGACCGCCTTCACCGTCAATGCTACCGGTAAGTTCACCGGAGATGTCAAGGCCGGAGACGCCGCCGTCTCCGTCAAGCTCGTCAAGGACATGGCAGTCTCCGTCGACAAGGACGGACTCTTCACTGTCGAACGCGTATCCAACGTTGACAAGACCTCCTCGTTCAAGGTCTCTGCCGGATCCGTTTACATCAAGGTCGCATCCATGGATGTCACCGTCGCCGCCGGAGCCACTTTGGTCTCCGCTGCTACCACTGAAGGAACCACGATCACCGGAAAGCTGATCATCGAGGGAACCGTTTCCGTCGCCAATCAGCAGACCATCACCGTCAATGGCAATGTCATCGTCAAGGGTGTTCTGTCCGTTGCCGATGCCACCGACTCTAAGACCATCGGAATCTTCAACGCCAACGAGAACCTGTACATCGGAGTCGCTGTCAGCGATGTCTACAAGGCCCCCACTGGCGATGCCGCTTCCGTCTCCGGAGAAGTCTCCGTTGCGATGGCCGCCTTCGTCAAGGCCGACGCCAACGTCTCCGATGCCACCATCGAGTCCTTCAAGGTCGATGGCGTCCTCAAGTCCACCACCTACGTTGTAGAGGGCAAGGACTGGATGACCGTCTACGACAGGACCGGCAACTACTACATCGGGAAGGTCACCGAAGCACCCTTCGAGAACGCCGAGTTCAAGGCCAACAAGTGGTTGAGCACCGACGGAGAGTCCGCCGATAAGAAAGTGATCGGAGCCTCCAAGTGCGACAAGGTCACTGCCAACATCGAGTACAAGATCTACACGATCCAGATCACTCCCTGCGCCGGTGTCGAGAGCATCGCCATCGACGGCAACCTCATCAGCAACTACTACAGTGACTACTACAACAGTCTCCCCGTGAAGGCCGGTTCCCACATCGTCACCTACTCCCTCGCTAACGGATACAGCGGAGAGGCGAAGCTATCTATCGCCAAAGTCGACAAGACCACCGCTTCCGTTTCCGGACAGTCCTTCACTGTCAGCGGAGACGAGGGTAAGGTCTACCTCCAGCTCACTGGCGTCGAGAAGTCCGGATACGTCGATCCGACCCCCGTCGTCCCTGAAGAGAAAGATGATGGAATGTCCCTCACCGACATCCTCCTCATCGTTCTCGTCGTCCTCATCGTCATCATGGCGGTCATCGTCGCCATGCGTTTGATGCGCAGCTGAGTGCGATTTCGTTCTCGAAAGGGAATAAGCAAGTAACCTGAATAGCAAACTATGGGGGCCGAAAGGCCCCCGTCAACAAAGATCAAACGCATTTCTACAACTTAACCATTCAAACGCGTCATCGTACGTCACTTTCACCGCTTCATCCGAAGCATCTCATTTCTCACAATCACACAACATCATCATATCTCACGCTAAACACGGTTCGTACGTCTTTTTCATGTGTGGCGTCCGGGCCATTCTTACGTTCGGACCTCTCATCCGGATGGGACCATGGTCGAAACCCATTACCCCGCACGGCTCTTACTCCTGCGGGGATCTCCTTTGCATTTGATACCGACCAAAGGACACTTTCATCTATTCTGTGAGTCTATCCTTATCTAGGAAACGACGGTGATTCTATCCATCGTTGGTTTCAAAATAGAATATGGAGGACAATAATGGCTCGTGACAGTCTCGATATTTCAGATGACAAAGACGATGGAAAGAAACAAAAAGAGACAGAATCTGGGGATAATACAAACCATCTTGATGAATACAGGCTTAATCGGTATATCATATCTAAAGATCCCTATGCATTTGATGCGTCTGGATGGACTTTGGATCAGATCAAGGAGCATCAGAGATTGATGGAGATGAATAGAGATGAGGCCGAGAAGTCATACGAGCTGGCTTGTACCCAGTTAAACACATTGATCGCGGTTTCTGGCATCGCCTTATCCATCGTCGTGTCCTGTATGTTCGCTTTCAATGATTCGAATAGTAGCGTCATCGTGGCTTCTTGCTGTTTTATCGCATCTTCATTAATCATATCGGCTTATTCTTCCTTGAGATCTAGACGTGTACTGGCGAGCTATCCAACGGGGTGGATGCCCCAAATCATGTCTAAGAGTTTGGAACAGCAGATAATATCGAATATAAACGTAACTTTGCTTATCGAAGAGTCGCATATCAAACAGAATGACAAGAAGAGGGCGGCATTGAATTATGCCATGATTCTGTTTATCATCGGCATCTGTTGTCTGGTGTTCGGGTTGATTGTCCAGGTATTCTCCTCTTGAATCTGTCCTGGCGGATCATACTCATACCCTACTCGCTACTGGTTGTTTTTCGATTCTTTCCAGAATCGGTCGATGCTTCAGCGGATGCCATCGATCTCGATTCTACGTGCAGAAGTCGAGTTTCCTATGAACTAATTTTTGCCGCCTGCGGGCGGTGTACATATCCTCTTTTACAATGCGGTTCAGTGTGGTATACTGAACTCGACAACTCGGAATTTGACAAAGGAGTGTGATTATATGGGTAAAGCGATTTTGGCAGCAATCGTTA
>ENA-ORPK01003350-ORPK01003350.1-human-gut-metagenome-genome-assembly--contig:-NODE-3350-length-10064-cov-4.239484_pt1 | contig 10064 bp, 8 predicted proteins | sample MGYA00242139_ERZ509068 | MGnify/ENA primary metagenome ERZ509068 (study PRJEB26280, sample SAMEA2338687) | human gut metagenome | biome: human gut; feature: human-associated habitat; material: faeces... | reverse complement strand
TAAACCCTCCTTTTGGGGAGCAATAAGAGGGTAAATACAAGATAACACACGTCTAGTCATAAATCAAGTATTATTTTTTATTCTTTATCTTCTTCTCGTCCGGGTAAAATGGCATTTAACAAAACGCCCATAATAGCAGCAATGGCAAGACCGGTTAAAGTGATGCTTGTTCCTGCAATCTGGAAGGTAAGTCCGGAAGAGAAACCAAGTCCGCATACTAAAATGGTAGCCGCAATAATTAAGTTTCTTGATTTGGTGAAATCAACTTTGTTTTCTACGACGTTGCGGACACCGATGGCGGCAATCATACCGTAGAGAATAAAGCTGACACCGCCGACAATTGCTGCCGGAAGGGTACTGATGATACCGGCAAATTTCGGGATGAAGCTTAAAACGACGGCGTAAATAGCAGCCAGACGGATTACTTTCGGATCATGTACGCGGCTTAGTTCCAGAACACCTGTATTTTCACCGTAAGTGGTGTTGGCAGGGGCGCCGAACAGGGCGGCGAGGGAGGTGGCCAGGCCATCGCCCAGCAGGGTGCGGTGCAGGCCGGGGTCGGTTATGAAGTTGCGTTCGCAGGTGGAGGATATGGCGCAAATGTCGCCGATATGCTCAACCATGGTGGCGAGGGAAAGGGGCGCTATGGTGAAGATAGAGGTCACGAGCAGGCCGGTATCAAGGTCCGGCTTGGAGAGCAGACCTATTACGGTATTCTGCATCTGGAAGGGCAGGCCTATCCAGGCGGCCTCCTTAACGGGGGTGAAGTCAACTTCGCCGCAGATGGCAGCTACAATGTAGGACACAAGGAAGCCGAGCAGTATGGGGATTATCTTTATCATGCCCTTGCCCCAAATGTTGCAGATTATTACGACCGCGATGGCAAGCAGCGCTATGAGCCAGTTGGTATTGCAGTTATTGATGGCGGAAGATGAAAGGGTGAGGCCGATGCAGATTATGATGGGGCCTACCACGATGGGCGGGAAGAAGCGCATAACTTTCTTCATGCCGAAAATCTTGAAGCAGGCGGCAAGGATGACGTACATCAGGCCGGCTATCAGCACGCCGAAGCAGGCATAGGGCAGAAGCTCGGTATTGGGCACGTTGAATACGCCGGGGTTTGCCGGATCCTCAAGCATGGGCGCTATTGCCGCATAGCCGCCGATAAAGGCGAAGGAAGAACCCAGGAATGCGGGGACCTTGCGCTTGGTCAAAAGATGGAACAGCAGCGTGCCGAGACCGGCGAACAGCAGCGTGGCCGATACGCTCAATCCAGTAAGGGCGGGCACGAGCACCGTTGCGCCAAACATGGCGAACATATGCTGGAAGCCGAGTACGATTGTCTTGGGCCAACCAAGCTGGCCTCTGGCGTCGTAAATGCCTTCGTTTTTCTGGTTCATTGCGAAAGTTACCTCCTGCGTGATGATTAAATATTATTGCGAGAGCCTTGCGGCCCATTGCACACATAAAAAAAGACGGATATTAAATCCGTCCATTAAATATTGAAAAGCGGGAATAGGGAAAGAAGGTGGTAAGGGGCGTTCTGTTCATGAAACCAAGCATTTTTTGCACCGTCCTTTCGCTTCCGCATTTTTTCTGCCGATTACTATATCATGCTGTGGGGGTAAAATGCAAGCAGAAATTATGTTTAATCGCAAGAATTTTTTTTAGCAGGCTCCTTGGCATCCAAAATCAACCGCGGGGCGAAGCCTAAATGATCCGCGGAACAGAGCGAATACTGTATTCCGTTACGTTCGCCTTCAAACGCACCAAGACAGGCTTTGTTGTGAAGATGGGCATATATGAGATAATTTATGCCGTATTCTTCGGCAAGCTGCGTAAAACCGGAATCCTGCCGCTTTTCATTGAAGGGAGGAAAGTGCAGCATCAATATGCGCACCGTGCCTTCCGGCAGGCGGTTAAGGCTCATCCTCAGCCGAATAAGCTCGCGTTCATATATGGCCCTGTCCTTTGTTTCGCTGTACACCGAAGAACCGGGACATACCCAGCCCCGGCTTCCACATACAGATATATTGTCAATGGTAAAACAGTCGTTTTGAAGTGCAAAGCAGCCATTGGGCAATGCGGCGCGAACCTTGCCGAGCGCGCTCCACCAGTAATCATGATTGCCGCGCAAAAGCAGCTTTGTGCCGGGTAATGCGCCTATGAATTCAAGGTCGCATATCGCGTCATCTAGCCGCATTGCCCAGCTTATGTCTCCCGGTATCAGCACCAGATCGTTTTCACCAACGGCATCGCGCCAGGCGGAGATCACGCGCTGCGGATGATTGGCCCATGTTGAGCCGAACACATCCATTGGCTTATTTGAACTTCCACTTAAATGTAGATCTCCTATGGCGAATACCTTCATTGGGTGATATCACTTTCTCCTGCCGCGCTTGGGCTTCTGCTCCGGCTCTGGTTCGGGCTCGGGCTCTGTTTCTTCTTCCTCTTCCTCGTCATCCAAATCGTCGTCGTCGGAGGAGAGTTCCTTATCTATTTCGCTCAGCTCGCTTTCGGGGATTTCACCGTCGCTGGGCATGGGCACCTCTATTTCGTCCAGCCCAACGCTGCCAAGTACGAGTTCCTCAGGATCCGTTATCGGCTCCGCAACGTTGCCGGATTGCATCTCCTGCCTACGGGCTTCCCTAAGGCATATCGCGCAAAGGTCGCTGCCCTTAACGGCGGGATTCTCGCCGCACTCGCTGCACATTACTATGCTGTCCTCCGGCTCGCTGTCCCCGCCCTTCATTTCGCGGCGGCACACATTGCAGTATTTTTCATCGTCTTTTATATAATTCAGTTCGCAGCGCGGGCATTTTCTCAAAGCCATATTGCCACATCCTCCACAGTTTGTTTTTTACTTCCACTATTATGCGTACGGCATATAGTTATGTCAAGTAGCATATGCAAAAAGTCTGCAATATTTGTGCATTACTTTGCATTTGACAAACTGTCGTTCACTATTGCGCCAATTCTGGCCACCAATTCTTCGCGTCCATCGCCTGTTTCCGCGCTGTAACAGAGCGCCCACGGCGGTGCGCCGAGCAGTTTGGCGTTCGCATTTGCCGCCTGCTGCCGCTTTGAACGGGAAAGCTTATCCGCCTTGGTGGCAATGAGCGTATACGGAATGCCGTAATATATTATCCATTCAAGCATCTGCTTATCGGCGGCGGTAGGCTCGTGGCGAATATCTATAAGCATGAATATATGGCTTACGCTTCCGCCGGAAAGGTAACTTTCCATCAGCTTGCCCCAGCTTTCCTGCTCCGCCTTTGAGACCTTGGCGTAGCCGTAGCCGGGAAGGTCAACAAGATAAAAGCTGTCGTTTATCCTGAAATAGTTTATCAGCCGCGTTTTGCCGGGGTTTGCGGATATTCGCGCCAGCTTTGAATTGCGGCAAAGCGAATTGATAAGGCTGGATTTGCCCACGTTTGAGCGGCCGACCATAGCTATCTGCGGGCCATCCTGTATAAACTTTCCGCCAAGGCCGAAGCTGGTTTCAAATACGGCCTTTTTTATATCGAACTTTCCCATAATGCTCCCTATTGCGCGGCAGCCGCGCCGCTGTGCGCATGCTGCGGTATGAATGCATCCGCTGTCTTTTGCGGAGTGTGCTCAAGCGCAAGAGGAATAACGTCAAATGCGCTTGCAACGCCTATTATTTCCATGTTGGCCTTCACTTCGTCCGGCACGTCGCTTAAATCCTTTTCGTTGGCCCTGGGAATAAGCACGCGCTTTATGCCCGCGCGGTACGCCGCAAGCAGCTTTTCCCTGAGCCCGCCTATTTCAAGCACGCGCCCGCGCAGCGTTATTTCGCCGGTCATGGCTGTGTCTGCCCGTGCGGGGATGCCGCTCAGCGCGCTGAGCATAGCCGTCATTATGGTTATGCCGGCGCTTGGGCCGTCCTTTGGCACGGCGCCTTCGGGAACGTGCAGATGTATGTCCTTTTTGTCCAGCGGCAGCGTTATGCCGAATTCTTCCGCATGGGCCTTTATGAATGTCAGCGCAGCCTTTGCGCTTTCCTGCATAACATCGCCAAGCTTGCCGGTCAATATCACCTGGCCGGAACCCGGCACTATCTGAACCTCTATTTGCAGCGTTTCCCCGCCGAAGCTTGTCCATGCAAGGCCGTTCGCAAGGCCTATTTCATTTATGGCATCTATTGCGCCGTGGGTATACTTTGGCGCGCCAAGATAGGCCGCAAGCTTTTGCTTGCCTACGCGCACGCGGGTTTTGCCGCTGCCTATATCCATTGCGGCCTTGCGGCAAACGGCGGCTGTTTCGCGCTCCAGCTCCCTTACGCCCGCTTCATGGGTATAACCGCGTATCAGTTCAACTATCGCTTCATCCGCTATGGTAAGCTGGCTTTTCTTCAGCCCGTGCTTTTCAAGCTGCTTGGGGATAAGGTGACGCTTGGCTATTTCCATCTTTTCGGTTTCAAGGTAGCCGCTCAGCTCTATCACTTCCATTCTGTCCAGAAGCGGGCGGGGGATGGCGTCCTTATCGTTTGCCGTGGTTATGAACATGACCTTGGACAAATCGTATTCCTGCTCCAGAAAATGATCGCGGAAGGCGAAATTCTGTGCGCTGTCCAATACCTCCAGCATGGCTGCAGCGGGGTCGCCGCGCATGTCTGCGGTAAGCTTGTCTATTTCGTCAAAAAGCAGCAGCGGATTTATGCTGCCCGCTTGGCGCATGGCGGCGATAACACGGCCCGGCATTGCGCCTATGTATGTGCGCCTATGGCCGCGTATCTCGGCCTCGTCATGTATGCCGCCGAGGCTCATCCGCACAAAGTTGCGCCCAAGCGCCCTTGCAATGCTGGATGCAATGCTTGTTTTGCCAACGCCCGGCGGGCCTACAAAGCAGATTATCTGCCCGTTCACTTTGCCCGTAAGGCGCGCAACGGCAATGTGCTCCAATATGCGCTGCTTCACCTTTTCCATGCCGTAATGGTCGTTATCAAGTATTGCGCGGGCGTGCTCAATGTCCAAATCATCCTTTGTTTCTTCGCTCCACGGCAAATCGAGCATGCATTCTATATAGTTGCGCATGGGCGGCTGCTCGTGAGATGCGGCGGGCAGGTCGCCAAAGCGCGCTATCTCGCGCTCCAGCTTTTCGCGCACGGTCTGCGGCATTTGCTTTTCCTTAAGCCTGCGCATGTATTCTTCTGCTTCGTTCTGCTCGGTTTCGCCAAGCTCCTTGCGTATGGCCTTTATCTGCTCGTGCAGATAATATTCGCGCTGGTTTTGGTCCATGCTGCGCTTCACTTCTGCGGCGATGCGCTTATCAAGCTTTGTTATTTCAACTTCGCCCATTACGCCCGCAAGCACGATTTTCAGCCTTTCTTCAACGCTTATTGCGTCCAGCGCGGCCTGGCGCATGTTTGACTTAACAAACACGGCGTTGGCTACCGCATCGGCATACTGGCCCGCTGAGGGCAGCTGGCGTATATTTTCGGCGGTTTCTGCATTTATGCGGGTGGTCACGCTGAGGTAATCGTTAAAGGAAGAATCTATCCTGCGGCGCAGCGCTTCGGCTACCAGTGGGTTGCAGGGCTCGTCCTCGATTGTTTCCACGGTAACTGTGGTATAGCTGCCGTACTGCGCATCCTTTATACGCGCACGGCAAAGCCCCAGCACAAGCGCGCGGAGCATGCCGCCCGGCATATTGACGGTTTGTCGTATGCGGCATATCACGCCCATACTGAATACGTCTTCGGCCTTAACGGTGGTTTTTGCGCTGTCCTTCTGCGTGGTAAGGAATACGAAGGAGTCCTTTTCTTCGGCCGCGCGGACGGCACGGCGGCTTTCCTCCCGCGCTATGTCAAAATGCAAAAGCTCACCCGGCAGCATTACCAGCCCTCTCAGCGGTACGCCGGGCAGCTTCATTTCCCTATCAAGTGTAAAGCTTTCCAAATTCGTGTGTTCCTCTTTCTCGGCGGAGTACGCATCCGCCTGTATACATGATTATACATATAAATGCGGCAGGATACAACAAAAACAATGCGCCGGGCGATATGTCATCGTCCGGCGCATTTATGCATAGCTTTTCAGCTTACTGCTTATTTGTTGGCAAGGTATTCGTCTATGGCCTTGGCAGCGGTTTTGCCCGCGCCCATGGCGGATATGACGGTAGCCGCACCGGTAACGGCATCGCCGCCTGCATACACGGCATCACGGCTGGTCTTACCGGTGGCTTCCTCAACAATTATGCCGCCCTTGCGGTTGACCTCAAGGCCCTTGGTGGTGGACTTGATGAGGGGGTTGGGGGAGGTGCCCAGCGCCATTATGACGCAGTCTACATCTATATCATATTCACTGCCATCAACGGGTATGGGACGGCGGCGGCCGGAAGCATCGGGTTCGCCAAGTTCCATCTTCTGGCAGTTCATGGCGCATACGCTGAACTTGTCATCGCCCTTTATGGAAAGGGGAGTGGTCAGCAGGCAGAATTCAATGCCTTCTTCCTTTGCATGCTCAACTTCTTCACGCCTGGCGGGCAGCTCGCTCTCGCTGCGGCGATATACTATCTTGACCTCGGCGCCGAGCCTTCTTGCGCAGCGCGCGGCATCCATGGCAACGTTGCCGCCGCCAACTACCGCAACGTGCTTGCCGTGCATGATGGGAGTGTCGCTGTCTTCACGATAAGCCTTCATCAGGTTTATGCGGGTAAGGAACTCGTTGGCGGAATATACGCCCTTCAGGTTTTCGCCGGGGATGTTCATAAACATGGGCAGACCTGCGCCGGAGCCGATGAACACAGCCTCGTAGCCCATGTCGAACAGCTCGTCTATGGTCAGGGTCTTGCCTATTACCATGTTAGTCTCTACGTCCACGCCAAGTGCGCTCAGGTTGTCTATTTCCTTCTGAACTATGGCCTTGGGAAGACGGAATTCCGGTATGCCGTATACCAGCACGCCGCCAGCGGTATGCAGCGCTTCAAATACGCTGACCTTGTAGCCTTTGCGCGCCAGATCGCCCGCGCAGGTGAGGCCGGAAGGGCCGCTGCCGACTATGGCAACCTTGTGACCGTTGGAGGCGGGAATATCGCTGGGGGTGGTGGAATGGGCGTTATGCCAATCGGCAACAAAGCGCTCCAGACGGCCTATGCCGACGGGTTCGCCCTTTATGCCGCGCACGCACTTGGATTCGCACTGGGTTTCCTGCGGGCAAACACGGCCGCAAACCGCGGGCAGGCTGGAATCGCGGGAAATCACCTGGTATGCGCCTTCAAAGTCCATTTCGCGTATCTTTGCGATGAATTCGGGAATGTGTATGTTTACCGGGCAGCCGTTTACGCAGGGCATATTCTTGCAGTTAAGGCAGCGGGCGGCCTCGTCAAGGGCTATCTCCTCGGTGTAGCCAAGGGCAACTTCTTTGAAATTATGGTTGCGAACGTCCGGCTCCTGGGAGGGCATGGGGTTCTTCTTGGGGTTCATGTTAGGCATTTTATTTTACCTCCTGCTTAAAGAGATTGCATACATGCTCATGCGCCGCGCGCTCGAACTCCTTATAGGTGGTTCCGCGGGACATGGCCTCGTCGAAGTCAACTTCATAGCCGTTGAAGTCGGGGCCGTCAACGCAGGCAAACTTGGTTATGCTTTCGCCGTCGCGGTGCAGCGTCAGGCGGCAGCCGCCGCACATGCCGGTACCGTCTACCATGATGGGGTTCATGGATACCGTGCAGGGGATGCCGGTGGGCTGAGTGGCCTTGACCACGAATTTCATCATTATCAAGGGACCGATGGTTATGACTTCGTCAAACTTCTCGCCCTCGGCAAACATTTCGTTAAGCGGTACGCACACGTTGCCATGGCGGCCGTAGGAACCATCGTCGGTCATGAGGAACATCCTGTCGGACACGGCGCGGAAATCATCCTCAAGTATTACTATATCCTTGGAGCGGAAGCCGATTATGCTGGTGACGTTGCAGCCCATCTCGTGCAGCTTCTGCGCTATGGGCAGGGCGATTGCGCAGCCAACGCCGCCGCCGACTATGCAAACCTTCTTAAGGCCGTCCAGCTTTGTGGCGGTGCCAAGGGGGCCGACGAAGTCATGTATGCTGTCGCCCACGTTAAGGTGGTTCAGCTTTTCGGTTGTTGCGCCGACTATCTGGAATATTATCCTTACGGTGCCGTTCTGGCGGTCGTAACCCGCAACGGTGAGCGGTATACGTTCGCCGTCGGCATCAACGCGCAGTATTATAAACTGGCCCGCCTCAGCCTTGGCCGCTACATACGGAGCTTTGATGTCCATAAGAGTAACCGTCGGGTTCAGGTTTTGCTTGTTAACAATTTGGTACATGTCCCTTTTCTCCTTATTTTGTTGTGCGCAGGCGCATGTGCAGCCCACGCGGAAGCCATAATTACCATCGTTAATGATAACGCAGTATCGACACAAAATCAAGCCTTATAGGGTCATAAGTTTTGGAATATATAGAATAAATGCGTAATTGGGCGAATAAGCACAAAGCCCCTTCCGCAGGGGGCGGAGGGGGCTTTGCTTAGAGAGAATATGGATTAAAAGTCAACCTCGGTATCATAGTAGCAGCACTTGAGCAGCTTTTCCATTTCTTCCTGGGTGGGAATACGGGGATTGGAGCCGGTACAAGCGTCGCCAATGGCGTTCTTGGCTATCTCAGGCAGTCTCTCGAGAAATACGTTCTCGGGGACGAAGCCCTGTTCGGTGGGATAGCTGTCCGCGCCGTAGTTCTTTATGCAGTGCGGGATATTGAGCGCATCGTTCATGCCACGCAGGTACTTGATGAGCAGGGCGACCTTTTCATCGTCGTTGCTGCCGCCAAGGCCCATATAATCCGCTATTACGCCGTAACGCTTCTTAGCTTCTTCATTCTTGGCATTGAAGGCGATGACCTTGGGCAGGTACATTGCGTTGGCCGCGCCATGGATGATGTGCGCACCGTAATCGGCAAAGGCAGCGCCGGTCTTATGCGCCATGGAGTGGACTATGCCGAGCAGGGCATTGGAGAAGGCCATACCGGCAAGGCACTGGGCATTATGCATGGTGTCGCGCTTGGCCATATCACCATTGTAGGAATCTACCAGATCGTTTTCAATCATCTTTATGGCGAATATTGCCAGAGGATCGGTATAATCGCAATGCGCGGTGGAAACATAGGCTTCGATAGCGTGGGTCATGGCGTCCATACCGGTGTGGGCAACCAGCTTCTTGGGCATGGTCTCGGCCAGATCGGGATCGACGATGGCGACATCGGGGGTGATCTCAAAGTCAGCGATGGGGTACTTGATGCCCTTCTGGTAATCGGTGATGATGGAGAAGGCGGTCACCTCGGTGGCAGTGCCGGAGGTGGAGGAAATGGCGCAGAAGTGTGCCTTGCGGCGCAGCGGCGGGATGCCGAACACCTTGCACATCTCCTCAAAGGTGATCTCGGGGTACTCGTACTTGATCCACATGGCCTTGGCTGCATCGATGGGAGAGCCGCCGCCCATGGCGATGATCCAGTCGGGCTCAAACTTCAGCATGGCCTCGGCACCGCGCATGACGGTCTCCACGGAAGGATCGGGTTCGATGCCCTCGAACAGCTCCACTTCCATGCCGGCTTCCTTCAGGTAGCCAACAGCGCGGTCAAGGAAGCCGAACCGCTTCATGGAGCCGCCGCCGACACAGATCATGGCCTTTTTGCCGGTAAAGGACTTCAGGGCTTCCAGAGCACCCTTGCCGTGGTACAGATCGCGGGGAAGAGTAAAACGAGCCATAGGAAATACCTCCGATTCAATCAAAACTCTCTGGTCTGTGGATGTTTGACACAAAAATAACCAACTCTCTTACACAAAGTGTACTGCAAACCATCCAAAAGTTCAATTGCCGGAATGTGGAAAAATCAGGCCCAATTTTGGGCATTTCGCTGGAAAGGGAGGGCTTCCCGGCCGGAGAAACCGGGAAAATGGCAAACAAAAAACCACCTGAAGCTCTAAGACTTCAAGTGGTTTTTCAATGGAGCTGCTATCCAGATTCGAACTGGAGACCTCATCCTTACCAAGGATGCGCTCTACCAACTGAGCTATAGCAGCAAATGGC
>ENA-ORPK01003348-ORPK01003348.1-human-gut-metagenome-genome-assembly--contig:-NODE-3348-length-10073-cov-2.752545_pt1 | contig 10073 bp, 8 predicted proteins | sample MGYA00242139_ERZ509068 | MGnify/ENA primary metagenome ERZ509068 (study PRJEB26280, sample SAMEA2338687) | human gut metagenome | biome: human gut; feature: human-associated habitat; material: faeces... | reverse complement strand
AGCAAAATCGATAAAATTTCTGACGGCAAAAAATATATCGAAACAATTTATGGCGGTGGCTATAAACTGAACGTTTAAAGTTTGGCGTTTTTACGAAACTTTGATTATTTTTCTTGCTCGTAACCAAAATTTTTGAGAGAACTTTGTTTCTTGCGCCAATCTTTATCTATCTTGACTTCTAATCCTAAGAAAACCTTTTTTTCTACAATTTTTTCTAATTCTAAACGAGCTTCTGTTCCGATTTTTTTAAGAAGGTTTCCGCCTTTACCTATCAAAATTCCCTTTTGGCTTTTTGTTTCACAAAAAATTGATGCATAAATTCTATCTATATCATCACTTTCGGCATAACTTTCAATTTTTACGGCAACAGAGTGTGGAATTTCATCTGAAGTATTAAGCAGAATTTTTTCTCTGATAACTTCCTCTGTGACATCTCGCATAGTTTCTTCTGTCACAACATCTTCAGGATACAGCAAATCGCCTTCCGGAAGATATTTATAAATATTTTTTATTAATGTATCAATATTTCTACCGGTTTTAGCTGAAATTCTTACAACAGGATAATTGTTTTCAAAAAGGAGTTTGTAAGTTAACAAATTTTCTTCAACTTTGTTAAGTTTTTTCAATTTATCAACTTTGTTCATAACAATCACAATTGGAATTTTTGTTTGAAGCAAATTTTGCGCAATCCATTTATCACCCTTTCCGGCAGGTTCGGAACCGTCTACAAGGAAAATTATTAAATCAGCATCAGGCACAGCCATTTTGGATTCTTCAAGAAGAAATTCGCCCAGTTTATTCAATGGTTTGTGGACTCCTGGAGTATCAATAAAGACTATTTGTCCCTTGTCTGTTGTGTAAATTCCTTTAATTCTTTTTCGAGTTGTTTGGGCTTTATCCGTAGCAATAACAATTTTTTGTCCTAAGATTTGGTTTAATAATGTTGATTTGCCTACATTTGGCCTGCCAATAATTGCCGTAAATCCGCTTTTCATACGATACATTTCCTATTAATTGTGCTATAATTTCTTCATAAATTGTAACATAAAAGCACAAAATTTTAACAAATTGGCAATTTTTTCAATCTCAAAGTATTATATAATATAAGGGAAAATTTTAACGGTAGAAAATGGCAGTGAAAAAATCTAAAATAATAGGTATAGCTTTGTTGCTTGCAATTGCATCGGCTCCAGTATCTGGAACATTTGCAAACGGCGGGAATAATCTTGTACAATTGGATTTGAAAAAATCTTCAAACAACTCTGTAAATGTTACATTATTTACATCAAATGGATACAATGACAATGTTATGGTCAGAAAAAAATCTGACAACAAATATGTAATACTTATCCCTAAAGTTCAGAGTTCCGGATATAGTGCTTCAAATTTGAATGGTGTAAGAGATTTAGTTTCTAACGTTGATGTAAAAACAGTAAACGACACCAACGGCGGTTATACAAAAGTTACACTTATTACAACAAAACCACTTGATATCAAAACAAGTGCACAAAAAAGTTCTCCTGTAACAGAAGAGCAAAAGGAGTACAAAACACTTATTGCTCAAGCAAATGCAGTTAAAAATAATATTGGGAAACAAGAAACTCCACAACAAAAACATGCTCAAAAAACAGAAATTACCGTAAATAAAGCCGCTGCTTCTGTAACTCAAAAAACGCACAAAACTACTACCCAAACAAATAGTGCAAAACAAATTGAGAAACAAAAAAATGCTCCCAAAATAAAATTAACAGAAGTTAATCCACAAGCAAAAAAAGAAAAACAAGATAGGCAAATCAGACGAGCACAGCTTGCAGAATTAATTCAAGAAGTTAAACAAGAAAAAATTGCAGAACATATTCCAGACAAAACTGTTGCCCCTACAGTTCCGGCGTCTGCACCAGTTGTAAACAATGTTCCTGTTCAAGAAGTTAAAGATATTAAAGAAATGCCAAAAGTTGAACAGCCTAAAAAAACTTCAATTTTGTCAAAAATTAAACATAAAGCAAGAAAAGGCTTGAAACCTGTTGGTATTACACTCGCATCATTGTTCGGATTGATATTTATTTCAAGATTAATTCGTGCTATTGCTGCTACAACCAAAGAAGTTAAAGCTTCGTTTGTTGAACAATTAGCACAAAACCACTCAAACTCTGAATCATTCAAATATAACGATATCACTGATGATGACGAACTTTCTTGGCAAGAAAAATACAAGAGATATTTGGATGCTTCTGCAAAACCTGTTCCAAGAGCTGGTAACAAAGGGAATTATACATTCATTAAAACTCCTGCAGAACCGGTTAGAAAACTAAATAGAAAACGGAACGATCTCGAAAAAATGGTTACAGAAATTGCGAAATCTCATACAAATGAAATTCAGCCAGAAATTGTTGAAGTTCAAAATGAAGACGATGCAATTCAAAAAGCAATCAAATTCAAAGCATTTGACTCTCATAGAGCAACTCTTGATACTACAAGCAGAGATAAAATTAGAAGTAGATTTAAGAAATACGAAAACGAACTACCATTGCATGAACAAAAGAACGTTGAACTTGGCAAATCTATTCTTCACTCAAACCCTAGAAAGTTAAAAGGTGCAAATCTAGATGTTGCAGATGTTGACAAAAACAGAATTAAATATGATCCGTCAGACTATATTATGTCATCTGTTGATGAATATTTGTCAATATTAGATAAAGAATCCGAAAAAGCTCCACAACAAGTTTCAATTGAACAAACACCTGTTCTACCTGCTGTAAAAGCAATAGATAAAACCGAAATTAGACCTATTGCAAAATCTCAAACCAACCCGATTACCAAACAACATAGCGAAACAAAAGCATCTTATTTAAACGGATTAATTGTAAAATCAGGTTACAATATTGATAACAACAAAGGTTTCTATATCGTAAACGTAGACGGCAAGTCAGCGCTTATTGGGAAAGTTAACGACGAAGTATTCGTTTTAAAAAGATTTGACTCTAACGTAACAAATCCAATCCAAGTAAGACATGACAACGCAAATGTTTACATGGTGAAAGCAGGCGGCTTTAAATCGCTTGTAGAAGTTACAAACGATAAAATGGGCGTATTGATAGAATTATAATAAACTAAAGGACAAAACGTGAAGAGTGAGTTATGTTCACCTAAAAAACAATTAGGGAACTGTTTAAAAAAAATTATTCCTATTTTATTATTGCTTGTACTGATTTGCGGCGGTTGTGCACAAAAAGACACCAGAACTGTTATAGAATTTGCAAGTTGGGGTTCAAAATCCGAAATAGATATTTTAAAACCGATTTTGTCAGATTTTGAAAAAGAAAATCCTGAAATAAAAATTGATTTTATGCATATTCCTCAAAACTATTTCCAAAAAATCCATCTGCTTTTCGCATCTAACACAGCACCGGACGTGATATTTATAAACAATTTATATTTACCAATTTATGCAAATGCAAACCTGTTAGAAGAATTAACTGTAAATCAAAATGACTTCTACCCGCAAGCGCTTGAAGCTCTAAGCTGGAATGGAAAATTGTATGCCATTCCTAGAGATGTTTCCAATTTAGTCGTTTTTTATAACAAAGATTTGTTTGATAAAAAAAATATTACTTATCCAGCATCAGAATGGAATTTTGACGACTTTCTAAAAGCCGCTCAAAAATTAACCGACAAAAACACTTTTGGCGTAAGTTTTGAAGAAGATCCGCTGTTTTACCTGCCATATTTAATGAGCAACGGTGGTGGAATTTTACCTAGCGAGATAGAGAAAAAAGGTTCTCAATATGGATTAAATTTCTATGCGGATTTACGAAAAAAATATCACGTCGCACCTTTAAAATCAGAAAGCGCAAGCGCAACAATGGCACAAATGTTTTTACAACAAAAACTTGGAATGTATATTTCTGGGAGATGGATGGTTCCCAAATTACGAAATGAAGCCGATTTTGACTGGGATGTAACACAGTTTCCTAAAGGAACTAATGGAAGTATAGTTCAACTAGATGCTTCAGGCTGGGCAATTGCAAAATCATCAAAACACAAAGAGGAAGCTCAAAAGCTGGTTAACTATCTTGCATCATCCAAAAACAGTGAAAAGTTTGCGACAAGCGGACTAATTGTCCCGGCAAGAAAAGATGCGAGCTGGTCAAAATACTTTTTAGATGGTCAAAAACCCGTTCATTCCAAAATCTTTTTAGACATAATCGAAACATCCAAACCAACTCCAGTAACAGTCGACTACAGAGAAATTATGGATAAATTAAAAAAATCAATGGAAACAAAGTTCAACTAATGTTCCAACATATTTTATAACAAAAAAGACTGAGAAAATTCTCAGTCTTTTTTACTATATGTTTATTCTTAAAACTATGCTTCAGCAGGAGCTTCTGTAGCTTGTGCTGCTTCAGCTTCAGCCGCTGCCTTAGCTTCTGCTTCAGCTTGAGCTTTTGCTTGAGCCTTCTTAGAAAGTTTCACTGTTTCTTTTTTCACATAGTTCAAAGTACCGTCTTCGTTGCAGTTCTTAATCAAATATGCAACAGTTTCAGTTGGTTGAGCACCTTTTTTAACCCAATCCAAAGCTGCAACTTTGTCAAGTTTCATTTCTTTTGTTTTTGGGTTATAGTGACCAAGTTCTTGAACCGGTCTGCCTTCACGTTTTGTAGTTGAATTGATAACAATTACTCTGTATGCAGGGTTCTTTTTAGCACCCAATCTTTTCAATCTGATTTTTAACATTTTTGTTTTCCCTTATTTTTCGTTGTAACTTGCGGATCTTCAAGCACTGCAGCCGCGCCGTACCTTCAAAATCCTTGAACAAGGCTAAGAGGAATTGCCCCATTCCAAAATTGATTAAACCATAAAACTTTTTTCTAATCAAGTAATGATTAACAAAAATTACGTTCCAAATATAAATATTTCCTTAAGAGGATTACATATTTCGTTTGTCCATGCTAATATAAAAATATTGATTACCAGACGGAGAGGAAATTTTTATAATGATAAGTTTTTTATTGAAATTGTTGGGCGATCCTAACGAAAAAAAAGTCAAAAGCATAATGGGCATAATCGACCATATTAACGCTCTTGAGCCTCAGTTTGAAAAATTAACTGATGATGAGCTAAGAGCAAAAACGAATGAATTCAAAGCAATTCTTGCTAAACGTCCAACATCTAACGATTTTAAAACAGATAGAAAACTTGAGAAAGAAGCTTTAGACAAAATTTTACCGGAAGCATTTGCAACCGTTAGAGAAGCCGGCAAACGTGTTTTGAACATGCGTCATTTTGACGTTCAATTAATTGGGGGATACTTTTTGCACAACGGTCACATTGCAGAAATGAGAACCGGTGAAGGTAAAACTCTTGTTGCGACTTTACCCGCATATTTGAATGCCCTAACCGGAAAGGGTGTACACGTGATTACCGTAAACGATTACCTTGCTAAACGTGACAGCGACTGGATGGGCAAAATTTATAAATTTTTAGGACTTTCTGTTGGCGTAATTCTTTCAGGAGGACGCTCTGCCGAGGACTTTGAAGCTAAAAAGAGAGCTTATGCCTGCGATATCACTTACGGAACAAATAACGAATTCGGGTTTGACTATCTTCGTGACAATATGGCGTCAAACCTTGAAATGCTTGTACAAAGACCTTACAACTACGCAATTATCGATGAAGTTGACAGTATCTTGATTGATGAGGCAAGAACCCCACTTATCATTAGCGGTCGCCTTGAAAAATCCGCTGAAACATACCAATTAATGGCAAAAATTGCTCCTCAATTAGAAAAAATAAAAGATTATGAAGTTGACGAAAAAAATAAAAATATTATTTTAACAGAAGACGGTATTGATCACGCTCAAGAACTTATAGGTGTAAGCGATTTGTTCGACATAAATACGCAATACGCACACCATTTGTTGCAAGCATTGAAAGCAAAAGAGCTATTTGTAAAAGACACCGACTATGTTATCAAAAATGGCGAAATAATGATTGTAGACGAATTTACAGGTCGTCTAATGGAAGGCAGGCGTTGGTCTGATGGCTTGCACCAAGCAATTGAAGCTAAAGAGGGAGTTCAAATTCAAGATGAAACACAAACTCTTGCAAGCATTACATTCCAAAACTTATTCAGACTTTACCCGAAATTGTCAGGTATGACAGGTACTGCGATGACTGAAGAAGCTGAATTTGGAAAAATTTATAACCTTGAAGTTACAACAATTCCGACAAACAAACCGGACATAAGAATTAATTATCCTGACGTAATTTACAAAACAGAACGCGCAAAATTTGATGCAGTAGTTCAAGACATAATAAAGATGCACAAAATTGGTAGACCGGTTTTAGTTGGAACAATTAGTATCGAAAAATCTGAATATGTTTCATATTTATTGAAACAAAAAGGAATTCCACACCATGTTTTAAACGCAAAACACCATGAAAAAGAAGCATATATCATTGCACAGGCAGGTCGTGTTGGAGCGGTAACAATTGCAACCAACATGGCTGGGCGTGGTACAGATATTCTTTTAGGTGGTAACGCAGAATTTTTGGCAAAAGAAATGCTTGATAACAAAGGAATTACTCCTGAAAGCGACAATTACGAAGAAGAAAAAGAAAAAGCGTTAGCAGAAGCTCGGGCAATTACTGAAAAAGAACACGCAAAAGTTGTTGAAGTCGGCGGACTTCACGTAATAGGAACAGAACGACACGAATCTCGTCGTATTGACAACCAATTAAGAGGTCGTGCTGCTCGTCAAGGCGACCCTGGCTCTACAAGATTTTTCTTATCTTTGGAAGACAATTTGATGAGAATTTTTGGAGGCGACAAAATCACGGCATTAATGAATGCATTGAATGTAGAGGACGATATTGCAATTGAAAACGTTCTTATTACTCGACAAATTCAATCAGCACAAAAGAAAGTTGAAACGTATCATTTTGATATAAGAAAATCAGTGCTTGATTATGATGATGTTATGAATATTCAACGTGAAAAATTCTATGCACAACGTAGAAAAGTTCTTGCAGGAAAGAATTTGTCAGAAGATATTTACTATATGATTGAACAAGAAATCGACAGATTATTAAGAAGCTACATTGCACCAGAACTTCATCCGGAAGAATACGTATATGACGACTTGCAGACAATGATTAAAGAATTACACTCAATAATTCCTCAATTATCAGGCATTCAAGTTTCAGATGTGCAAAACCTTAGATTTGAACCAATTTTTGATAAATTGAAAACATTGGCAATTAATGCATACAGACAACATGAAGAAGAAGTAGTCAATTTCTATAACCAGGTCATTGCACAATACGATCCGGAAGCACCTATGCAAGAAGCTTTCAGCGATAACAATGTTATTAGACAACTTGAAAAAGACATCTTACTTAGAGTTGTAGACAACAAATGGATTGACCACTTGCACAATATTGATATGTTGAGAGATGGCATCGGCTTACGTGCTTACGGGCAAAAAGATCCATTAATTGAATACAAACGTGAAGCATACGACTTGTTCAACAAGATGATGTATGAAATTCAGGGCGACACTGTAAAACACTTATTCCGTACGAAATTTGGAATTCAAGTCATTGGACAAGAACCGGACGGTGGAGAAGTTGCATAAAACATTTTTATAATTTTATAAGCATCAAAGCGGGTTGCATAAAAATGTATCCCGCTTTAGTTTTCACAGTTTTCTTCCAACTCATTACTCAATTTTTATAATTGTTAATTCATGTAAAAAATTTGCCCTTACATCATGACAGAGATTTTTTCTTTTTGTATGATTTGGATATTAGGGGGTAGAAATGCCGGAAGATTTAATTGAAAAAAAATCAAATTTTGACTTAACATCAAGAAGTGCTTTTTCAAACAATGAGGAAGTGTTTACATCTCGTTCGTATGCTGCTTTACTTGCAAAAAACACTATTCCTTATTCGCACAGAAAAATCGCTGATAACTACGTAATTATAAAAAAAGTTTTTAAATTTCAGGCTGTTATGCCGAGAATTTCAAATGTTGAAAAATCTCTTTTGGCTAAATATGATTTCAATACCCTTGAATTCACAACTGTTAAGCAAATGTATGAAGAACTTTCTTTATTGCAAAAATGGTCAATGTCAACAGATGAAAACTTAAAAAAAGATTCCGATGCAATTTTAGAAATTCGCACAAAAGAATTAAAATATATTGTAGCAACAAGCTATGCAAGTATTTCTAACGAAATATATAAAGGCTATTTGGCTCTTGAAAACTATTTTATTGAAATAAGCAAATATAATGATTAATAAAAGCCAGATTTTAATATATTTGTAAATAAATTGAAAAAATAATTATTCCCCGTTATAATTATCAGTATGGACGGATTGGACACAAGCAGATTAGATGAGCTGAAAACAAGAGTTAAGAGCAAACTTGAAGCTACTGAAATGTATAGATTCAAGGGTACTGTTTCTAAGCTTTTAGGCTTAACTGTAGAAGTAAAACTCCCAGGTTTGAAAGTTGGCGATTTGTGTTATATTGAAACCAAAGACGGCAGACGCAAACCTGCAGAAGTTCAAGCTTTTAAAGGCGAAGTTGCACAATTGCTGTTACTCTACGACGGAGAAGGAATTGGGCAAGGTAGTTTGGTAACCTCTACAGGAAAACCTATTACAAGAAAATTACTTCTATTAATAGCCTGTATCATTGCTCCTCGTGTCGGATTCTTTTTTTCTATTGAAGTAATCACAGGAATTGCCAACAGCCAAAAGATCAATCCCATCGAGACACTATAAACTATCAGTTTAACATCAAACGCTTCTTTTACAGATGCTCCATATAGGTTTTGTACCACAATGAGCGGAAAAAGTGTATTAAACAGCATTTTATTTACATGTTTAATACAATATTCATCTAACATCTTTGTTTTTTTCGAAGCATAACCTACGGCAAGCGTAATAAACAACGGAATTACTGCTTCAAACGCGATAACCAGGTTCTGAAACATATTCCCTCCTACAGCAGCGGCAGTTTATGAAGAATAATCGTAAATATAACCATACCGAGAAGGGCAAACGGATATGTGGCTCCGTAGCCTGCACCAGGGTCGTCGCTTCCTACAGCCTCGGTTGCTGCTCCAAGTCCCGGTGTAGAGGTCATGCCTCCGCAGAGTGCGCCGGAGAGCATTATCCAGTTCAGGTTAAACAAATATCTCCCTACAAGGAAGCCTGCAATAACGGCGAGGAAGCCTACAATCAGGCTTACAAGGGCAAGTGTCACTCCCGAGCCTGTTATAGCGTCTACAGCTCCGTAGCCGTAGTTGAGCCCAACTATGGCAAGGAAGAATGCCAGACCCAGCTCCCTTATTACTCCCAAGGTCTTCGGGTCCATCCTGAATGAAAGAGGTCCAATCTTTCCTATGTATCCCAATATCAGCGATCCGATAAGCACGCCGCCTGTAGACTCAAGACTTACATATCCTAAAGGGCCCATATATATCTTTACAGAACCCAGAAGATAGCCTGCGAAGCATACTATAGCAAAGGAAATGATACTGAAATCAGTGGTCGGTATCTCCTTTACAGAACCTGTATTTCTGGCCGCTTCCATTTCCAGCTGGTACTTTCTCTTCTCATCCTCAACATCGAACTTGAACACAACATTTAGGAAGTTCACCGCAAGGATTACTATAATAACTCCGAAAGGATAGCCTACGGCATGCCCGATACCTACCTGACCGGTAGCCTGGTTAATATAGTATTCTTTCATTTCAGGTGTAAACTCATCTATGTCAGCAACGGTGAGAGAAGCATACTTTTCATCCAGATGAAGAACCTGAAGCATTACCTCTTTCTCTGAATCTGTTCTTTCTGACCAGCTTTCAGCATACTCTGCTGCGTGGTTTTCTGCTGTTTCAAGAGCAGAAGCGAGGCCCGGAGAGCTGGTCATGGCACCTGTATATACGCCGGCTACTGCATAGGCATTGGTGCCTTTGGTAAAAGCAGTACAGGCATATGTGGCACCGGCACCTATGAAGGTTATCAAAAGACCGAGCACCACGAACTTGGTGCCATAT
>ENA-ORPK01003345-ORPK01003345.1-human-gut-metagenome-genome-assembly--contig:-NODE-3345-length-10076-cov-2.386987_pt1 | contig 10076 bp, 8 predicted proteins | sample MGYA00242139_ERZ509068 | MGnify/ENA primary metagenome ERZ509068 (study PRJEB26280, sample SAMEA2338687) | human gut metagenome | biome: human gut; feature: human-associated habitat; material: faeces... | reverse complement strand
CCATCACCTCACGGCCGGAGAAGCCATTCTCTGCGCCGCATGGATCCTCGATGTATGCCAGGATCTCCTTAAACTTCGGTGCCATCTCGAGAGACTTCTCAAGAGACCAGCAGCCGTTCGGATCGAGATCGACACGCGCATTCGGGAACGCCTTCTTGATGGCAGCGACTGCCTTATACTCCTCTTCCGGCTCGAACACGCCACCCTTCAGCTTGAAATCCTCGAAGCCGTACTTCTCCGCCGTTGCCTTCGCAAGTGCGACGATGTGCTCCGGGTCCATCGCTTCTTCGTTACGAAGTCTGTACCACTCACAGTCTGAGTCGGACTCATCCATGTATGGAAGCGTGGTCTTCTTACGATCACCAACATAGAAAAGGTAAGAAAGGAAACGTACGGACGTTCTCTGAAGGCCATCACCCATGAGGGAAGCCGCCGGAACCTCGAGGAACTTACCCATCAGGTCGAGAAGCGGAGCTTCGATCGCCGTTACAACATGTACACCGGTACGAAGGTCGAAGGTCTGAAGTCCTCTGACATCATCCTTGATGTTTGCATCGAGCCATGCACGTACACGATTTAAGGTATTCTTATAATCTGAAATCTTCGTGCCGATGACGAGATCCTTTACCGCCTCCAGTGCGTTTGTGATCTTCTGACCGCCCGGAACCTCGCCGATACCCTCTACACCGTTTGAATCGGTCAGGATGACGATGTTTCTGGTGAAGTATGGTGCATGCGCACCGGAAAGGTTCAGCTCCATGGAATCGAAGCCGGCAACTGGGAATACTTCCATCTTTTCTACTACTGGAATCATGTTTTTCCTCCTTCATGAATCATGCACACACGCTTGTGTACATCGTTTCTGCAGTTCAGAAGCTGTCCACACACCACAGTGCTCTGCAGAAATACTCGATTACTTATATAGAAATTATAGATTTTTCAGTTTTTTTAGTAAAGCACGTAACTCTTATGGTATACTAAGCATAACTTATGGTTCTTTGCATTTTCAATAAGTTTTACTTTTAGCTTTACTTATGGAAGCATTAGGAAAACTTACGTTGAATCATCGATATGTAACGGTCTTTTTATTTAAGGAGGAACACATGGATTTTCGAGAATGTGAGTATATGGTTGAAATTGCGAAGGAAAACAATATAACGAAGGCTGCGAGAAATCTCTTCATCTCCCAGTCGGCTCTGAATCAGCAGCTGCTGAAGCTGGAAAAAGAGTTAGGTACACAGCTCTTCGTGCGCTCCCGTACCGACTGGCACCCGACCGAAGCCGGGGAAGCCTATCTGCAGGGCGCGCGCAAAGCCCTCCTGATCAAGCAGGATACCTATAAGAAAATCTACAATATCACGCACTCCGGAAAATCCGAGCTGAGGATCGGGCTTACAACCAATCGTGGTATCCGCATGTTCACAGAAATATATCCTGCGCTCCACCAGAAGTACGACGAGCTGCGCATCAGTCCGCAGGAAATGAGCGTGTCAAATCTTCAGAAGGAACTGAATGCCGGAAACATCGATCTCGGCTTCGTCACACTGCGGAAGGATCAGCGGACCAGCGACGATTATCTGACCGTCGGTTCCGAAGAGATGTGCGTGCTGGTGCCGAAAACACATCCTCTCTGCGATCGCTACTCCTTCAGCGGCCCGGAGCTTCCGGTCATCGATCTCCGAGACCTGCAGTACGAGCCCTTCGTCGTGCTCTCCCATGCATCGACGAATCGCCAGATCACCGATGATATCTTTCGGAATGCCGGCTTCGAGCCGACGATTCTCATGGAAACAAACTCCACCGCCAGCCTTCCGACGCTGGTCTCCGCCGATCTCTGCTGCGCCATCGTACCGCGCTACTACGCAGACGAAAAGAATCCCAAGATCGGATGCTTCGTATTACCGAATCACCCGACCTGGGATCTCTGTATCACCTACCGTAAAGGTGCGTACCTCACCGACGCCGCGAAGGATTTCATCGCCATGGTACGCGCGTACTGGGCTGAGCACCTGGCACCGGTGCAAACGAATTAATCACAGCTTGTCAACATCGATAATGGCACCTGTGTCCGCGGAGCTGACCATCGATGCATATTTTTTGAGCGCTGCCTTCATCGGTTTCTGAAGAGGTATCCAGCCTTCTTTTCTCTTCGCAAGTTCCTCTTCTGAAACATGAAGCTCCAGTGATCGATTTGGAATATCGATGGAAATCTCATCTCCATCCTCTACAAATGCGATCGGTCCACCCGCTGCTGCCTCAGGTGAAATATGTCCGATGCATGGGCCATGTGTTGCACCAGAGAACCGGCCGTCTGTGACGAGTGCGCAATCCTTATCCATGCCACGTCCCATAATTAACGACGTTGTGGAAAGCATCTCACGCATACCAGGGCCACCTTTTGGACCTTCGTAACGAATTACAATCACCGTACCCGGTTTAACAGTATCCGCAGAAATTGCCGCATCTGCATCTTCCATCGAGTCAAACACTCTTGCCTTTCCTGTAAATCGGTACATGGAAGGATCCACACCTGACTGCTTCACAACCGCTCCCTTCGGAGCGAGTGAGCCATACAGAACAGCGATGCCGCCCTCCGGTTTCTGTGGGTTCTCTTTCGTTTTAATAACATCCCCATGAATCACCGTTGCTTCGTCCATCAGTTCTCCGATTGTTTTTTCCGAAACAGTCTGACAGTTCTTTTCGATGGCATACGAAACGGTCTTTAAAACACCAAGCACACCGCCATTTGCATCCAGTGATACGATTGGATATTTTCCAGACGGCAGAAGATTACATACAAATGGTACATTTCTCGAAATCCGGTCAAAGTCTCCAAGTTCAAGCTCTACTCCTGCTTCATGGGCAATCGCCATAAGATGCAGTACAAGGTTTGTTGAAGAGCCTGTAGCCATCGCTGCTGTAATACCATTGAGAAACGCTTCTCTGGTCAGAATCTTACGCGGCGTAATACCATCCTTCAAAAGCTGCATAACTGCACGTCCAGAGGCTTTTGCGATTCTCTTACGTTTATTAGATACTGCTGGTGCTGTACCTGCGCCCGGAAGCGACATGCCCAGCGCTTCTGTCAGCATACACATAGAGTTCGCCGTTCCGAGGTGTGCGCAGCTACCTGAGGTCGGCAGCGTGTTCTTCTCTGCTTCTTTAATTTCATTCACTGTGCAGGTGCCTGCTTCAACACGTCCCGGAAACTCTCTCAATTCGCATGAGCAGAACAGTGGATTTCCATTTACGTTGCCCGGCAACATCGGTCCGCCTGTTACGATAACGGTAGGAATATCCAGTCTGGCCGCCGCCATCAACATGCCAGGAATAATCTTATCGCATCCTGCGATACATACCATAGCATCAAAGTGATGTGCCTCAACAACCATTTCCACAGAATCCGCAATCAGATCACGACTCGGAAGTGGATAGCGCATCCCCTCATGTCCCTGGCAAAGACCATCACAGATTGCAATCGTTTCAGACTGTCTCGGTACACCGCCTGCTTCAATGATTCCCTGCTTTACATAATCCGCAATCTCTCTTAAATGATTATGTCCAGGGACCATCTCACTGAATGAGCCAATCACCGCTACAAATGGCTTCTTAATATCTTCTTCATCCATGCCAGTAGCATATAGAAGGGCTCGCTCGCCGGATTTTCCTAATCCATTGGTCAGGATACTGGAGCGATATTTCGTATCTTTAAACTCAAATGCTTTTTTATCGTACATAAATATCCTCTTTCTATTTTAAGCTTTCGCTCTATCTCTCTTTTTAAATTCTTTCCATGCAGTCATGATGACAACCACTACTGATACGAGAATGAACACGGCTGCAATCGGAGATTTAAAGAATCCAAGAAAATCCCCATCACAATACATCAATCCACGGACGAGATTCGTTTCAACGATACCGCCTAATACAAATCCGAGAATCATCGGTGCCTTCGGAATATGATGTGTTGACATGAAATAGCCCAGGATACCAAAACCGATTGCTGTCCAAACATCAAATATTAAATGATTCGTTCCATACGTACCGACGATGCAAAGTACCAACACAACCGGAAGGAGAATGTACTTCGGCACAGCAAGTACTTTTGTAAACACCTTGATACCGCTATATTCAATAATAAGCATCAAAATTGTTGAAACAATGAATGCTCCAAATACGCCATATACAAGCTCTCCACTATTCTGAAACAGCATCGGTCCCGGAGTAATGCCGTGGAGTGTTAGTCCACCAAGAAGAATAGCTGTTACCGTATCGCCCGGAATGCCTAATGTAAGCATTGGAATCAGTGCACCACCAATAGATGCATTATTTGATGTTTCTGAAGCAATCAATCCATCAATAATTCCCGTACCGAATTTTTCAGGGTGTTTACTCTGCTGTCTTGCAACCGTATATGCAAGGATATTCGAAGTTGCACCACCGATTCCCGGTAAGATACCGATACCGATGCCGATCAACGCGGAACGAATAAAATTCACAAACTGATCTTTAAATTCTGCCATACTAACACCAAAGCCATGCATTTCTGCATCTTTAATAATCGGCTTTGACGGATCGATTGTTTCTGCGCCAATCATAATAACTTCCGAAACAGCAAACAGGCCAATCATTAGCGGAAGCTGTGAAAAACCATTTTCCATAGATGCAGATCCAAATGTAAATCTGGCAACACCACCTACATCTGAAATACCAAATAATGAAAAGGTAATGCCCATGATGCCAGCAAATAATCCCTTCCAAATATTGTCACCTGCCATCGATCCAATCATGGTCAGTGCAAAAAGACAGATTGCAAAATATTCTTGCGGTCCAAACTTCAGTGCTACCCTCGCAAGCTGCGGAGCGATAAAAATCAAAGCAACAATCGAGATTACGGTTCCCAGGAAGGAATATAAAATACCAACACCTAATGCTTTTCCGGCCTGCCCATGTTCTGCCATCGGTGCGCCATCAAATGTGGTCGCTACCGAAGATGGTGTACCTGGTATTTTAAGAAGAATCGCCGAAATCAAGCCACCGGATGTGCCGCCAACATACAGTGCAATCAGCATTGCAATTCCGTTTAATGCCCCCATTCCATACGTAATGGGAAGACAAAGCGCTACGGCCATGGTTGATGTCAATCCTGGAATCGAACCAAAAATGATGCCGATAATAACGCCAAGTGCACATAGAAGAATCGTAAATGGGTTAATACTTGATAGCAAACCTGCGATTGCTACACTACTCGACATACTGTAACCTCCTTATCCAAAAATGATGCCTGACGGAAGAAGCAGTCCAAACGCATTGACAAACAGGAAATATGTTGCAATCGGTACAATCAACGCCAGCACAATGAAAAGAATGATATTTTTTCGTGTACGATACACCGTTGGAACAAACAGAAGCATCTGAGCAATCAGATATACCATAGATGAAGCTATAAAACCTAAAATCGGAAGCAGAAGAATGTATGCAAGTAATAATACAATCGTGCTAAAAAAGCTTCTTAGATTTATATCCAGCTTTTTCTCATGGTCATCTTCTGTTTTTAATGTGTGTAAAAGCTGTCCGACAGAAACCACTATCCATAACAGTGTGCAGAGTTTCGGCATAAAATCTGCTCCCTGCCCCATAGTAGTTCCAGTGTCAATCGATAGGGCATTGACAAATAACACTACGCCAGCCAGCAGACAAACAACATCAAATATTAATTCCGTTCGTTTTTTTGTCCCCATATCCATTTATATAGCCCCTTCCCTGTTTCGACATCCGGATTAACCAGAAACCTTACCAGTCAGATCTATCTTTGAAAGCATTTCGTCAATTTCACTATGGGTTTTCAATCCGTCTTCTGCATTCTGGAAAAATGGCTTCTGATAATAACTCTCATAAATCTTCTGCTGATAGTCCGAGTCATTATTTACAATATCAGACACGGCCTCATCAAAAGCATTCACAAGATTTGTGTCTGTTCCTTTCGGGAAAGCAAAGAAATAATAAAATGGAAGATTAATATTCTCAAATCCCTGATTTTTGAAGGCTTTTACATCAATCTGCTGATCGTCTACCACAAGATCATTCTCTCCATCCATCGCAAGTGGGATTAATTCACCCTGCTGAATATAATCTTTCACGCTACCATATGCCGAGAGAATTAAATCCACATGGCCACCAACAATCGCAGCCAGACGATCTGCCGCACTACCGGCGTCAACGACATTAATATTAAAGCCAGCATTTTTCATCTGCATAGCAATCGCATAGGACGTTGCACCTGTCTGAGCAGCCATCTTCAGTTCACCTGGGTGCTCTTCTGTATACTTTTTAAGTTCATCCAAGGACTTAATGCCTAAATTCGATCGAATGGTAAGGACATTACCTACATTCTGTGCCGCAATACATGCGAACTCGAAACTTTCAAATCCATAATCTGTTGCCTTACTTGCTTTATTTACAAGTAGTGCTGTGTGATAGAAAACAACCGAACTTCCATCATTCTTAGCATTTTTAACCTGTCTGGTGCCCGTAGCACCACCATTTCCATTGACATTCGAAACAACGAAGTTCACGCCAGAAATTTTCTTACCCAGTTTGTCTGCCAATAATCTTGCGTTAAAGTCTGTATCTCCACCTGCTCCTGCCGGGACAACGATTTCTACATTCTTCGGCCACTTTACATCTGTCGATGTCCCTGCTTGCTCAGTTCCACTAGAGCCTTCCGACTTCGTTGATTTTGTTGCATTTCCACACGCTGCAAGTGATGCTGCGATAGCAGCAACCATGATTAAACTCACTACCTTTTTAAACATTTCATATCCTCCTGAATATTAAAAACCAATGCACTTTTGCATTCAGTTATTTATTGACTTTATTATATTCACGCCAATATAATAAGAAAAATGATTTATATTTTTATAATGCTTAATAAAGCTAAGTATTATAAATAAGTAAAATCGTGGAACCGTTATATTATCCAGAAGGTATTCAGAATGTCAGAATTAAAAAGTATCGAGTATATCGTAAAAATCGCAGATGAGCATAGTATTACGCGCGCTGCAGAAAAGCTCTATATGACGCAATCTGCTTTAAATCAGCAGTTGCTAAAACTTGAAGAAGAAATCGGAACACAGTTATTTATCCGTTCAAAAACGAATATGGTTCCCACAAAAGCAGGAGAAATCTATCTAGAAGGTGCTCGTGAAATATTAAAGCTTCATAAATATACCTATAATCGACTTGCTGATTATGTTGATTTAAAAAACGGATATATTCGTGTCGGTATCACTCCGGGGCGTGGTCCGGAAATGTTCATGAATGTATATCCAGTATTTCACTATCTATATCCAAATGTGCGAGTAGAACCGGTGGAAATGCATGTAAAGCAGCAACAGGCCGCCATCACAAATGGTGATCTGGATGTTGGGTTTGTAACCTTAACAGCAGATCAGAAGTCTTCAAATCATTACGAAAAACTATTTGATGAAGAATTTCTGATTGCGGTTCCACGTGGTTATCCTGTAAATGGTGTAACACGTTCTAAATCCGAACCATTTCCAGTACTTCCACTCGAAGCACTACGCTATGAGCCCTTTGCATTAATCGACAAGGATTCAACCATGTTCCATGTTATCGAGCCATTATTTAAAAATGCTGGATTTCAACCGGACATTCTATTCCATACCCAGCGCGACTCTACGATTCTCTCGATGGTCGATGCTAAAATCTGTGTAAGTGTAGTTCCGGAAATATACGCACACAACAATACCTATCCGGATGTGGAGTTCTATTCTCTAAAAGACCATCCGAAGTGGGATTTCTGTGTGACATATTCCAGAAATGTAAAAATTACGAAAGCAGCAAAGGAGTTCATACGCCTCGCAAAAGAATATTGGGCGGATAAATATAAAAAGGAAGGGAGCGAAACAGCAGGTTGTCAAATTCCTCTGCCGTCTTAAAATCCCTGGTATCTACTGCCAGTTTCAGCCCCTCTCTGATTTCCTCCTGTAAAGCCTGGTTCCATTCGTGAGCCAGTCGGAACGCTGTACCCTCATAGTCACGGCACAGGGCGAATTTATCATCATAGGCTGCAACATCAAGCGGACTCTTTAAGATAGCCCGGTCAATACTGCTTTTCATTTTACTATAATCCATACATACCTCCGTAAACAAAAAAGGAACCGTCAATTAAGACAGTCCCATTGGACAAAACCGCAACTTACTTGCAGTTACCTATTAACTTAAAAGGAAGGCATAAGCACCATACCACAGGTCTGACTACAATGTTCCAGGTGACCCATGCACAAAGCCAGAAGAATGATTTAATACACCACCACAGAAACCACAGGCAGCAGAATAAAATATAGAACATGATTTCACCATCCTTTCTCTCAGCGTGGTAGGTAAATCAGAAAATCTGTATAAGTTTTCTTAGAAGAGTCTTTACTATAAAAACTTAGTGAAAAATTCGATTTTACCCTACCATGTCTGTCTGACCAACCTCATATCCACCTTCGGGGATAGGTGTTTCATCGGGAACAACCACGATTTTATATCCCATAACGCTCAACATATCACCCAGTTTTGCAACTGTAGTGTTATCGCTCTTCTTTGGATTCAGTCTATCCCAGAGAGCCGCCTGCGTAATGCCCAAGGTCTTTGCCATCTCAGCATTCGTTATATCATGCTCTGTCATCAGAGTCTTAATCAGTTCTTTTGAAGTCATACGTTTTCCTCCTGTTCAAGATAAGGATAGCATTAAAGTCCTATCTTATCAAGTTATATCTTGAATCCTTTTTATTTTTGCGGGATTTACCAGGCTCACCCGCCCCGGCTGCCGGGGGTCTATATCCCTCGCCGGGGGTCTGTCCGCAGGATGACCGGGACAGCCTGCACCACAGGCAGAACGGCTGGACGTGGTGAAAAAGTTTGAAAGAATTTCAAGAATTATCTTGGCGATATAGAGTAAAAAATCAAGCAGCGCTTATCTCACGCCGCCTTCGGCGACGTTCGATACCGGGGCAAAGCCCCTATAAAAACGAAGAAGTCCACACAGGGACTCATGCAAGCATGGTCCCTGTGTGGACTTCTTCATTTTTGCACTGCTTGATGCAAGCGCCTACGTTATTGGTGCCGGGTTAAATACGCAGAGGTCATTGGCGAAGCCGTACTGTTCGGTGTATGGCTTTTTGATGCCGGAGGCGACGTCGAGGATGAAGTCAAAGAGTTCTTCACCCTGTTCTGCGATGGTGCGGTCGCCGACGGCAGCCGGGCCTGCGTTGAAGTCGATGATATCCGGCCACTGTTCCTTCATTTCGTTTCTGGAGCAGAGCTTGATCACCGGTGCTGCGGCGAGTCCGTATGGTGTGCCACGTCCGGTCATGAAAACTTCGAGGCCCATGCCGGAGGCGAGCTGAGACGGTCCGCAGACGAGGTCAGAGGCTGGGAAGATTTCGCCGTGCTTCGTCGGCTTGTCGCCAGGGGACAGGACTTCGACGATTGGGGAAGAGCCTGACTTTGCGATGGAGCCCATGGACTTCTCGATGATGTTCGAGAGGCCACCCTTCTTGTTACCTGGTGTAGTATTTGCACCACGGTCGACACCACCCTTCTTCAGGTAATTGTCATACCACTTCATTTCTTCCACGAGGCGCTTCCCTACCTCTTCGTTGAGGCAACGATGGGCGATGAACTGTACGCCATCACGTACCTCGGTCACCTCGGAGAACATCGCGGTTCCGCCACCGGAAACGAGGAGATCAGCGGCATAACCGGCCGTCGGGTTCGCTGTGATACCGGAGAACGCATCCGAACCACCGCACTGCATGCCGACGAGCAGGTCGGACAGTGGCAGTTCCTCTCTCTTCCGCTCGTTCAGAATCTGCAGCTTCTTTTCAGCCATCTCGCAAATGGCATCCATCATGGCCTGGTATCCCTTATAGTTCTGAAGGACGATGACATTGTCCTCGTTATTCAGCTCCGGCCACCACTCGCAGAAGCGGTCGACGGTAAACTTCTCACAGCCTAAACCAACCAGCATAAATACGCCACCGAAATTCGGATGGGTTGCGATG
>ENA-ORPK01003341-ORPK01003341.1-human-gut-metagenome-genome-assembly--contig:-NODE-3341-length-10084-cov-3.776349_pt1 | contig 10084 bp, 4 predicted proteins | sample MGYA00242139_ERZ509068 | MGnify/ENA primary metagenome ERZ509068 (study PRJEB26280, sample SAMEA2338687) | human gut metagenome | biome: human gut; feature: human-associated habitat; material: faeces... | reverse complement strand
CGCTTATCTCCGGCAGCTCCACAGGCAAGAACCTGTCCGGCTTCAACATTGCCAGCGCCGAATCCAACACCCTCACCATCACCGTGACCGATGACGGTTCCACGGACGTTTACACCGTCAAGACTGTCCGCATTGCCCCGTCCCTGACGAAGCTGGCTCTGGATGGCGTCAAGGTCAACGAGACCTTCTCTGCCACCAAGAAGACCTACACCGCGATGACTACGAAGGACAGCGTTACCGTTCTGGCGACACCTCGCGGCGAGGACTACACCGTGACCTACAACGGCGAGACCAGCAATGTCATTCCGCTGTCCACAGGCGAGAACAAGATCGAGATCGTCGTCACCAATAAGGACGGCTACACCAGTTCCTACACCATCACCGTCACCAAGGCTGACCACGCCGTCACCATCCCCACCGACGAGAGCTACCTCGTCACCGGTAAGGAAGCCGTTATGGACGGCGCGGACTACACCTTCAAGGTGGAAGTCGATTACCGCTACGAGGCGGGCGAAGACTTTGCCGTGAAGGTCAACGGCGAAACCGTGACCGGCGAGAAGGGCGTTTACACCGTCAAGAACGTCACCACAGATCTGGTCATCACCGTCGAGGGCGCGACGAAGAAGGTTCTGAAGCCCGTAACGGTCTACTTCTCCTTCTCTCACGACGATAAGTTCGAGTCCTGCGAGCAGTCCGGCCAGACCGTGGCTCTGAAGAAGGTCACCGTTCCTTACTTCGATCTGGCACTGTACGGCCTTGAGGACTTCTACTTTGCCTCTGAGGACTACGGCCCCGCCAGCGGCGATCCCACCGGCGGCCCCGGCAGTGCTCTGGACCCCGGCACCAAGGAATTCGCTTACGGCAAGATCACCATGCTTCACCTGTTCCTCTATGCCACCGAGGTTTACTATCTGGGCATTGACCCTGCGGATGCGGGCAAGGGCTATCTGGCGAATAATGGTATTATGGGCACCGATATCTTCAGTTACAGCGGTTCTACTGGCTCCATCTTCCTGCAGAATATCTGGAATTACGACCTGAACCTGAACTACTATCTGAACTACGAGTATCCTCTGGCCTCTGCGGGCTGGGGCAGCACATGCGATCAAATCCTGCTCCGCGAGGGCGACATCGTCACCCTCGGCCACTTCTCCGACTGGAGCTTCTTCAATGATACCACCAGCATCTTTAATTACATCGTAGCAGACAAGACGGATCCCGTTCAGGGCGACAAGATCAAGCTGGAGCTGTACCATGCGGGCGCTGACATGTATGGTACTTACAACACTGCCCACACCCTCATCGACTACAGCCCCAGTGTTTACTGCACGCCTGTCAACGATATCGTTTCCGGCGACGTGACCACATGGCAGTATGTGGGAAATGCGGAAGCTGACGGCAGCCTGGTCGTGGACACCAGCAAGCTGGCTCCCGGCGAGTATATCTTTGCTCTGGCCGGCCAGCCCGGTAAGGAGAACTCCGGCGTCATCTGCTCCACCCCCGGCGGCATCCGCCTGACCATCCACGAGAAGCCCGTCGTAAAGGGCGATATCAACGGCGACGGTGTGATCGACTCCACCGACGTAATGGCTCTGTTCAACGCGATCAACTCCGGCGATGACCTCGACGCCACTGTTGCAGACGTCAACGGCGACGGCGTGATCGATGCCCGCGACGTGATGGCGCTGTACAACATCATCAAGGGCAACGACTGATCCACCAATGGTTTGCCGGCCGGAATATCCTGTTTTGACCGGCAAACCCCCACCTTACCGGTACTTGACTCAAAGCAAAAAGACAACTTCTGACAGGAGGATGTTATGAAAATTTTTAAGAAATCCATGTGCCTGCTCCTCGCGGTAGTCATGGTTCTCGGCATGGCGATCACCGCCTCCGCCGTGGAGACCACGGAAACCATGAGCGTGACGGCCAGCAAGGCCAACCCGGCGGTTGGCGAGGAATTCAGTATTTATCTGAACGCCAGCGGCAATATCGCCGAATGCGGATGCTTCCAGATGGACCTGTACTACGATCAGGATCTGTTCGAGTACGTGGGCGCAAACACCGCTTTCACACCCAACCACAACACCAATAAGACCACCGGCGCGCGGTATATCCGCCTGACGTGGCTTGACCTGACCAGCCAGACCGTGATCCCCAAGGGGCAGTTCTGCGAGCTGAAGTTCAAGGTCCTGAAGGCTGGCGAATATCACTTCCAGCTGACCAACATCGTCATTTCGGATTATAAGGGCGACGCCATCATGAATGTTGCCACTGCTCCCGGCTCCGTGGACGTGGCTGCAACGGAAGCCCCCGCCTTCGTCGGCTACGCAGTTTCCGCTTCCGAGGACAAGACTGTCACCGTCGGCGAGAGCGCCGAGGTCAAGATCAATGTTTCCAACAGCGACAGCATCATCACCACCTACAACGCCTATGATCTGACCCTGACCTATGACACCGACAAGCTGACCTACAATTCCTGCACCGCCGCCGACGCTCTGGCAGTCGTGAAGGAAAACGTTCCCGGCACCATCCGTGTGATCGGCTTCGGCGATGACAAGAATCTGGACACCCCCGCCGCTACCCTGAGCTTCACCGCCAAGGGCACGGGCGAAGCGGAAGTGAAGATCACCTCTGCCAAGGTTGACATCGGTTCTCAGGCCGTCGGCAGCGACGCCCCTGCGGCTTTCCTCCTGGACGACACCACCGTGATCAAGGTGACCGGCTACACCGTCACTTTGGGCGAGGGCCTGTCCGGTGAATCCACCGTCGCTCCCGGCGCGGACTACACCTTCACCGCTATCGACGCGGACAACTACGACTACGTTATCTCCGCCACCATGGGCGGCGAGACCACCGTTGCCAACGACAACGGCAACGGCACCTACACCATCCCGGGTGTCACCGGCAATCTGGTGATCAATGCTACCATGACGCCCAAGAGCTACAATGTCACCGTGGAAGGCACCGGCGCAGGCGATGTGACCGCTGCCGATAAGGCCACTTACAACACCGACTACACCTTCACCGTGACCGAGGACGATAACTACACCTATACCACCACTGTGACCGTGGGCGGCAAGGCCTACGCGTTGGGTACTCCCGAGAATGGCAAGTACACCATCCCCGGCACCGACATCAAGGGTGACATTGTGATCAGCGTCACCAAGACCGTGAAGCCCTCCTCCGTGGTTTCCGTCACCAAGCCCGATTACGTAAAGGGCAGCGACACCGCCACCAAGGGTCAGGATTACACCTTCACCGTCGATAAGGAAGAAGGCTATGATTACTCCGAGCCTACCATCAAGATCGGCGGGCAGGATGTGACCGACAAGCTGGTCAAGAACGGCGATGGCAGCTACACCATCCCCGGCTCCACCATCACCGGCAACATCACCATCGAAGTGACCAAGACCGCGGCTGTTGCTGTGGACGTCGCCCAGTACCTCACTCTGGACGGCAAGGTCATGTACCTTGTGACCGCTTCCGGCACTCTCCCCGAGGGTCAGGTTGCCAAGTACGACGGCATGAGCATGTTCTGGTCCGAGAAGTACAACGCATACGCTTATCTGGTTATCTCTGCGGATAATCTGGAGGCTGTGAAGGCGGAAGCCGCTGCGAAGGTCAAGGTCGCGGAAGGCACCTCTGCCGGAACCGTGGATTACAGCGGCGATGTGAACGGCACCGGCCTGACCGACGTCAACGACGCTCAGCTGACCTACGATATGTACAACACCAAGTACAGCAGCTTCGATGTTGTCTCCATGCTGAAGTTCCTGAATGCCGATGTGAGCGGCGACAAGAAGGTCAATACCGCTGACGCTACCGCTATCGTAAACCTCATCAAGTGATTTCCTGAATGACCGGGTCTTCTGACCCGAAACCAAAGCGCCTCCCCCGCCGTGAAAGGCGGGGGAGGCCAGACCGCAGAATTCGGAGGGTCACAGGTGTCCCTATGGAAAGTGGGGACAGCTGTGAATTTCCGACACCTTTGCCGTAGGATGTGATTTTATGAAAAAGAGAATTTTGTCCAACCTGCTTGCTTTTGTACTGCTTTTATCCGCCCTGCCCATGGGAGTTTATGCCGCGGAAACGCGCTATTCGGTCGCCGCTTCGCCGGATCAGACTACGGATGTTGGGAAGACCGTCAGCATGAGCGTGTCCGTCCCCGGGGGAAAGTACAACGCCTATGATCTGGCGCTGACCTATGACACCGCGCGGCTGACCTATGTGTCCGGTCAGGCGGCGGATAAAGGGGCTTCGGTAACCGAAAAGAGCGGAAGCATCCGCGTTATCGGCTACGGCGCGGACAAGGCCGCTTCCACGGCGGCGGTAACGCTGACATTCCGGACAAAAGCGGCGGGGACGGCGGAGGTCAGGATTTCCTCGGCGAAAATCGACGCCGGCGCGAACGCCCCGACCAAGGACGCGCCTGAGGCCAAGATCAACAGAAGCACTAAGTTTACCATCCAGCCGGGGTACACCGTGACGCTGGAGGATGGCCTGATCGCCGACAGCCTGAGCGCGGCGGCGGGAGAGGATTACACCTTCCGGGCGACAGACCCGCTTCACTATGACTACAAGCCCTCGGCGAAAGTAGGCGGCAAGGACGTCACGGTGAAGGACAACGGCGACGGCACCTACACCATCCCCGGCGACAAAATCACCGGAAATATCACGGTCAAGGCAAACAGAACCCCCAAGAGCTATAAGGTCACATTCAAGGGGGAAGACCTGTCCGGCGAAAATTCCGCGACCTACAACACGCCCTACCATTTCAAGCTGGGTAGGAAGGCCGGATACAGCTATGTTCTGCGCATGACCATCGGCGGAAAAAGCTACACCGGCTACAAGGCGGAGAATGGCGGCTATGTAATCCCGGGCGCGGACATCACAGGCGACATTGTCGTCACCGCGCAGAAAACCAAGATCAATTCCGGCGGCGGAAGCTCCAGCGGCGGCTCAGGCGGCGGAAGCTCTGCCAAGTATGTGTCGGTCAGCTTCATCGGCTCCGGCGCGGACGACGCGGTGGGCAGGAAAACCACACGGCGCGGTTCGGATTATACATTCCGCATTGATCGTAAGGACGATACCGATTATGACGTTTCCGCAAGGGTCAACGGCGTCACCGTCAAATGTACCTACGACAGTAAAAAGAATATTTACCGGATTCCGGGCAGCGAGGTCACGGGAGATATCACCATCACGATTACGAAGGGCGCCCCGGTGGAGGTCAACGTATACGTCACGCTGGATAAGCAGAGCATGTACCTTGTGACTTACAGCGGCAGCGTTGAAGATGGGCATGTCCCCATGTACGACGGACAGAATATGTACTGGTCGGAAGCCTACAACGCCTACGCATGGCTGGTGATTTCCTCTGCTGATGAAAAAGAGGTCGTGCGGACTGCCCGGAACAGTATCATCATCGGAGAAGGGGAGGCCGCCGCCTCCATCGACTACTCCGGCAACGTTGATCTCAGCGGGCGCATCGATGTGGACGACGTACATCTCGACCACGACGTGTACAACGCGAGATACACGCTGGTAAGCATGGTGATGCACAAATTCCTGAACGCAGATGTCAACAGAGACCGGAAGGTGGACGTAAAGGATGCGGTGTGGATCGTCAACCGCATTCTCAGCGGACAGCAAGGAGCGTGACATATGAAGAGAATCACCAGTGTCATTCTGGCCATCGCACTGATATTCGCGCTGGCCGTGACGGCCATGGCGGCGGAGATCGCGGACTGCACCGTGTCCGCCGATTCCGTGTCGGCGACGGCGGGGGGGACTGTGACTGTACCCATCCGCATTTCCGGGAACCGGGGCTTTACCAATTTCGGCATTGCTCTGGACTATGACCGGGAGCAGCTGGAGCTGCTGAGCATCCAGACGGCGGAAGGGGAAACGCCCTATCTCTGCGGCACGACGGTTGCCGTGAATACCCAATGGACAGGTACGGACGAGAAGACCTTTGGCTACGTCACGGCTGCTCTGGAAGAAGCCGCGACGGCAGACGGAATTCTGTTCACGGCCACGTTCCGGGTCAGTGGGGATTTTTCCGGCACTGCGGCGGTGCAGCCGGTGGTGCAGTATATGCGCAGCAACAAACGGCTGCTGTCTGTATTTGACGCCATTCCCGTCACGACCGTGAGCGGAACCGTATCGACGGTTCTGGTGGGAGACTATGACCAGAACGGAACGGTAAACGCGCTTGACGTCATGGGCCTGTACAGAGCTGTGATAAGCGGCACGGATTTCTCGGAAGAGGATCTTGACCGTCTGGATGTCAACCGGGACGGTATGATCAACGCGCTTGACATAATGGCAATTTATGGGATCGTATCGGGCGGTCAGGAATGACCCGACCCACAGAAAAGGAGCGAAATATGATGAAAAAAGTTCTGTCCTGCTTACTTGCGGTCATGCTTTTCCTGACCTGCATTCCCACGGCGATGGCAGTGGATAACGCCCGTGACTTTTTCTTTGAGCTGTCCGTGGACGGCAGCGATAAGAAAGAGGTACAGCCCGGCGACATCATTCAGGTGGATTTCAACCTGAAACGGTCGGACAGCGGCGACGCCTACACCATGTACGGTATGCAGAACGAAATTCGCTACGACAGCAATTTCTTCGAACTGGTGGAGGGCAGCGCCCTGCTGAGCAACGGCATTTCCACGACGGACATCGGCCTGCGGGACAATTACCGGGAATTTTACATGAACTTTGTGTCCCTGTCCGGCGGCGAGGAATGGAACGCCCAGCGTCTGGTCGGTTCCTTCAAGCTGAAGGTGATCGCCACGTCCGGCGTGTCCAAGATCACGAATCAGGACTATCTGGTGTCCACCAAGGACGGAACCGATGAATATAAGGCGTCCTGTCAGGATGTGACCATCATCATTTCCACCGACTGCACGGTCACGTTTGAGCCAAACGGCGGCACGGCGGTTCCCAGCCAGACCGTCCGGTACGGCGAGACCGTGGAGCGGCCGGACAATCCTACCCGGGAGGGCTACCATCTGGTGGGCTGGTATTCGGATATCGACCTCCAGAATCCGTGGGATTTTGACACCGACACCGTTCAGGGCAATGTGACCCTGTACGCAAGATGGGAGAAGGGCGACGCGCCTGAGACGGATGCTGACGGCACCGGCAGCGGCCTGTGGTGGCTGCTGGGTCTGGGCCTGCTTGGTCTGCTGCTTCTGCTCCTGCTCCTCCTGCTGCTGGGCAGAAAGACGGTTCACTTCGAGACCGGCTGCGACAGCAAAGTCAAGGATCAGAAGGTGAAGAAGGGCAGTCTGGTGACACGTCCCGAGCAGCCGGTTCGCCCCGGCAGAGCCTTCGCCGGATGGTACGCAGATGAGAGCTGCACCAAGCGCTGGGATTTTGATAACGACAAGGTTGAAGATAATATGACACTCTACGCAAAGTGGCTATAAGTTCATGCGTCCCCACCCGGATTTTTCCGGGTGGGGCACACGTGCATTCTGCGGGGGCACGTGAATTGGGGCAAATTCCGAAGACAAAAGGAATGGCAGTATGGATTGGAATTCATTATTTCACAGCAAATATCTGCGGGGCGGCCTGTGCGCAGTGCTGATCGCCGCGATCCTGCTGGGACTGTGGCTTCCGGGAACGGGGCTGAAGGAGGCCCAGCCGGATGACCCCCTGCAAGGGGAGGGCGTCCGGGAGATCACGGTGCTGAAGCTGGGGGAGAATTTGGAGCAGCTGAACACCATTTCGGTTCCCAGCGGCGGTCAGACAAAATCCACAGAGCCGAATGACAAGGCCAGCGAGACCCGACCGGAAGAAACCCAGCCAGATTCCTCTACGGATGACGGTAGCGACGATCAGGAGGACGGAAATCAGGGCGCCGACGGCGGGGAAGTTTCTCCCTCGGAGTTGTCGCTGGTCTTGACCTGGAACGCAAAGGGCATTGCCTGTGCCGCAGGCAATACGCAGGCGTTTTCCGTAAGCAGCTATGAGCTGAACGAGGACTTGTTCCGGTTTCGCGTAAGCCTGACCGGGACACAGGCGCAGGATGCAAAGATCGTGAATGGCATCTCCATTACGGAATCCACCCAGACGGCAAGAGAACTGAAGTGGCCCAGCGACTCATTGATCATGAATCCGGCAGCGGGAACGGACAAAGAAGTTTACAATTTTTCATTTACGGTCAGGACTGCGGAACGGGATGTGTTTTTCCGGTATAAGATCACATATCAGAAGCTCCCGGATGTGCAGCTTTCCTTTACATGGCGGGGAACCGGCAATCACAAAGGCACGCTGATTTGCCAGCCCAATGGCAGTGTTACGGATAAAATCAAGAACAACCAGCTGTCCGGTAGGATTGGCTACGAGATGAAACTGGTCGGCAGAGATGCCGAAAGCGCGGGCGCAAAAATTTTGAGTGCCAGCTATATCTCTGTTGGAACAGGCAAGAGCGATAAGTTGGATGAACAAGATTTTCTGGATATAGAAATGCCGACGGGTGAAACCTCCAATACATATCGGATTTCGGTTTCCGCTCTTGCAAACGGTCATACGGCTCACTTTGAAGTCATTCTGCACGTCGGAAATGATGTCACACTGCAAATGAGTTATACGCTCAATGATGGCAGTCGGAGAGAGATTTTCTGCCAGAATAAGCAGTCCAAAACGGCGGATACCGTGTATGATGACGAATTGACCGATGGATTTCTGGAATATGAAATGTCCATTGTCGGCTCCGATGCCGACAGCGCTAAGATCACCTCCGTCAAGTGTACACGAACCGGCAATGGCAACAGACCCCGGACCCTGAAAGCATCGGACACGGTTCAGCTTCTCCTGAATAAAGGAAAAACCGGACAGAACAATTTTACGGTCGAAGCAAAGGACGACTCGGGAAATCAGTATACCTTCAAAATCAATGTTCCCTACAAGCATAAGGGAACGAACAGCATAGAAATCCTTTTGAACCTCAAGGATCAGGATGAAATTCCCAACGAAGTCATAACCAATCTGAAGGTTTCCGCGCAGGGAAAAGATGCGGCAGGGAATACGGTCAGCATTCCGGCAAAAGGGACGAGTGAATTTATTCAGGTTACACTGGACGGAATTGAGGTCACGGATCCTACCTCCTCCGGGGACGCCTGGGAGTACGGCCTGTTTCCGTCTAATCCGGAGACGGGGGACAAAAAGAAACATGCCCTCTATGTTTACGCCGAGGACGCTTACGGCAACTGGGGGAAAGCGGAGCTGACGCTGAATGGCTTCCGCGTAGAACCCGGGCAGAAAATCGGCGACGCGACGATTTATGTAGATATGACGGTGCTGGGGGTCGGTGTTGTCGGCCCTATCCCTTATGAGGTTCTGGCGGACGAGCCGATTTCCTATGTGGTCGCCAAGGCAATCATGGGAAAGGACACCGGCGAACCCTTCGGTGCGGCAAGCGATACTCTCGGCTGGCGGGGCGATTACGGCGGGACGCTGGACACTGGTTTCTATCTGCGGAGTTTGAATACCGACTATCACGCAGATGCACTGGAAGATGCGGTCTGGCCGGGAAGCACGGAAGAGGAAGTGCTGGAAGCCATCGACGCCCGGTTCGGCGCGGGGACTGGTCTTGCAGTTCTGTGGCGCTGCCTGTACCGCAACGGACTGAACAAGAGCACCGGCTCCGGCAGCACCTTCGGCGAGTTCGATTATACCAGCGGCTCCGGGTGGATGTACTCGATAGGCGGCAGCTATTACCCGGGTCAGTCCATGTCTGCGGTGCGTCTGAAGGACGAAGATGTGCTGACGCTGCGCTACACCCTGGCCTACGGGTGGGACATCGGCGGCGGCAGCGACAATTACGGCAATGTTGTGGGATACTGTGTCGAAGGGCGCAATGGCACAATTTATGTTAACCATCGATGGGAAACCGCAGAAGACCCGGACGGCTCCGTTCGCTACGTGTGCCGCTGCTGCGGCATGGTTCAGGACTGCCCCCACGCGCATATGACCTACAAGGATTTGGAGGACGGAACCCATATTCTGCTCTGCGAGGATTGTCAGGCGGTCATCGGCGACCCGCTCCCCCACAACTGGACATACG
>ENA-ORPK01003338-ORPK01003338.1-human-gut-metagenome-genome-assembly--contig:-NODE-3338-length-10089-cov-8.638429_pt1 | contig 10089 bp, 16 predicted proteins | sample MGYA00242139_ERZ509068 | MGnify/ENA primary metagenome ERZ509068 (study PRJEB26280, sample SAMEA2338687) | human gut metagenome | biome: human gut; feature: human-associated habitat; material: faeces... | reverse complement strand
TTATTATTTTTTTCGTCCATTCTGTTTTACTCATTGTTATAGCCTCCTTTTATTTTTATTTGAATTCTTACTACGCATTTTATCTTTATACTATAAATGAGCAAGTTCGTGATTTTGCATAAAAGAAAGACACCTTGAATTCGATTGTGTTGTATAATGAAAGTGACCAAACCAACATTTACAGCATTCACGAAAGAAGGTGTCTCCTGCAAATACTATACATCATTCAGCATTCATATACAACCAGTTTAAAAAATTAGACAATATGTAATGACCTCCACATTGTAGGTTCGTGGATTTACCTGTATACTAAAGTTTGACAAGAACAATGGTAACAGGGATTACCGCATACAAAGGGAGGTCATCAAATGAATTATAACACAGTTTACGTAGGAATGGATGTTCACAAGGAAAGTTTTTCGCTTTGTGCTTACACAATTGAAGCTGAAAAGGCTTCTCACTACCAGAGGACAGAGGCTGATTACAAAAAAGTTCTGAAATATCTGGAGTTTCTTAGAACCATCTACGGAGACGATGCTAACTTCATATGCGGTTATGAGGCTGGTTGCCTCGGTTATACTTTGTATCACCAGTTAACGGCGAACAATGTAAAATGTATCATTCTCGCTCCTACTACAATGCTTGAGCAGCGGTGGTGGTAGTATATAAATAGTACAAAGTAAAGATGACTTCTTCCAATAGATGATATAAAATTAATATATGGAGGAAGAACATTATGGCAAAAGGTACACAATATTCAAAACAATTCAAAGAGGATGCTGTCCGTTACAGAAAAGATCATCCTGAACTGACCGTTCAAAAAGCTGCTGAGAACCTTGGGATCAGCGAGTCTGCATTAAAAAACTGGATGAAGGCAGCCAGAGAAAATGAAGGTTCTGTCCCCACACGCGGAACAGGTAATTATTCCAGTGATGAAGCCAAAGAAATTGCCCGTCTTAAAAGAGAACTGCGAGATACTAAGGATGCCCTTGAAATATTAAAAAAAGCAATTGCCATATTCACGCCAAAATAGAAGATAAAGTAAAATTTATCAAAAATAATAAAAAAGTACATAATGTAATAAAAATGTGTAAAGTATTGGGAATACCACGTTCGGAGTATTACTACCAAATAAACAAAAAGAAAAATAGCTATGAAGAAGCAAACGAAAAATTAGATAAAGAAATAAAAGAAGAATATGAAAAATCAAAAGGAAGATATGGTTCACCAAAAATCTAGAAGATATTAGAAAAAAGGGGAATCAAGGCAAGTCAAAAAAGAGTAGCAAGAAGAATGAAAAAGATGGGTTTAAAGTCAATAACAGTAAAAAAATTTAAACCAAGTGGAAGTAAAGGAAAAGTAGATGATACAAATAAACCAAATCTATTAGCTCAAAACTTTAAGGCAGAAGGATTACGAGAAAAAATGGTATCAGATATTACATATATTTACACAAAAGAAAAAGGATGGACGTATTTAGCAATAGTGATGGACTTGTATAGCTTAAGTGTCATAGGATACAGCATGAACTAGAAAATCAAAAGGCATGTTAGGATAATGAGAGTCTAACAAAAAAGTAAAAAAATTCTCAAAAAAAGTGTCCAAAAACTTGACATAGATCCAAGTACACCAAGAAAAGATTTAGACAAAGTTTGCGAAAAAAATAATGTTACATTAAATCCTTTTATGACGATAGAAACAACGGAGATGCTTATTAATGCTGTAAAAAACGAAATGGGTATTGGATATGTCTTAAAACAGGCTGTAAGGAAAGAATTAAAAGAGAATAATTTGTATGAACTAAAAGTAGTAGAAGAACTACCAACATTAACATTAAATTTGGTATATATAAGTGAATATTTGACACATATTCCAAGAACATTTATGGAGAATATAAAAAATAGATATAAAGAGTATATGGATTAATTCTATATACTCTTTTTTGGGTATAAATTTAATCTATACCACGTATAGGAAATAAATATTTGATTTATTCGGAAATTTAAGGTAATATAATATAAAAATATATATTGATTGGTGATAATATGATAATTATTGAAGGAATTGATGGAACAGGGAAAACAACATTAGCAAAAGAATTACAAAAGGGTGGACTAGAAACACACCATTTAGCATATGAATAAAAATCCGAGGAGGGCTATTTGAGTATGTTAAAAAAGAACCATAAAAATTTAATTTTAGATAGAAGTTTTATAAGTGAACTGGTATTTGGACCTGTATTGAGAAATAGTTGTAAAATAAATGAAAATGAAACAAAAAATATAATTGCCAAATATGCAGAAGTTTGAACCAAAATAATATATTTAAAGGCAGATAAATTGACATTATTGCAGAGAAGGAGGGATGATGAAGAAGATACACAAATGTTAAAAACGTATTATGAAGAACTAAATTCAAGATACGAAAAAGTTATAAGGATATTGGCTAGATATATGCCAATATTAACACTTGATACATCAAAATTAAGTCAAAATGATATTGCTAAATCAGCAACAAAATTTGTTTTTGATGAATTAGAAAGATAGAAAGGATGAATTTTATATGAAAGAGAGATATAAAAATGTACTCGTTGTAGACTTAATGTTAACGAGAATGAATGAAAAAACAGGCAAAGAAGAGTTTTTATTGTCATTAAGAAAGAATACAGGTTCAAATGACGGTGAGTATGAATTACCAGGAGGTCATGTGGAGCCAAATGAGGACTTAATTGAGGCTATGATAAGAGAAACGAAGGAAGAATTGGATATTGATTTAAAAGAAGAAGATTTAAAAATAATACATATATTGCACCATTATACAGAAGGAAGATTGAACTTTATCCTAAAATCAAATAAATATAGTGGAAATATAAAAATAAACGAACCTGAAAAATGTGAAAGATTGGAATGGTTTAGTTATGAAAATATTCCCGATAATGTAACAAGTAAAGTAAAAAATACATTAAAAGAAATAAAATCTGGCATTTTTTACGATAATATAAACTTTAAGAAAATTAAATAAATTTTATGGATTTACTAAAGAAAAGATATGGAATGTGTACTAAACAAAAATTTTTGTTTACTTAAGAGACCATATGGATCGGTTATAATAAAATGTTGTACATACCATTGATGTACAACTCTATCCATATATTCAGATGACATGATAATTCTTTCTTTATTTTGATGTATTTTAAATTTTATATATCCAGAATGCTTATAAGTACAATTTTCTAATTCTTTCTCAAGTCGTAATAATTCTTGTTCTAAGAGTAATTCAAATAAGATAACTTTTTTCTTTGTCCTTTTTCCGCACCTTGCTTTTTTATGTGCTTTTAATAAATTCTCGAATGATAATTCTTTATTATATATATTTCTAAGTGTTTTTGGCATATTTGTTTGCTCCCAAAGATTTTATTAATCCTCCTAAAATTCTTCCTATTTCACTTAATAATTCGTTACTATGCTTATATTTTTTCTCATCTATCCATTTTTGATTATACATTATTCTTATACAAATTCTTTGATAATATATTTCTGCATCTACTATATTATAAATTTCCAATCTTTTAGTTTTATCCATCTTGCTTACTAATAATATATTTCTAAGCATATTATATACACTTGTTTTTATCTCTGTACCTATACTAAACTTTTCTGTTCTTGGTAATTTTATCACTATTGTCAATATATATTCTATATATTTTTCTACTTTTGGTATAATAATTAGTTCGTTATTTGACATTTAATTCTCATATATTTTAATAAGATATAGGGGAATCTACTTATTAAAGTTTCATCCCCTATCTTTGCTGTTATCCAACCATAAGATTGAATAACAGTGAACAGTGACTGACTTATTCGTCGTACAACACAACCAAAGGCACTGTGTTGTATGGATGATCATAATCATCGAGATTATTGTCGTGGACGCACGACGCAGTATAGAATATGTACTTGTCGCAGTCCACCGAGGAGCCACCAACGCGACGAGTATATCCGTACTTCCATACAACTAATCTGTACCAATTAGCTGTATCCACGTCATAGCAAATGGCTTCCCACGATTCGCCGTTTGCGATTCGCTGGGCCCATTCAAGGGCCTGTTCGACCCAATTGGCATTGTGGTCACCCAACTGGCACGCCATTTTTTTGAGTTCAAAAACAGTTTTGGAATCCCATGTCTTCTCTGGCATCATGGTCTTGAAGCTTCTGCCATATTCTTCCGGATTTTCCTTCATTTCTACGAACGCTTCAATAATAATCTTCCTGACTCTTTCTTGCTCTTCATCTTTTCTCTTCCTTCTAAAGAGTTTCTGGTTGATATCCTGAGGTTTTACCTCAAACCATTCACCTTCAGTTGGCTTTGTCACATTTCTCATAATCTGTTCCCCCTTCATAGTTCGGGGGCTCCTTTCATATATTACACCTTGTTGGTGTTATGTATTATTATACCATGTTTTACATAAAATGTCAACTTTACTGCATTTTGCTATATGAATAACTTATGATAAGATCACCCTGTAAAATTATTTTATGAAAAGTTCACCCATGATATAATGGAGGTATGAGAACTGTTATGAATGATAAAGAAGAATTTAAAAAAGCAGTAATAGAAAGTTGTATTAATGGAACTATTACAGTTAAAGTTGCAGCAGATAGGTTGGATTTTTCAGAGCGCTATGTAAAAAAATTGAAAGCGAGGTATAAAAAAATTGGTGCTTCATCCATGATACATGGAAATTGTGGAAAACAACCTAAACATACTATTAATGCTAATATTAAAAGTAAAATATGGGAAATATGGAGTACTCCAGAACTTGAAGAATGTAATTTTACGCACTTTCAAGAAATTTTAGAAGAAGATTTCTACGGTGATACTAAGGAATATTGTTTGCATGGTTTTATTGATGATGCTACTCATCAAGTAACTGGTTTATATATGTGTGAAAACGAATGCATGCACGGTTATTTAGAAGTTACAAGGCAAAATTTTAAAAATTTTGGTGTTCCTCTAGCTCTTTATGCAGATGGTTCAAGTATTTTCTTTCCTAAAGATAAAAAATTAACTATTGAAGAACAATTAGCTGGTATTACAGAACCAACAACTCAATATGGTAGAATGATGAAATACTTAGGAGTAGATTTAATTCATGCTGGTTCTTCTCAAGCCAAAGGACGTGTTGAAAGATTATGGAACACACTACATGATAGGCTTAGGACAGAATTTAGAAGGCACAATATTACAACCATTGAAGAAGCAAATGAATTTCTTAAAACATATATTCCAAAATTTAATAAAAGGTTTTCTATTGAACCTAAAAGTCAAAAATCTTCATTTATGAGATTAACAAAATATGTTAATTTAGATTATTTACTATCTGTTAAATATACTAGAACTGTCGATGTTAGTAATTGCATTAGTATTAGTGGAACAACATTTGTTATAGATACAAAAGAAATTTTACACAAATAATAAAAGCCTCAAATCTAACGATTCAGTAGAAGCAATTATACAACAATTTATTTATTATAATTGTCTAAAAAATGAAAGATTATCGGCTTAAGAACTGTTATGTTTATATTATATAATAAAACTTGTGACTATTCAAGGGTGAACAAGTCACAAGTTAAAATTATAATTTTTAGAGTGTCCTAATCAAAAGTTATTGACAGTATTTTATTTTTCTATCTCTAATTTCTTGGCATCATCAATTTGTTTTAAGCCTAAGTTTATAAAATAAATTATTACAAGCCAAGCTAAAATAGTCATTGCAATTTGAACTAGGTAATAAGGAGCTTGAATAGGCATATCCCATATACCATGTAATACAACAGGAATTAAACAAATCAATAAAAATCTTTTATCATTTAAGTGTTTTTTATCTAATTTATCAAATCCTTTGACATACATCAATGCTGCACCTTCTATAGCTGCCCAAGCGACATGGCCACCAGGAGCTAAGAAACCACGTAATTTTATAATCTCTAACATTGTTTGTAAACCACCGTTTAGGCCATATCTTAAAATATATCCAGCTGTTTCAAATGCGGCAAAACCCGCACCAACAGCGGCACCAACTAATAATCCGTTTAATATATAATTGCTCTTTTTACTTTTAAATAAGAAAATAGCAACTATAACAGCTTTTGCAACTTCTTCAACTAAGCCAATCAATAAAGCACCTTCATAAGTTTGAACAGTAGCATTTGTTTCAAAATATGGTAATGAAAAATATAATATAGCTAAAATTAGTGATAATGCTCCGCCAAGTACAAAGTATTTTATTACCTTATAAAAAGGTATATTTCTAAATAAATTAATTTCAAAGAAAAACATAAGTACAGTTACTGGAACAGCAAAAGCTGCTAACATTATCATAAGTGGTAGGAAGTTAGCATTTCCATATTCTATAAATCCTATACGAGTAGGGATATATGCAATTATGAAAAATACAAATATTTTAAAATATACCCATGCACCTGCATTCTTTGGGTTAATATCTTTAACATCTGGAGTAGTTTTATCTGAACCACAAACAAAAACTTTATCCAAATCTTCTTCAGTATGCTTTTTGAAAGTATTTTTAAATAAATCTTTAAATTTTACATAGTTTTTAGATTGAGCACCTGTTATCTTATCTAGGTTTTCAGTTATTATATTTGAAGCACTTTTTTTGCCGACAGGGTAGCCACATTCAGGACAATTAATTTCATCTCCATTTAATTTAGCACCACATTCAGGACAAGTTTGCAAATTTACTTTTATACCACAGTGTGGACAAACCTTAGCACTAGAAGATATACTTTCTCCACATTCTTCACATTTTATTAAAGCCATATTTTATGCCCCCCTTTCTGTCAAAGTTGATAAAATATGAGTTACTACATTATTGATTTCAGTTGAATTTGTATTTTCTTCTTTAGAAGCTACCATATATACTTTGCCGTTAACTAAAATAGCATATCTATTATCAACTACTAAGTGACCACTTGAAGTATAATTATATGCTAATCCATAAACTGTTTTATTTCCAATAGTGCCAGAAAGTAAATCAATAGTAACTTTCAAATCACTATATTGTTTTTTCATGTAAGTTGTAAAATCATTTAAAAATTGTACTTCACTAGTATATTTGTCATATCTGCCAATAATTATATATGGAATTAAAGCACCTTGACTATCTATATTTCTACCTACATAAATATATCCTTCTTTATCTGTAGTTACTTTATAAGTACCAGGCATTTCAAAAGATATTCCAAGATATGGATCATTGTACACCGTATAACCATAATCAGTTGATGGAGTGGTAGGCTGCCCAGTACCAGTACCACCAGTTCCAGTTCCTCCTGTACCAGTGCCACCTGTACCTGTTCCAGTATTGTTATTATTTTGATTAAAAAACAAGAAACCAGCTACAATTATAGCTAATATTATTAGTATATATTTAATATTACCTTTATTCATAAAGGAACTGGCCACCTTATTATCAGAGGTGGTAGGAGTCTCCTTTTTATTTAACTCATAACCACATTTTGGGCAACTCTCAGCTTTATCACTTATTTGGTTGCCACATTCGGGACATTTTATTAATGCCATAACATCACCTTTTCTTTTCATATTATGATAATTCTGTGAAAACTATATACAATTACCACTAAATTAAGTATAATATAATCATTACACAACTTGAAACAAAATTACCAAACAGTCAATGACAAATTGGTAAAGAAAAAATATTGTTATTTTCATTTGATTGTCACACAGAATTAACTTACAAGATGTTTAATAATAACAAATTTATTAAAACCTATGTCACAAGCTTAGAAAATGCTGATACAACTAATAGCAATATAGGCTTTAATGGATACAAATTATATGTAAATGGAACAGCTATAAATAAAAAAATGCACTGCAAAGGTGCATTTTTTATATTCTAGGAATCTACTCCTAGTAGGAGTAAATTCTGTAGAAGATAAATATGCGAATTACAAGAATTTCTAGCAGTTTGCACTGCGTAGAAATTCTTGTAATCCGTTTTTTACTCTTTTAATTTACAAACATCAACCCATTTAACATATTCAGTAATATGTTCTAGTTCTGAAATTGTAAGTTCAATAGCATTGTTAGGTTCACCACATGCAAGAAAATAAGATTATATCATAAAAATAAAACTATTGCTATTTTTTATAAAATAAAATATAATCTATAAAGAATGAAATAAGAAAGAAGAATTTGATATGCCAAGTATTCATATACATTTAGCCATAGCAGAAAGATATGTAGAAAAACATAAAATTAACGATAAAAATGAATTTATAGAGGGCTCTATAGCTCCTGATTTTATAAAACCAAAAAGTCTGAGTCATTATGCAACCATAAGAAAAGAAAAGGTAAGTATAATGCAAGAACTAAGTGATAGAGCGAGTTTAAAAAATTATTTAAAAGAAAATAATATTAAAAGTGATTTTGATAGAGGGTATGCGTTACATTTATTAGCGGATGAATTTTTTTTCAAGGAGTTTTTTGATGGAGAATATTTTAAAAAACATACCAAAGAAGAATTTTCGCCAAATTTGTATAAAAGTTATGATATTTTAAACTTATATTTGATTGAAAAATACAATATTGAAATAAGCAAGGATATGGAACAAAGAATAGATAATAACATTAAAGAGGTTATGAGTAAAAATGAAGTTAATCAAAATTTAAAATTTGAAAATATTTTGCCATTAAATAAAGTAGAAATGTTTATTGAAAAAATGTCTGATATAGATATAGATTTATATTCAAAGAATGAATTAAATAAAAACTAGATGGTAAAGGAGAATAAATAATGGACAAGCAGTGGTTTAATAAAAGTATTGAAGAAGTTAAAGAACAGTTAAAAGTGGGTAATCAAGGATTATCTAATGAACAAGTAAAAGAAAAACGAGAAATCTATGGACTAAATGAATTACAGGCCCAAAAGAAAAAGAGCTTAATTGTTAAATTCTTAGAACAATTTAAAGATTTTATGATAATAGTTTTAATTACCCTCTTTTTAAAACGTTTTCTAATTGACAAAGTAATTCATTTTCAATCAGAAAGTGGATGAAATATACCGAACTTAAGAACTTAACCTTGACTATTGACGTAGAAGGTGAATGTTCAATATATCTTTGTTATGCATGGATTGACAAAACTAACATAATCCGCAGGGCAGGAGATAATAAACCCGCATTTATCAAAGAATCATCCGCGCGTGAAAGCTTAACTCTTACATATCCTGATAATTCCGAGGGTACTATCGCTTATTACAGAATTGCATCTGAAAATGGTCCGGTAAGAATATATGCTGCCGGTTACAGTTCAGATTTGTCAATTATAAACGATGTCAAAGTTGCACTCGGAATATGTACATATAAACGTGAAGATTTTGTATATAAGAATATAGCAAGTCTGAAGTCTTCAATACTTGACAATGCATCTTCAACACTTTGCGGCAAGGTAAAGGTTATCATATCTGATAATGGCTGCTCTCTTGATAAGGCACAGATTTCAGATAAAGACATAACCTGTGTGGATAATCTGAATCTTGGAGGAAGCGGCGGCTTTACACGCTGTATGATTGAAGCCAAGAAGCTCATGGTATCAGATAATATCACACATATCATTCTTATGGATGACGATATTGTATTTGACCCTCAGACGATTGAACGTACATATACATTGCTTTCACTTCTCAAGCCTCAATATTACAGCAACGCAATGATAGGCGGCGCCATGCTTATTCTTAACGACATGCCTAAACAGTTTGAGAATGCAGCCTTATATCATGGCGGAATGCTGAAGTTTGAGAATAAGAATATTGATCTGAGAACTATCCGTAATGTTCTTACCAACGAACGCCCGAAGGATGTTAATTATAATGCATGGTGCTATTGCTGCATGCCTCTGTCTGTAATAACCGATGACAATCTTCCGATGCCGTTTTTTATACATATGGATGATGTTGAATACGGTGTGCGTAATAAGTTTGAAGTCATTACAATGAATGGAATTAATGTATGGCATCCGTTTTTCCAGAATCAGCGTCCCGCATCA
>ENA-ORPK01003336-ORPK01003336.1-human-gut-metagenome-genome-assembly--contig:-NODE-3336-length-10102-cov-3.692545_pt1 | contig 10102 bp, 18 predicted proteins | sample MGYA00242139_ERZ509068 | MGnify/ENA primary metagenome ERZ509068 (study PRJEB26280, sample SAMEA2338687) | human gut metagenome | biome: human gut; feature: human-associated habitat; material: faeces... | reverse complement strand
GAAGGGCGCCGCGATAAGGACCACGCTAAAGAAGAAGCGGAAGAAGGCATTCCGCTTCGCGAGTTTCAATGCGAACGGTGCGGACACTGGGTCCGCGTCATGAGCAAGAGCGACAAGCGCTTCCGCTTCTGTAGTGCCAAATGTGAAAAGGCGTTCTGGAAGCAGAATAAGCCGAAGGTTGCAGGGGCTGCGAAAGCTCCGGCGGGCAGAGGCTTCGGAGGCGGATACTTCGAGCGGTGCTGTAAGTGGTGCGGAAAGGCCTTTGGCACGCAGTCGGCAACGGCTATGTACTGCTGCGCCGAACATAAGCACATGGCGCTGATGTGGAAGAAACAGAACGCAGCCGAAGAAAAGAAATCTAGAAAACGGTCGAAGTACCGACCGTTCGTGGACAAAAGAAAGGATGGCGCGATATGAGCGGGGAAGTAACTCTCGAGCAGGTGCTGGCGCTGGTGCCGGAAGAAGGCCACGCGATTCACATCTACGATCAGAAGGGAAATGACTATTTCTGCGGGTACAAAGACTCGATCAATGAAGAAGAGCCGGTGCCGGACTTGGTACTCACGGGGCTTTATTGCAACACCGAGGATCTGAAAGATGGGGGCGGGGAGATCCCCGTCATCGAGATGGAAGTGAGTCCGAGAAATGAAAAACGCAGAAGCTAAAAAGAGCCCTTATAGTATCAGGCAGCAGTATTGGACGCGCCGTCTCCTGGCTGCGATCGCTGCCATCGATGGCGCGCGGATGCGGGCGGTGGAGAAGAAGCTAAAGAGAAAGTACAAAGGCCGTGAGTGGCCGGATGCGGCTGAGCCACAGCAGATGGCAAGACATATCCTGCAAGTCAGGCAGAGGGAGGATTTCAAATGATGGAGACGGAAATGGCCGGACTGGTCAGTCAGCTGGATATCCTCGTCAAGGATCTTGAGGAGGACGAAGAGAAAGCGGGCATCGATGAAGTCGGGGACTATCTGTGCGGGATGCGAGATGCGCTCGGCGTAGTCGCCAGCACGATCCGCGCAGGATTCGCTGCCGATCAAGTGCGGCGCTTCATCGAGACAGAACTGGCGAGAAGCATTGTCGAAGAGGCAGGAAAGAGAGACCGGAGGAAAAGGATCCAAAGAGGAAAGCAAGCCGGATTCAGAAAAGCACAGAAGGAGACGGCGCGTTTTCTGTCGAAAATGTACCACTACGAAGGAGAGGAAGAATGAAGGATCCCACGATCAAGGTCAAACTGACCGGTGATAGTTACAAAAAGTGGATCAAATGGCAGAAGAATCTCGGAGAGCTGCTCACGCGTGCAGAACAGGAAAGAGAAACAGGATTTCTGCTCATTATCAACGTCAAAAAGAATTACGGATACGCGACGCTGCTTGGATGTGACGGAGCACTGCTCGCGGCGAAGGGGATTAGTCCCGCCATGCTAGAAGCGGCAGGGCGCATTGAGAAGGAAGTCGGAGATCTTTACTTCAGACATTGCGCGAAAAGCCCCACACTCGTGCTGGAACACGAACATGGGGCTTCCGAGGATAGCATTTCAATTACAACGGGTAAACACGACAACCTTCCGGAGGATTAAATGTCTCCGTGAGAGGCGGATCTGAGCTGTATCGAGTGAGAACGAAACAGCGAGGACGATCGATGCAAACATCGCAGGCTTCATAAGTAAAAGAGAGATATTCGAAAACCCGTGAGTAATCAGCGCTGCTCATGGCGGTGCAGTCTATCAGGTATCGATTCGATTCAATCATAGTAGTCACCTCCTTTCTGTATTCAGTATACGGCGTAGGAGGGAAAGGAGAAAGAATGAGAAAACCGACATACAATCAGGATCACGACATCCGTTGGAGGATGCGCACCGCTACAGGCTGGATCAAGCGAAAACTCTCCGGCCGCAGATGGAGACATCGCCAACTTTGCCGGTCTGTGCTGATGAGCAAGGTTGACGGAGAGGAGGGATAAATATGGATATACCGTTTTGGGCATTCTGCGCGCTGCTGGTGGCTCTTGTGTACGTGTCGCTTCGCTACTTCGCGGCGAAGATGGGAGCTGAGGGTTTGATCGCTTACATGCTCTGGCACAACTATCGGATGCCGACGAAGGAGGAGCTGGATAAGGCGAAAATATGGATTTTGAAAAAGAGGCTGGGCGTCAAAACGGATTGGCGAGATATGCCTTGATGATTGGTAAATAAAAATCCGCAGGGCGGTCATTGATCTGCTCTGCGGGTTTGGAGGTATCGATCTCTTTGGTAAGCCGATTTCATCACAACGCAAACGGAGAAAACGATGGAAGAAAGAAAAGAGGAAATCAGCACGAAGCAGCTGCTAGAAGAGACGCTTCGCGCTTATGCGTGGATTACAAATGCAGTGATCGTGCCAGGGGAAAAGCAGGGGAGAGTGATGGTCAAAGATATCGAGCTGGCGAATGCCATGATAGACAGGATGGCTACACTTTCCAACCTAATAGAGAAAGAACAAAGTCGCATAAGTAGCTAGAGAGTAGGTTCTGAAGCGCAGTTTGTGCAACGGTGGAGCTAAGGTGTATGAGCTTCGAGCTGCAAGACATTATATCAAAGCAAAAGGAGAACGAATGGAGTATTTGAACATGGTCATGGGTATCAGCACGTATCTTTTCACCGTGACGATCATCGCCGCTTTCCGGCGGGGCGAGGGAGAGGGGCGCTCCATGTTCAAGTATTTCATTGATTTTCTTTTTTATTCTATAGCACCGCTGGTGGCAGCGGCTTTCCTCTATGCGAGGTAGCAAGATGGATATAAACAGAAAAGATGGTTATACCTGCTGGGTGTGCGGGCGGCCGATACCGAAGGATCGCGCGATGTGGATCCGGCGTGGGGGCAGATATGTGCCCATTCACAGGGAGTGCGATTTCGAAGGATATCGCATCCAGAGGACAGATTTCATATTCGGGGTTGCGTTTACGATCGTTTTCCGCAAGAAAGGAAGTGGCAGCCATGAAGCACGTGGGAGAAAACGTGGATAACAGCATCTACGGGAAGACGAGGGTCGAGGTGCCGTTTCTCAAGGTAGAGCATGGCGAGCTGAAAGAAATCGGGCGCGTCATCATAAGCGAGAAGGCAGATCCTCGATGGATGGATCCGGACGGCTGTCTGATGAAGGATGAGAGCAGCACGTATTACCAGGGCTTCCACAAGACCACGAAGGTGGTGCTGGAAAAGAGCAGGGAAGAGACGCCTTATTTATATACATATAAAAGGCAGAAAATTTTCTTCCGCATCGAGAGGGAGGATGAGGAGCCCGTGAATGCAACGTGCCCCATCTGCGGGAAGTCGGCGCACCATACCAGTGCATGCCCGAAGTATGGTCACATGGCCATATGCGACGCGCATTGCGAGAGCTGTCATTTCTATAAGAAGCCCTACGGCTGCCAGTGCAGAGAAAGGCCGCCATAGGGCAAGGCTTTCATGAGCCGCGGGAGAGCTATCGTGCGGAGCGATCCCAGAGGAAAGAGTCGGCGTCGCCGCACTTTGCGGGCTGGCTAAGAGTATCCAAGTTTGAACCATTTCCATGAGGTGTATCCATGTCGAGCGAGAGAAAGCTACTTAAAAGGCAACGGTCAAGGAAAAGAAGAATGACTGCTCGACGGAGGGGGGAGGGAGCCTACATCCGTACCGAGTGGAGCATCCCAAGCGGGAAGATTGTCATCGTGCAGAAATCTATCTCTGGCAGGTACGGGAAGAGGGATCAAAAACGCATCCGCGAAAAGCCGACTGAGGAGAAGGTGAGACGATGGCAGGATAAGCGCGCAGAGCAGCAGTGTCTGCTTCTCCTCGAGGAGAATTTCAAGCCGGGTGATTACTGGATGCGTTTTTCCTATCCGCCGAAGACGTTTAGCAAGACGTCTTCAGAAATCAGGAGAGACCTTAGTCGCTTCAAGAGAAAACTTTCCCGGCTTTACAAGAAAGCAGGGAAAGAGTTCAAGTCGATCTATGTTCTTGGGCGAGGGAAGAGAGGAAGCGTACACTTTCATGCCGTCATCAACGGTGATATTGATAGCCGCCTCATCGAGAAGGCATGGCAGAAGACTGTGGGGACAGAGAAATGCCCCTGCCCTTCCTGCAACACCACGCATTTGAGCGATGAAGGGTACTGGCCGGATCTCGCCGCCTACATCGTGAAGAACGGGCTAGAAACCTTTCGCAGCGACGATCCCATTCTACACGCCAGGTATGGATGCACAAGAAATCTCAGAAAGCCAACAAAAAAGACCACGGTCGTGGTCGCGGGCGACTGGGTGGAGAGGCCACGAGCAAAGGCTGGCTACTGGGTAGACTATGAAAACATGAGAGCCGGCATCAGTGATATCGGATTCCCGTTTCAGAGTTATTGCCAAGTGAAAATCGGTATCGATCTCACGAAAGGGGATCGAAAGCACCTGAGGAAGGAAAGGAAGAAAGCAAATGACAACGGAAGAAAGAGAAAAGGAGCTGCAAGAGCTGGACCGGAAGCTGAGGCAGCAAGTTCAAATCCTGCTGGAAAGCAAAGAGGGTAGGGATTTGTGGGCGGGAGAAATCCAGTTCCAAAGTATCCAGCTGAATAACAGCAGTGTTTCCATCAGTTATGTCGATGCGGATGGTGCGAAAACGTTCTCGTGTGAAGAGCAGCCGAGAGAAGAATTTAGAACCGCTATGGCGGCGATGAGCTTTTACTATACCGACATGGCAGGAGACTATGGACTAGGGAAACCGGCACAGGCCATTTTCGCGGTGGACAAAGTAGTACCGAAGCGGGATAAGAAATCCGGGGCGCTGAAAGGGGTTCGGCTGAGCGGGAGATTCCACATCAAGGATAGCGCTGCTACACAGCGGTTCAGCACGATCGAAGACATCACTCCGACCGATAACGTGCTCCGCATCATGAAGAAAATCTATGATGAAGCGGCACTTTACATCAGCGGCGAGCGAAGAGAACAAAACCTTTTTAAAACGAGCCGGGATGGTGAGCAGGAGTCAAGCAATGAGCGGGCAAATGAAGAGTGATAGATTCTTGCGACTTTTTGCATAAAACTATCATAGAACTCCGTAAAAGTAGAAAGTAGCATGCATAAAACTGCAATCAGGTAGATTTTAAGCGGGGAGGCAGTCATGCGTTTTCACGTTTTGCCGGTGGATCATGCGGGAAGTGCTGTGAAAGAGCTGGAAATGATTTCGAAGGAATTAGAGACATGGGAGGAATTGCATGAATTCAGTACAGATACTAGGAAATCTGGGGAAAGACCCAGTGCTCCGCGCAACGAAAACAGGGAGAGCGGTTGCATCGCTTTCCGTGGCGGTAAATAGGACCTTTACGTCGCCGCAGGGAGAACAGAGAGAAATCACCGACTGGGTGAATGTCACCGCGTGGGGGAGTCTGGCGGAGGCAGCGGGAAACCAGCTCAGGAAGGGGATGCGCGTCTTCGTCGAGGGGCGGTTCACCACAAGAAGCTATGACACGACGGATGGGCAGAAGCGGTGGGTTTCAGAGGTGACGGCCAATTTCATCGCGCTGCCTATCGGCATGCAGGGAAATGAAAGCCAACAAGGGGGCGGCCAGATGCAGGCGGGATGGGGGAATCCGGGAGCATCGGCAGCCGGAGGACGCACTGTCTATAGCGAGGGGCCTACGCAAAGAGGCTTCGGGCAGTTCGGCACGCCGCAAGCTGAAAAGCAGAAGATGGAAGAAACGAGCATGTTTCCGGCAGATCGGCAGGAAGCCGTAGGACGAGCCGCGCATCCGTCCCAGTGCGAGGAGGACATTCCGTTTTGAGAAGGTGCATGAGAAGAAAAGGCGCTCGGCATCCGGCGGGAAAGAATTCAAAGTCTCCGGAGCCCATCGGCTACTGTTCCTACTGCGGCACGGCACTTTATCAGCCATGGCAATTTCACTGGATGTACGACGAGGATGGGCAGCGCGTCAGGAAGTGCAAGTGGATGAGGCGGTGCTGCGAAAGACGCAGGCAGATCCCGGGGCAGGAAGAGTCCTACAGGCGCGCCGTGCTTCGGTACGGGAAGGATGGGAAAGAAAGATGGCTCGAGGGTTTCGCGAAGGAGCGAGAGGATGAAGACGAGTAAAGAGGGCAAGGGCGGCATCTGATGGGATTGGGACTTTTATCCGGCGGCATACGCATCGTAAGGCCGGAGATCCGGCGAGGCGCGGATGGTAAGGTGCGCAGCATTTCTTTTTCTGTGCCGGGAGAACCGGCAGGGAAGGGACGGCCTCGCTTCACGCGCACTGGTCATCCTTACACGCCAGGCAAAACGGAAAGCTATGAATCGCTGGTCAGGCTGGCGTATGGCGAGTGCGGGATGGTATTTCCAAAAGGAATGCCGGTGCGCGTCAAGATCACCGCCTGCTTCAGCATCCCGGAGAGCGCGGCAAAGAAAAGGCGGGCGATGATGATTGCCGGAGACATCGCGCCGACAAAGAAACCGGATTTCGACAATATTCAGAAGATCATCTGCGACGCGCTGAACGGCGTTGCCTACCATGATGACAGCCAGATCGTAAAGGCAGACATCGAGAAAGTATACAGCACTACGCCGCACGTGGAAGTCAACGTCGCGGCATGGGCAAAGGAGGAAAACGATGGGAAAGAAATTCAATGAGTTGGCGGAGCTCAGAGATCGCAGCCGCCAGCTGATGGACGAGAACCGCAGGCTGCGTCTTGCACTCAAGGTGAGTGAAGGAAGAGCGCAGCAGCTGGCGTGGAAGAATGCAGAGCTCCGGAACCAGCTGGAAAAAGAAAGGCGCACGAGGGAGCTGCTCTCGGATATCGCGAGGCTCGATACGGAGGCTATCGAAGCGATAACGACGTCGGCGAAGGAGATCATAGAGACCTTGGTACAGAAGAAACTGGATGCTTTGCGAGCGTACGACGAAAAGGCGGCGGCAAAATGTCAGGCGCCGCATGAGCTCGCAGAAAGGGAGAGCGGTCGCAAATGTTAGAGAGGGAATGGAAACGGCTCGATAAATCGCCAGGCACGAAGCTGTACGCGCCAAAAGAAGCCGCAGAACCGACGGATTATAGCGAGTGGGAAATCGTATCGGTCATTTCCTGCGGCGCGACCATGACACATATCATGAAGGCGGCGAACGGAAGCGGGGAAGAGCGAAGGGATACGCGGTTCTTCCATTTCAGCCAGCTGATGACAAAAGCGATGTTCGACAAATGGCGCAAGGAAAATTATGAAGTATGTCCGCATTGCGGGAAGGAACACGTGAAGGGGAAACTGCCCAGGATATCTCCGTACGATTCATGGGAATGTCTGGAAGCAGCCAAAAGTGCCGAATACAGGGTGAAGTGGTTTCCGCAGGCTTATGGCAGGTGTATCGATTGCGGAGAAGTATTCAGAAAGGGCAACATTCGTACAAAGAGATGCCGGAAATGTGCCAAGTCATACGAGGCAGACCGGCGGGCGGCGGCAGCGGCGAGAAGGCGCAAAGAAGGGAGCCGAAGGAAATAAACAGAAAAGAATTGGCAAGAGTCATGGCAGCCAGACGCGGGAAGACCATCCAGGAAGCGGGGAAATGGGAGAGTGCTATGCTTGACGCGATGGCGGATGCCTTGCGGAAAGGCGAAGAGGTCAGGCTGATCGGCTTCGGAGTGCTTCGCGCGGTGGATGTGCCGGCAAGAGAAGGGCGTGATCCGAGAACGCATGCGGCTATTCAGATCAAGGCACACAAGAAAATTAAATTTACGCCGAGCCATCTGATTTTGTAAAAGGGGAAGCGGGGTACGACTATGAGCATCGCGGGAGCTATTGCCTTAGGATTCGGTATTGGCATCATCGCGGGCGGCTCAGCAGGGGCGATGATCGCCGCCTTGTACGTGGCAGCCGCACGCGGAGATGAGAAAACAGAGGCCGAAGAGAGTATAATAAAGGCAGAGGATTTCAATGATTTCAGTAGGAGACGGGCGGATGACGGAGCAGGACGTGTGGAATTTCCTCAAAGAAGGGGAAGGGAAAAGAAGGCGGCTGAAGGCGCTGGAAGCCAAGAAAGACAAGATCGAGAAGGACGCATATAGCATCAAGGCGATAGACTACGAGAAGCCGAGAGTTTCCGGCGGTATGCTTTCTGACGTATCGGACAAGCTGATCCAGAAGGAAGAAGAAAAGAGCCGCATCAAAGCAGAGATCGCCGAGCAGGAAGCGGGGATCTATGCTTGGGAAACAAAAGCGCTGCGCATGTCTCGATATTGCGATAACGATACGCAGGCCGCATTATTCGTTGAGCGATTCGTCAACCGAAAGTCGCAGGCAGAAATCCAAAAGGAATACCACTATGCGGAGCGCCAGCCGTACAATATCTATAATCAAGCCGTTGCTGCCATCGCGCGGAATTGCAAGGAATAAAAAAACGCCAGTCATTCAGAGTACCGAGTGACTGGCGTTTTGCGTGTGAAAAAGTTTGTGAATATGTGGATATAAAGAATATTTTAGATAAACCAGAGAAGGCCGCCAAAATTCTAAAGGCTGCAGAAAAATAGCGCTAAAGCAAAGAGTGCACAAAAGTGCAGACTTCGATGTGCTATAATGGCATTGTGAGAGGTTCGATAAAGCAGAGGAGCTTACGAGACACCCATCACACACAACTGCATAGGCCGCCACCACGGCGGGCGTCATGTGCTGGCGCCTGCCGCGTGCGGCATACAATGGTAAAGGACAGCCGAGCGGCCGTCCTTTTTGATTGTGCGGGTGCATGGCCCACGGGTCCTTCCGGCGTATGGAAGAGCCTGCGGTCCTCGCGACCCCAAAATCGGTCTAGGTACAAAAACTTTTTGGCCCTTGTTAGTAAAAACGGAGGAGGTGACATGGTTGGCTACTAGAGTAAAAGACAAAGAAGGAAATATTCGCACAGAAAATACAAGTAGACAGAAAATCACCAAGGGGATCAACCAGGTCACCACCACACAGACGCAGATGGCGCGCGCGCTCAAGATTTCACAGCAGCGGGTGAGCCAGATGGCGAAGGATGGAACGCTTCCTGTAGACGAAACGGGGGCGCTTCTCTTGGTGGAAGGCCTTCGCCACTACTTCGGAGAAAGACCGGACGAAGAGGCGGGGGACGTGGATTTCGATAAAGAGCGCGCACTGCATGAGAAGGCGAAGCGAGAGATCGCTGAGCTAAAACTGGACAAGATGAAGAAAAACGTCTACTCCGCCCGCGTGGTGGAGTATGTGATGACGGCCATGGCAGCGAACCTTCGGACGCAGCTTCTGGGGCTGCCGTCAAAGCTTGCCCCCATGCTGGAGGGAAAGTCCAAAGAAGAAATCTACACCACGATGACGAAGGAAATCGAGGAAAAGCTGTCAGAGCTGGCGGCATATTCCCCGGATCTCTTCGACGAGGAAGTGGACGAGGAGGATGGCGATGAAGAAAGCCAGTGAGCTGTGGAAGTACGTTTCCATGCGTGGCTTGAAACCGACGCCGAAGACTTCGGTATCCACGTGGGCGGACAATTACCGCGTGCTCTCCAGTACATCGGCGGAGCCCGGAAGGTGGCGCACTAGCCGCGCACCGTACCAGAAGGACATCATGGATGCCTTTACACAGCCGGGAATCCATCGAGTAGTGGTGAAATCGTGCTCGCAGGTCGGGAAATCGGACATCATGAACAATGTCATTGGACGGTTCGCCCACCTTGATCCCTGTACCATCATGATGATCCAGCCGACGATCGAGATGGCGCAGGATTTCTCAAAGACGCGCATTGCGCCCATGATCCGTGATACCCCGGCGCTTTCCAGTCTCTTCTTGGACGTCAAGACAAGGGACAGCAACAACACGATTTTAAATAAAATCTTCCCGGGCGGTCGTCTGGTTATGGCGGGCGCCAACAGTCCGGCGGGGCTGGCATCTCGTCCGGTGCGCATCCTGCTTTGTGATGAAGTGGACCGTTTCCCGGACTCTGCGGGAACGGAAGGCGACCCAGTAGACTTAGCGTCGAAACGAATGACAACATACTGGAACCGCGTCATGGGGCTCTTCTCCAAGTCTGAGCAGATCAAGGCAGTCAGCAAGGCGGCAGTGGTACCGGGTATCTTTAATATCAATGAACCGGCGACTTTCGGTTATCCGATCA
>ENA-ORPK01003335-ORPK01003335.1-human-gut-metagenome-genome-assembly--contig:-NODE-3335-length-10102-cov-7.586742_pt1 | contig 10102 bp, 8 predicted proteins | sample MGYA00242139_ERZ509068 | MGnify/ENA primary metagenome ERZ509068 (study PRJEB26280, sample SAMEA2338687) | human gut metagenome | biome: human gut; feature: human-associated habitat; material: faeces... | reverse complement strand
ATTCGGTGCGCCCCGTGGGTGTTATTGGGCCTGAAATTATCTAACGGATATGTTCGATGTCAGTGCTCGTACCGGGTCCAGTCGGGGTTCTTGTTCATGCCGGTCCAGGTCTCATAGTTGCCGGCCTTGTGCTTGAAGTCGTGAGAGTTGGTGGCTTCCTGCACTGCCAGATAGAACCAGTCGCCGGGGTTGCAGTCCGGCCAGGTGTTCATGCCTGCCAGCAGGTCGCTGTTCTCCTCCGGGATCCGGTTCAGCACACGGTTGATCATGGTCATGGCCTGCGCGCGGGTGATGTAGGTGTCGGGACGGAAGCTTCCGTCCTCGAAGCCCTTGATCCAGCCCAGCTCCGCTGCCCGCTGGATGTACTTCTCAGCCCAGTGGCCCTTGATGTCGGTGAAGGTCTGGGTGCCGCTGCTCTTGCCGGTGTCGAACCGGGCGCAGATGGCGGCGAACTGGGCGCGGGTGATGGGCGCCTTGGGATCGAAGGTCGTAGCGCTGCGGCCCTGTACGATGCCCAGACCCGTCATGGTGGAGATAGCCGTGTTGGCCCAGTAATCGTCCGCCACGTCGGTGTAGGTGTTGCTGGTGAGCAGATTACCGTCACGGACGGAATCCTTCAGCAGACGGAAGAAGATGGTGGTGGTCTCCGCACGGGAGATCAGGCCGTAGGGCCGGACGTTGCCATCCTTGTAGCCGATGACGTAGGCGAAGTGGTCGCTGTCGTTCAGCAGATCAGGGGTGACGCCGCGGTAATTCCGCACCGTCTCGGCCTTCTTCTCCGCCGTGGTCTGATTGGTGGTCAGGTCATCCTTTTCCATGCCGATCTTGCCGCCGCTCACAACGTACCCTTCGGGAGCGGTCAGCTCCTGATAGTACAGCTCGCTCTTGGCATTGATCTTGCGGTAATCGCTCGCAGAAACACGCAACAGGGCGATGCCGCTGCGGTTGGAGGTCGCCGTGGCAACCTGCTTCCCGTCCAGATACAATCCGAACTTCGCGCCGTTCAGGGCGTGGCCGTCCTGCGCGTCCACCTTTTCAATGGCGAAATAGTAGTAGGTGGTTGTGGAACCGCCGCCACCGCCGCCGGAGGACTTCACCGTATAGGAAACAGAGGGCTTGAGGAATTCCTGGGCCTTGACAGGGGCTCCGGCGCTGTTCTTTGCGTTCAGAACGGCATACGCATTGGTGAACAGGGCCTTTTTTGCCTCTACATCAGAAAGCGTTTTTTCGCCATTCAGATCCTCCACACCGTACATGCCGGGAGTGGTTTCCGGGGTGGTCAGTTTGACGGTATAGGTCAGCTGGACCGGTGCGAAGTTGGAGACGTTCTCATTGATGGTCCAGGCGAAGGCATCCGCAGTCGGATCGTACAGCACCATGAAACGGCAGTCGGTTTCGTTCAGTTCTTCGGCATTATCGCTGAAATAGGTCACGTTGCCGTCCGCCTTGGATTGCAGCTCCGTGCCGCCGACGGTCAGCTTCAGCGAGCCGGGGACAAAGTCGAACGCGGTGCCCATCTTGTCCTCCACCGTGGAACCGGCACCAACGGCGTAGAGGATCTCCTGCTGAATATCGGAGAAATTGAGACTTTCTCCCCCATTCAGGTAATTCATGAAGCAGTGGGAATCATCGGCATTGCCAGCGCCTGCCATTCCATCCTCTGTCGCGATGGAGTACGCGTTGTACCCGGCGTTTTTGATCTCCTGCCAGACCTGGTCGGCATAGTAGAACGCCATATCCCGGTTGTTGGCTGTCCGCGGCTCACAGGGCTGGGACTTGAAGTCGTCACTGGGCTTGCCCTGATTGAAGTTCAGGTCGTAGTTGCAGTGATAATCGTAATCATCACCGGTTTTACCCTCGCTGTTTACCGTCTCATTTCTGGCCTTCACATCGGCCAGATACGCCTGCCATGCAGCCACGTCGGATGTGGTCTTAGGCCGGGCAACATTGACTTCGGGATAGTTATTGGGTTCGTACATTCCGTTATCCCAGAATCCACCGGCAGCACCCTTGTAATTCTCCTTCGTATAGTAAGAACGGGTAAAGGGTGTGTCGCTGGCCCAGTTGCCGCCCTTGCTGTACAGATAGGTGGAACCGTCCGAAACCAGGATCAGGTACTTTCTGCCGGCCACCACATTGGTGTGCTCCTCCAGTGCTTCCTGGCCCGCAAGGAGACCGGCGTGGATGTTCGTACCGCCGGAATATTTGGTCTCCATGGCGGTCTGGATAGCGTCAAAGTCCTTGGAAAGGTCAAACCAGTCGGATTTGTAAGCCTGACGCTTGAACTTCACAACGCAGACATTTACGGCCGCACCGCTGTCATCCGCAGCCGTCTTCAACTCGCCCAAAAGATTAAGCGATTTCTTGACCACGTCTGTGTTTGCGGAAGAAGAGCCATCCAGCACGAATACTACATCCGATGCCAAATTTTCCTCCGCACTGGGCAGAGACAGCGTCACATTGGAGGTCCAGGTACTGGTATCCAGCTTTGTGGCGGTCTTGGACTTGGAGACGTCCCATTCGATGGGGTCTGCCTCTGCGTTTTCCGTTGTTTTTTCCTGATAGCCGCAGTAGTTGCAGGTTTTTGTTACGGCGCGGGTTTTGGTGCCGTCCGGGTTCTTGCTCCACTCGCCGTAAGTCACTTCAAACGCATTGTCCTTGTAGCCCTCTGCATACAGGCTGTCGTTTGCGTCGGCAACGCCGTTATCATAGGAAACACCGTCTACCGTGACGCCCTCGGTATGGTATGCCTCGGCATCGACCATTTCGCCATTCTGCCAGACGGTGGTGCCATCGAACTTGGCAATGGTTCTGCCTGTATTATTTGAGGTAGCTTTTCCACCGAAACCGAAAAGTCGGGAGCAGGTATCCCTATCCACATCTACCCCAGTTACGGTGTTATTGCCAGAAATATTCAGAATATACTTGTAAACACCCATGTTGCTGTCGTTGATGTTCAGCACGGGCTTCAAGCTTTTACCGGTATTTTTGACAGTGCAATCCTCGAAATTAACTATAATATCATTCTTGCCTGCACCAGCATCGGTGTAGACATTGATGACCTTACCGGAAGAGTTAAACGTGCAGGTGTCAAAGGTCATGGTAGGTGAACTGTACGTCCAGATGGCATAATCTCCACTCGGGCAGTTGAATGTTGTATTCTTAAACTTTGCGGAAGTATAGCCCCAGTAGAAAGTCTTGCCGTTGATCGTGCAATCTTCGACAACCGTATTGTTCGCACGGATAAAGCCGAGATAATCCACCGCACCAGAACGAAGCGTCATATTTTTGAACGTGATCGTTCCCGCGCCGTCAAAGCTGTAATCGCCGTTGTACTCCGTGCCGAAGTTCTCCGGGTCGGGAACTTTCGCGCCGATATTCCAGCCCGTTTTATCGGCTCCCTGACCCACAAAGGTCAAGTCTTTGTCTTTGGTATGCCCCTCGCTGCTGACCCCGTACAGCGTATAGTTGCCCTCGCCCAGCATGATGGTATCGCCGCTTGCAGCCGCAGTAACAGCTGTTTCCAAGGTCTTATACGCCTTCTCTGCTGTCGTACCAACACCTACCTGCGCGTCATCGCCATTCGTTGCATCCACATAAATCGTTTTTGCGGTCGATGCTGTTGCTTCATCCTCGGCAAAGGCCGTTGCGGGCAGGAGCCCAAACACCAGCACAAGTGCCATCAGGCATGACAAAACTCTTCGTTTCATAAGATTCCTCCTCTAAAATGATTATATAAAAGCGGTTCCGAACACAGAGCCGCTGAGCTTTTATCGGAGAGCAGGTTTCTTTTCGCCACAGGGCGACAGCTGTTTTAGGGTCGAGCCAGACAGGGCAGGACAAGCGCTGGGGTCTATAGTACAGGTTGTGCCCACATAGCTGTTGCGGGTAGAATCGCTCTGTGATATAATAAAAGCCGCAGTAAACTGCGGCTTTTGACGTTGGTGACAAACCTGTGCTTTTTTCACCATTTTTTACAGTTTATGTACCCATCTGAGAAATGTTTTGTGGGTAACGCTTAATCTCCGTGCGGCCTCCCGTGCGGAGATCTCCTTTTTCAGCCACGCCTGATGCACAGCGGGAAACTCCTTCGGCTGCACCAGTGGCGGCCGTCCAAAACGCACGCCCTGCGCTTTCGCCACGGCGATGCCCTCCGCCTGCCGCTGCCGGATGAACTCACGCTCCGTCTGAGCCACATAACTTAGCAACTGCAAAACGATGTCCGCGATCAGCGTGCCGGTGAGATCCCGGTTCCTCCGGGTATCCAGCAGGGGCATATCCAGCACGACAATGGCCGCACCTTTCTCTTTGGTAATAATCCGCCATTGCTCCAGAATCTCATTGTAATTTCGACCCAGGCGATCAATGCTCTTGACCACAAGGATATCACCCTCTTTCAGTCTGCGGATGAGTTTTTGGTAATTCGTGCGCTCGAAATCCTTGCCAGACTGCTTGTCCATAAAGATCCGCTTCCTATCCAGCCCGAACTCCTCCAACGCCACGATCTGCCTCTGCTCATTCTGCTCCTTCGTGGAAACTCTCGCGTAACCGTATTCCATAAAATCAGCCTCCTTCAAATGTTTTCAGCAAACATATTGTAAGGCTGCCACCAACCGCAGGTACCTCCCTCCGAAAACCTGTTGGCGGTGATGTTAACTCTGGTGGGACAGTGGTTCAAGTCTTTTCTGCTTCTTCCGGCGCTTTGACAAATGGGTGCAGGCAGGTCGACGCAGAGGGCCTCGCCGCCATAGGCGGCGCAGTTGCAAGCATCGCATTTTGATGTCAAAATACTGCTTGCTGGGGTAAACCCCAGTCCCCCATGCCGCCCGCGGGCGGGAACTTCTCGGCAGCATTGCCGGAAAGTGAGTGTAAAAATCGGGTTCGGCAATATGGCCGAACCCAATCACAGCGGACTGCCCTAAAGCGCTTCAGACAACATTGTCAAAAGCGGTAGACGCTGAAAACCGGGTTCGGTGAATTCACCGAACCCGGTCAGACTTTTTGACAAGGTTGTCTGAAAGTAAGGGTTGGCAATCTTGCCAACCCTTACTTTACCAGATCGTCTCCCGCACCGCTCGAATCAGCGTCACCACCCATGACAGCGCCGCAAGACCCACCAGCACAAGGAAAATGCCGTCCGCCAGAGCGGTATGGGCCAGATACCACGGGCGGAATACCGTGATTACCAGTGCACCGTACAGCAGCGGCGCAGACAACCGTAGCACCTGTGCCAGACGGACGATCCCGCCCAGCAGCGCCAGCCCCAATGATAAAACAGCATACATCATGTTCCGAGCCTCCTTCTTCGATTTGTGGTATGTTACCATCGGCAGACAGACTTTATAAGGGTCTGTCTGCCGATTTTTTCGCTTTGGGTGTCAATAAGACACCCTTGATTGGACGGCGAGGGTGTCTATTGCACACCCTGGATTTCAATTTTTTTTGCAAAATTTTTGGATTTTTTGTTATTCACCATGCTGTTTTTTCGGGAGGGGTAGTGAGGGGGTATCTGAAAAAACAGAAAACCGCTCTCGGCAACATTGCCGGAAGCGGTCTGGAGGTGGTTTATGAACAAACAGACACATCGGACCTGCGTCCGCATGAGTGCCAAAGAATACAGCCGGCTCATGGAACGAAGCAGGGCGGCAGGGCTGTCTGCCAACGCATGGCTTATGGAGCAGCTCGCCGGCAATCGTCCCATCATCAGTCGGAACGGCGTCATGTCGGACTTTCTCTGCCTGCTCAATCAGAAGGGGCGGGAGATCAACACCGTGGCTCGTGCCTTCAACAGCGGATATGGCACGGCAGAGGGGCTCCAGCAAGCACTCGACTGTCTGAAGGACATTGCCCAGGCAGCATACGAGGTCAGGAAGGAGGGATTCACCCATGCGCCGTAAGCGCAAAAAGCCGCTTCCCAGAGGGAAACTGCGGGACAACAGCAAAAGCATCTCTGTCCGGATGACAGAGGAACAATTTCAAAGGCTGGAACGCTATCGGGAACTGACCCGCCTGCCGGTCACCACCTACTTCCGCAAGCTCATTGCAGAGAGCGAGATCGTGGAAAGACCCAGCCGGATCAGGTTTCGGCTCCACGAGGAAGTCAACAAGATCGACTCCAATATCCGCCAGATTCTGCGGAATCCCCGCGCAAAGGAACTGGACCGGGAGGCGGCGGACAGAATCCGTTTCCTGCTGGAACACATTCTCGAACAGGCCTACCACATAAACGCACACCATGATCTGAGCCACAAGGACGGGCAGTAAACACCCGCCCGTTCGCCCCGTGCCGCCCTGTGCGGCGTTCTTCCGCACCGGGCAGCGTCCCTGCCCATCCCCTCCGGCAGAGGCCCCCACAGGCGGCGTGTGGGCAAAACCAGTAAACAATAGTAAAAGGAGAGCCTATGGAGCAAAAAGCCAATATCACCATCGATAAGGAGCATATCACCGTGGAGCGGACGCAGACAGCCTGCGGGCGGGAGATTCGAGTCATCTCCGTGTTTCCACGGCACGGCAGTGAAACTGTGGAGGATAAGCTGAAAGCCCTGGCGGAACTGGACTTCCGGCAGGGAAAGCTGTGCGCGTAAAGTGCTGGACATTTCAGACCGTTCGGGGTATTGTGGTGTCGCAATGCTCTGAACGGTTTGACAAAGAAAAGGAGGGCTGTATGAATCAGTCAAACCAAATCAGGAAAACCGCCCTGTACTGCCGTCTCAGCCAGGATGATGGGATAGAGGGCGATTCCAACAGCATCCAAAATCAAAAAGCCATTTTGCAGAAGTTCGCGGAAGATCACCATTTCCCCAGCCCCTGCTTTTATGTGGATGACGGTTTTTCGGGAGGAAACTTCCAAAGACCGGCGTTCCAGCAGATGATCTCAGACATGGAAAACGGCGAGATCGGGATCATTGTGACCAAAGATCTCAGCCGCCTCGGTAGAAATCAGCTCCACACGGGACTCTACATCGAGGAACGCTTCCCCATGTTCGGCGTCCGCTACATCGCCATCAATGACAATGTGGACACCGACAGCAGCGAGAGCAACGACCTCATGCCGTTCAAGAATTTGTTCAACGAGTGGTTTATTCGAGACACCAGCCGGAAGATCCGTGCGGTGCTGAAGGCCAAAGCGGAACGGGGGGAACGGCTGGGAACCAGAACGCCTTACGGCTACCGAAAGGACCCAGGCACGAAAAAACTAATCGTGGACGAAGAGGCGGCAGCCATCGTCCGCAGGATCTTTGCCATGTGCGCCGGCGGCAGCGGCCCCAGCCAAATTGCCCGCATTCTCAAGAAAGAGCAGATCCTGACGCCCACCATGTACGCCTACACCAAGTATGGCACAACGCATGTGGGGCTGGATACACAACGCCCATATCACTGGTCTGGGGATACTGTGGCGGATATGCTGGAGAACGAGATCTATCTGGGCAATACCATCAACATGAAGCACAGCAGCAGATCCTACAAGGACAAGCGAAGGGTCGAACATCCAAGAGAGGAATGCCTGGTCTTTGAGAACACCCATCCCGCCCTCATTACGCGGGAGGTCTGGGATATCGTACAGAGAGTCCGGAAGAACAAGCGCCGTCTGACCAAGATGGAAGAACAGAACAAGTATTCCGGCCTTGTGTTCTGCGCCGACTGCGGCTCCAACATGGTGCTGCACCGGGCACATACCATGTCCGCCAGCTACAATCACTTTACCTGCCGCACCTACAAGAAGGATGGCGAAGCCTGTACGGGCCACTACATCCGGGAGTGTGTTCTGGACGAGATCGTACTGGAGGACCTGCGCCGGGTGACGAGCGCGGCGCGGGAACATCCGGAAAAGTTCGCCGCCTACATTGGCAGCAAGCAGTCCGCCGAGCTTCAGCGGGAGATCCGCAGGCAGGAGAAAGAACTGGCCGCCATGCGGAAGCGGAAAATGGAATTGGACACCATCTTCAAGAAGCTGTATGAGGATAGCGTGCTGGGCCGTATCACCACGGAGCAGTTCCAAATGCTCTCCGGCAGCTACACGGAAGAACAGAGCTGCATCACAGCCGGTATTCCACAGAAAGAGAGTGAGATCCAGTGCCTGCGGGAAACGGTGAGCGGGACGGACAGCTTCCTTGATAAGGCGAAGCGGTACACGGATATCACGGAACTGACGCCGGAGCTGCTGCGGCTGTTCATTGAGAAGATCGTGGTTCACGAGAAAGAGGTAAAGTGGTCTAAACACGCTCCCCAGACCGTGGAGATCTACTACAACGGCATTGGCTATGTCGGCAGCGGTCAGCAGGATGTGGAAGAAGCACTGGAAGCACCGGAATCCCTACAAACCCAGGACACAGAGAAGCCCCGGCAGGCATCGTAAACACGATGACCTGCCGGGGTATCCCAGGAATCACTTGTTACCCCTGTGAGGGGGGAACGTACTGCTCCCGCTCTTTTTTTGCTGTATTGACGAACGGAAAACGCGCCGATATAATGGATCGAAAAGAAAGGAAGTGCCGCCCTATGGATCGTGATCTTCGCGTCGTCCTCTCCGCCCGCGTGTTTTCTGACCAGAAATGCTTTGGCCCCGGCGTTTCGCAGCTTTTGAAGCGCGTGGATGAGCTGCATTCCCTGCGCGCGGCGGCCATGTCCCTGTCCCTGATCGTCCCCGCTTCCGCCGTCTATTGTCCCCACGACTATTACGCATCCACCGCCGTCTGGTACACGGACGACGGCCCCCGACTGCAGACCCGGCACTGGCAGATGACCATCCGGTGCCATAACTGCGGCTACGCAGACGCCGAGAAGGAACACACGTTTCCGGTCCGGCTGGAGCTACCGGAGGGCTGTTCTGTTCTGGTGTGCCGCAATCTGCGGGTGATCGGCTCCGCCCCGGTGGCGGTATGAGCCGCCGCTTCGAAAACTAAGGCTTGACAGACAGGACTACTTATGATAAACTCTGTATATGATTTATCATAAGTAGTCCTTTCTGCACCCATCTGACCGATGCGAAAGGAGATGCTCCTATGAATCCTATGCACCAACTGACCCGGCGGCCGGTGAAGGCGGCCTTCGGCGCACTGCTTCTGGCCTTAGCGGGGGTGATCCTGGCCCTGTCCGGAGGGCAGTTCTGGGCGGCGGTCCAGACCCGGGCCGGGGTGGAGGAGACCTACACCACCGTGGCGGTGGTTACCGGCGGGAAACGGCAGCTGGTGTCCAGCGGCGACATAGTATTCGAGGACATTGGCCCCACATACGAAGCCAACGAGTTTCTGAAGGAGGCCGCCCAGAAGGGCTGGAGCATCATCCGCGGTCAGGCCACCATGGGCCTCGCCGGGGGGTACAGTCCGAAGCTCACGCCGCTGACCACCTTTTATCAAATGGACGTTGACAGCTCCGACACCCGCGTGGACCCTAATCCAAATACCCCTTACGACTACGCCATCCTGGAGATCGAGATCACCGAGGTGGGGGAGGAGGACGTCTATTATCCCAGAGAGTATGATACAGGCGCTTTTTTCAACTGGGTTGTCTCCGGCAAGGTGCTGGGAGTGCAGGCCATGAGCGGCGATTGGGACGACCCCACCGGCCGGAACGCAAATTTTTATTTGCAGATCACCGGCGAGTCGGATGCGGCGGGCAAGGCCATACAGCCCGGGCAGCGGTATCTGCTGTTTACCCACAACTACCGGGATCTTGACTTTGAGCAGCGCATGCTCATTGCCCAGGATCTGATGAGCGACAGCAGGAGCGGCGAGGAAATAGACCCCTACAGCCTGGACATCGACGGCAACATCATCCGCTATGCCGACCGCAAAGAGATCGTAGAAATGACGGACGGAGACGGGAATCCCGTGCCTGACGACACGCCCTTGTACCGGGACCCCGTTACCGGGCAAGAGGAGCCGTTAGACCTTCAGCGACTGAACACCATTGCCTTCAATGTTGACGACTGCTCTCAGCCCTGGACGTTATACGATGAGCAGTGGAATGTGGAGGAACAGAAATGGGAGTGGACCGTTCAGCGGGTCATTGCCTATGACACGGATTATGACCTGGCTTCCTTCACCATTCTGCCGGAGGGCGTCACGGCGGAGGAGATGATCGCCTCCTCCCCCACCTGGCA
>ENA-ORPK01003334-ORPK01003334.1-human-gut-metagenome-genome-assembly--contig:-NODE-3334-length-10102-cov-12.889718_pt1 | contig 10102 bp, 7 predicted proteins | sample MGYA00242139_ERZ509068 | MGnify/ENA primary metagenome ERZ509068 (study PRJEB26280, sample SAMEA2338687) | human gut metagenome | biome: human gut; feature: human-associated habitat; material: faeces... | reverse complement strand
ATTACTGTAGAACCAGTAATTCCGTACTGTGTCAAATCTAACTTTGCCATTTTTTGAAAAATATTATTTAGATGTGAATATAGAATCAACTTCCATGGCCTGACTCCACTATTGCCTGATCGGGGCCGTTGCTTCTGTGCAGGCGACTTTCATTGTCCTTTATATAAATAGGTGTAAATCGTTGCGGGGGATTTGGCCGCTCTTATATTTACATCGGCAAAGTTATGAAAAAACTATAAGATAACAATATTTATCGGTGACAAAATTTGCGTGTGTTCAATATTTTTTTTGTTAAAATTTCGCAAAACCGAACATGTAGTCATATATTGCCATTTGCAGTTTACAATTTGGTATTATATAGGGTATTAAATGTTTGATTGCTGCTGAGACAGGAGCCTCAGCTACTATTTGTTAAAGAAATAGAAATGTAATATGTTGTGTGCGGTCAGCAATGACTATATTTGCGGAGATACAGGATTTTATTAGTACTTTTGTAAGAATTTAAAAACAAACGAACTATATGAAAATTATCGATTTCAGCAAGAGCAACTCTATTATTAATAAGTATATGGCGGAGATGCGCGACAAGGACTATCAGAAGAATCGTCTGCTGTTCCGCAACAACATCATGCGTGTAGGCGAACTCATCGCCTACGAACTGAGCAAGACATTCGACTATGAGGAGCGCGACATCCAGACTCCGCTTGGCGTTGCCAAGGTGAATGTGCCTACCGACAAGCTGGTGCTCGGCACCATATTCCGTGCAGGTCTGCCTTTCCACCAGGGCTTCCTCAACATCTTCGACCACGCCGGCAATGCCTTCGTTTCGGCATTCCGCGAGTATGAGGACGAGGCTCACACCAAGGTTGGCATCCATGTGGAGTATCTTGCCACTCCCGACCTCAACGATGCCACTCTGCTCATCGTCGACCCTATGCTTGCCACCGGCGGATCTATGGAACTGGGCTACAAGGCTCTGCTCACCAAGGGCACTCCTAAGAAGGTGCACGTGGTTTGCGTTATGGCAGCGCCCGAAGGCATTGAGCACATACGCAAGACATTCCCCGAGGACACTACCATTTGGTGTGCTGCCGTAGACGAGGGTCTCAACGAGCACAAATACATCGTACCGGGCTTCGGCGATGCCGGCGACCTGTGCTACGGTGGAAAGATTTAAAAGACAAAACGTTTTCAACGTCACAATAGTTTGTGACATTATAAAAGTAGCGGAGGTCTCCGGCCTCCGCTACTTTTTTTGCTATATATTGTTTGAGCGTCGGACGGGAGTCCGACGTTCTTTGTTTACTTCTGGTCCACCACTTCAACAATCGGATTTCCGGTTGAAGCATCGGGTGCCTGCACGTGCAGCATGGCGCACACTGTGGGTGCGGTGTCTACCATAGTGGTCAGTCGGTTGGTCTTGCCAGGCTTCACGTTCCAACCCATGAAGATGAGCGGGATGTGTGTGTCGGCGGGGTTCCATGAGCCGTGTGTAGAGCCGTAGAATCCTGGCTTGACAGCCCAGTCGAAGTAGTTGGCCTTGGCTACAGCGTAGATGTCGCCCGAGCGACCCGGATAGTATCCGTTGATGATGCGCTCGCGTATCCACTGCGGCAGCGCTGCCACGGCTGCCTTCTCGTAGTCTACGGCTGTGATGAGTTCGGGCACCTTCTTGAGTTCGGCTATGGCAGCTGCCTTGACAGCCTCGATGTCGAGATTGTTCTGTGCAAGGAAGGCGTGGTCGAGATAGAGGCTGAAGCCTACTGAGGCATTGAAGTACTTGCCCTCAACGCCGAACTTCTTCGACAGAGCCTCGTTCACCTGGCGCAGCGTGGCAGTCTTGTCCCACGAACCGCCCACGAGCTTGTGCTCACGCTGTGTGTTGGGGTTGTGCGTTCCGGCGTGGTCGGCAGTGAGGAAGAGCAGATAGCCGTCCTTGCCCACCTGCGCGTCGAGAGCATCGAAGAACTTCTTGATGTCGCGGTCGAGCGTGAGGAACACCTCCTCGTTCTCCTTGCCCGGCGAGCACCATGTACCGGTCTGGTGCGAGATGGCGTCGGTCGACGAGATGCTTACGCAGAGCATGTCGGTAGTACCGTTCTGTCCGAGCTTCTCGGCCTTCATTATTGCCTCAGCCATGTCGAATGTCACGGTCACACCGTCGGCATGTACCTTCGGGTCGTAGCCCTTCTTCATGGTGTTCTGCTTGTTGAACTTCTGCACATAGTCGGGCAACTTGTCCATATAGTACGAGCTGGTGACAAATCCAGCCACGCTCTTGTCATACCAGAAAGCGCCGTTGGCAGAGTGGCCCGCAGGCAGAATGGCAGCACGGTCCTTTATAGCCACGCCAAAAACCTTGGCCTTGAAGTCGGTAGCCTGGCGCAGCATGTCGCCTATAGTGGTGCCGAGCATGTAGTGGGGCGACATCTGTGCCGACTTCGACGTAGTGCCTACGCCCTGCACTGAGGGGTCGTCGCAGCAGTAAACCATCTTGTCGCCGTCGCGGAAGTCGTTCGAGGCGATGCCGTTAGTGGCAGGTCCGGCTCCAGTATAGATGCTGGCGTGTCCCACACCCGTCACGGTAGGCACGTAGTTGAGCATCTGGTTGTCGCACGAGAATCCCTCATTGATGAGACGCTTCATTCCGCCCTCGCCGAACTTGTCGTAATAGTAGTAAAGATAGTCCCAACGCATCTGGTCGATAACGATGCCTACCACCAGCTTCGGGCGCTGCACCTGTGCGCTTGCCACGATGGCTACGCAGCACAAAAGTACCGAGAATATAAGTTTCTTCATAATTGTTGTTTTAGTTATATTTTTATAGTTTTATTTTGTTCCGTTGCGGAATACCCGGATAGTGTTTCCGTCGTATATCTGCTGACTGTGCAGCTGGGCGTTGTCGGGCAGTTGCGGTGCGCGTGTGCCTGATGCTACGGTCAGTGGTGCTGTCTCAATGCGTATTTCGTCCCACGCTCCGGCATCGATAAACGATTGCAGGGTCTTTGCTCCTCCCTCAACGATGAGCCATTGGCAGCGCTCGTCGTATAGCCACGAGAGAATCTGTGGCACCACGGGCTTCGTGAAGTCCAGGCCCTCGAATGCCGGCTGGCTGCTGTCGATGACGATGCGTCGTGGCGACGGTCCTGCCCAGTTGCGTGTGTTGAGCTGCGGATGCTCACGCTCGTCGGTGGTTCTGCCCACGAGTATGGCGTCAGCCTCGGCACGCAGACGGTGCGACAACATCTTGGTGAACGGTGTGGATATAGCCAGTGCCTTGCCGTCGTTGTCGATGAAATGGTTGGCGGTTTCTGCCCACTTCAGTGTGATATACGGGCGGCAGTGTTCGTTGAAGGTGATGAAGCGGCGGTTCAGTTCGCGACACTCGTCATCGAGCACACCTACGGTCACCTCTATGCCTGCATCGCGCAGTTTCTGTATGCCTCGTCCATGCACCTTGGCAAAGGGGTCGACACATCCCACCACGCATCGCTTCACACCTTTCTTTATAATAAGGTCGGCGCATGGCGGTGTCTTGCCGTAGTGCGAGCATGGCTCAAGACTTACATATATAGTGGCATTGCTGAGCAGCGGCTCGTCCTCGGAGCGCACCGATGCAAAGGCATTCACTTCGGCATGAGCCTCACCGCAACGGCGATGATAGCCCTCGCCAATGATGCGTCCGTCGGCAGACACTATCACAGCCCCCACCATCGGATTGGGCTTGGCACCCATAATGCCGCAGCCAGCCAGTTGCAGGCAGCGGCGCATGTATTGTTCGTCAGTCATTTTTTTCTTCGAGAAAAGAGGTTGTTGTGGTGTGATGTTGAGATGGTGTAATTTGTTGTTTGGGTTGTGTAGTTGAGGTGGTGTTTTGTTGGTTATGTTTTTAGCAAAAAAGCAAATCACACCACAACAACACCTCAACACCACAACCGATGAAGCAACACTAATCGAGCCTAAGCTTCGATTAGTGTTGCTTCATCCCCCTTCCAAGCCTCAAAGTAAGGAGGCTCGTCGCGGAGTGAAATATCGTCGTAGATGAAGTCTGCCACCACTGTCTCCTTACCGTCGGGCAGGATAAGACCCATTTTGCCGTCGCGCTGGGCAATAACCGGCAGCGTGCGCAGGTCGTCTACGTATACATAAGGTGTACGCAGGAAGTCGTAGTGGGCAGGTATAAGTACATTGCCCTTGTGGTCTTTGATGCCGAAGTGTCCGTTCTCTTCAAACACCTCGTGATACTGTTCGTACTTGTCGCGTATACGGTTCAGATAGAATACCATCTTGCGCTTGTTGTTGACAAGCTCGACAAGATAAGCGAATGTGTCGCAATAGTTGGCCATTGCTCGTGCGAGTACAACCTTGAAGTCAAGTCCTGATAGCACTTTGCGGTTTAGGTCGATGTAGCGTGCTATGGCCTCTTCTTTTTCTTCCACTGTCAGCGTGGCGAGCTGTTCCTCAAACTTGAGCATAATAGTCTTGGAGCCCTTCATCGCCTTGATGTAGCGGTGAATCTGTCGCGCCATCTCGTCGCACACAAACTTGTCGATGCGTTCCAACTCGATACTGTCGACGTAGGTCTCTTCGAAGTTCTCTTGTGTTATTTTCTTTTCCATAGCGTTTTCTAGGTTTTATAATTCAGGATTTTTCCAAAAGTACGACATTTTTGCGAAACCTCAAAAAAAATGCTGTATTTTTTGAATTTTAAGTGTTTCGAGGCGGAATATTATTGTTAACTTTGCTTTTGATGAACAACCCAATACTTCAATTACAACAGCAGCGACTCCTTCTTGAGATTGAATACAATCACGAGAAGGAAGAATTTCGCAAGCAGACGCAGACCATGGGCATTGAGCGCAAGACGAGGCGCGGCGATGCGTGGTTTCCCGTCGGCATAGGACGCAATTATTACAACTCGCTCAATCAGATGGTGGTTGAGGTGACACGCCAGCCGGGCTCGGACATTGAGCACAATTTCGAGCCGGGCCGTCCCGTGTGCTTCTTCACCATGAAGCGCGACGCTAACGGGCGCGACAGCATACACTATATGTCGTTCACCGCCACGGTGAGCTATGCCGAGCAAGACCGTATGGTGGTGGCACTGCCCGACTCTGGCCGCATTGTCGACTTGCAGCGCCAGGAGGCTCTTGGCATACAACTGTTCTTCGACGAGACTTCTTACAGATTGATGTTCGACGCTCTCGACCGCGTGATACGTGCCAAGACGGGACGTCTGGCTGCACTGCGCGATATATTCTATACCAAGGCTCCTGCGTCACACTTCACATTCGACGCCCCCGTACTGCCATGGCTCAATGCCTCGCAGCAGCACGCCGTGGGCGAGGTGATGCGTGCCAAGGATGTTGCCATCGTGCACGGCCCTCCCGGAACGGGCAAGACTACCACTCTGGTTGAGGCTATATACGAGACGCTGCGCCGTGAGAGCCAGGTGCTGGTGTGCGCTCAGAGCAACATGGCGGTCGACTGGATTTCGGAGAAACTCGTCGACCGTGGCGTTGCCGTGCTGCGCATAGGCAATCCTACACGTGTCAACGACAAGATGCTGTCGTTCACCTACGAACGGCGCTTTGAGGCCCATCCCGACTATCCGCAGCTGTGGAGCATACGCAAGGCCATACGCGAACTGCGCCAGCAGCGTCGCGGACGCACCGAGTCGTGGCATCAGAAGATGGACCGCCTGAAGAGCCGTGCCACCGAACTGGAGCTGCGCATACGCTCGTCGCTCTTCGGCGAGGCGCGTGTCATAGCCTGCACACTCACCGGTGCCGCCAACCGTGTGCTTGAGGGCGAACACTATTCTACCTTATTTATAGACGAGGCGGCACAGGCGCTTGAGGCTGCGTGCTGGATTGGCATACGCAAGGCAGGACGAGTAATACTGGCAGGCGACCATTGTCAGCTGCCGCCTACCGTAAAGAGCATCATGGCTCTTAAGGGCGGACTGGGCAAAACCCTCATGGAGCGCATCGCCGAGCAGAAGCCCGAGGTGGTGACGCTGCTCGAGGTGCAATATCGCATGAACGAGCAGATAATGCGGTTCTCAAGCGACTACTTCTACAACTCACGCGTACAGTCGGCTCCCGAGGTGCGCGGACGTGGCATTCTCGACTACGACCGCCCCATGATGTGGGTTGACACCACCGATGTCGACGGCCGCGAGGAGTTCGTAGGCGAAAACTTCGGTCGCATCAACCGTGCCGAGGCTGAACTCACGCTCGCCACCCTTGCCGACTATTTCGACAAGATTGGCCGTCAGCGCGTGCTCGACGAGTCGATCGATGTGGGCATTATCTCGCCCTATCGTGCACAGGTGCAGCTGCTACGCAAGATGATACGCCAGAGCGAGCGACTTCGTCCCTACCGCCGGCTCATCACCGTCAACACTGTCGACGGATTTCAGGGTCAGGAGCGCGACATCGTGCTCATATCGCTGGTGCGCGACAACGACGGCGGCGACATAGGATTCCTGCGCGACCTTCGCCGCATGAACGTTGCCATAACACGCGCCCGCATGAAGCTCATCATTCTCAGCTCAGCCGCCACAATGACCCGCCACCCGTTCTACAAGCAGCTCTACGAGTATGTGGAGAGTCTGTAATAGCAATAGAACAACGCACGAAAAAGCTAACAGAAGGAGGCTATGGCGTCCCCGCCATAGCCTAAGCAAGCTGACAAAGCAAACAATAACACAAAGATTTTGCTATTATATTCAAATGCCCAAGTTATGGCGAGGACGCCATAACCTCCTAAAAGATACCACAAAACAGAAAAAACATAAACAACAACCATACAAGAAAAAGCATACAATAGGAGGCTATGGCGTCCCCGCCATAGCCTAAGCAAGCTGACAAAGCAAACAATTAAACATATTAAATCAATCTATAATTTTCAAACAACTAACACCTATGAGTTCAAATTCAGACACAGACATACCACACGACATAGTTCAGTTTCTTGACAAAAAGGGAAATGTGGCAATTTGGGGACGTAAGATACCCCATTGGTTTCAAGAGCACAAGACAATGTTCATTACATTTCGACTTGCAGACTCACTTCCTGACGAAGCTATTGAGAGCCTGCGAGTTGACCACCTATTTTATAAAAATGATTTTATTGTATCAGACTATAGGAATAAGGAACAATACCGAATAGCATTGATGCGTAAAATAGAGCAATGGTTGAGCAACGGACATGGTAAGTGTATTCTTAAACATGAGAATGTTAGGAAATATGTTGTAGAGGCATTAAATTATTATGATGGGACAGAGTACATTATTCATGCATTTGTTGTTATGCCCAACCATGTTCATTTATTATTATCACCCCTGGGGAAGCTACCAATCAATACGATAATAGGTCAAGTAAAAAGTTATTCTGGACATAAGATTAAAAAACTGTTGAACTGCAAAGACAACATTTGGCAAAGCAATATGTTTGATAGAATTGTGAGAAATGGTGATGATTTCGAAAAGATAATAAAATATATAGAGGAAAATCCGAAAGGTCTAAACAAAGAACAATATACATTATATATTAGAGAGAACATATAAATCGATAAGCTAAAAGCTAACCATAGAAGACTATGGCGTTACAAATACAAGCAAAACAAGCTAACTGTAGGAGGCTATGGCGTCCCCGCCATAGCCTGAGCAAGCTGACAAAACCGACAATAACACAAAGATTTTGCTCTTATATTTAACTGCCCAGGTTATGGCGAGGACGCCATAACCTCCTAAAAGATACCACAAAACAGAAAAAACATAAACAAGAACCATACAAGAAAAAGCTAACTGTAGGAGGCTATGGCGTCCCCGCCATAGCCTGAGCAAGCGAACAAAGTAAATAATACCCCTACAACATTTTGCAGAAAGAATACTACTCAGGTTATGGCGAGGACGCCATAACCTCCTACAGTTAGCAACGTCCATTCACAACAACCAACCACAATTCATCACTTAATTCCACTTTGCAAAAACACGCGCAGCAAATACAATTTATCAATTTTAGGTTAAAAATGACAAACATCATTGACAAACATAGCACTTTTTAGTAACTTTGCATATACTAAGAGTGCAAAACACAATAACAATGGACCTATATTCGCTAATCGCATACGTTTTCAACTGCGCCGTATGCGCCACAATTGGAACACTCTTCCTGCTCACACCTTTAAGAAAAGACAAGGAGGGGAAGATAGACTCATACATTAAGACACGATTGTGCCTTGCTGCGTCGGCCTTTATCGAGGGACTGGCAAGTCTGCTGTACACCGTGCGCATTGTCAACGAGGTGCCTCATCTGGCACTCGACCACTTCACCGGACCGCTGTTCATGTACTTCTCGATATGCATCGACATGACAGCCATCATATATCTGCTGCACGGCAAGCAGCCCAAGCTGCGTACAGCCATACTCTTCATCTCGCCCGTACTGCTCGTGTGGCTTATACATATATTATTGTTCATCCCCGACTACGGCTTCACTTTCTCCGCCAGAGCATACAACGAATTCCTCACAACTACGCCCGCCGCCATCACGTGCTATGCGCTTTATGCGGTGTTCGTGGTCGAATTCATTTACATTCTTAAGTCGGTCAACCAGCAGATAATACGCTTCAAGGAGCATATCGACAACCATTGCTCTGGCAAAAGCCGCAGCCAGAGCCGGTGGCTCATAGCCGTTGTCATCTCAATGGTTACATATTATATAATAGATATTGTGGACATGTGCATTTCCACGCCCATGATGGATTCCATCGTGCTTTGGCTTCTCTCGCTAATTATCATCGTCAACAGCATGACATTCATCATGTGCCGCGAAATCTATTGGAATATCAGTCCGGCATTTGCCACCGACAAGATTCCACTACAGCGCGCCATTACCGCCGAAGACCCCTACCCCCAGGCAGAAATCCAAGCACAAGTAGCCAAAGTAAGGCGTTACTACGAACGGGGCATACCCTATTACGCTATAAGCCAGATAGAAAAGAACGACGAGACAGACACCCAGCAACCCAAGTCCGACCCCAACTCTATCGACAACATCGTGACTGAGTGGACACAACGCGCTGACAAGCCATATCTCAAGGAGAGCATCACCATCATGCAGGTGGCTGAACAGATGGGACTCAACACCCGCCTGCTATCCAACTACCTCAACAGCGTGAAGGGACGCAACTTCAACGCATGGATCAACTACCTTAAGGTAGAAGAGACAAAGCGCATGCTCCTTGCCGACCGCTCAATGCAACTCAGCGAGATAGCATACAAAATGGGATTCAGCGACCTGGCGTCAATGTCAAAGAGATTCAAGTCGATAGAGGGAATGCCACCCTCGGTGTATAGACAGACGCATTAAATAATGCGAGGCATAAACAAGCAGGGATTGACCATGCAAATATTGTATATACAGTAAAAAATTATTACAAATAAAAAATCGATTATAGAGAATTCTGACGGCGTTTTTATCGTTATTTCGACTGCCCGTCATCACTTTTTTATAATTTAAGCCTCAGTTGCTGTGCAAAAGGAGTACTTTTGGAAGGCAAAAGTACAACAAATGCAGTGCAACTGAGGCTTAAATGAAAAGCAAAAGTAGTCCCGTTGCAACGAAAAGGACTACTTTTTTGTTTTATTATGTTGCACACTCTCGCCAGCACGCACATAACACGTTGAGTACAAGCCGCATAACGCTGCACGCGCAAAATTCACAAATTCCGAGCCAAAGAATTTCGCGTGCGTTCAACTCGCAGTTTTGAGCGGTTAGAAATGCAAATATTGTAATGTTCAACCACTCTATTGAGGTAGTGTCCGATTTCTGATTTCTGCACATAAATTGAAAAAAATAAGATAAAATTACAGATTTGTCTAATTTGCACGTGAAATCAACAAACAAAGAATTATATTTATCTGTAAATTTGCGATTGTCAATAAAAACGACATTAAACTAAAAACCGACATAAATTGACTTATTTTACATCACAAAAAAACTAGAACATTTAAAAAGGAAACAATATGGCTAAACACGTAACATACAGATTGAGACTGCTCATCGTAGCACTGCTCGTGGCTGTATCGGC
>ENA-ORPK01003332-ORPK01003332.1-human-gut-metagenome-genome-assembly--contig:-NODE-3332-length-10105-cov-2.732935_pt1 | contig 10105 bp, 10 predicted proteins | sample MGYA00242139_ERZ509068 | MGnify/ENA primary metagenome ERZ509068 (study PRJEB26280, sample SAMEA2338687) | human gut metagenome | biome: human gut; feature: human-associated habitat; material: faeces... | reverse complement strand
AGCGGCTACGAGATGTCGCTCTACATGCCGGACCATCCGGAGATCACGCCGGCGCGCTACATCATGGAGCCGGAGTACATCCCGCAGAGCACGCTGAACGCGCAGCACGAGGATCAGATCGTCGAGACGGCGCAGCAGGAGAGCGGATGGACCGTGGATCAGGCCGACGGTTCAGTCTATACCTTCGCACAGTCCGACGCCAATGCAGGCTACCGGCTGGTGGTGACGGATGCCGCACTGGGGTCTCGCTTCTACGGTCTCGAAAAGTCGACCGATGCCGGAAAGCAGTGGACCAGTATCAATGCGGACCCATTTGCTGGAAACAGCGGTGTTGTAGAAGGTATTGAATTCTTCACAGAAGACTTCGGCTTTATCGGACTTACGGGAGCATCGGGCGAATACTCCAGCATCTTCATGACAGAAGATGGTGGTCTCAGTTTTGCGGAAATCCAGCTTCCGATGGACCAGATCACAGAGGTCCCGGAACCTGGAAAATCCTATGGACTGACGCTTGACGACTACCATTATCTCACGATGCCGACATATGACGGCACCACCCTCCGTATGACCGTGACCTCCGGATCGGCAGAAAGTGACGGCATCACATTCTGTTCGAAAGATCACGGAAAGACGTGGACGGCGGAAGCGTGATCTGCCTGTCGATGACGATCCCATATGTTGGTGGGAACTTTGCCGGATGACTGACATAAGCTTAGATTGAACCGGTCTCGGAGTACTGTGCCTCCATTGCCGCCCCCTCCGGGTCTCCTGCCGATCTGAACTGTTACACTTAGTCCGCGTGAAAGCGGTCAGTTGTAAAAGCTAATTCCAGTTTGTAAGACTAAATTCCACCTTGTAGGAGTAAATTCCACGGGGTGGAGTTTTTTTGTGCCGAAAAAGAGCGGAAACGATGGAAAAATCGGAGAAACGCCGCTATACTTACAGAAAAGTCGGAAAAATGCGTATAAAAATGAGAAGTCGAGTTCACATTTTCTTGTTTGGAGTTAGTGAATTCCACCCCTGTTTAGGAGATATAGGAGTCATCGAATGCGTTATGTTCCGGCTTTTCTTCTTTTGAAAAGGAAGTTTCTGCTTACGCAGAAACTCTGATCTAAAGTGACTAAAATTTTTGCTTAGTACAATTTCAGGTTCACTGGGCTCTGCCCAGACCCGTCCTCGCCGGAAGCAGGGCAGCAACTCGTTTGCTGCTCATGCGGGAGGATGTGGTTCGTCACTCCGTCAAGAGCTGTTCGGGCGCGCAGCGCCCAGCGTACTGTCTCTTGACTTCGTTCCGACCTTTACGTTTTGTTAATCATGACGGTTTAGTAATGAAGGCTTCAAAACGATGTCGTTTGGAGCAATCACAGAAAAGCGAAATTTTTCCAAAAGCGCTTTTCCGTAATAAAACTCCATCAGAGAATACGGAGGCTTGTTTCCAAGCTCAGGACGACTGTATGAATTGATGTGGTTCATCATCCGGTCGATCTGGTCTTGTGAATAGGGACCGATATCAGTGCCTTTCGGGATAACTCTCCGAATAAACTCATGGTTGTTTTCGCACGCACCTTTTTCGTGTGGCGCAGAAGGATTGCAGTAAAACACCCTTGAACGCAGTTCGCCATCTGGACCGTATTCCAATGCAGTAGGGTTTGAGAATTCACTGCCGTTATCCGCTAACAGGACAGGAAACAGCTGCATGTATAGTTCTTTGCCCAGCTTTTCGTACAGGTCGTTGAAGATCTCAATAACAGAGAATGAGTCATTTGCATCTCGGCGAAAAGCGAGTTGGAACTTCTGGCGGACGAAATGAATCGTCAGAAGTACGGCTCCGCCTTTTACTCCTTCAACGGAATCCAACTCTACGATAGGCAGTTCAGGATGCTCAAAGTGATAGATCTTGAAGTCCTCGTAGGTCCGCCCCACCCGACAGGCCTTGTCGACCTTTAATGGGACAGATATCGCCTTCCGAGGTCTGAATCTTACCTTCCGTGGAAGATCGATGTTTCTTGCACCTAAAACGCCACCGTCAACATACCGGTACATCGTCTTTAAACAGCGCGGAATCCGATCGGCGTTATTCACCATGACATGATGAATGGACTGACCGTTCTTCAGCAAAGGAGTGAAGACCAAGTCTAACAGCTCCTTCTCCTGGTCCGTAAGGTTAAAGCCGGATCTTGATTCGCTTCGTACAAGCTCATACTCACGCTGGGCGTCGTGAGCTATGTAGAGATGTTTTTCGAGTGTGCACGCATTCCGTTTAGGGCAGCCGTTACATACATACGGCGGTTTTTTGAGAAAAGAACATTCTTCCTTTACATAGTCCGGGCAAACGGAGGTGCACTTGCCGCAAAGGCTGCAGGTTTTCTTTTGCTTACGTGTGCACTCATCGCAAAGATCACCAGAATAGTGACAGTGGAATCTGTGGACGCAGTCGTTGAAGTTTCTGTACGGTGCGCCTTTCTTTACGAAACAAATGTGATTTCGAACTTCCTTGGAAATGGTGGTGCAGTCCTTCCCGACAAGGGCACCTATCTCTTTAAAGCTGGATCTGTTATTGAGCCCCTGCTCAATAACGCACCGGTCTGCCAGGACGAGATGTTTATTCTTGCTCATATGTTCCTCCAATGGAGCCGGAGGGAATGCATCGATGAACCTGCAAAGAATAGCATTTGGAATTACTTAATTCCACTATGGCATTTGGAATAAGTAAGTTCCATCTTTGGAAGAAGAGGGGTGGAAGTTAGTTTGACAAGTCACTTAACCATTGGGAATGAGAAACGCACTTCACTATTGTTTGACTTCATCAAGTTAGTGTGGGATAATTTAAACGGCTGATTTTTATACGGCACATAGGGGGATCGACTATATGAATGGACTTAGTCTCGGAAAAAAGATACAGGAAATCCGCTCGGCGAAGGGCTTTTCCGTGCGTAAAACGGCAAATCTCGCAGAGATCACACCGTCGATGCTGAGCCAGATCGAGAACGACCTGGTCAATCCATCGATCAATACACTTCGCTGCATCGCCACTGCGCTGGACACACCGATCTACATGTTTTTCCGCGAAGAAGACCATGAATCTCCGGTCGTTCACCCGGAGGACCGCCTTTCCCTCGGCTTTAAAAGCGCTCCGGATGTGCGCTATGAACTGCTGACACCGGACACGAAGGGCAGCATCGAGTTCTGCATGATGATCATCCCGGCCGGCATGAGCTCCTACCGCGACGCCCGCAGTCATGAAGGTGAGGAAGTCGCCTATCTGATTTCCGGCGACAACGTCGTCCTGGAGATGAACAGTGCCGAGTTTCCACTCACCGCAGACGACAGCGTGCGCATCCCGCCGTATGCCGCCCACGTATGGCACAACCGCGGCACCATCGACGCCCGCGTCATCTTCGCTATCACTCCGCCATCCTTCTGAGCGAAACACGAGGTGTAGTCCATGGTACGTAGGCCCTCAGCTGAACGGTGCCATCGGAAACAACATATAAAATTATACGTACAGAGTCATGTCCGCGCATGGCTCTTTTTGTATACAAGCAGTGTGCAAAAAAATGTCTGCTTACAAACTATAATTTAAAATGTAAACAGTAAAGCTATAGTCGACATAAGATAACTGTATGTTTTATGCCTGCGTCGATTCACAGGATAGATCGAATGTTGAAGAACTGACGAATGGAGATGTAGATATGACGGAAAGAGATGCAAGAATCATCATCAGAAGATTTTTTGCGAATGATGAGCCGGAGGGGGATGAAGCGGCATTTGAGGAAGCCTGCCATTTTCTGATGGAAGTCATCGGAGATATGAAGGTCGCAGAGGCGCTCGGTGGATATTATTATGGGAAACGCAGATATGACCTGGCACTTAAATACTACACGCTGGCAGCGGAGAACGGCACCACGTATGCGTGGATCGGACTGGGATACATCTGGTATTATGGCCGTCTCGGAGTACGAGATTACGAAAAGGCGTATCACTCGTTTGCGAAAGCGATTGAACTGCTGACCGGCAGAAGCATTGAATGTGATACGTTCTGGACGCTTGATAAAAAGGTGAAGCTTCATAATAAGAACGAGTATGACCAGTATATTAATGCCGCCTATAAACTGGCGGATATGTATCGCTATGGGTTATACGTGGAAGAAAGCTGGGAGCACTTTGCGTATCTTATCCGACAGCTTTATGACATGATGTGTTCACGCAAAAATGACATGATAAGTTTTGATGATCATATGCCGGAGATCTATCTGCGCATGGCAGATGTGCTTCTGGCTGAACAGGCGTCCGAAGCAGCAGGAAAGCAGATAAAAGAGATCGGCAGAAAGAAAAAAGAGAAGCACTGAATATATTGCTTCAAGCGAAAGACGATATGGCGTTGCGTTTAGATTTTTATCAGTTTTTCGGTAATTTCAGCGTCATGAAAAGCATTGTGAGAAAAGTGTATTCACTTACAGAGTTCGTTTCGGAGAAAGCGGATCTTTATGACCTCTATTATGTGCTGCAGACGCCCTGTCGGGTGCGCTTCTTATGTGGTGAAAGACGCCATGAGGTTTTTTCAGAGCGGGAAGGACAGGAGATCGTCGTTTGTCTGGATGGAATATGGTATCACACGATCGATGATTTTATGAAGAAAGGTAAAATCGACGGTCGAAGCATTCCGGATGCAAACCTCGACTGCTGCGATTTCAGACTTTCATGAGCTGAAAGAGCTCCATATAGGCGGCAGTGGGATAGATTCGGTTTGCGATGTGGGATTGCCTTGAGGATTCAGTTCATATATGCACCAGCGGGATGGATCTGGATGGAAGCTGGAAAGGAACGAAAGTATGAAGAGAGAATTAGTAAATATCACTGCGGAACGCTACCAAGAGTACGAGCGGCAGATTCTTTTGCGGGATCAGTTGCGTAAAGAGGCCGCAGGAACCTGGCTTCTGTATATGAAAACCTTCGGCGAGCGGATGACGGAAAGCTTTCGATTGAAGGTCGAGTGTATCCGCATCAAGAAGGAAATCGGCTTTATCATGCAGTCGGTCAATGCAGGGAAAACACTACGTATGGATGAAATGGAAGCGCATGTACAGCGTGAGATGCAGGAGTATCAGAAAAAACTAGACCAGCTTGTACAAAACGCAGAGGATGGGCTAAATGCAAAAATCAGTACGGAATATACAACTCGAAAAGTCAGAAAGCTCTATCGTAGCATCGCTCGCATGATTCACCCCGACATGCATCCAGAGACAGCCGACAATGCAGATATCATGAACCTATGGCAGCGTACGGAGAGATCGTATGCCGCCAATGATCTGAAGGAGATGGAGAAACTCTATATCCTTGCCAGGAAAGTGCGGGAAGGTGAACATGTTCCGAGCATATCGTTCACAGCAGAAGAACTCGAGAAGAAAATCGAGGAACTGAAGAAGGAAATTCATCTTATTCGGACGACAGATCCATATTGCTACATCGAGCTTCTGGCGGACGAGAATGCCGTCCGGGAAAAAAGCGAAGAACTGCAACAGGAAATCAATGAGTACGAAGGTTATCGAACGCAATTGGAAGAAACGAAAAATCAGCTCCTTGAGACTTCTCGTTTACATATTATCTGGATGATGAAATAAAAGAAGGTGGGAATGATGGGAAAGGATACAGATCTTATAGTACAAAAGCAGGGTGGTCTGGTGCAGGTTCTTTCGAAGGATGATATGACACAGGTTTTAAAACCGTTGACGAAAGAACTTTATCTATTCGACACCTATATCGCCGGCACCAGCCATATCGATGATCAAAGTATCTTCAAAACATTGAAATCCGGCGACACACTGATTCTGCGTCGCGAAGATAATAAATTTGATGATAAAGCAATTCTGGTGCTGACTGAGCAGAAGACGAAACTGGGATACATCCCGGAAAAGGACAATCTGATTTTCGCTCGCCTCATGGACGCAGGAAAGATGCTGATTGCACGTGTAGAGGGCATTCAGGAGCACGTCGGCTTCACACAAATCAACATCCAGATATATTTGGTTGACTTTTAATTCAATAGATTTAATGGGACCTTGTGCTAATGATTGTGATTATTAGTCATTTGGCTTATACTTGAACAATTAGTATGGAGGAGATCAAATGAGAAAAAACTTAACTATGATAGACCTTTTTGCAGGAGCGGGTGGGCTATCTGAGGGGCTGACAGAAGCAGGATTTCATTCTCTGTTTGCGTCGGAAATTGTTCCGGTTTACGCAGAAACATACAGAAAGAATCATCCTGGAACAGATGTATTGTCAGCGGATATTAGGACCGTCGATGCAGAAGAGATACGTCATAAACTGGAGATGGAAAAAGGCGAATTGGATCTTCTTGCAGGTGGCCCTCCGTGCCAGGGATTTTCTATTAATGCACCAGTTAGAAGTGTTCTTGATGATAGAAACCATTTATTTAAGGAATATCTACGATTTGTAGATGCTTTTCAACCTAAGGCAATACTGATTGAAAATGTTCCGGGGTTGGTATCATTTGAACATGGAGCAACGCTCCATGCCATACTAGAAGCGTTGGGAGAACTAGGCTATGGTACAGGGGTACATATTTTAGGCGCAGCATATTATGGTGTGCCTCAGATGAGGTGGCGGACAATTATACTTGGAGTAAGAGGCAAAGCACTTCCACCTAACGCGTTTCCAGAGCCTATTTGCCATGCGCCAATTAGACCGAACTTTACAACGACATTTGATGGAAAGAATTTGATCAAGAACCCATCCGATAATAGTCCGTCAAACTTTGTAACTGTTAAAGAAGCTATCGGCGATCTTCCTAGACTGGAAAGTGGAGAGAAAGGTGATCCAGTGAAGGAATACGCATGTGAAGCTTTTTCGGATTATCAAAGAAGGTGCCGGATAGGATCTTCTGGTGTATACAACCATGAAGCAGTACGCCTTTCACCAATCAATAAGCAGAGATTAAAATACATAAAACCGGGCGGAAACTGGACAGATATTCCTGAGGATTTACTACCAAAAGGCATGCAACGTGCCAGAAAGTCTGATCATACAAAGCGATATGGACGTGTTGAACCAGATGGATTAGCTTCTACAATTTTGACAAAATGCGATCCTCACTGGGGTGCTTATTTTCATTATGATCAGGACAGATCCTTCACGGTTCGTGAGGCGGCTAGGATTCAGTCATTTCCGGATCACTATATTTTTACGGGGAATCAGTCGGAGCAGTTTGCACAAGTGGGAAATGCGGTGCCACCGTTGTTGGCACAAGCAGTAGGGCTTTCGATTAAATCAACGATTCTAGAGGGGGAAGAAAAATAATGTCAGGCTTTATTGGAGAGTTCTTCGGATACCGTGCTGAAGATAAATCGAAATTGGCTGCTGATGCTGCGGAAAAAAAGGTTTGCCCATTTCTTGGTGGGCAGTGTACAAAGTTATTATCAAGAGACCATCTGATTTCTGGTGTGTGTGCCATAAGGCCTGTGACTGATGGCTTGCCAACAACAATCTGTTGCCCAATACGAATCTATGCAGATGATTACAAGATGCTCCATGAAATAGCTAAGGATGCATTCAAGAGAGAATACAATCTGTATGCAGGAAGAGCGGCTGTTTCAAAAGCCCAAAAAGAAGGTGGTGCAATTGCTGTTTTTGGACATGGTTGGGGCGGAGAACTTCGACTTCCTAAGAGACAAGGCAGCGGTTCATATTTCGTGGACTGGGTATTGGCTCGTCTTGATGAAAATGGTCAGTTGTGTGAATTTACAGCTATTGAAGTTCAAACAATAGATACAACTGGTAATTATCGTGAAGCACGTAATGGATTGCTTAGTGGAAGGGAAATTATTAAGGATACTGTAGGATTTAATTGGGAAAATGTGTCTAAACGAATTATTCCTCAGATTATTTATAAAGGACAGGTTCTTCAAAGAGAAGACCTATGTAAAACCGGCTTATACTTTGTGTGTCCGGAGACTGTTTATAACAGTGTGTTAAAACGACTTGGAGGAAAGGAAAAACTGGCAAAGTTCCCTTCACAGCCTGCATCGATTCATTTCATTGCGTATGATTATGATAAAACCGTAGAAAATGTAGATGGAACAATCAAACCACTAAAACTAATCGAAGATCATTGTACAACCGTTTATAAGGTTCAAGAGGCATTTTCTGCCGTTGACCTTCCGGAAGGAAATGTTTATAGAGATGCTATTATGCACTCATTATATGATGATGTCTAAAATGACGCTACTGGAAAAAAATCTTTATTTGTGAAGACAGGTTTGATGTAATGTTCTATAGAGAAGGCGGATTAAAACAAATAACATGTTTTAATCCGCTTTTTGCCATATAATACATAGACCGTAGTAAAGAAAGGTGTCTTTTATGAAACTGTTAAGAGTGCGTGCATCAAACTATAAAAACTGCTCGGATGATTTTACGATTAATCTCGTCGCAAAGTCTAAAAAAACAAGCGAAGATAAAGAGTATGAGCTGCAGGAAATCGCGGAGGAGCTGTATGTTTTCAATACAGCTGCCTTCGTCGGTAAGAATGCGTCCGGTAAAACATCGGCGATTGAATTGATGGAATGTGCTTATTCGATTCTCGGTGAATTTCGCCTGGAAGACAAACACTATAATTACGATAATGTGAAACTGGAAATCATTTTCTTCCATGAGGATTCAATCTATAAGTACAACACTGTTTTGAAAGAGAATCCGAATCTGGGAAGTATAGCTGATTTTACAGAGCAGCATATCTATCGAAAAAAATACTACAAATCCAAGGTGAAGGACATCTATTCAGAAGACGGGTTTGAAGAAATTCTGGATTTGGGTGAGCTTCCGGAAGATACCTCCATCGTATTCTTCGTTCTGAAGAAAAAAGCGACTCGCGCTGTTTATTTTAACTGTGATGGAGAATGCGCGGATACGTATCGTCTGATGTTCCGTGCGATGAAGACATATAAAATATCCAGAGAGGTTCTGACGAAAGTGATGAAGATCTTCGATGATAAGATTCAGAGCCTGGAGATGATGGATGAAAAGCATTACAAGCTCACTTACCAGAACCATGTCAGAGAGCTTTCTGATTCTGAACTGATATTCATGCTTTCCAACGGTACAACGAAAGGCGTACTGCTGTATATTTATGTTGTCGCAGCACTGGAAAATGGCTTTGATCTGCTGATCGATGAAGTGGAAAATCATTTCCATAAAACGCTGGTGGAGAACATGATCAGCTTATTTAAGGATAAGACGGTGAACAAAAAATCTGCAACGCTTATGTTTACAACGCACTACTGTGAAGTGCTGGATCTGTTTAACCGTCAGGATAACATCTGGATTGCAAAATCGGACAGTAAAATCCGACTGAATAATATGTACGAAACATATAATATCCGGACAGAGCTTTTAAAGAGCCGTCAGTTCTACAATAACGCTTTTGACACTTCGGTGAACTACGACGATCTCATGGCACTAAAGAAGGAGCTACAGCAATGAAAACAGTAAGAGTAGTGGCGGCGGTGATCCGCGATGGCGATCGAATCTTCGCGACGGCGCGTGGCTATGGTGAATACAAGGGCTGGTGGGAGTTCCCGGGTGGAAAGATCGAAGCCGGGGAAACACCCGAGGAGGCGCTGGTGCGGGAAATTCATGAGGAGCTGGATACGGAGATCCGGGTCGGTGAGCTGATCGATACAATCGAGTACGATTACCCGACGTTCCACCTCAGCATGGACTGTTTCTGGGCGGAGGTCATCGCCGGTCGGCTGGTGCTGAAGGAAGCAGAGGATGCCCGGTGGCTGACGAAGGAAACGCTGGAGAGCGTGCAGTGGCTGCCGGCGGATCAGACAATCATCGATGCGATATACAGGGCCCTATACTGAGTAAGTGTCATGAGTTCCTGTGTGTTGCAATTGGCATGCCAACATTAGGAACTCATGAGAAGATCACCTGGCGCTGGCGGCATAGTGTGCCGGATACCAGCGCTGGAACCATGCCGTGAATATGCCCAGCAGAATGGGCAGCACGGAGTTGAATGCGCCGGCCAGATAGGAGGCGGAGGTATGCATCAGATGCCAGGTCCAGATCGGCGTAAGCAGAT
>ENA-ORPK01003318-ORPK01003318.1-human-gut-metagenome-genome-assembly--contig:-NODE-3318-length-10133-cov-3.386287_pt1 | contig 10133 bp, 8 predicted proteins | sample MGYA00242139_ERZ509068 | MGnify/ENA primary metagenome ERZ509068 (study PRJEB26280, sample SAMEA2338687) | human gut metagenome | biome: human gut; feature: human-associated habitat; material: faeces... | reverse complement strand
AGTTTCCTATTTTCCTTTTTAATTGCAACAATCCCAATAACCGGAAAAACAATAGTCGCAACCGTTATGGGAGTAACAATAGTCAATAAGTCGCCCTTAATCGGTTCGGGGATAAATTGAATTGCAATCACAAAGCCAATGCCAGCAATGATAAGCAAGTAATAAAAAATCATCGAAGAAATTTCGATTCCTTTTTTATGCTCAACATTGTCAATGTATTCGAGCCAATATTTAGCGAGAAGTACCGCCAAATAAGGATAAATCGGGATAATATAAGTTATTAACTTCGTTCCAGAAACAGAGAAGAACAAGAATGTTACAAGAATGCCAATCACAGACAGTGCAACGAATTGCCCCTCTTTGTCCATTTCGTCAAATACAGGTAATTTGATATTTTTAAAGCCCGAAAAACCCTTGCAGAAATTTGCCGTTTTTTCAGCAAGCAAAGCGATAAACGATGCCATAAACGGAAGAATGCCCCACAAAATAACAGGAACATAGAACAAAAATGGTCTATCTCTATTTATGACATCAGCACCTAAAAACCTTGCAAGGTGGTGTTTTATAATATATTCATCGAAGAACAACGGATCATACATCGAAAGCATCAATTTATGCCAAGGAATTACAACCGCAAAAAACATCGCCAAACCGACAAGAAAATATTGTGGTCTGAAATACTCTTTGAATTTTTTCGTATAAATCCCTGCGATGAACATAATGCCAAAAGGCACTGCTATTGCGGGAATACCTTTGCCAAGAACGCCAAGTGCCGAGAAAAGATAAAATCCCCACCAGTAAAATTTCTTTTGTTTTTCCTCAGCCACAAACGTCATAAACCCACACAACACGGAGATTGTGACCATTGAGCAAAGAAGAATGTCCAAAATTGCAGTTTTCGACAAAATCAAAAACTCTGCCGAACAAAGCAAAACCAATGCCGAAAGTGCCGCCCATTTTGTGTTTTTGGTAAATTTTTTCGTCGTGAAAAATAATACAATTGCAGCAAAAATTCCCTCAATACACCCTGGAACTCTCGCCGTGAACTCATTTACAGTGTTAAAAACCGCAAACGATATATTCTCAAGCCAAAAGAAAAGCGGTGGCTTTTCAAAAAAATATTCACCATTCAAAAATAAAGTCATATAATCGCCTGTTTCCCGCATGCAGCGTGACATATCGACATATCTTGTTTCATCAACATCAAGGAGTTTAAAATTTCCCAAATTGTGAAAATATAAAAAATATGTCACAATCACCACACCAAGTATAAACAGTGCGTTTTTGTGTTTTTCATAAAATTCTTTTAACATAAAAATCTCTATTCAAAAACTCTTTTTCAAAATTCCTCTACAATACTATACTGATTCCCTCTTAATGTAAAGTATTTTCATGCACGAAAAGCCCTTTGTTGGGTTAAAATCCAACCTATGGGAAAGGAGACATCGTTATACTGAGGATTTAGCCAAAATATCTCTTTTATCGAGTGAATCAAAGATTCTTCGGTCTTTGCAAGACCACAGAATGACTTCATTAGCCCACCAACATTCTAAAATCTCAAACAACGCAAAAACACAAAAGAAAATATTGATTTGTAAATTTTCTTTTGTGTATAATTTTCTCATACAAAATGGAGCAAAATAATGAAATTTCTAGTAGGTTTATCAGGCGGGGTTGATTCATCAGTCGCCGCACTAATATTAAAGCAACAAGGTCACGAAGTCATCGGTGCGACAATGGCAATTTGGGGCAAAGACGGTATTGCCCTCAAAGAAGGTCACAAAGGGGCTTGCTATGGACCTGATGAAAAAGAGGACATTGAAGAAGCACGCAAAATCGCAGAACAAATCGGTATTCCATATTACGTTTTCGATTGTGCAGAAAGATATGAACGAATTGTTTTGGACAATTTCAAAAAAGAATACCTCGAAGGCAGAACCCCGAACCCTTGTGTTTGGTGCAATGCACAGGTAAAATTCGGACTTCTTCCTCAACTTGCAAAAGCAAACGGTCTTGAATTCGACAAATTTGCAACAGGTCACTATGCAAGAGTTGAAGAAGAAAACGGAAAATTCCTCTTAAAACGAGGTGTTGCACCGAAAAAAGACCAATCATATTTTCTCTATCGTTTGACACAAGAACAATTAAAAGGTATTTATCTTCCGTTGGGAGGCAAAACGAAAGAAGAAATTCGAGAAATTGCAAAAGCCAACGGTTTAAATTCAGCCGAAAAACCCGACAGCCAAGACTTTTACGGTGGCGATTACAATGAACTTTTGAACATTGAGGATAAAATCGGCAACATAGTTGATTTAGACGGAAAAGTTTTAGGCACTCACAAAGGAATCTGGAACTACACAATCGGTCAACGCAAGGGCTTGGGAATTGCAGCCGCAGAGCCACTTTACGTTCTTGAACTCAGAAAAGATACCAACGAAGTTGTTGTCGGATTTGCAGACAAAACCTTCAAAAACTCACTCGTTGCAAACAAACTCAACTGGATTGCAATCGACAAATTGACAGGAGAAATGAACGTCACGGCGAAAATTCGCTCAACACAGCAACCCGTTCCCGTGAAAATCATGCCCGTCGGAGAGGACGAAGTTAAGGTTATTTTCGAAGACCCACAAAAGTCAATCGCAATCGGACAATCAGCCGTATTTTATCAAGACGATGTTGTTCTCGGTGGCGGCATTATCGCATCTGTTGAATAGACGAAAATCAAACATTTGCATAAAAAAACTGCTTGCATTTTAAAAACGCAGGCAGTTTTTATTTTGAAAAATTATTAAAGAATTTCTTCGTCCACGATATATCTCGGGCGACCTTTTACCTCGAGCAAAATTTGACCGATGTATTCGCCGACAATCCCGATACAGAAGATTTGCAACCCAGCGACAAATATTTGCCAAATTCTAAACGGACCAATATCATTTGTGATAAATTTGAGGTCGAAAATATTTCCGAGGATAAACAAAAATGCAAAAACCAAACTCAAGAACGAAATAACCGCACCTATGAAAAATACGATATCCAAAGGTCTTGTGCTAAACGAAACCATACCATTGAGTGCCATTTTCGACAACGAAATCAAATTGAATTTCGAAGTTCCAAGTTCACGTTTTGAAATATTGTAATTGATATATTTTGTTTTCAAGCCGAGGGTGTATACCATACAACGAATGAACAAATTCGTTTCGTTATACTGACTTAAAATATCTAACGCTTTTTTGCTGAGAAGTCTGTATTCCGAATGATTAGGCTTCAAAGGAACATTCAAAAAGTTCATGCACTTGTAAAATGCAGACGAGGTCAAACTTTTTATACTCATTTTTTTTGTATAAGAATTTCTAACCCCACAAACAACCTCATAGCCTTCTTTGTAGGCATTTACAAACTCTTCAATTTTTTTAATATCTTGTTGCAAATCCGCATCGATAGTAATTACGGCATCGCAACCAATGTTTCTTGACGAAATATATCCAGCGAGGATTGCACTTTGGTTTCCAAAATTGCGAGAAAATTTGACCCCTTTAATAAATGTGTGTTCCTCACAACTTTTTTTGACGATTTCCCAAGTATTATCAACACTTCCGTCGTCGATAAAAAGGATATAACTATCTTCCGAAAAAACATTTCTTTCAACATAGTCCCTAAACAAAGCGGACATTTTGTCTATTGTTAGTTGCAAAACTTCTTCTTCATTATAAGCGGGAATTACAATCGCTATTTTCGGATTTAACATTTTTAAACCTTTATTATATAATTCTATAAAAGGATTATACTACAAATGAAGAAAATTATCACCACTGCTGACGATTTAGGCATCGATAAAGAAACCAACGAGGCAATCAAAGATTGCTTTGAAAATGGAGTATTAACGAGCAGTTGTCTGATGGCAGTCGGAAACGCTTTTGATGATGCGGTTGAAAATGTCATAAAAACTCATCAAGACTTAGAAATCGGGGTTCACTTAGATATTATTGAATGTAAAGCGTTAACAAAAAAAAGCAAATCGACTTTGACAGATGAAAATGGTAATTTTAACAATTCTTATATTGGCATGCTTTTGAAATCTTATGACAAGAAATTTTTGAAAGAAGTTGAGGACGAATTCAATGCACAGATTGAAAAAATCCTTTCGGCAGGGATAACCCCAGCCTACATAAACACTCACGTTCACACACATTCTATTCCGAATTTGTTTAAAATTATTTGCAAATCGGCAGAAAAATACTCAATTCCATACGTTCGAACTCAAGGCGAATTGCCGTATTACACAAAAGGACTCAAAAGGCATACGAGCATTAGATATTGCCTCAATATTATAAAAAATATTTTGCTCAATACCTTTACTTTTATAAACAAAATCGAACTTAAAAAATATAACCTCAAAACGAATAAATATTTTTTGGGTGTTTTATACACAGGTCAAATGGACGAAGAAACAATCATCGCAGGAGTTGAGAGACTTCCGCAAGATGCTGTTGCAGAAGTTATTTGTCACCCTTCGACAAATCCTAAAAAACCTCGTCATTACAAGGAATATAAAGGCTTAACGAGCGAAAGATTAAAAGAATTTTTCAAATCAGGAAAAGCGGTTGCCATAAATTGGCAAAACAAAGAAAAAAGATAGGAGAATAACGCAATGAAAAAAATTATTTTGAGTAATTTACTTATATTTTTCTTTTTATTTTGCATTGTTGAATTAGCATCATATTTATACATTAAATATAACGCAAAAGAATATATGGACAACTACAACAAAGCAGCAAAAGAAGCCAACTTGACACTTCTGACCCAACGATATGCTCCAATCAGAATTATCGACCAAGACAAATTTGACAACTGGAGAGCAATAGATTACGGAGATAAAGACAAACCATCAATTTTGTTTTTCGGTTGCTCATACATATATGGATTCTTGAATGACCAAAATGAAACTCTTCCTTATTACATTACAGAAAGAACAGGCAGAACAACCGTAAACAGAGGCGTTCCTGGGGGCTGCATTTTAAATATGTTCCACGATTTAAGAAGTGAAACATTTTATAATCAAATCAAAGATATTCCAGAACCTGATTATGTAATTTATATGTGGATTAACGACCACTTAAACAGAATCGCAAACCCATATACGTCAACTGTTACATACGTTGATTGTCCTTTCTATGAAGTTAAACCTGATTGGGAATATAAAGACGGAAAGTTAGTCGAAATTCCTATTCCAAAATGGAAGTTACCTTTCTATGCATTGTATTGCTCGAAAGCATGGCATTATTTGTACGCAGAAAAGTTTGCATTCGAAGATAGAAACTCTAAAATGCTAAGATATTTTATTACCGCAAGAAACATCTGCAAAGATAAGTTTCCTAAAGCAGAATTCATCATAATTGAGTATAAAGACGGAAGTTTTTCCTATATGAGACCAGAATTAAAAAATGCATTGAAAAAAGAAAATATCCGAGTTTTTAATGCAGAAGATTTAGCTGGTCACGAACTTGAGAACGACAAATGGCGTGCAAACGACCAAGAACACCCGAATGGCAAGGCTTTCAGCGACATTGCAGATGGTTTAATTAAACAACTTAAATTATAAACAAGAATTATCCCATCAATTATGAAAATCTTCAAAATTATATTTATAAATTTGTTAGTATTTTTGGCACTTTTCGGCGTGTTCGAAGTATTTTGCTATTTTTATGTCAAACAAGATGCACAAAGTTTCATGAACAATTACAACAAAGAAGCAAAAGACAAAAACCAATCGCTGATGACGGTAAAATACGGCAAGATTAAACCAATTAGCGAAGATAAATTCACGAATTGGCGAAAAACCAATATGGGTGACAAAAACAAACCCTCGATACTGTTTTTCGGCTGCTCGTATATTTATGGTTGGTATGTGGACGAAAACGAAACAATTCCCTATCTTGTTACAAAATACACAGGCAGAACGACCGTAAATAGGGGCGTACCAGGGGGCTGCATAATGAATATGTTTGACGATTTAAACTCCTCAGACTTTTTGACACAAGCAAAAACATTGCCCAAACCTGATTACATCATATATTTGTGGATAAATGACCACCTCAACAGGATTTCGAGGTTTTACGAATCACCTTGCATAAGAGAAAATGAAAATTTTTACGAACTTTATCCCGAATGGTCTGAGAAAAACGGAAAATTGATAAAAACTTTCCCTCCAAAATGGACTTACCCTTTCTACTCACTTTTTAGCGTAAAAGCGTATCATTTATTTTTGTCTCAAAATTTTGCAGAAAAAAAAGATGAAAAAATGCTCAGATACTTCAAAATGGCAAAAAATCAATGCAAAAAAGATTTTCCTAATGCAAGATTTGTGGTTATTCAATATATCGATTGTAGCCGAAAATTGATGTCCGAAAAACTGAAACGAAACTTGGAAAATGAAGGGATATCTGTTTTAAATGCAGAAGATTTGGCAGGTCACGAACTTGTTTCAGACGAATGGAGAACAATAGATAAAGAACACCCCAATGGCAAGGCTTTCGAGGACATTACGAAAGGACTTGTAAAGGAATTAAATCTCTAACCGTCCTCAAAAAATGTAGGTTGGATTTTAACCCAATACCGCCATTACCGTCATTCTGAGGAGCAAACGAGCAGAGGGCGAAGCCTTGGACGGCAAAAGTCTAAAGACTTGCAGACGTCAAACGTAGGCACGTTTATTGCGAACGTAGTGACATACGAAGCCAAATAATCTATTTTCTAATTATTTTATCCAAGATTCTTCACATAAAGGCTCAGAAGCAGGGTCGACTAAAGTCGACCAGAAGTTATTTCAAAATTGTATTTATTTAAAAATGAAAAGCCAACAAAAAACCCCGAGGTATCGTCGGGGTTTTTCGTCAAATCGACTATTCTTACCAATTAACTGTCGAAATTATTTTTTAAACAATTTACCAATCCAACCTGCCAATTTTTCGGTAAGATTATCCGAAAGACCAGCCGCTTGACCAACTGCTTTGGTAGTTTCAACAGGTTTTTCAAAGAATTTTTTAATACCGCCTTGCAAATCATCGAGCGATTTAATGCCCAATTTACCTAAAATACCGCCGAACTCTTCTTGTTTTTTAGTATTTGCAGCACCCTCTGCAGCACCTTCTGCAGCACCTTCTTCAGCCCCTTCAGCCTGACCGGACATAACTTCTTTTGCCTTAGCCGCACCGAAGTCAAAGCCTTTTTCCGAGAGGGTTTCAGCCGCAACCTTCATCGTTTCTTGCGGATTTTCCTTAAAAAGTTCAATACCTGCTCGCAAATCCTCTTTGTTGTTGATTCCTAATTTTTGTGCAGCATCAAAAATACTACCTTCAGGTGGATTTTCTTTCAAATTATTAAGTGCAACTTTCGCACCATCTTTGAGTTTTGATGCAATATTAGCGACATTAATCGATACCATATTTTGCCCCTTTCACCTTATACATTAATAAAAACTTTTGAAAAATGTCGATTTCACATGTTCTTCTTTTTTTAATAAAAATTTACAATACTAAAAAATTTTTATCTGTGATAAGGTTCGTGTGCATTAATTTTCGAGGCACGATAAATTTGTTCGGTCAAAATCATTCGCATAAGTTGGTGAGTAAAGGTAAGTTTTGAGAAACTCAATTTAAAATTTGCACGGTCGGAAACCTTCTTGTGAAGCCCATTTGCACCACCGATTACAAAAACGAGTTCTTGAACACCTGAGTTTGTAATTTCCTTTAATTTCTCCGCAAGTTCAGTAGAGGAGAGCATTTTGCCCAAGATTTCGAGGGTTATGACATAAGAATCGGGCTTGATAGAGGAGAGAATTTTTTCGCCTTCTATTTCTTTGTATTTTTCTGCGAGGGATTCGTCCAAAATTTGTTCGGCTGGAATTTCGACGATAGAAAGCCTAAAATAGGGAGAAAGTCTTTTGATATATTCGTTTGTGGCGGATTTGACATAATCTTCTTTAATTTTTCCAACAGCGATAATTTTTATGTTCATGAGACATTTTTCCTCTAAAATTTATACGTTAAGAATAGCAAAAGCCTTGTGATTATTCAAGTGTGGCTTTTAATATAATCTTAATTTGAACAGATTCTTTTTTCTTGTTAAAATGTCGTTATGAATACACAAATGTGAGATTTAAAATGCTTAAAGAAGAATGTTTAAATTTGGTTGTAAATGGAATAAAGACAGCACTTTCTAAGGGTGCTTGCGGAAACTTGACCGAAGAAGAGATACCTTCATTTAATGTGGAAGTACCGAAAAATCGTGACTTTGGCGATTTTGCGATAAATATTTCAGGACTTTGCAGATACAGCCGAAAAAATCCGTTTGAAACGGCGAAAAGCATTGTAAAATATATAGATTTCGAGAGTGAACTTGACTCTGATGAAAAAGATTTAGAAAAATTCAGCCTCAAAATCGTTGGCGGATACATCAATTTCAAAGTAAAACAATCTTCTATGACAAATGTCTTAAATGGCGTAGTTGAAGAAGTTTTGGCGAAGAAAACAGACTTTGGCAAAAACAATGCAGGCAAAGGCGAAAAAGTTATTCTTGAATATGTCAGTGCAAACCCGACAGGACCTTTTCACATAGGACACGGGCGTTGGGCAGCAGTGGGCAGTGCATTGGCAAATGTTATGAAATTCTCTGGCTATGACGTTTTCCAAGAATATTACGTCAATGATGCTGGCAACCAGATGAATAAATTGGGCAAATCATTATACATTCGTGTAATGCGTGAACTCGGTGCGGACATTGATTTTCCGCAAGATGAAGAAGAGGCAAAAAATTATTACACGGGCGATTATTTAATTGATTGTGCGAAAAAATTTGTAAAAGAGAACAAAGACATCTGCGATAAAATGATTGCCGAAAACAAACCCGAGGCAGATTCTGCCACACACGAGATTTTGAAAGGCTTTGCAAAGCGTGATATGCTCGCAAAACAAAAAGCACTTTTGGAAAAATTCGAAACTCATTTTGACAATTTTTACTCAGAAACATCATTGCACGAAAGAGGCGATGTTCAGAAGTGTTTAGACGAATTACAAAGACTTGGAAAATTATACGAAAAAGATGGTGCAGTATGGTTCAAATCCTCTGACTACGGTGATGATGAGGATAGAGTAATCAAGAAACACGATGGTGCATATACTTATTTAACGGCAGATATTGCGTATCATTACGACAAATTGAAGCGTGGATTTACGAGATTGATTAACATTTGGGGTGCAGACCACCACGGATACATTCCGAGAATGAGAGCGTCAATAGAGGCTTTGGGTTATAATCCAGATTCTTTGACAGTTCTTTTGGGACAACTCGTAAACCTCAGTATCAAAGGGGAACAGGTCAGAATGGGCAAGAGAACGAAAATGGTTACTCTTGACGAACTCATTGACGAAGTTGGAGTTGATGCAACGAGATTTTGGATGATTATGAGAGATATCAATAATACTCTCGAATTTGACGTCGAACTTGCAAAATCACAAACAGACGAAAACCCTGTTTTCTATTGCCAATACGCACACGCAAGGGCTTGTTCGGTAATTAGAAATGCAATAAACGAACGCCACGACGTTGCGAATAATAAGACAATTTCTCCGATGTTTACAAAGGAAGAACTTGACGAATACTTCAAAAACTTGAAAAAGGACGACTTGACCGGACTTTGGAAGAACGAGGACGAGTCTGAAGAAATCAAGATTTTAATAGAAAAATTGAATGAATATAAGACGGTAGTAGTTAATGCGGCTACAAATTATACACCTTATTTGCTCACGAAATACTTGAGAGAGTTGGCGGCAACTTTCCACAAATTCTATGCAGCAGTAAGGGTTTTGACAGATGATAAAGAAAATTCGAAGGCAAAACTTGCGGTTATTCAAGCGACAATTTATGTCACAAAGTCAGTATTGACGCTAATTGGAGCAACAGCCCCCGAAAGAATGTAACATTTTTGCCCAAATTGATTTAATCTGTTAAAATTCAGACGAAAAGAGAAGAAAAATGACAATTAAAGATTGGTTTAATAAAAGAAAAGAATTACAAATAGCACACAGAGAATTAGACGAAACACATATCGATGACCACATTGGCGACTTGTGGCTGCA
>ENA-ORPK01003316-ORPK01003316.1-human-gut-metagenome-genome-assembly--contig:-NODE-3316-length-10139-cov-3.131099_pt1 | contig 10139 bp, 15 predicted proteins | sample MGYA00242139_ERZ509068 | MGnify/ENA primary metagenome ERZ509068 (study PRJEB26280, sample SAMEA2338687) | human gut metagenome | biome: human gut; feature: human-associated habitat; material: faeces... | reverse complement strand
ATTTTATCAAAAGCCAGCAGTAAAAAAATCAGGGCGGCACAGGCGAAAACACCGAAAAAAGCGATGTTTAGGTACAGCTGCTGCTGTTTGTTACTGCCCCTGTCAGCATTGTGGTTTAATTTGTTTTTATCCATGACTTTGCCCCTTCTGAAAACTTAGTAACTCCCATGGCTGGTTGCTCTATGGTGATTATAGAGGAAAAACAAGAAAAAGCAACAGGCTTCACTAAAAAATATTATAACTTTATGAAACGTTTAACTGGTAAGCGCTCAATCAAAACCTACGAAGTCGCACAAAAAAACGAAAAAGTTGCATCATAGGATAATAAAAATAAAAACAAGAAGTAATTATAAGCAAAGATGCGTAAAGGCATAGTCTGCATCTGTAAAAATGTAAACTGGATTGAATTCTTAGCTCAATATCATTAGTTTATAAATGTTTGTTCTATGCAATAACTTGTTTTGTTAGTATTTTCTTTATTATTGTTTTGCCAAAAGAAAATACCGACTGCGATTGCAACAACAAGAAGGATTATAAAAAATACTTTTGTCAATATTGCAAAAATTTTCCCAACGATAAATAAAACAATAACTACGCACAGTCCGATTAAAAGTACTGTAAAATCCATTATCTCACCCTGTTTTCTTCACCTTTAATAAGTCGCTGTATATTTGCTCTATGTAACCAAATTATATAAACAGCTCCCAATGCACAGTATCCGATATAAGCAATTGGTGCGTGAAATGCCCACATAATAAATGGAGACAACGCAAGTGCAATAATTGAACCTAAAGAAACATATCTTGAAAAGAAAGTGATTACTGCCCAAATTCCTGCAATAATCAATCCAACTTGCCAATTTAATGCTAAAATAGTTCCAACTCCAGATGCTACAGATTTTCCACCGGTAAATTTCAAGAAAATTGATTTACTGTGTCCTAAGATTACGGCAATTGCTGCTAATACTGGTAATAAACCAATTCCGGTAAAAGATTTTGCAAACAAAGATGCCAAAATTACAGGTAAAGCCCCTTTGAAAGCATCTAAAAGCAATGTAATAAAGAACCATTTTTTACCCATTACACGTTTAACGTTAGTAGCGCCGGTTGATCCAGAACCAATTGTTCTGATATCTTGACCTGTAAATGCTCTTACAATAATATATCCAGTCGGAATTGAACCGATAATATAAGCACTAATTACAACAGCTAATAATTCTAATATTTTTTCCATAATCTCTCCTTGTTCACAAATTATAACAAGGATATTGTAATAATTCAAGAATATATTATAATGTAAATATAATGAAAAAGATTTTGGTACTTATAATATGTTTTCAAATCCTTGCATTACCGGTGTTTGCAGAATACGATTTTTCTGATGAAGCACAGGCAGAATTTGATAGACAAAAAAATCAATCTATAAACAATGCAACGCCAATTGATTTTACTAAAAAACGAAATCGAACAGAGATTAAAAATAATCAGCTAATACATCAAAATCCACCAACATTGCTGGACGAGATTCAAAATAATACATATACACAAACTAAAACTCAACCTCTAAACGGGTATATTGTGAATATTCCAGCAGGTACATCTTTTCAGGTTACGTTTGATTCTGGTATAAGTTCTGGTAGTTTAGAAAAAAATGACAGGCTTACTGTGCGTTTAACAAATGATTTGCGATATAACGGTAAGCTTATTGCGCCGGCAGGCAGTCTTGTTTATGGGACTGCAACAGATGCTCAAAATGCTGGTTTTGCCTATGGAAGCGGAGTTATAGAACTCGCATTCAATGAGATTTTGACTCCTGAAGGTTCGCAAATAATGATTTCTACAGAGAAAGTCTATCTTAAATCAAAAAGTGAGCGAGCAAAGAAAATGACTAGAGATGTAGTTGTTGGGGCACTTGGCAGTATGCTAATTGGAGCTGCTCTTACTGCTCTTGGGGGAGGAAGTGATGACTGGGGTAGAAATATGCTTATTTTCGGAGGATTAGGAGCTGCCGGCGGTGGACTGAGAGGATCAATGCAGCATGGTGAAGAAGTTCAAATTCCGGATGGAACTACAATAGAATTAAAATTATCAGAACCATTAAATGCGGCGACATTGTAATGTTAAAAATGTTGTTTGGGTTAATATAATAAAATTTTTTTTATCCAACGAACTATGCTTCTATGCATTTTTACACCTAATCTTCTTTTCTCAATCTTGCTAAAACCCTAAAAATATGCTATATTGTTCTTATAAATATATTGCAATGGGTGGAAAGATGAAATTAAATAAAAGATTAGTAACTTTAGGATTAATTATACTTGTATTGTCAATAGCAATAAAATTCGTATGGGCAGGATTAAGACAAATTAAAGTTGACGATTTTCATCCGTCTGCAGTTATTTTTCTAATTGATTCATCTGCTTCAAACCAAAAACAGTTGCCGGAACAGAAAAAAACATTGCGACAAATCTGTAATTTGCTTGACCCTGAGGACCAGATTAAGATTTTGAGAGTTTCTGAAGATGCTTATTTAATTTATGAAGGTAGTCCTATGAATGGGAGTACAATTACAAAATCAATGGATGCTTTTACAAAATACGACCAAAAAGATTATGGAACGGCATATGGAGTAGGAATTAAGAAAGCTTTTTCTCACGCTTTGACAATGAAAAAAGAAGGCTATGTGCCTGCAATTGTTGTGATTGGCGATCTTGAAAATGAAGGAGCTATAGAAAAACAAATCAACTGGAATACATTACCAAGCAATGTTCAGAATGTAAAAAAATATGCACCGGATATTTCTATGATGTTTTTGGATGCACATCCTGCCAAGCTTGATTTGGTAAAAGAAAAATTGACTCCGGTTTTAGGTGAAAATCATTTGATTGTTGCACCTAAAGAAAATATTGACAAGTCTATAAGAAAATTTCTTCACGCAATCGGAAGATAGAATTTGAGAGGATAATTAATGACTATAGTAATAACAACTTCACAAGGCGAAAAAGTTTTTAATAAAGATGTAATAACTGCCGGAACAAATCCTAATTGCGATGTTATTTTGAATACCGGCTACGATGTTTTGTTGACGATGGAATACAAAATTGCAGAAAACAAATGTTCTATTATCAATACTTTCAAAAATGATAAGGTTTTGTTTAAAGGTCAACCTATTAAAAGAGTTGACGTGACTAACATTTGCAAGATTATGTTTGGCGATTCAGAAGAATTTTTGGCTGTAAAAGTTATTGCTGATGCTCCGTCATCTAAACCGGTAAAAACGATTACTTCTATTGGTAAAGAGGATTTGACAGAAGAAGATATTAAAGGCTTGTACGGCAAAGATGTCAATGCTGTGACTAAGGTTAAATTAGAAAAACAAAAAGAAGATTTAGAGGACGCTCGTGTTGCAATTATTAAGCAAGTTGCTTTCCACATAAATGATTTAAAACAAAAATTGTCAACTAATTCCAAAACAAGCATTTTTTTGCATATTGCAATGTTTTTTAGTTCAATGATTTGTGCTTTTGGGGTATCAAATTACCTTATGGGACTTGAAATAAAAGAATCTGCAAATTTTTTACATCTCCCGACAAATATAAAAGTTTGGGGAATGTATACAGTATTGATTTATGGAATTTGTTTGTTATTGAAGCAAGGAATATATTTGTACTTGCAAAGTAATATTCAAAAAGAAATGTCAAAATCTGCTAAACTCGGTCAAAGTTTCATGTTGATTTTTTCATTGATTTTTGTGCTTGGTATTTATGTTGTAAACCTTGTTTATTATATGAATTTAAATGATTTTATGACATTTGCAATTTTTATTTCATTCTTCTTTTCTGGTATTATGGCAGTTCTTGCAATTTCTTGCGGATATTTCAAATGTAATGGTACTGAATGGACTATGACGCTTGATAAATATGAGTATAGAGAGGATTTTGAAGGGGTAATTAAATCTTATAGGCAATGGATTGAAAGATATATAAATAGTTTAAGCAACTCTAAATTGCAGTACATTAAGGATAAAATGTTCAACCTTCAATTAAAATCTGTTGGAGAGACAATTGTAGGAATTTTAACAGCACCATTTTTGGCTTATGGTGTTTCAAATACTTTGGCAATGTGTTTCCCGGAAGCTGCCGGCTGGGTAAGGATTTCAGGTTTGAGAATAAGCCCTGTATTCCTAACTCTTGCTACATTTATGATTATTTTTGCGTTCTTTTCTTTTGTAAACGCATTTTTCTGTACAAAGAAAGTTCAAGGTTCGCAAGTTATTAAACAGGATGGTTTTTCTGACTATCAACATCATGGTGTTACAATTTATGGGCTTGAAGGTGTTCGTCGGTTAAATTCAGAAAAAAATCGCTCGCTTGCTATCGGTTGTGCAATTATTTTTATAGAATTTGCAATGAACGTTTCATATTTTATGACGGAAATCGGCGGAGATATGCAAGGTATTTTCTTGAGTTTGGTTGCAGCGTTAGTGCCAACGGCATTGTTGATTGCTGAAACGTTAATGTTAAGCCAGACTAAATTTGATATTTATGCGTGCGATGAATTGCTTTCAAAAGTAGATAAAGACTAATTATGGATATATTGAAAGTTTTAGTAATAATTGCATTTATTATCGTAACTATTTGTACGGTTAAATTGCACCCATCAATACATCAGCCTATGATTATTGAAGATGCTGATTTTAAGCTGACAAGAATTAGTGATACGCTTACACCTGATAGTGTTACGACAACGACTGCTACAGTAGAACCGCAAAATATTCAAAGTACTGTTCAAAATCAAAACTTTCAGAATATACAACAGACGGTAAGTACGGAGACTCAACCGGTTTCTACTCAGAATATCCAAACTCAAAACAATCAAGTCAGGTATATTCAGCCGGAAGATGTTGCGCCTCATAGTTCTAAAATAAAAAATGTTAGACCTAAAACGCAACAAACTTCCAATCGGAATAATGATGATGAAATGTCTGATTTGGAAATGGTTAACCAAATTTTGAAGGGAATTCAAGAACAACAGCAAACAACTCGTCCAACGCCTTCTCCAAAAGTTAATCAAAATCATCAAACAACTTCTACACCAAAACAAAGTAGTAATTTTAAAAATCCATATATGACCGAGCAGGAAGAAATTATTGCTTGGAATAAGTGGCGAAGCAATCTTCAAAACCAAATTATGAATGATTCAGATATTGATTATGCACCACTTGGTACAATGTTTATGTTTACATTTGTTGTTGATAAATATGGCAATGTTTCTAATATCAAGGTTGAATGTTCTAATCCAAACTATATGAATGTTGCAAGAAATAACGTGAAACCTGCAATTGCAAGATTACAGAAAAAGCCGATATTAAACTTCCCTCGTGGAACACAAAGAACTTCAACAGTTGTAACGGGTGTGTTCTTAATTGGGACACAAAACAGATATTCAACACCTAACGATTATTCAGATTACGAAAGGGTAAAATACTAATGAATACAACTAAAATACTAACAATAACAATAGTTTCACTCGTAATCCTTGGAATTTGTACAACGGTTATCGCTGTCGTAAAACCGCATATGCACAAAACTATTATGCTGGAACAAATAATCTATAAAAGGGCAAAATAATGTTTAAAATATTTTGTGTAATTTTACTGATTGTTTTAGAAACTCCGTTCTATTTTAAAATGCGTCAGGCAAAATGTGATATTATCAGACAAACGGCAATTACGGTGATTATGATACTAATTGCGTTAGTCGTTGCTGGAATTTATTCATTAAGTATGTTTATGCTAAGATAATTTTGTTATGTATATATGTAAAGAATGCAAAGCTGAATATAAAGAAAAAGTTGAATATTGTGACTGTGGAAATAATACATTCGACTATATTGAAGATGAACAGGTCGCTCAATCACTTAAAGCTACTAAATCTAGACGAACACTGACTCTTGAACAAAAAGCCGAACTCGTTTCAAGAGGCTTTTTCGCCCTTTGTATAATTTTATCAATAATCGTATTGGCAATTCCGATAGGCAAAACTCCTGCTAAAAAATCATCAACAACTCAACAAAAGCCTGTTTCTACTTCAACACCAATTCCAAATATTGATAAAATTTGGAATGATACACCGATTTACCAGCCAAAATCAAGGCAGAGACAAGAACAGGTTCAACAGCAAAATCCGCTTGATAAATTAAGACAAGAAGTTCCATTGACATTCTCCCCTGTAGAAAAGAAAAAGATTTCTCAAGCAGAGGTTCAAAAAAAAAATGAGCTTGTAAAGCCGAAAACTCAATCACGAAAAACAAAGCAGGTTCAAAATACTAAACCGGTTCAGTCGTCAGCAAAGTCAACTCAATCTAAACCGGTTCAAGCAGCAAAAACATCCGTACAACAGCCGAAAAAGTTGAATGAAGCACCTCTTTATAAAGAACCGAAAAAAATGACTTATAATCCAAATAGCGCGGAAATGTTGCGATATAAAAATAATCTTCGCTCTGCGTTGTTTGCTCATTTTGCTGTTGGAAGTATTTCTGGTTCAGGAGAGTGTTCTGTACAGTTTGCAGTCGACAAAACAGGAAAGTTGATTAATCGAAAATTTTCTCACGAATCTTCAAATAAAGCATTAAATGACGCTGTTTATTATATGTTAATGAGTGTTCCGAAATTCACAGCGCCACCGGCAGAGTATAATGCTCAAACAATCAGAATGCATTTTAAAATTGATAACGGAAATTACGAAATTTCAATATATTAATTTGCAATAGCAGCAATTATCGCCATTCTGAAAAGGTAGAAGGTCTAGTGTCCAGCGTAGATTTTCGTCTTATTCAGAATCTTACAATGTTGATTTAATAACAATACTTTAATCAAAAATCTTCTTCTATTTTACCAAAAACTGCTTAATATTACGAAATGTAAAAATGAATTTAAAATAGCCTCAAACCCAGTTATAATCCCTCTATGCTATGCTATGCTATGCTATGTGGGGTGCTGTGTCAATAATTTAAGCTTTTATGTTTTTATAAAAGAGTAAGGGAAATCGATTTTCAAAAAGTAAGAAAAAATCATAGGAGAAATATTATTATGGTAAATGGAACAAAAATTATGTCTGGAGTTAACCGTGAGTCACTTATTAAATACGCTAACACACCAGAACTATTTAGTGTAGCACCTGGAAAATATTTACTAAAGGCAAAATCTATAACTCCTGAAGTAGATGCGTATGTTAAAGGGGCATCAGATTCAATAAAAGTTGGTGGGGCACTAGAAGAAATATCTCCAAAACTAGCCAAAAAACCTCCATTATGGAAGCTTGTTATAGGAAAAATTTTTGGTTAATAAAATATTACATAAAAAAATGGAGAGGAATATGATTTCCTCTCCATTTTTTATTATAATTTTTATAAATCCTTAATCACTTCAAGCACCAATGACTTGAATTTTGCTTTAGCTTTATTGGCAGAATCTATTACTTCTTCATGAGAAAGTTTTCCGCTTGTTTCTGAACTAGCGGCATTTGTTATACAGCTTATGCCTAAAACATCTAGTCCGCAGTAGTTAGCAACAATCGCTTCCGGAACAGTTGACATTCCGACAGCATCTCCGCCGAGACGTCTAATCATCTTTATTTCTGCCGGAGTTTCATAACTTGGCCCAGAATTTGCCCAATAAACACCTTCTTGCAAAGTAATTCCTAAATCTAATGCACATTTTTCTGCCAGTTTTATTAAATGTTTTTTGTAAACTTCTGTCATATCAGGGAATCTTTCGCCTAAAGTGTTGTCATTAGGCCCAATAAGAGGGTTTGAGCCCATGTGATTGATATGATCTGTAATAAGCATTAAGTCTGCAGGTTTGTAACTTTCATTTACTGCACCTGCTGCATTCGTTAGAATAAGAGTTTTGACTCCCAATGCTTTTAAAACTTTTACGGGATATGTAATTTCCTGCATAGAACGTCCTTCGTAAAAGTGATTTCTACCTTGCATCATTACAACATTTTTGCCATTAATTTTGGCAAAAACAAGTCTGCCTTTGTGACCTTGTACCGTAGAGGTAATAAAATTTGGAATATCTTTATAAGATACTGCTATATCGCAGAACTCATCAGCTAATTCGCCAAGCCCTGATCCTAATATAATTCCAATTTCCGGTTGAAAATTGTTTGTTTTTTCATTAATAAATGCAATACTATTTTCCATTTTTACCCCTAAAATATTTTTATACACACAAAAAGGCACAAGCCTATAAAACTTGTGCCTTAAAGAAATTTTTTAACCTACTAATCTATCTTCATCTGCTTCAGCAGCTTTTACCATAATAGCGTGTTCAACAGGATTTTCTTTTTTGTAAGTAGTGTCAAAGTTTTCTTCAAAATTAAAATCATCATGAGCTTTTTTAGCCTGATTTTCATCAACAAGTTTTTTTGCAAGTTCAGCAATTTCATATACCAACTTGTATCTGTTATCAGTGTTATCGTTTAAGTCCCACGCAATTTTGATTATTTGATCCATCATAAGTTAATAAACCTCACTTTTATTTTATATATTTATAGTATAATACAAAAACTTTTTTGGCAAGTGGCAAAAAATCATGAGTTGATGTATAATTGCGGTATGAAAATTTTTAGTGGAATGCATAAATACGTTTGGCTTGAATTTGCAATATGGTTTTTAATCCTTTGCGTTTGCATTTCCGGAGTGCGTATTCACAATTATCGCAAAGAAAAAGCTCTTGTTACATATCAAATCTTTATGCCGGATGTTGACGGTCTTGTTGTCGGATCGCCTGTAAAATTTATGGGAGTTCAGGTCGGTTTTATCGAAAAAATTAAAATTGTTCGTGAAGAAGTTTACGTAAAATTTGTTATAACTGATAAAAGTGTTACACTTCCAAAAGGTTCTGTTGCGACTGTTGAGTTTAACGGAATGGGTGGCTCAAAGTCTTTAGAGGTTTATGCCCCGACAGAAGAGAGTCTTGCGGAAAAAAAACTCCTCGTTGTACAAAACCCAACAAGGCTTAATGATGCTTTGGGATTGTTGAGTGAAATGTTTGATAAAATTGATTCGATTACTACCAGAACGTCATTCTTTGCGAAAGAAACCGGCATGGACAATATGGAAAGTGGAATAAAGCTTGATGAAATGCAGACCAATATGAATGTTTTTGATAAAATAATAAAAAAAGTTTCGGATATTAAGAATGAAGGAGTTGAAAATGAACAAAGCGAAAGTCAGGATAATCAGTAACCCAGTAGTACTTCTAAACTTGTGTACAATGCGTGACAAAGATACTGATAGTCAAGGTGTTAGAATTGCAACAAGAAAAATTACAAGATGCCTTTTATATGAGGCTTCAAAAAATTTGCCGCTTGTTGATAAAGAAGTTACAACTCCACTGACAACTTTCACAGCCAAGACTGTTGATCCGAATATTAACCTTATAATTTCACCAATTTTGCGTGCAGGGCTTATCTTTACGGATGAAGCGATTGATATTTTACCACAGGCATGTATCAGACATATTGGGATGTACAGAGATGAAAAGACTTTGAAACCTGTTTGGTATTACAATAAAGTACCTATGGAAGCTCCTAATCCGGAAAACTTTTATGTATATATTACAGATCCAATGCTTGCAACCGGAAATTCATTGATTGAGGCTATAAAATTATATGCAGATAAGGGAATTCCAATTGATAATATCAAAGTTATTTGTATAATTGCTGCTCCTCAGGGTATTGAAAATATTCAAAAGCATTATCCAGATATTGAAATAATAACAGCAGCAGTTGATGATCACCTGAATGAAAAAGGGTATATTGTTCCTGGTATGGGTGATGCAGGAGATAGAATTTTTAATACATAAGTTTTTATGGGGTAAAAATTGCCTCTTTTGAGATGAAATGGAATTCAAAATGAATAAATTTGGGTTTATAGAAGTATTGTTTGCATATTTAATGAAAGATTTGTTAGTTTTTAAAAAGTTGGTTGAACGCCTGAGTGGCGGATGGAACGGTACGTTCCTCGGGGGGGGGCTATCACGATATGTCGTTAAAACCATTTGATGGTGCTTGTTTTGAGAAACAAAGATGCCAAGATGCAAAGAGGCATGGTCTTTTAAGGTTTGAGTTA
>ENA-ORPK01003315-ORPK01003315.1-human-gut-metagenome-genome-assembly--contig:-NODE-3315-length-10139-cov-4.157180_pt1 | contig 10139 bp, 10 predicted proteins | sample MGYA00242139_ERZ509068 | MGnify/ENA primary metagenome ERZ509068 (study PRJEB26280, sample SAMEA2338687) | human gut metagenome | biome: human gut; feature: human-associated habitat; material: faeces... | reverse complement strand
GCTGGGGCAGCCTCCGTACCTTGCTCCCACAAGATGAGAATGGCAATGCCAAGGTAGGTAATGACATCCGCCTCTACGACTGCAAGAACTGCGTGGTCCATGCAGCCGATGAAAGCAAGGTCGTGGTTCAAGGCTTGGATGGCTACATCATAGCCGAAAAGCACGGACAACTTTTGGTTTGCGAGTTAAAAGAAGAACAAAGAATAAAGGAATTTAGTAAATAACAATACAATGAACAATTTCAAAGACATTAAAATAGCCGTAGCCGGAACAGGCTACGTCGGTCTGAGTATAGCGACATTGCTGTCTCAGCACCATCATGTTACAGCAGTAGATGTAATAGCAGAAAAGGTAGAGAAACTCAATAATCGTGTTTCACCTATCCAAGACGATTATATCGAGAAATATCTGGCAGAGAAGCCTCTGAACCTCACAGCCACCCTTGACGGAAAAGTAGCATATAAGGATGCAGATTTCGTTGTGATAGCAGCACCTACGAACTATGACCCCGTAAAGAACTATTTTGACACGACACATGTGGAAGAGGTCATCGATTTGGTACTGGAGGTTAACCCCGATGCTATTATGGTTATCAAGAGTACCATCCCTGTAGGCTATACCCGTAGCCTCTACTTGAAGTACGCTAAAAAGGGAGTAAAGAAGTTTAACCTTCTATTCTCTCCAGAGTTTCTTCGTGAGAGCAAGGCACTCTACGACAACCTCTACCCAAGCCGCATTATCGTAGGCTATCCAAAGCTTATCGACCGCCCCGAGTTTGCTGAAGAAAACGAGGCAATAAAAACTGTGACTGACGTAGAGAAGATGAAAGAAGCAGCCAAGACCTTTGCATCATTACTCCTTGAAGGAGCTATAGGTCATCATGGAGATACCCAGCAATTGGATTCTTCACTTTTCACTCTTCACTCTTCACTTGAAAAGAACATTCCTGTTCTTTTCATGGGCATGAAGGAAGCAGAGGCTGTTAAACTCTTCGCAAACACTTACCTTGCTCTTCGCGTAAGCTATTTCAATGAGCTTGACACCTATGCAGAGGTAAAAGGTCTTGAAACAAAGGCTATCATCGATGGCGTTGGTCTCGATCCGCGTATCGGTACCCACTACAACAACCCAAGCTTCGGTTACGGAGGTTACTGCTTGCCGAAGGACACCAAGCAGCTCTTGGCCAACTATGCCGATGTTCCAGAAAACCTCATAGAGGCTATCGTAGAGAGCAACCGCACACGCAAAGACTATATCGCCGATGCTGTACTCCAGAAAGCTGGCTACTATAGTTATGCTGATGATAACAGCTATGATGCGACAAAGGAACACAACTGTGTGATAGGTGTCTATCGCCTGACCATGAAGTCGAACAGTGACAACTTCCGTCAGTCAGCTATTCAGGGCATTATGAAGCGCATCAAGGCAAAGGGTGCAGAGGTTATCATCTACGAGCCAACCCTCGAAGACGGTACAACATTCTTCGGAAGCAAGGTGGTGAACAACATGGATGCTTTCAAGGCACAGAGCCATGCCATCATTGCCAACAGATATAATGCTTGTTTGGATGATGTAAAGGATAAGGTATATACTAGAGATATTTTTAGAAGAGATTAAGATAATAACGATGTTGTCAAAACTCATTTATTTCTTGTCTAAGATAAGAAGTTATGCTTTCTGTTTCAAGCATCTTCCTTATCGACAAGCCAAGCTATGTCCAATATTGTTGCATTGGCGAACAAAAGTATATGTATCAAAAGATGCTGAAATCGTGATAGCTCATCCCCGTAATTATGGCATTCGCATTGGAATATGAGGGGGTAGTTATAACCTTGCTAATCGAAGGTCAATGTTTCTGATATTTGATGAAGGTAAGGTACTATTTGATGGAACGTCCTCTTTTAGTAAAGGTACGCATGTCATAGTGCGTGGAAATGGTAAACTGACTGTAGGGTATAAATTCTTTTGTAATGCCAATTGCAATATCTTTTGCAATAAGTTTATAACATTCGGACTTGACAATCTTTTGGGATGGAATATTACGCTATTGGATTCTGACGGGCATGATACTTATGTATGTAATGTAAGGCAAGATTCGCAGAAAGAAATCGTTTTAGGTGACCATGTTTGGATTGGTGCCAACTCTACTATCTTAAAAGGTGTATGTCTTGCAAACAATACGATTATACCCTATGGTAGTGTAATCCATAAAAGTAATCAAGAAGAGAATGTGGTCTTTCAGAATAAAGTTTTAAAAACAGATATTCATTGGAAAGACTAAAATTTACAAGATCAAAAAACGTACATTTATTAATGGTAAATTCAAATTCGCGCATAGGTAAAAGTTTGCTTAATGCGAGGGTCAATCTAATATTTTATTTTCTTTCTCTTATATTGTCATTTTTCTCACGCAAGATATTCTTAGACTATCTTGGTGTTGAGTTTATCGGACTGACAACAACACTTCAGAACCTGTTAGGTTTCCTTAACCTTGCCGACTTAGGCATCGGTGCCTCCATTGGTTATGTGTTGTACAAGCCATTATTTGACAAAGATGAGAAGAAGATAAATGAGATAATATCTGTTTTAGGTTATCTTTACAACAGAATAGGAATTGTCATGCTGAGTGCTGGAATAGTGTTGTCATGCTTCCTGCCAATGATATTCCACGACACAGAGATAAGCCTCGGCGTTATATATGCTGTCTATTATGGTTTCTTGGCATCATCCTTGATTGGCTATTTCATCAACTATCGCCAGACCCTTCTTGGTGCCGACCAACGCAATTACATTGTAACAGGCTATTTTCAGACTGCAACAATAATAAAAACCATCATCCAGATGGTGGTAGCCATCTATTGGTGCAATTTCTACGTTTGGATAATCATTGAGCTAAGTTTCAACGTTTTATATGCCTTTGTTTTAAACTATAAGATTGACAAACAGTATCCTTGGTTAAAAAGCACAGTAGCCTTAGGCAAGAAACATTATGGCGAATACAAAATCATTATCACCAAAGCCAAACAGATGTTTGTGCATGTGCTTGCAGGTATGGGTAGGAACCAGCTCCTCCCCTTCTTAGTATATGCCTTTGGAAACCTTACCATCGTAGCCTATTATGGCAACTATACCATAGTTACCCAAAAGGTTCAGACTCTGTTCGACCAGTTTTTGAACAGCACAGGAGCTGGCGTAGGCAACCTGATAGCCGAAGGTAACAAGCAGAAGACCATGGAGATATACTGGGAGTTGCTGTTTGTTCGCTTTGCCGTTGCTGCCTTCATCGTTTTCTCATTATATGTATTGATTGATCCGTTCATATCCATTTGGTTAGGCACTAAATATCTGTTGCCGAAATACATTATATGTATTCTTCTGCTAAACGTTTTTCTTGGACAAACCCGTGGCACAACAGAGCAGTTTGTTTATGGATATGGCTTGTTCCATGATGTGTGGGCACCAATAGCGACGCTCATCATAACTGTGGGCGTAGGTCTTATTGGAGGCTATTTCTATGGACTGGCAGGAGTTATCATGGGCGATTGCTCAAGCTGTCTGCTCATCTTGCATGTATGGAAGCCCTATTTCTTGTTCACACAAGGGTTTAAGGAACCGATACATCTATATATAAAGAATCTGCTTCACATATTGGCAATTATCGTTCTTTCTTTTGCCTCATCTCTCTTTATCTTGAAAATGGTATGTGCAAACACAGCGCAAGGCTACTTACAATGGGCCTTATACAGTTTGTTGTCTGTCACCATCTACCTCATAATCTTCTTATCACTATCCTATTTTATGTATCCACCGATGCGTAAATTTGTCAAACGTGTCACAAAGTCATTCAGATGAAGCATAATCCACTCGTAAGCATACTGATTCCGTTATACAACGCCCAAGCTTACATAGCAGACACCATTGAACGTTGTCTTAACCAGTCATACAAAAACATAGAGATTGTCATTGTTGATGACCACTCAACAGACCAATCTCAATCCATAGCTCAACAGTACGAATGTCAGAACATTCATATATACGAGAATCCCAAGAAGGGAGGCAACGCAGCTCGCAACCACGCCTTTCAAATGTCAAAAGGCGAGTATGTCAAATTTCTTGATGCCGACGATTATTACTCCCCTACCATGATTGAGAAACAGATAGAACGTCTGCTAAACAATGGCACAGAACGCTCTGTCGTTTTTTCTCCAGTTAGAATGTTATATGAGGATAGTCATTGGTTCAACCCTCCCAGAAGCATCGATTTTGATCATGAACCTGGAATAGAATTGTTGCTTGATATATGGCGTGGTAAAGGTTGGCATTGCCCACATTGCCATCTGATGCACCGCAACCTTGTTGAAAAAGCAGGGTTATGGGATGAGAACGTTATCAAGAACCAAGACGGAGAGTTCTTTGCAAGAGTGTATGCTGCTGCCGATAAAGCTCTGGCTGTTCCTGATGAATATGCTGTCTGGAGACAATTCGACACAGGAGTACATACCGTGATGAAACTTGAAGCAATAAGGAGTGCGCTCTATACCAAGCTAACCATTGGAAACCTCATTCTCACATATAGAAACGATACAGAAACGAAAACAATGATAGGAAGAAGCATCGGTTTCTTTGTTTATGAGAATTGGCCACAAATAAAGCCCCTTCTACAAGACATAAATAAAATCTGTTCCAAACTAAATGTGAACATGATGTTGCCAGAACGCAAGAAACTTAAAATATTAACATTGCTCTTTGGTTGGCAAAAAGCATTAGACATTATAAAGAAATAAAGGCATGGCAAATCGTGATCATAACGTTTTCACCACGTTAGGTATAAACTCAAAAGAAGCAGGCTTTTATAGCATAATAGTTGCTCCATTCTTCCATTTCGACAATTTTAGTGCTCTAAACGCTACTTTTGTTGTATTGATAGTTTTTGCTATGGCTGTTCTTATTGATAAGTTCAGAATAAAAATCTGTTTTTCTTTGATGAAATAAATAAAAAAAATATGATACCAAAAATAATTCATTACTCGTGGTTTAGTGGCGACCCTTATCCAGCAGAATTAAAGGCTTGCATGGATACGTGGAAGAAGGTGTTGCCTGACTATGAGTTTATATTATGGGATGCCAAGAAATTGGCTGAATGTAATAATGTGTTTGCCAACGAGGCAGTGAGTGTGAAGAAGTGGGCTTTTGCAGCTGACTTCGTACGTCTGTATGCTGTATATCATTATGGAGGCATCTGGCTTGACACTGATGTGGAGATGTTTAAATCGTTCGACCCTTTCCTGAATGATGGTATGTTCATAGGTAGGGAATATTATATATATCGAGATAAGCTATGGCATGAATTTACTATGCTTACCTCACATTGCTTTGGTGCAGAAAAAGAACATCCATTTATTGGTGAATGCTTGGAATTTTATGAAAACCGTCATTTTATCCGTTCACACAATGAAAAATTAGATCAACGTCTTCGTTATGATATGACTATTATTCCTGATTTACAGACCGCACTTGCCCAAAATTATGGATTCGACAATCGGAATGAGAATAACAAGCTTCAAGTGCTGACTAATGGAATACATATATATCCGTATCAGTATTTCGACCAGCCTGGATATACAAGTATGCAGGATGTAATTTGCATACACCGCGTGGCGCAGAGTTGGAATCCGAAGGCAAATGGAACTACTTCTAAATCAATAACAGATGTAAAGAAGAAGACATTGGGATATTGTAAAATGAGAATTCAACAACGATTGGCAAAATTTATTCTGGGATTATAGCTTTATGGAAAACAAAATCATACTTTCAATTATTATTCCTTTTTATAATGTGGAGGAGTATTTCGAACGTTGTTTGAACAGCATCTTTTCACAAAATGTATTGTCAGAACATTTTGAGGTTGTTGCTATTAATGATGGTTCTACGGATAGAAGTCTTGAAATTGCCGAACGGATAGCTTCTCAACAATCGAATTTGATTGTAGTTAGTCAAGAAAACAAAGGGCAGAGTGCCGCCAGGAATCATGGTGTACGATTGGCTCGTGGCAAATACATCTGGTATGTGGATTCCGATGACTGGATAGAGGAAGGGTGTTTGGAACAAATTATCCCTTTATTAAGGGACTCTGATGTTGAATTGTTCAATTTTGGTCATAAAAACTGGTTTGATGGTAAGTTGGCAACTGTTCCATATAAAACTGATGAAATGGGAATCATGTGTGTTGAGCATTTTTACAGACGTAGTTTCTTGACAGATAATGATCTTTGTTTTGTGGAAGGTATTTACCATGAGGATTTGGAATATAGTCCAAGAGTTTGCTATTTAGCTACGAAACAACAAAATTTAGAAATCTCTCCATATATAGTCTATAAGCGACCAGAATCAACCACTACAGGTTACAATCCAAAGAAAGCTTTTGATTTATTGGTTGTGGCTCGTAGTTTAGCGCAATTTGCTCAAAAACATAGAATTAAAAATGCAAAGTTCATCTATGTTATAGCCTTAGCCCTTAATGATTCTCTTCAAAATGTCTATATGTTTAAAATGGACAAGGCTAACGAACGTAAATTAAATATGGCTTTTTATGACAATCGAGATTTGTTTATATATTTGAAGCGTTCGAATTTGCTTAAATATAAAATAGAATATATTGTGTTCTCAATTTTTAGTAAGCATTGCGTTCAGCTATTTAAATTGATGAAATTGTTTAATTTCCGTGACTTTAGTCAGTATAAAAAAGTAAATAGTCATTAATATTTTCAGATAATGTTTAAACTATTAAACTATATTACGAATAACAAGTTTGAAGCTTTTATAACATTTTGTATTTTGTCAAACTTATTCCCTTTTTTTCTATCCCCAAACATTTACTATTTAGGGTTGTTCTTGCTGGCATATAAAATGTCTCAAATGGGTGTGCGACGAAATAAAAATGCAACTTTGTTTATATTGTTCATCCTATTGATAGCCATATCAAGTCTGGTGAATATGATGTTGGATTTGCGAATGGTGCTTTTTGCTTTTGTGTTGTTCCTTACATGTCCAATTTACACTTCCCTAAAGTGGCATCTTTATAAGAGGAAAATCATGAAGTGTTTATTTGTTGGTTTTGTGGGAGTCGTGATTATCAATATGTATGCAAAGATAACAGGTTTTAATCTTCGGGCTATAACCCAGCAATGGGAAGATTTGACAGACAAACAGTTTAGTGGATTCTGTGACCAGCCGATGTGGCTTTCTGCAGCATCAGCAGTAGCTTCAATATATTGTGCCAATCTTGTTTTTTCCCAAACAAAGAAAACAAAGAAAGCAAAATACACTTATGTGATTTTATTGCTTTGTTCAATTTATATGACTATGATTTCTGGCTCACGTGCAGCTTTAATGACTGCTATTGGAGCTATGTGTGTAGTCCTTTATCTCTTGGTGAAAAACAAAGTACGATTAGTAAAATATATCATAGGTTCAGCTGTAGTAGTCTTGGTATTAAGCCCTGTGCTTTTTAGTCGCAATTCCATTGGTGCAATGATGGCAAAGCAAGAATATCAAGAAGAAGTTGGACGTACATCTCGAGATGCGGTATGGGAAGACCGTATGGTAGAATTTAAATCTTCTCCTTTTATTGGTGTAGGTTTTGGTGCTCACGGAGTTGGATACAAAAAAGAAGTCAGCCGCGTTGAAACTGGTGGTGGATGGATTTCTATTCTCGCACAGACGGGTATAATAGGATTTATATTGGCTCTATGTATCATCCTTAAGGCATTTACTTCTATTCGTATGATTCGTCAAAATATCTCTATGATATGTATCTATGCAGCCTATTTCTTCTTTATAGTTCACTCCATCGTGGAAGGTTATATGTTCCAGGGTGGTTGGTATCTATGCCTCATTTTCTGGATGGTTATCGGTTTGCTGATAGAAAACAAACAGTATGGGCCAATCATAAGGCGTTTGAAACAGGAAAACAAGTTGCCATATAATGTTTAGAATTAATAAAAAAAGATTTTATATAGCTATTAGTATTTGTTTAGTATTAATAGCTTTATCAGAATTTATTCTCCGCTATGTCTTTGGCTTCTGTGATGCGGTATTATATCAGTCTTCGCCTGCTTATGAGTATATAGCGCAGCCGAATCAGCATCGCTATCGCTTTTTCTCTCATATTGATTACAATTCTTATTCTCAGAGAAGTGAAGAGCCGGATTCTACGAAAACGATTGTCCTTGGGTTAGGCGATTCGGTTATCTTAGGTGGAACCATGCTTGATCAGGATAGTGTAGCCACAACCTTGTTCTCGAAAGAAACTGGGATGCAGATGCTGAATATTTCGTCGGGTAGTTGGGGACCAGACAACTGTGCTGCTTATCTGAAAGAGAAAGGTACTTTTGGTGCCAAGGCGATGGTGCTTGTGTGCAGCAGTCATGATGCCTTTGATGTGATGAGCCATATTCCTGTGGTCGGTATCTATCCTAATTATCCTGATAAACAATATAAGTTGGCTATATGGGAAGTGATAGATAGATATCTGATGCCTCGTATCAAGGTCTATTTTAGAGGTAAGCAACTTTTAGATCCTGATGCACAAGTGGTAGAGAAAGTGAAGAGTGATGAGGGTGTTGCGAATAAGGCTTTGAATTTTGATCCTGGTTTTGACCAGCTCCTTCAGATCTCTGAGGGAAAGCATATCCCTTTCTTTATTTATCTTCATCCTGAGGTGGGTGAGGTCATGAGCCGGAAATATAAGGAAGGTGGATTGATGATTATGGAATGGGCTAAAACTCATCATATAAAATTGATTGATGGATTGAATGAGGGTGTCACTGTAGATATGTATCGCGATGTCATCCACCTGAATGAGAAAGGTCAGAGAAATCTGGCTAATTCTTTGAAAAAAATGATAAATAGATGAAGAAACTGATTCACTTACAACCGTTTATTCCTCATTATCGTGAGGAATTCTTTGACTTGTTGGGGAAGCGACTGAAACAGGATGCCGTCAATGATATATCTCTGGATCAGGAAATTTATACTTATGAAAAGACGAAAGATGTGAAGTCTGCTTCTTTTCAGATGAGTCATATTGTATGTAAACATATACCAAGCAAGCTTATCAAGGGGAAACTGCTGTTCTACAATCCATTCTCTCTGTTGGGCAAAGAGAATAAAGTCCTGGTACTGATGCTCCATTTTGCTCATCTTGGTACATGGATTCTCTTGTTAACTAAATGGTTGCATCACAAGAAAATCATTCTATGGGGGCAGGGGATTTCTGTTCGTCGCTATCTGAAAGAAGAGAAAAAGCCTGATTGGAAACTGAAATGGATGATTGCCTTAGCGGATGGTATCTGGTTCTACATGGATAAAGAAAAGGATCAATGGCAAAAGTATTTTTCTGATAAACCTATGGTGGCTCTCTGTAATACTTTGTCTGGGGTTGATGAAATGACCAAGTATCAGCCAGATTTGACAAAAGATGAATTAAAGGCTAAATATGGAGTCAAGCAAGATGTTATCTTTATATTCTGTGCCAGGTTTACTGCTGACCGCCGAGTAGATTTGCTTTTGGAAACAATCAAGCGATTGGATGATGAAAAGTATGGTTTTGTGATTATTGGTTCTGGAAAGTGCAAGCCTGACTTTTCTTCTTATGGCAATGTGTATGATTTTGGAGCAGTATATGATACGGCGGTTAAAAGAGAACTCTTTGCTTTATCAGATGTATATTTTCAGCCTGGTTGGGTTGGGCTGTCTATCGTTGAAGCTATGGCGTATGGCAAACCTATCTTTACTTTTGAACGCTCTCATGAGACTCTGCAATGTGTGGAATACTCGTATATTCAATCAGGAGAAAATGGATTGATATTCAAAGATATTGATGACTGCATTAGTAAGATCAATTCGCTTTATGCTGAAGATATAAAACGAATGGGAGATAATGCAAGAGATTATGTTTCAAAGCATCTGACTATCGAACAGATGGTTGATCATGCAATGATTATCATAGATAAAGTATCTAACAATAAATAAAAAACGATATGAAAGATTTCAAAGATATAAAAATAGCAGTAGCTGGAACAGGCTACGTTGGTCTGAGTATAGCAACCCTGTTATCTCAGCACCATCATGTAACAGCA
>ENA-ORPK01003314-ORPK01003314.1-human-gut-metagenome-genome-assembly--contig:-NODE-3314-length-10143-cov-10.752776_pt1 | contig 10143 bp, 8 predicted proteins | sample MGYA00242139_ERZ509068 | MGnify/ENA primary metagenome ERZ509068 (study PRJEB26280, sample SAMEA2338687) | human gut metagenome | biome: human gut; feature: human-associated habitat; material: faeces... | reverse complement strand
AAGCCCATTGGCAGAATTAAGTATGCACTAAATTAATTCCGCCAACAGGTATTTTATATATTCTTAGTTCTAAAATAGTGATAGAATTGTTAGGTTTAACAAAAAGTGTGTTATAAGTCCATAATACATCCATATATCTAATTATATGATGTGTTTAGAATTTCAGCATGAGTTTCTACTATAGTTTTGAAAATTGTGACATTAGTAAATTTTTAACGCTTTCCATTTCTCAGTTAAAGAATTTGAAACATTTACTGTGGGTGTTTGAAACTTTCCTATTTCAACAAATGATTGTTGGTTCACTTTCTTATTTAAATATGTTTCCAATTCTCCTAATGATACATTTCCTTTTGTTTCCTGTAACTTCTTCAATAAGAAATAAGTAAACATACCATGTTTCTTCTTTTTATATGGGTATGCAGTTTCATCTCCTTGTGATGCAGAAAGAACCACCATATTTCCTTTAGGCTGTACAGGTTTTGACTTTATAGCTACTCCTTTGGAGTCTGTCGTCATCATTTTCCCTTCTCGTGTTGTTCCACTAAAACAAGCATCAAGAAAAACTATGGTCTTATTTGTGTGCAATTCTCCAAGTTGTTTATATAGCAAATCAAGGCTATATCCACTTTGAAAATCATTTGCGAGACCATCTGATGGAAGCAAGTAAGCATTTCTACTTGTCTCATCAGGTACCCCATGACCAGAATAATAGAAAATAACATTAGGTTGTTTTTCTTGTACTTTTACGATATTACTAATCCAATTAATGCCATATCGTATTTTATTTAAAGTTGCATCTTCTATGTATTTGATGTTTTCCAAAGGGATGCCGAGTGTATTTGTGCAATAATCATGGAATGATTTACCGTCATTCTTTGCAAATTGTACTTTTGAGATGTTGCTTTCATCATAGTTTTCATTAGCAATGATGACCACATATGTGTCATTATTTTTTGTATTATTATATGGTATATTTTCATCAACATCCGATTTTTCTATAGAATACAAATAATGATATTTCTCTATTTCTAAATTGAGTTCGTCATTAACCCAAGATATAACCAAATTACACTTGTCATCTAAAAAATTATACTTATTGTCATTTGTTACTTCCAATAATTTTGTTTTTTTATCTATTGAAATATAGTCGTATAAGAAATCCAGTACTTTCTGATTGTTTAAATTCACAATTCCAGTTTTGCCATTCTTAATAACCACAAACATGTTGGGAGTTAATGTATTTATATCACTAGAATTTTCGTATTCGAAAGGTACGATAATTCTATCGTTATAGTCAATCACTCCATATCTATTATCTTTTTTTACTTCTAAATAGCCATACTCCAAATAATGAACTTCATCATACTCATTTGAAGATATTCTCTGACCTTTATCATTTATAATAAACGACTTAAAGCCGTTTGTAGTTTCAACATCAGCGACAAATTTTCGTTGATATTCTAATGCTATTTGATAAAACCTGCCCGAGACATATTTATTTGAAGTTACATCAAATAATGCATCGCTGTGATACATGGAAACCACCAATAAATTATCATCGGGGTACGTATTTAAGCGTTCACAGCTATCTATATTAAGTTTCTTCTTGTTACCATTTTTATCGCATGCAAACCAAGTATTGTCCATAGTTTGAACTATCACGTTCTGTTTGGTAAACATTGGCTGTTGTGCTGAATAATTAAAAATAAATGGCAATACATTCTTACCATCCTCATTAAATCCTCCCCATTTGTCACCTTTACGAAAAAACACTAATCCTAAGTTTGAAGGTTTCCCTGATTGGGGTTCATCGTATATAATAGGAATCACTATTTCCCCTTTTACATTTATTGCTCCCCATTTGCCATTTACATTTTGAACAAATAACAAATGATACTTTTTAGGGTAAGAATATTCTAAAATTTCTATATCCTTATATTCACATGGTATTATAGTCTTCCCATAGGCATTAAGAACTCCCCGTAAGCCTGTACTCCTGTTTGTTATAGGAATATAGACTTCCCCCTCAATTATTATGGGACATAATTCATGATTGTATTCACAAGGTATTATTTGTTTACCTTCATGATTGATACATCCCCACAATCCGTTTTTTTTAACAGGGTATAAGTTGTAGTCGCGTATTATATAACGATCATCTTGATCTTTATCATATAAAATATCAGAGCATTTTTCTCCATCTATATTGTAAAATATGATACCACCTTTTTCTTCTATAGGAAATGGTCCTACATTATTCCAATTAATTTTCTGTGCTTGAATAGACAGAGCCGTGATTACACAAATCAAAAGTATAATATTTTTCATTTTAAAGTTATTGACTTCCAATTAGTACTTAAATTATTTGAGATATTTATTGTTGGAGTTTGGGATTTGCCAACTTCCTGCACAGAATATTGACGTACTTGTTGGTTTACATAAGTACCAAGTTCTCCCAATGATACATATCCTTTTGTCTCTTGTAATTTTTTTAGTAAAAAATACGTAAACATACCATGTTTCTTCTTTTTATACGGATGGGCAGTTTCATCCCCTTGTGCTGCAGAAAAGACAATTGTATTTCCCATTGGCTGTGCCGGCTTTGTTTTTATAACAACTCCTCTTGTATCAGCTAACATGTTTTTTCCATCTCTGGATGTTCCACTAAAACATGCATCTAAAAATACTGTTGTTTGTTTGGTGTTTATTTCACCAAGTTGTTTATAGATATCATCAATGCTTATGGCTGTTCTATAATCTTTAAAACTACCATCTATTGGCAGTAGATAAGCATTTCCTGTTTTTTCATTTGGACTGCCATGTCCTGAGTAATAGATTATAATATTGGCTTCTCCATCAAAAGCTTTTGCATTGTCACAAACCCAGTTGATTCCAGTATGTATTTGGTTAAATGTGGCATTTTCTAAAAACTTTATATTCTTTAGCGGAACGCCTAGTGTTCGTATGCAGTATTCTTTAACAGATTTGCCATCATTGGTTGAATAACTTACATTAGGGATATTTTCATCAATATATTTCTCATTTGAGATTATTACAACAAATGTTTTATCATTTGTTATATCATTAAAAGGAATGTTCTTATCTATGTCTGAGGGTTCTTTTGAAACCTTATAATTGCCAAATAACCATTCACAGTCACCTTGTAATCCGAAATGCATAATTTCTTTTCCTGTTCTGTCAATATATCCGTATTTCCCATTCTGTATTACAAAAGCGACATCATCTCCTTTGTCGAAGGGTTCTGCCATATCAAAATTAAAAGGTATGATTACCTTATTAGAATGATTGATGTATCCCCATCTACCATTTCTCTTAACTGGTATAAGTTCAGTCTTTCCATTATAATACGAGCTAATTTTGTCATATTCAAATGGAATAATGATATTATTTCGTGAATCTATAATTCCATATTTCCCCTCTGTATTTTCGCATCTTAAATATCCATTTAATTCAACATTCCATAATCCCTCATATATAAAAGGTATCAAAATATTCCCTTTTTTATCTAGCATTCCCTTTGGATACCCTGTAATGATGTAGTTATCTCCAACATAAGTTGGCATGATATCTGTCTCATAAATAAATTTCCCCTCTTTCGATATTAACATAAATTTTTTTTCCTTACTATAGACTTTGGCTATTCCATGCTCGAAGTCAGCTCGTATTTCATCATATATGCAAGGGATAACTAGTTTTCCAGATTTTACATCAACGAAACCATATAAGCCGTTTCTCTTTACTTTAAGCATTCCATCAGAACATTTTCCAACATCTTCATAATCTCCAATAAGAACTTTTTTCCCATATTTATCGTATATATACCATTGATTGCTTGTCGTATTTTTTAAAGCGACATGTCCATCGTTAAAACCATGAGCTATAGAACCATGCGACAATGGTATGACTATTTTTCCATTACAACCGATAAAACCTCTTTTATTATCTATTCGTACTCCTAGCAAAAAGAACTTATTTCTATTATTCAAATCAGATGGATAACAATCTTCTAACCAACAACTATCATATGTAAAAGGTATTGTAACTTGGGAAGTGTAAACATTTATAGCGCCATATTTTCCATCGTTCCTTCTGAATATTAAAGATTCGTTACCAAAGAGTTGAGCAGAAATTTCCTTGTATGAGAATGGTATGACAATCTTGCCTTTTACATTGAGGACTCCATATGCCTCTTCGTTTTCTACAACAAATAATATTTTATCATTAGTGGGAAAAATATAGCTGTTGTTTTTATCCAGCCTGTGTACTGGTTCAATGCGTTTGTATTGACAAGGAATGATTTCAATTCCTTTAGCATTTAGAACACCATACATATCATTTCTGCAGACAATAATCCAGTCTTCGCCTCCAAGACCGTAATAGCAATCGTAAATACTTTCTGTTAGACGTTCACCCCAAACATTCACATAATAAAACTTTTCATTTTCTTCTAAATGATAAATTTTCTTATCATAGTTTATAGCGTAGCCTATACCAATTGCTTGAATGAATAGTAATATTAATAAGGTAACTCTATATATTTTCATGATAACTTAAAATTAAAATATTGGTATTACATTTTATAATGCGAACCTAAACATGGAACCTTTTTCTTGAAGTGCCGTGTTTAATAATTCTATTATATTTTGATTAAATTTGGATATGTATTTAACAAGCTTATCCTTGTTCTTGGCATTCAATGAAATTTCGCCATTAATTAACGTTTGGTAGTATGGTTCTAAAGAAAGACAAAGTTGCGTGTTTGTGTTTTCGTTGAAGGTAGCAACGATGGTTTCCACCAGTACATTGTACAACTCATAAGCCTTGTCAGATATGGGATGCTCATGCAATAATTCAAGAACTTTTTGATCCATGAGTAAAACTCGCATTCGCTGTTCTACGGAACCAGACCATTCACGCCTCATATTCTTTATCATTCGTATATTTTTGTATTCTATATGTAAAACAGAATATAATCGTTCTATTCTACTTGCATATTCCAAAAAATAAATACTTGTCATGCATATAGCACATATAACAGCAACTCCATAATCATTTGTCTTTTGATTAATAAAAGAAGCAAGTTGCGAATATGCTAATGCATCTGCTGTATATTCCTCTAAAATAGTATCGTCTTGTGCTATGCGACGTTTTTCTATATCATACATGTTTTGTATAGACTCCTCTATGTTTTCTACATGATAGTCCAACACCCTTTGCTTGTAATAAGAAATCATTTCTTCTTTGGATTCTTGATTGTCATGTAAATATAGATGAGATAATTCATGATTGAGAACGAAATTTATCAAATGAACAATCCATTCTGGATTTCTTTTAATCAGGTCTTCTACTTGAGCTTTGTGCTGTTTGTATTCGTTGTTGAAGGAATTCAGTACAGAATTTGCTTCTTTGTAAAGATGGCTTTCCAACAACGCATAAAATAATCTATACTGCTGAAATAAACTAGGTGTTCCAAAAACATACAAGACTGCGTATATCGTTAGTTTTTTATCAACAGTCAAAATTTCTTCATCAGGTGATATGTAAGGAAGCGTAAACAATCTTTGTGAATCATCTAATGATATTGATGTTCCAAATTCTTTGTTATATTTGTCTTTTGCATGCTCGTATACATCTATAAAAGAATTATTATTTGCTTTATTTCGTAATATCGTTTGATACAATATTTCTAAGTTCTTTTTTGATATATTAAAGTATGACTCACCCAAGACTTGAATTGAGATTTTTATTCTATCCCATATTTCTTCATAGTGATTGTATAGTATATTGGCGATTATGCCTGCCAAAATTTCTTCAGGAAGATTTGAAACTAACTCAACACAAGATTCCATTAAGGCACCTTTCTTATAGACAATGGAATTTGGGGTTGGATAATCTTTGAAGAAAACTCTGTATCCCTCTTCTGATAAGCCAGCAATAGAAATACTCCATTTATCTTTATTGTTAGAATCTTTAGTGTTGTTCATTTTGCTTGTTCTTAATTGTAAAAAATAAAAGTGTTAGCTGGATAAAATAAGATTTTCATTATCACTTCCTTATGCTGATAGCTATTTTTTTATAGGTCATATCTTTGTCTTTTGTCCGATTCCTTGCTAACCACTTCTGAAAGTCTTCGTTAGAAAGTTCTCTTGGCAATGTATCTTCTCTTTTTCCATCTGTAGCTTTTACAAATGTATTCGGTGAGAAAACAACGTATATCTGATTGAGTTCTTGGCTATGTGAACACGTCATGGTATATTCATTCACATACGCTTTCAGATTTTGTGGAGATAGTTTTTCGGAAAAGAAGACGTATCTTTCGTTTGCATTGATCTTTACATTGCCTTGCTCTTGGTTCTGGTAGGGTAGAAGGCAAAATGCTGTTCCATCGTTGTCAACTAAATACACGGCGACATAACCACTGATGGGAGATGTAAATGACAAGAACAAGTCGTCTCCGCTTTTGAAAGTGTCATCTTCATATTTATCTTCTGTACCATTGCGAAGGACTAATGTTTTGAAGTTGATATCTGCCGAGACAATCTCACGTATTTTTCCTTTGATGTGTACTTTTATAATCATTTGCCCGTTATCAAAGGAAGGCTTAAATTCTGGTTCTCCAATAGTTTCTATCCATTCTCCTCTTACTTCACTACCGCCAACAGAGACGAAGGCTATGTCTGACTTTCCGTTGCTATTCTTAACGGTAGTAGCATTATTTTGGGAAACGACTGTGCCAAACTCATCTGCAATTAATTGAACTTTGACTCGTTCCAAGGCGATTTGTTTGGCTTTTTCTAAGTCAATGTTTTCGGGAACGTAATAGGTGTATTCTCCACTTACTGTTTTTATTTTTTGTGAAAAACAACAAATGGAGAAAATACAACCAGCTAATATGCAGAGAATCTTTTTTACCATCCTAAGATTTTGTCAAGTTTCTTCTGAATGTCTTCACTCTTGCTTTTTAACTCATCTTGTATGGCTCGCTTTGCTGCTGCTTTTGCCATCGCCCCATTATACGCTATACGAACAAGAACTTCCTTGTTCTTGTTTGTTTTTGCACGGTAGCACTCCATCACTGTTATTGTACGACCTATGCTTTGCGAAATAAGATTCTTGGCTCCCATGATACTTTGTGTCAAAGAAGATGCCTCTTCATTTGCAAGTTGTTGATTGGCTACTGAGTTCTCAATCAATGCAGTTACTTCTGTTTGTATCTGACCTGCAAGATTCTGCTTGGCTAATTCCAAAGCCTGCATTTTGGCGGCATCATAGTTTTCGCCAATGCTCATCGCTTCTCCCATAAGATACTTTGGGTACATGTCATCATCATACTCCATCTGCATCATGTAAGACTTGTCCAATTGCTTCTCCAAAGGCAAAGCTCCAGGAGCCGTTATCCAGCCTTCTTTTGTTAGTTTCTTTGCATCTTTTCTTGCAGCTTTAGATGCCTTTTCGTTTAACTCACTCTTGGATGCTTTACGCATCTCTTGACGTTCTTTACGAACATCTTTTGTAGTCTGCGCTGTCATGTTTGCACTAAGGCAAAGGATGACAAATGTACATACGAACAATTTTCTCATTGTTGGAATTGTTTTTTGTTTATAATTGATTTTGCACTATTTCTAAAAATCCATTTGGAATATAAGCTGTTGCCACCAAACATAGACCTGATATTTCCACAACGACACGTTGTTGACCTGCAATGCGCGCAACTTTTCCTGTAACACCTTTAAATTCTCCGTCTATCACCTTAACAATATCACCACTTTTGTAATGACATTGCTCTGATGACACTATTCGTACATGTTCATTACTGGTACTTGTTGCTTTTATAAAGTTTGTCATTGCAGTAAATGGAATAGTTAGAGGAGGATGTTTACCATTTTCCTCCAATGGTTTTGTCTTATCAAGATAAAATTTTAATATAGATGTTTCATCTCCCTTTTTCTTGATAATGGAGTTTACGACTTCCCTTGTAGTATATACAAAAATAAGATTGGGAAGAAGAGGCTGTAAAATTCGCTTCTTCTTCCCAATCTCTTTCTTTATAACATAATGCATAGGCATATATAACCGAACGTCAGAGGTTGATATGATGCCATGTGCTTTCTGTGTTCTGTTGTATGTAACTCGCAACACGAACCATTCGTGATTTTCCTTTTGTGCATAGTCCGAGGACACCCCTGTATGTGAGCGTTGTGCTTCGGGGAGGACATTGGAGATAAGTCCAACGTAAGGAGATCTGCTTCGACCTCGATGGGTATGCGCATTAATCAATGCGTTCATATCGTTTTTATGTCTTGCATTAAATTAGCAACTATTTGACACAAAAAAAGCGTGGAATCGTCCTGTTGTCCATTCCACTTCCTGAGGCTCTAGCAATTGCCTATCATAGTTGAACAGACAACGTCAGAGCCCACGCCGATATGAAAATCATGTCCGTGTAAAGAGACCTATATAATACATTTAATTGCGCCCGAAAGGGTACAATCTATGCTTACAAGGTCTCCACGGGATTGAAATAATCACACCCGGGACATCTACCGTTGACCATATTCAAGACTATGATTAACTGTTAATTTGCTAGATTACAGGAAGTCTTAAACACAGCGTCGATAAACGCCTTCCATTATGTCTGGATTGTCTTCCCACCCAAAGCCCGCTTTCGTATAGATATGTCATGGTTGACTTCACTACACTCTGCACGGCGTAGGCTGCCGACTCGGTTATCATGAAAGAACTCGTCTTACAGCGACAACTGCGGTCTGGCTATACAATCCGACTGCAAAAATACGAAAATTTATTGAGAAAAGACAAGAAATGGCAGGAAATATCAATGCTGTAGTATAAATTTAAGAGGAATTAACTCTAATTTCTTTAATATCTCAGAAGTTTTGTATAAACAAATGCTGTTCTTATGCAATTTTTGTATGTTACGAGGCCAATATACTTGAAGTGCCGATGAAGTATAACTTCGACAGGTTATGAAGTGCTACTTCGATGGTTGATGAAGTAATATTTCGTTTTTATGGGATGTATAACAGTTGAAGTTCTGTTATTCTTCGCCTTCTGATAGACGGAATGTGTCTGCCTCTCCATCTACAAAAGTCAAGGTAATCTTTTTCGATGTTATGCAATCCTCGTTCTATCTTCTGTAGTAGTCGGCTCTTGGGAAATCTTTTGTTCCCTAATATTTTATAGGGTCCGACATTGTAGGCAAGTACGGCAAGGAGTAGTGAGTCCTTTCCATACTTGCGGAACATAGCACATAACTTGGTGAGGTCGGAGCGTAACAGGGAATCGGCTTGCTGATAAGTAAGGTTCTTCTTGAACTTCTCATGTGGCAATATTCGATGCCCCCATCCGATATAGGGATAGTTGCGCTTGATGTCGTGCCACCCCTCATAATACTTGATGCACCGCACGGCTCGCTCAAAGGGTGGCAAAGCAAAGATGCCCAAGTCGGTTTGGCTTGGGCTATCGTTTATAGGTGTTTTGTTCTGTGCCACGATGCTCTGGCACAGAAACAAGAGCATTAGGGTAATATATGTTCTTATCTTTTTCGCCATGGATGTTGTTTTTGTTTTACTTTTGGAGTGTCATTGGCTTGTCACTTGGCATTCTTCTTGTTGAATATCTCTGCTATCATGGCTTTCACGTCCTCGCCAACTTGCACGAAGTTCTTATAGAGGATGCGCTCACGCTCATCACGGCTCTTAAAGGTGTAGAACTTGGGCAGTGGCATATACTCGCTTTCTTCTTTCTTGATGTCTGCCATATTAAAGTCGGTCTTGCAATAGAACTTACTGGTTTTGAACTCGTCGCTTTCCTGTATGTTCATACTGCCATTCATGCCGGTCTTGGTTGCCACAAAGTCCCTTGCCGTCTGACCGCAGATCCATCCTGTCGGCATGTCCGAGATTTTACTGGCTGGTACAAGACTGTCCATATTCTCATTCAGGTTGATGCTCGTCTTGTCTCTATCGATGGTCACGCCTTTCTTCAGTTGCACCACCTTTCCAAAAATGTCAGAGGATAGCCATTCCAGAGTTTCCTTGCTTCGTGCAGAACCGCTCACCACATTGCCTACGGTGGTGATGATCTTTTGCATGCCCACCTTTC
>ENA-ORPK01003309-ORPK01003309.1-human-gut-metagenome-genome-assembly--contig:-NODE-3309-length-10149-cov-2.176541_pt1 | contig 10149 bp, 9 predicted proteins | sample MGYA00242139_ERZ509068 | MGnify/ENA primary metagenome ERZ509068 (study PRJEB26280, sample SAMEA2338687) | human gut metagenome | biome: human gut; feature: human-associated habitat; material: faeces... | reverse complement strand
GCCGCGCTGGGGGATTCCTCGCAGCAGATTCTGCTCGTGCCGGAGCATGCCTCGCATGTAGCGGAAATGGATCTTTGCAGGGTTTGCGGCGATACCGCTTCGCGTCATGCCGAGGCTTTGACATTCAAGCTGCTTGCTTCGCGTGTGCTGGGCATCTGCGGCGGCAGCGCGGATGTGACGCTCGACAATGGAGGCAAGCTCCTGACGCTTCAGCGTACCATCACAGAGCTTGCACCGTCGCTCAGGGTCTATAAGCGGCCGTCGCAGCGCGCGGCATTCCTGGAGAGTTTGCTCGCCGTGATGGAGGAATTGCAGGCTTACGCTGTTTCGCCCGAGCAGCTTGCGCAGAGCGTGGAGCAGATCGAAGGGGAGAGCGGCGACAAGCTGCGCGACCTTGCACTGATCTACGGCATTTATCTTGGCAAGCTCCACGCACCGGGGCACGACGCGCGCGATGTGCTTGAAAAGCTGGAGGAAAACCTCGAAGCGTCGAGATATATTGACAATAAAGACATTTTCCTAGACGGTTTTTCGTATTTTACGGGGCGTGAGATGAACATTCTGCGCCTTTTGCTGCGGCGCGCAAACAGCGTGACGGTCACGCTGCTGGGCGATACGCAGGAGCGAGAGCTTTTTTCCGAAAGCCTGCGTGTGCGGGAGCGGCTGTACGCACTCGCGCGCGATGTGGGTGTTTCCTGCGAGGAAGAGATCCTGCCGCCTGCCGAGGCGCATGGCGCGCTCGATCACATCGAGCGCTGCTTTTTCGGTGCGGCGGACGAATATGACCAAGCGACCGATGCGGTCACGCTCTACGAGGCGGGCACCGCCTACAGCGAGTGCGAATGGGTCGCGTCGCAGATCTTGCAGCTTGTGCGCGAGCGAGGCTACCGCTACCGCGAGATCACCGTTACGGCGCGCAGCCTTGATTCCTACGCGGGGGCAGTCGAAAGCGTGTTTGCCCGCTACGGCATTCCGCTCTATTATGCCCACCGCAGCGACATTCTGAAAAGCCCCGTGCTGACGCTGCTGCTCGGCGCGCTCGACGCCGCGAGCGGAGGCTTTGAGTATGAGGATGTGTTCCGCTGTCTCAAGACCGGCCTTGCCGGACTTAGCATGGAAGAGTGCGATCTTCTTGAAAACTATGCGCTCAAGTGGGAGTTGCGCGGCGCGATGTGGACGCGGGAAGCGCCGTGGACGGCGCATCCGGACGGCTACGGTGCGGACTGGACGTACGAGGCGAGAGCCCGGCTCGAAGCGGTCAATGCGCTGCGCGCACGCGTGCAGGGAGCATTTTTGCGCTTGAAGCAGGGCGTGGGCGGCAGCGGCGCGGCGGAGAAAAAAGTGCGCGCGCTGTACGACTACCTGAAAGAGGTGAACCTGCCGGAGACCTTGCAGGCGCAGACCGAGCAGCTTTTTGCCGCGGGCGATGCCCAGCGGGCAGAGGAAACGGCACAGCTGTGGGGCATTCTTTGCGGCGTACTCGACCAGTTTGTGGAAATTTTGGGAGACACGACCCTCGACGCCGAGGAATTTGCAAGTCTGATGCGTTTGATTCTCACACAGTACAGTGTGGGGACAATCCCTGTGACGCTCGACGCGGTGAACCTGTGCGAAATGACGCGAAACGACCGCCACACGGTGCGCGCGCTTTTCCTGCTCGGCGCGAACGACGGCGTGCTGCCTGCGGCGGAGAACCGCGGCGGCGTACTGCGCGACGAGGATCGCGCAGCGCTTGAGCAGCACGAGATCTTCCTTGCGCCGCACGGGATGGAGCAGTTTCATCTGGAAATTCAGAATCTTTACGCCGCGCTGGCCCAGCCGACCGAAAAGCTGACGGTCTCCTATCCCATTTCAGACGGGAAGGGCGCGGAGAAGCGACCGTCCTTTGTCATTGGCCGCATTGCGCGCCTGCTGCCGTCGATCAGCGTAGAAACAGAGAGTGTTGACAAGGAATATCGCTTGTCGGCAAGAACGACTGCGCTTGAGTATGCGGGTGAGCAGATCGGCGGCGCGCTGTGGCAGTATTTTGAAAAACAGGGCGACGCGAAGAGCGCGCTGGAGGCGATGAGAGCAGCTTCGCATTATACGCGCGGACGGCTGTCGCCGGGCGCGGTGCGCGCGCTCTACGGCGATGCGGTGACGTTGTCCGCCTCGCGCATGGATAAGGCGCGCTCGTGTCACTTTGCCTACTTCATGCGCTATGGCCTGCGCGCCAAGGAGCGCACGGGCGCAGGCTTTGACGCGCCCCAGATCGGAACTTTCGTGCACGATGTGATGGAGAATACGCTGCGCGCGGCGAAAGAGCGCGGCGGGCTGCATGCCCTCTCCGAAGAAGCACTGCACGAACTTGTGCGCGCGTCGATCGAGGCATACATCGACCGTGTGCTGCCGGATCTGAACGAAAAAAGCGCGCGCTTCCAATATCTTTTCCGCCGCCTGTGCGCCGCGGTCGACCGCATCATGGACGAGGTGAGCGAGGAGCTGAAAAGCTCTGATTTTGAGCCGCTGGCATTTGAGCTTGCCTTCGGCGCGGACGGCCAGCTGCCGGCCATCACGATCCGCGAGAAAAACGGAACGGCGCGCGTTGTCGGCAAGGTCGACCGCGTGGACGGCTGGCTGCACAACGGGAAACTATACCTTCGCGTGGTGGACTACAAGACGGGCAAGAAGAGCTTCGACCTCGCCGAACTGCGCTACGGTCTGGGGCTTCAGATGCTGCTCTACCTCTTTACGCTTAAAGAAGAGGGACAGATGCTTTTCGGCGGACACGAGATCGTTCCCGCGGGAGTTCTCTATACGCCCGCGCGCGAGCCGATGCTGCGCTGCGCGCGCGACACCGCGCCGGAAAAAATCGAAAAGGCGCGCAAAAAGGAGCTGCGCCGCAGCGGCATGGTGCTCGAGGATCCGGCGGTCTTGCAGGCGATGGAGCACAGCGCGCTGACCTCGCCCTGCTATCTGCCCATCGCGGTGAAAAAAGACGGCGCGGTGACAGGGAGCCTTGCTTCTGCCGAGCAGCTGGGCAAGCTCTCGAAATACGTCGATCGTCTGCTGCATGAGATCACGCAGGAGGTCTTTGCAGGCAACATCGACGCCGATCCCTACGCGCGCACGCCGCAGCTGTCGGCCTGCACATACTGCGAATTTGCAAGCGCATGCCACTTTGAAAACGGCTGCGGCAGTGACCGTATGGAATACATCAAGGCGACGAAAAACGACGAATTCTGGCAGTACATCGACGAGGTGAACGGAAAGGAGGCGCGCAGCGATGGCTGAAAAATTGACGAACGAACAGCAGTCAGCGGTGGACAGCCGCGAGCGCAGCCTTCTTGTCTCCGCGGCGGCGGGCTCGGGCAAAACGAAGGTGCTCGTCGAGCGGCTCTTTTCCTATGTGGAGCGCGAGGGTGCGAACCTCGACGATTTTCTCATCATCACCTACACGCGCGCCGCGGCGAGCGAGCTGCGCGGCAAGATCGCCGCGCGCATCGCCGAGGCGCTTGCCGGCACGCCGAACGACCGGCATTTGCAGCGGCAGCTGACGCGCGTGTATCTCGCGCAGATCTCGACGGTGCACAGCTTCTGTCAGGCCGTCCTGCGGCAGTATGCGGCAGAGGGTATACAGAAGGTTATGGTTCATTTCAGTGTGCACACTTATTCCGGTGACATCAAGACTTACGATTTTGTTTATAACCCTGACTAAAATGAAATATTCGATGAAGACATTGTTCGCAGGCCTTTGCCTCGTTTTTACCACCCTCTTTTCCTGCCAGCAGAAGGAGGGACAGTTCAAGTCTGTTTCGGTAGATGACTTTTCCACATTGATAGCCAATCCGGAGGTGCAGCTCCTGGATGTGCGTACTGTTGCCGAATACTCGGAAGGACACGTGCCCCACAGTATCAATATCAATGTGCTGGATGAGTCGTTTGAAACGATGGCCGACTCCACTCTGCAGAAGGACAAACCGGTTGCAGTATATTGTCGTAGTGGTAAGCGTAGTAAAAAGGCCGCTGCTATACTGAGCAAAAAAGGATATATAATCTATGACCTTGACAAAGGTTTCATCGGTTGGGAAGAAGCGGGCAAGGCAGTGGAAAAGTAATAGCGGTGCAGCTGAAATGCATTTGCTATAATTTCTTTTTAGGCGCAGGTTACGCAGATTTCACGGAAAAATTTAAGAAAAGAATCCGCGTTTTCCGCGTAACCCGCGCCTAAAAAGAATAAAGTAGTCTTGTCCTCTGGTTAGAGGCTTTCAAGCAGTCTCTTCAGCACCACTGTTGCTGAAATCTCCCGGTTGGCCGCTTCGGGGATTACGATGGACTGCGGGCTTTCTATCACATCATCCGTCACAATCATGTTGCGTCGAACCGGCAGGCAGTGCATGAAGTAGGCATTGTTGGTAACGGCCATCTGGCGCTCGCCTACTGTCCAGGCGCGGTCTTTGCTCAATATTTGTCCATAGTTGTCGCCCGTATAGGCAGCCCAGTTCTTGGCATAGACAAAATCGGCCCCTTCAAAAGCTTTCATCTGGTCATATTCTACGCGGGCATTTCCTACGAACTTGGGGTCGAGTTCATAACCTTCGGGATGTGTAATCACAAAGTCATAATCAGTTGCATTCATCCATTCGGCAAAGGAGTTGGGGACAGCCTGGGGCAATGGACGCGGATGTGGAGCCCATGTCATCACTACTTTGGGGCGTGCCGTCTTCTTATATTCCTCAATGGTTATCAGGTCGGCAAAACTCTGCAGCGGATGGCGTGTGGCAGCCTCCATGGAGAATACCGGCCGGCCGGAATGCTTGATGAACTGCTCCAGTATCACTTCGTTGTAATCGTCTTCCTTATTTTCGAAGCGTGCAAAAGAACGTACGCCGATGACGTCGCAATAGCAGCCCATCACGGGAATGGCTTCCAGTAAGTGTTCCGGTTTGTCACCGTCCATGATGACGCCACGCTCTGTCTCCAGTTTCCAGGCTCCCTGGTTGATGTCCAGTACAATGACGTTCATGCCCAGGTTCAATGCGGCCTTCTGTGTGCTGAGGCGGGTGCGCAGGCTGGAGTTGAAGAAAATCATCATCAGCGTTTTGTTACGTCCCAGTTCCACATATTTGAAACGGTCTTTTTTAATCTCGAATGCTTCGTCCAGTGCAGACTTCAGGTTACCGATGTCCTGCACGCAAGTAAAGTTCTTCATATTTACAGTCTTTTTAGTGTATCTATATCTTTGTTATTCGGCTGTCAAGGTCTGGTCTGTCCGGAACCTTCGACAATCCATTTGTATGTGGTGATTTCTTCCAGAGCCATCGGACCGCGGGCGTGCAGCTTCTGTGTGCTGATGCCGATCTCGGCACCGAGCCCGAATTGTGCGCCGTCGGTGAAAGAGGTCGGTGCATTGACGTATACGCAAGCAGCGTCCACTTCCCGGCAGAACCATTCGGCACGTGTCTTGTCGTCCGTGATGATGCATTCGCTATGTTTGGAACCGTACTTCCGGATATGTGCCAATGCTTCCTGAAAAGAATTCACGGTTTTAATGGCCATCTTGTAGTCCAGGAACTCTCTGCCGTAGCAGTCTTCAGTGGCAGGTCTCAACAGCTCGACGGGATATTTGCCACGCAGACTGTGGTAGGCGGGTTCATCGGCAAATATCTCTACATTGCTTGATTGTAGCGGCAGGCATAGGTCGGGCAAATCAGCCAGGCTGTCGGCTTCGATAATCAGGCAATCCAAAGCGTTGCATACACTGACACGGCGTGTCTTTGCATTGGCAATGATGGATGGACCTATGCTTATATCGCCATAGCGGTCGAAGAACGTATGGCATACGCCGGCACCTGTCTCTATAACCGGTACTGTGGCATTCTGGCGTACGAAGTTTATCAGGCTGCTGCTGCCGCGCGGAATTATCAAGTCTACATAATCGTTGGCATGCAGTAGTTCGGCAGTCGCCTCTCTGTCGGCAGGAAGCAGTTCCACGATATGTGTATCTACGTTGAAATGCTCCAGTACCTCGTGTATCACGCTGATTATGGCACGGTTGGAATAGTCTGCATCGCTTCCGCCTTTCAGAATACAAGCATTGCCGCTTTTAAGGCAGAGTGAGAATACATCGAAACTGACGTTGGGACGGGCTTCGTAGATAATGCCTATGACGCCGAAAGGTACACTGACCCTTTTTATCTTCAATCCATTGGGTAATACGTTCTCTTTAAGGACTTTTCCCAAAGGAGAAGGGAGGGCGGCTACGTTGCGGATGTCCGCAGCGATGTCCTGCAAACGGCTTTTGGTCAGTTTCAGGCGGTCGTATTTAGGGTCGGTAGAAGGCATACGCTCCAAATCCTTCTGGTTTTCACTCAGAATGAAGTCTGTTTTGTTTATGGCAGCGTCTGCAACAGCTAGTAATATTTGGTTGATTTCTTTGTCGCTCAACGCTAGCATGTTACGGCTGGCATCTTGTACGGCGACAAAAGTTTTGTTTAAGTTCATTTTCTTACTGAGTATAGAGTGATAAATATGCAAGTATAAATATCGTGGATAGTATCCGTCTGTGACCTATTCTATATATAGGTAGTCGTAGTGCACTACGGGTTTCTTTCCATGTTTTCCCATCGTTTCCCGCGCCTGGCTGGAGTCACAGTTGGCTTTTCCCACACCGATGGGTTTACCGCCGAAGTCGATAATCCGTACGATGTCGTCCTTCTCGAACTCGCCTATAACGTCAGTGATGCCTACCGGTAGGATGCTTACTGCTTTGTCCGAGAAGAGCAGTTCGGTGGCACAATGATTGATGTGCAGTTCCCCTTTGGCAAACCCTTCGCTGTGTGCAATCCATTTCTTGATGCTCGATACCGGTTCCGGAGACGGAATGAAGCGGGTATAGTTTAATTCTTCATTATTCATTATTTTCACGAGGATGTTGTCCCGCTTCCCGTTGGCTATGATTACTGTGATGCCCTCATCCGCCACTTTACGGGCAATGTTGGTTTTTGTCAGCATGCCGCCGCGTCCGAAGCTGGATTTGGAAGTTTGTATGTAGGAGGAGAGGTCTTTGCCTTGTTCTATTTCACGGATGACCTGAGAATTCGGGTCGGCGGGTGAACCGTTGTAGATGCCGTCTATATTGCTGAGAATGATTAGTGCCTGGGCATCCATCATGGAGGCTATCAGGCCGGACAGCTCATCGTTGTCGGTGAACATCAGTTCGCTCACGGAGATGGTGTCGTTCTCATTGACAATGGGAATGACGCCGTTCTCCAGCATTACGGTCATACAGTTTTTCTGGTTGAGGTAATGGCGGCGGGTGGAAAAGTTCTCTTTCATTGTGAGCACTTGTCCCACGGGGATGCCATGCTCCCGGAACTGCTCGTAGTAGCGGTTGATGAGTTTGGCCTGCCCTACAGCGGAAAAGAGCTGGCGCTGGTCTACGCTGTCCAACTTCTTGGTGGGGCGCACTTCACTACGTCCCGAAGCAACGGCTCCGGAAGAAACAAGTATTATTTCTCTGCCAGCCTTGTGCAGCTCGGCTATCTGGTCCACCAAAGCGGACATGCGGGTGACGTCGAGAGTGCCGTCACGACGTGTCAAAACATTGCTGCCTATCTTGACAGCAATTCTATTGAAATCAATCTCCATTTTCTCTCTTTTCGTATTCGCGGACTACTTCCATGGCGGCTTCGTAGTCCTTCTCATTGACGAGAACGGAAACATCTACCGCAGTGGCAGGCAGTACAACGTTTACTACCATTCCGTCTTTTGTTACAGCTTCAATATCACTATTTCCCAGCAGGCTCTTTACAAGTTCTGCTTCCCACGGTGAACCGGTGAACACCTCAATGAGTTTGCTTTTATCTTCTTCTTTCATGATGGTATGAATTTAGAGGTTTCTGTCTTACAAATATAACAAATGTTTTTGTTTTAATGTTTAATGCTGATGGATTTATAGTTCAATCCTCTCAACTCTTATCGATTCATTCAGGAAAGTGGAAGCCGATTCTGTGAATTTCTCCTCCGATTCTGTGGTGCGGTAGACGCATCTTCCACCTTTGGTGCATTTTCTGTCCATTTCCGGATGACGGTGAAGATAGTCTTTCAGACTGTCTGCCACCAGTTCCCCTTGGGTGACGGTCGTGATGCCGTCGGGCATGTATTGCTGTATCTTGGGCAGCAGCAGCGGGAAGTGTGTACAGCCTAGAATGACGGTGTCTATCTGCGTGTCTTTGGCCAGCAGGTTGCCGATGTTCTTGCGTATGAAGTAGTCGGTACCCTCACCTTGTGCCTCATTGTTTTCTACGAGGGATACCCATAGAGGGCAGGCTTCGCCGCTCACTTTGATGTCGGGGAAGAGTTTATGCACTTCCAGCGGATAGGATTCAGACTTGATGGTTCCTGCCGTGGCAAGCACTCCCACATGGCGGCTTTGGGTAATGCTCCCTATGCATTCTACGGTTGGGCGGATTACTCCCAACACACGACGCATTGGGTCGAGGCGGGGCAAATCATTCATTTGTATGTTGCGCAGGGCTTTTGCCGAAGCTGTATTGCATGCCAGGATGACGAGGTGGCAACCCATCTCGAACAGTTTGGTGACTGCCTGCAAGGTGAACTCATAGACAATCTCGAATGAGCGGGTTCCGTAAGGCGCGCGCGCGTTGTCGCCCAGATAAATGTAATCATATTGGGGAAGGGCTTCCCGTATCTTGCTCAGAATAGTCAGTCCACCATATCCGGAATCGAATATTCCGATGGGACCGGCTGCAGAAGGTAATGTCTGTTTCATGCTTTCTAAAGACTATGTACCATGCAAAGATAATGCAAATTTCTCAGTAATGTATAAAAAATAAGCGCGGATAAAACTATCCGCGCTTGCTCTATCATAGATAATTCTATTATTTAATACCCAATTGCGTTTTAACTTTGGCTGTTACATCAACGCTCTGCGCACCAACGAAAGGTATCGGGGTACGTGCCAGGTCGAAGATATAGACCACGCCTTCAGTCTTGCCGACAGCTTGGATGGCTTCGTCCAGTTTCTGATAGATGGGAGCCATAGCGTCTTGCTGTGCTTTCTGCATACTTTGATAAGCTTCTTGTTGGAATTGTTCTTGGCGTTGGGCCATATCGTTTAATTCTTTCTGGCGTCTTTCAGCGATGTTTTTGGGCAAAGAATCTTGTTGAACAAGATATTCCTGATACTTCTTTTGGAATTCTTCGTTAGTGCGCTGCATTTCATCCTGATATTTCTTAGACATAGCATCAAGGTCAGCTTGAGCTTTGGTAAATTCAGGCATAACAGTGATTACTTCCTGAGAATTCATGTGAGCGAATTTAGCTTGCGCCATAGCTCCCAGCGGGAGGGCGAACATAACTACGAGTAGTGCGATTTTTTTAAGCATAATGTTTATTATTTATTTGAATGATTATTCGTCGGGGACAAATATAGCGCAAACTGAACGCAATACAAAATAAGCTCGCTTATTTTTAATCCAGAATGCAGTCTATATTCTGAAACAAATGTATGAAATTAATTTGAATATCCCAGTTTTGCAAGTACTTCATTGCTGACGTCAATACTCGGCGAGGCAAAAATGATACTTGATGCGGAAGCGCGGTCTACAACTGCCGCATATCCGTTTTGTGTAGCAATTTCCTTTACAGCATTGTATATTTCGTCTTGAATGGGTTGCATCAGACTTTCACGTTTTTTATACAGTTCGCCTTCCGGACCGAAGTATTTGCGGCGCAGTTCGGCTGCTGATTTCTCTTTAGCGACAATCTCTTCTTCCTTTTTACCTCTCTGTGTTTCAGAAAGGGAAGCAATCTGAGACTGATAGTTCTTGTACAGAGTCTTGGCTTCTTCGGAAATCTTTTCGACCTCACTCTGCCATTGTCTGGAGGCTTGCTCCAGTTGTTCATTGGCACGTTCGTAAGCAGGAATATTTTCCAGGATATATTCCATGTCAATCAAGGCGAACTTCTGTGCACCGGCTGTTATGCTTACTGCAAACAGCGTAAAAAGGATCAATAAACTCTTCTTCATAACGATATTTATTTAATTGACAATTGATAATTGGCGATGGATGATTGTCAATCGTCAATCGTCCATTGCTTAGAATTCTTGTCCCAGGATGAAGTGGAACTGGCTAACGCTGTATT
>ENA-ORPK01003305-ORPK01003305.1-human-gut-metagenome-genome-assembly--contig:-NODE-3305-length-10160-cov-2.424146_pt1 | contig 10160 bp, 8 predicted proteins | sample MGYA00242139_ERZ509068 | MGnify/ENA primary metagenome ERZ509068 (study PRJEB26280, sample SAMEA2338687) | human gut metagenome | biome: human gut; feature: human-associated habitat; material: faeces... | reverse complement strand
ATTTATCATTATAATTTATCTTACTTGAGTATATTGCATTATTATTTATTTCATATTCTTTAGTTATTTTTTTATAAAAACTTACTACATCAACATATAAATAATATTTACTATTTGCATCTTCAATTACTTCATTATATAAAGTACTATCCGCAACTTTCATACCTCTAGGTAAGTAATAACTATATCCCGTTCGATAAATATTATCTTTCGTAGATATTGTTGTTATATTATTTACTATATCATCATAACTTAATTTATTAATATTAGTACAACCTGCAGTGAAAACTAATATTATAATGATTAATATTATTTTTTTCATACTTAATAAACCTCTTATATTTAATTATACCAAAAAAAAACAAACTAATAAAGTGAAACTTTTTGTAAACTTCATTTATTAATTTTGTCCATTTTTGTTAACTTTACACTAGTATTTTTTAAAACATATGTCGAACAATGTCGAAACGCTTGCAATCTAAAAAAATATGTGTATAATAACTCACTGTTACCTGAATTTATAACGTTTTTGTTCCATTACACCCTCTTAACTTTTAACCAGGTAACAACAAGTTATATCCGTACTCCTTTCTCTCTATTTAGGATATAACACTTAAATCTCAAAGTAACATTTGAGATTTTTTATTTACTCACATCTACATATTTAATTTTAATGCCAATATTACTAAACTTCTCTTCATATTCAGTCATTACATTAGGTATATCTTCATTATGTAAATCATAACTTATTCTATTTATATGATACCCATATTTTTGATATTCATCTAAACTAAATTGAAATAATAAATCATTATCAGTTTTTTGAATTATATGAGGTTTACCTTTAAATAATTTATCATACACTTGTAAATAATTAATAGATGTTAATCTTCTTTTAGCATGTCTATCTTTAGGCCATGGGTCAGAAAAATTAAGATATATTGTATCAATTTTCTTATCTAACAACGCTTCAATACTTGCTATATCCCCAATTAATATTTTTAAATTTTTGGGTTTATATTCATTTATCTTTTTTATAGCAACACTTGAAACACTACTATATTTTTCTACTCCAATATAATTAATGTTTGGATTGTTTATTGCCATATTCAAAATAAATTGTCCTTTTCCCATTCCTATTTCTAAACATATTGGATTATCATTATCAAAACTTCCTTCATAATAATAATCGCAACTATTTAAAACTTCATCTTTATCTTTTGGATTTCTCATTCTCATATTATCAACTTCTTTCTAATTTACATATACTATTTGTAAGGAGGCTACTCATGAGAAAAAATAGAAACTCATTTTTTACAGAATCAAATATGAATTATTCAAATTTTCAAGCACAAGGTGCCATACCTCAAGCAATGCCTTACGCAAATGCTAATTACAATCCTTATCAAGTGCAACCTAATGTTGGTATGCCATACGTAGACAATTCTGATTCAATAGAAAACAGACTTGCCAAAATAGAACGTCAAATTAATCGTCTTAATGCACGTGTTAATAAACTTGAAAGCCTAAATACTACTTTCGTCGACGATAACATTGATGTATCTGGCAACATGTATATGCTTTAATTATAAATAATCATCGCACTAAAACAATATAACTGTTCTTCTCCACAAACAGCAATTGCCACTTGATACTTGATATCTATTATATCAAAATCTCCAGAATTTAGAAAGCCATTTACAGCACTTTCTAAATCTTTTTCATGTCCTTCATCAAATACCTTAACTTTCATATATCCCACCAATTATATTTTACAACAATTAACTTAAATAATTTGTCAAACCATGAAAAAAGAATTGTTATTTAACAACAATATTAACAATTCTTCCTTTTATAACTATTACTTTAACAATTTCTAATCCTTCAATATGTCTTTTTACATTATCATTATTTAATGCTTTATCTTTTATAACATCTTCAGAATCATCGATACTAACAACAATTGAACCACGTAACTTACCATTAACTTGAACCCCAATTTCTTTTTCATTTAAAATAGTTTTTGCTTCATCATATTCTGGCCAAGTACCTTCACAAATTGGTTTTTGTCCAAAAGATTCATTTAATTCTTCCGTAATATGTGGTGCCATTGGGTTAAGTAATGTTAATAATAATGTATAATCTTTTTTAGTAATATGTTCACATTCTTCATATTTATTAAGTAATATCATTAATGTTGAAACAGCAGTATTATAAGCAATATGACTTAAATCATAAGTAACTTTTTTAATACTTTGATGAATAATAGTTTCTAAGTTTTTAGAATATTCATCACCGCTGGCTACTCTATCTTTCAAACGAACAATTCTATCAAGGAACCTCTTACAACCTTTTAATGAGTCAGTTGACCATGGAGCATCTTGTTCATAATCACCCATAAACATTTCATAAACTCTTAGAGTATCTGCACCATATTCATTAACTATATCATCCGGATTAATAACATTTCCTTTACTCTTACTCATTTTTTCATTATTTGAACCTAACACCATACCGTGACTTACACGAGTCCAAATCATTTCTTTATGAGGAACAAGACCTATATTATATAAGAATTGTACCCAAAATCTTGCATAAAGTAAGTGTCTTGCAGTATGTTCCATACCACCATTATACCAATCAACTCTATTCCAATATTTCATTGCATCCATACTTGCAAACTCATTATCATTGTGAGCATCCATAAACCTTAAAAAATACCAACTTGAACCAGCCCAGTTAGGCATTGTATCAGTTTCACGACGAGCAGGACCTCCACATTTTGGACAAGTAGTATTAACCCAATCAGTTATATTAGCAAGTGGACTTTCACCATCATCAGTTGGTTCATATTCTGCAACATCTGGTAAAACTAAAGGTAAATCGCTTTCATTTAAAGGTACCCAACCGCAAGCATCACAATGTACCATAGGGATAGGTTCTCCCCAGAATCTTTGTCTTGAGAAAATCCAATCTCTCATTTTGTAGTTAATTTGAGCTTCACCACATTTATTTTCTTCAAGCCACTTAATCATTTTACTTATAGCTTCTTCTTTTCCAAGACCATTTAAAAATTCAGAATTAATATGAACTCCATCACCAACATAAGGAAGTTCTTCAGTTGGTCCTTGTAATACAGGAATAATTTTTAGACCAAATTTAGTTGCAAATTCAAAGTCTCTAGTATCATGAGCAGGTACAGCCATAATTGCCCCAGTACCATAAGATGCTAAAACATAATCACTTATCCAAATAGGAATTTCACAACCATTAACGGGATTTATAGCATATGCCCCAGTAAATACACCAGTTTTATCCTTATTAAGTTCAGTTCTTTCCATATCGTTTTTTAGTTTACAAGCATCTATATATTTATTTACATCTTCTCTTTGTTCATCCGTAGTAATAACACTTACTAATTCATGTTCCGGAGCCATAACACAATAAGTTGCTCCGAATAATGTATCACATCTTGTCGTAAACACCGTAAATGATTTATCAGTATCTTTAATTTTAAAGTTTACATTTGCTCCGATAGATTTACCAATCCAATTAATTTGTCCTAGCTTAACTTTTTCGGCAAAATTAGTATCTTTAAGTCCTTCAAGTAAATCTTCAGAATAATCACTCATTCTAAGCATCCATTGACTCTTTTCTTTTTGAACAACTTGAGTACCACATCGCTCACATACACCACCTGCAGCATCTTCATTTGACAAAACACTTTTACAAGTTGGACACCAATTTACTGGAACCGTATCTTTATAAGCCATACCATGTTTATAAAATTGTAAGAACTGCCATTGTGTCCATTTATAATATTCAGGGTCAGTTGTACTAAACTCTCTATTCCAATCAAATGAAAAACCCAAATCCATCATTTGTCTTTTAAAATTTTGAATATTTTCTTTAACAGCCTCTTTAGGATGTATATGATTTTTTATTGCATATTGTTCAGCTGGAGCCCCAAAAGCATCCCAACCCATTGGATACAAAACATTATATCCTTGCATTCTCATCATTCTAGCTATCGCATCTTGAGCAGTATAACTTCTAACATGTCCAACATGTAATCCATTTCCAGATGGATAAGGAAACTCTACTAATATATAATAAGGTTTCTTATCACCGCCAGTTATTGCTTTAAAGCACCCTTTTTCTTCCCAATATTTTTGCCATTTTTTTTCTATTTCTTTATGATTCATTTTTACTCCATCCTTTCTTAACTAAAACTCTTCCTAATATCTCATATAACGCATAAATAAGACCAAACAGTAACACAAATCCTAGTAACATACTAAATCCCATATCCCATGGAATAATAGTTATTACCACAAATACAAATGAAATTATAAATGCATCAATTAAAGATACCATAAAGAATACATAATTTAAATCCATTTTATTAATATCTAATTTAAACTTAGGAATTAAATAAGATAATCCCACAAACTCTTCTAATTTTTTATTTTTCTTTTTGCTCTTTTGTTTCTTTATATTTTCATAACCTCTTTTAAAAATCCACAAGAAATTAATGAGAAATACTACTATAAATACAAATAAGCCCCAAATTAATGTCTCACCCATAAATACCTCCAATAAAAAAGGCAATACCAAAAGGACGTTTCTACACGTGGTACCACCTTAATTGCTTCTTAATAATTGATACGGAAATTACCCCATTTACATCCAAAAGCAAGTTCAATTATTTACTTTATTAGTTTTCATCAACCACTAACTTTCTCTAAAAGTAATATAATTTACTACTCTTTCTTCAACTGCTTATATGTATTATATTAAATTTCTGCAATATATTCAAGTAATTTTATAAACATTCTTACAAATCTTCTATCTAATTTCTTAATTTTTCTAATTTGTATCCTTTTTTTCTTAACATCTAAATCACTAAATATAATATTTGCTATCTTTTCTTTAGTAACAGTTTCAATAGGTAAATCTGTAATAATAGAATTAATATCTTCATTTATAATTCTAACTGCATTAATTTCTATATCTCTACCTTTTAAATTAATATTTAATTCTTTTGTAGTATCAACATTTTTTACTTCTACAACAAAATTATTATCTTCTTCATAACCTATTACATCTTTTTCATATTTTTCTTTATTAATTAATACATTAACTTCATCAGGTATCTTAGTATTTCTAAACTTAATTCTATAATTTCTTTTACTTGGAATAATATCTGTTTTTCCATCAACTGGTCTAATTGTAACAGAATAATTATTTGGCATATAATTATAATCTATACTTGTTACAACATAATAACCATCTTCATATTTTTTACTTATACCATCATCTTCATACAACTTATATGAATTACTTTTCCCTGGAAAAATATTTATTTCCATTTCTTTAGGATTTTCTAAATTATTTATATCATCTTCTAAAACACTCATTGGAATAATACCACCAGCACCTACAAACACTGGATATTCATCTTCCTTATAAAAAGCTACATATCTTTTATCACCAATAAACTTTTTACCAAATTTAAAATCATACCATATACCTTTTGGTAAATAAATTCTTTCTATTGACCTATTCATTGTTACATCTTTTTTCTTTGTAATCGGAGCAATAAACAATTCTTTTCCAAAATAATATTCATTTTTATAATCAGGTTCATCATATATTTCAGGATTTCCATAATAAATTGGTTGTATCAAAGGACGCCCTAATTTACTATAATTACAAGCTTCTGTATATATATAAGGAATTAATCTTTGACGTAAAATTGCATATTCGCGAGCTATTGTATATGTTTTTACATCCCATGCCCAAGGTTCACGCTTATAATAAACACCACGTTCAGCACTTAATCTAAATATTGGATTAAAACATGAAAATTGCACATATCTTAAATATAACTCAGAATCTTCAACTCCACCTTTATAACCACCAACATCATGGCTCCACCAAGCAATTCCTTTATTTGATGCCATACTATTATAAAAAGGCAAGAACTTCAAGGTATCCCAAGAAACATAAGTTTCCCCAGAATATAAAATACCAGCTTTATGTGGTGCCACCAAAGGACTTCTTGTTAAAACTAATGGTCTATTTTCTTTAACTTTACTTATATCTTTATTTATATAATAACTTAAGGCATTAATACCTAACATATCTTTTTTATAATCAATCCAAAATATATCAACACCAAAATTTAATAAATAATCTATTACTTCTTTAACAAATACTTCCATAAATGTTTTATCTATTGCATTAAAAGGTATTGTAGAACCATCAGTTACATTAAAAGCATTAGCAAAACTTAAATATTTTTCTTCTTCTTTTCTAACCCCTTCACTTGGGTCAATATTTAGACCGACTCTAACACCTAAATCATGCATACAATTAGTAAACTCTTTTGGATCTGGAAACAATTCTTTATTAAAACTATATCCACTTTTATATAAATTATAATTATTTTTATCTTTTATATGCCAAAATTCACTAAGTAAAAGAACTGATAATGGTATACCATTTCTTTTAAAAGACTTAACTAAATCTTTAGTATCATTAAAATTATATATTCTTTCTTTATTCCACCATAAGCCTAAAGCATATTTAGGAATTAATGGTGGATAACCTGTTAAGGTATAATAATCTTTTAAACATAAACCAAAATCTCTTTTATACATAAATAAATATATATCAACTTTATTAGGATTAGGTTCTACTAAATGCCCACTTGCATCAATTTCTAAGTTATTAGAGTCATCAATACTAACAAAACCATCAGTTGAATAAAGCCCTTTATCTAAATTAATTTTCCCCTTATAATTATCTAAACTAACAGAACCGCCTTTGAAATTTCTTGCTTCAACTTGACCATAATACCAAACTTTATCTGTATTATTAAGGGTAACACGCAAATTATTATCTGGAGCAAATCTAGGTCCCACAAAAGGTTTATTTTTTAAATATTGAAAAGTAAAATAATTAGTTGTTATTACTATATATTTATCATCTTGTTGTACTTTAAACATTGGAACTTTAAAATTTCTATTAGCAACAAGTGTTGTTAAATTATCTGAAAAATGTCCATCAACACTATATTCCATCCTAATTAAACGTTCACTTAAAACACTAATTCTATAATTAGTTCCTCTAAAAACAACTTGTTCATTACTTATTGATTTACTAAAATCTGGTATAAAACATGTATCTAATTTAGCCATAACAACCCTTCTTTTTTTTATTATTTATATTTATCTATTGCTTCATTTAAAAATTCATCATTCTTAAAATAATCTATTTTCATAGAACTTTTTACCTTTTCAAGTGTCTTACTAGCTTTTTCTCTTGCTTTTCTAGTACCATCTTCAAGTATTTTAACCACTTCATCTAAATGATTTTCATAATACTTTCTTCTTTCTCTAATTGGTTGTAATACTTCTTGTAATATATTATTTAAGAATTTCTTAATTACTACATCACCAAGTCCACCAGCTTGATACTTCTTCTTTAATTCATCTAAATTCTTATATTCAGGTAAATATTTTACAAAATGTTCATCTTTCGCAAATACATCTAAGTATGTAAACACAACATTACCTTCAACATTACCTGGGTCTTCTACTCTTATATGATTTGGGTCAGTATACATACTCATTACTTTTCTTTTTACTTCTTCCGGTGTATCAGCAAGATATATTGTATTACCTAAAGATTTACTCATCTTAGCTTTTCCATCAGTTCCAGGAAGCCTCCTTTCAAGTTCATTTTCAGGTAAATATACCTCTGGCATAACTAAAGTTTCACCATAAATATTATTAAATGATTTAACTATTTCTCTAGCTTGTTCTAGCATTGGAAGTTGGTCATCTCCAACAGGAACACATGTTGCTTCAAAAGCAGTTATATCAGCAGCTTGACTAATCGGATAATTTAAAAATCCAACTGGTATACTTGTTTCAAATCCACGTAACTTAATTTCATTTTTAACAGTAGGATTTCTTTGTAATCTACTTAATGTTACTAAATTCATATAATAAAATGTTAACTCAGTTAATTCACTAACTTCAGATTGTATCAAAATATTAGTCTTACTTGGATCAAGTCCTACAGATAAATAATCTAAAGCCACTTCAATTACATTATTTCTAACTTTACTTGGATTATCAAAATTATCTGTTAAAGCTTGAGCATCAGCTATCATAATATATATTTCATCAAATTCTCCACTATTTTGTAATCTTACTCTATTTTTTAAAGAACCAACATAATGCCCAATATGTAGTCTTCCAGTTGGTCTATCTCCAGTTAATATAATTTTTTTCATATTATCACATCCAATATAATTATTATATCAACAAGCCCCACATTTATCAAGAACTTTAGAGGATAAAACCTAGAATTTAAACCAACTTATATGTTAATGGTATTAAGTTTTCACTTTTAACAAAGTTAGCAATTAATTTATTTTGTTCTTTTGTAATTATCAATCCCATTGTCTTACTAACATTAGTTTTTTTTATAATAACAATTTATCTTATTCACATCTTTAATAGATATTTTTACAAGGTTCATGATAAATTGCGCCACGCTGTGTCGCAATTTGAAAAGGTGCCCCTCTGGGGCACCTTTTCAAATAAAAGAAGAATTAAGTTATATACATCTAAATTAATTTATACGAATTGGGTCAGATTGGGTTCCAGAACCACTTGCATATGTTACTGATGTATCTAGATTAAAGACAGGCCTTACACAATAATTATCCATACTCACAAATCCACTTGTAACATATCCATAACTTAATATTCCAAACATCGTTTCAGAATCAGATGTATTAGGTGTTAAAGTCCAATCATCAATTCCCATGTACATCCAATTAATTGATGTTGCTACCCTATAATCTGTTGTTGGATTACTTGAACTATACCCCACTAATGTCCATGCACTTGGACTTGCTGCATAATAATAATCTGACACATACATCAATCCTATTTTTGCATCATATGTTGTACTTGACGCATTGCTTCCCACTTCATATTGATATGCTGTTGCAGGTACATCTGTTAAATATGTACTACTTCCGCCTCCAACTTTCCACGTTGTTGTAGCTATTTTTGATGTCCACGTGTTACCCATATTATTGATGAAACTCGTATTTAAATTGGTTTTATTTAGTGGACTATCACTCCAGTTGTTTGATAAAATACTAGAACCATTAATTCTATAATAATCAATTTTTGTTAGGGTTCCTAAATACATTAACGAAGGGTCAGTTTTGTAAGGTGACTCTCCACTGGTTCCTAATAAATTTCTACTAGCACAATCATATTTTATTAATTTTACTTTATTATCTATCATCCCAATTATTCGATATAAGTTATCTGTTGAACATGTGCTTTCGTTTGTCCCAAAACACACAAAATTTTTAACTATATCTTCTATTAAATATCCATCTACTATTGCTTTTTCTAATGCTTCTTTATAGGATTGATATTGAGTGTTTGTTGTATCATATTGTAAGCTATAATATGCTATATATGTTGTAGGACAACCAGCACCAACATATTGTTTTATTCCATTACAATAATAATTTACTACTCCATCTGTTGAAGTCTGTGCTTTCGCTGCAACTGTATTAAATCCTGCAGATATTGCTTTTGATGTTAATTGATAATCACCTCCAGCATATCTATAGCTATTGTCTCCGGCTCCATTTGCTAAATCACTATCATGATAATATATATTATTTTCCCCTTGGGTTCCTGTATATTGAGATTTTATATATTCAGCTAATGTTGGTTGATAAATGTCAAAATAAACATAACATTTATCTGACAAATTACCTGAAACTATCACTGCTTTCTTTGTATCATCCCAACTTAAGGTTGAACCATTTTCACATCTGGATAATTCGGCATTAAATTTATATCCTTCTGTTGGCCATTTACTTTGAGTTACTGTTTTATAATCGCCTGCTCCTGCTGTTTGTTCTAAATTCATTGACAACATACTTTTATGTTTTACAACTTTTGGTTTACTTTCTTCCTCATAAACACTATTAGATTTTTTTACAACTAATATAATGCTAGCAACTACACATAATAAAAATATACTTGTATATAATATAATTCTATACTTCTTTTTCATACTTAAACAACTCCTCTATATTTTATACACCT
>ENA-ORPK01003300-ORPK01003300.1-human-gut-metagenome-genome-assembly--contig:-NODE-3300-length-10172-cov-4.644756_pt1 | contig 10172 bp, 9 predicted proteins | sample MGYA00242139_ERZ509068 | MGnify/ENA primary metagenome ERZ509068 (study PRJEB26280, sample SAMEA2338687) | human gut metagenome | biome: human gut; feature: human-associated habitat; material: faeces... | reverse complement strand
AGCTCATCGCCAACGACTGCAAGCTCATCAGCCAGCACGCTGACTCCATGGGCGCGCCCACCGCTTGCGAGAACGCAGGTGTCCCCAACGTTTCTTACAACGGCTCCACTCTTGACGCTTGCCCGAACACCTTCATCGTTTCGTCCAGAATCAACTGGGTTCCCTACATGAAGTACATGATCGAGTGCGTCAGAGACGGCAAAGAGATCGACACCGACTGGTGCAAGGGCATCAACGAGGGCGCTGTTGAGCTGACCGCTATCAACGATAAGGTCGCAGCTCCCGGCACTGCCGAGGCTATCAAGGCTGCCGAAGAGCAGTTCAAGGCCGGCACTCTTCATGTTTTTGACACCTCCACTTTCACTGTTGGCGGCAAGGTTCTCACCAGCTACAAGGCTGACGTCGACACCGACGAGAACTACACCCCCGACACCGAGGTTGTTTCCAACGGTTACTTCCACGAGTCTGAGAAGCGTTCCGCTCCTTACTTCGATGTTGACATCGACGGCATCACTCTTCTCAACAAATAATTAAGCTATAACTTTCATTCAGACGGGGCGACGAAAGCCGCTCCGTCTGAAGCAGTTCAAAAAACAAGATTTTTAAGTTTGAAAAGCCGATTATCCTTCCTGTTTTAATCGGCTTTTGAGATTTAAAATAGGAGGATAAGTGGGCTTGAACGCAGCAATTGAACTGAAAAATATTTCAAAAAGCTTCGGAAGCATCATCGCCAACAAGGATGTATGTCTGACCGTCAACCGCGGTGAGATACTCTCCATTCTCGGCGAGAACGGCTCCGGAAAAACAACGCTGATGAACATGATCGCCGGAATCTACTATCCGGATCACGGTCAGATTTTCATCGACGGCAAAGAGGTAGTCATCCGCTCCCCCAAGGACGCGCTCGACTACAAAATAGGCATGGTCCATCAGCATTTCAAGCTCGTGGACGTGTTCTCTGCAACGGAGAACATCATTCTCGGACTTGACGAGGGCAAATTCAACGTCAAGAAGTCCGCCGAGCGCATCAAAAAGATAAGCGAGCAGTACGGCTTCGACATTGACCCGAACAAGAAGATATACGAAATGTCCGTCTCGGAGAAGCAGACCGTTGAGATAATCAAGGTGCTTTACAGAGGCGCGGACATTCTTATTCTTGACGAGCCCACCGCCGTTCTCACCCCGCAGGAGACGCTCAAACTCTTTGACATCCTGCGCCGCATGCGCGACGACGGCAAGGCTATCATAATCATCACCCATAAGCTCCACGAGGTGCTCTCCCTCTCCGACCGCGTATCGGTTCTCAGAAAGGGCGAATACATCGGCACGGTCAACACCGCAGAGACGAACGAATCAGAGCTTACAGAGATGATGGTCGGCAAGAAGATAAGCCTCAACATCGACCGCAGCGATCCGGTTGACCCTGTGGACAGGCTCATTGTCAAGGACATCAGCTGCATTAACCGCGACGGAGTCAAGCTTCTTGACGACATCTCGTTCACCGCGCGTTCGGGCGAGATTCTCGGCATCGCGGGCATCGCCGGAAGCGGTCAGCGCGAGCTGCTCGAATCCATCGCAGGACTTCAGCACCTCAACAGCGGCGAGATTATGTACAACAACCCCAAGACCGGCGGCCAGGACAACCTGCGCGACAAGACGCCCATGCAGATCCGCGAGCTCGGCGTGCGCCTGTCGTTCGTCCCCGAGGACAGACTCGGCATGGGACTCGTCGGCAACATGGATATCATCGACAACATGATGCTGCGAAGCTACCGCAAGGGCAAGGGCGCGTTCCTTGAGCGCAAGAAGCCCAAGACGCTCGCAGAAAAAGTTATAAGCGACCTCGAAGTTGTAACCCCGAGCGCGAATACGCCCGTCCGCCGTCTCTCCGGCGGCAACGTGCAGAAGGTGCTCGTCGGCCGTGAGATTGCTTCCTCCCCCACGGTCTTTATGGCTGCCTACCCCGTGCGCGGACTCGACATCAACTCATCTTATCTTATATACAACCTGCTCAACGAACAGAAAGAAAAGGGCGTCGCCGTTATCTTCGTCGGCGAGGATCTTGACGTTCTGCTCGAGCTGTGCGACCGAATCCTCGTCATAAACTCCGGCAAAATAACCGGACTCGTTGACGCGAGGACTTCCACCAAGGAAGAGCTCGGTCTGCTTATGACCAAAACCGACGGAGGTGAAACCCATGAGTAAGTCAAACGGACAGAAGCGTGAGCCTCTTTTCCACATAGTCAAGCGCAGCGCCGTTCCCTCATGGGCGGCATGGCTCATCAGAATCGGTGCGGTCGTGCTTGCGCTGCTCGTCTGCGCGGTCGTGACCGTCGTCATCACCGGACAGAACCCCGCGGAGGTCTATTCCGCGATAATCTTCGGCGCGGTCGGCTCGCCGAGGCGTATATGGAGCCTGCTCCAGAATCTTGCAATGCTCCTGTGCGTTTCGCTCGCAGTCACCCCCGCATTCAAGATGAAATTCTGGAACATCGGCGCTGAGGGACAGGCTCTCATGGGCGGCTTCGCAACAGCGGCATGCATGATCCTCTTCGGCGACAAGCTCCCGTCCTATCTCCTCTTCCCCGTTATGATTATAACGAGCATTGTTGCGGGCGCGATATGGGCTTTCATCCCCGCATTCTTCAAGGCGAAGTGGAACACTAACGAGACTCTCTTCACCCTTATGATGAACTACATTGCAATGCAGATAGTTTCATTCTTCTGCTACAAGTGGTCAAACCCCAAGGGCTCGGGTCACATCGGCGTCATCAACGCTTCCACCAATGCGGGCTGGTTCCCCAAGATCGGCGGTCAGGCTTATCTGCTTAACATAATCATCGTCGCAGTGCTGACGGTCGTTATGTATATCTATCTCAAATACAGCAAGCACGGCTACGAGATATCCGTTGTCGGCGAGAGTGAAAATACTGCAAGATACATCGGCATCAACGTCAAAAAGGTCATAATGAGAACGATGCTTCTCTCCGGCGCAATATGCGGCCTGAGCGGTCTGCTCCTCGTTGCGGGCACCGACCACACCGTCACCAGAGACACCATAGCGGGCAGAGGCTTCACCGCAATAATGGTTTCATGGCTTGCAAAATTCAACCCTATCTATATGGTGCTGACCTCCTTCCTGCTCGTGTTCCTTGAGAAGGGCGCCGACGAGATCTCGACCAGATTCGGCCTCAACGGCTCATTCTCCGAGATCCTGACAGGTATCATCATATTCTTCATCATCGGCAGCGAATTCTTTATCAATTACACCATCAAGTTCCGTGAGTCCAAAAAGGAGGCGAGCAAATAATGATAGTTGCATTCATTCAGCGTGCAGTCATGCAGGGCATCCCCCTTTTGTTCGGCTCAACGGGCGAGATCATCACCGAGAAGGGCGGCAACCTTAACCTCGGTATCCCCGGCATCATGTATGTCGGCGGCATCTCGGGCGTTATCGGAGCCTTTGTCTACGAGAGCTCGGCGGCGGAGATTAATCCGTTCCTCTCCGTGCTCATTCCCCTGCTCGCGTCAATGTTCGGCTCTCTTGTGATGGGTCTTATCTATTGCGTACTCACTGTCACACTAAGGGCAAATCAGAATGTCACCGGCCTTGCGCTGACCACCTTCGGCGTCGGCTTCGGCAACTTCTTCGGCGGCTCGCTCATCAAGATCACGGGCAGCGAGCTTCCCTCGATAGCCCTCACCGCAACGAGCAACAACTTCAAGACCGAGCTTCCCTTTGCGACCAAGCTCGGCTGGTTCGGCGAGGTGTTCCTCTCCTACAGCTTCCTTGCCTACGCCGCGATCATAATCGCCCTTGTCGCTGCCTATTTCTTCTCCCGCACCAAGGCGGGTCTCCAGCTCCGCGCCGTCGGCGAGAACCCCGCAACAGCTGACGCCGCAGGCATCAACGTGAGCAAATACAAGTATCTCTCCACCTGCATCGGCAGCGTGATAGCGGGTCTCGGCGGCCTCTATTATGTCATGGATTATGCCTGCGGCGTATGGTCAAACGACGGCTTCGGCGACAGAGGCTGGCTCGCCATCGCCCTTGTCATATTCGCCGTGTGGCGCCCGAATATCGGCATACTCGGCTCGATACTTTTCGGCGGACTTTTCATCATCCACAACTATATCCCGAACCTCGCATTCGAGACCCAGGAGCTGCTGAAGATGACACCGTATGTTGTCACCATCGTCGTGCTCGTGGTGATCAGCATGAGGCAGAAGAGGGAGAATCAGCCCCCCGCAAGCCTCGGTCTCTCGTATTTCAGAGAGGACAGATAACCTTCTTCGGCGCAGTCAGGCATCGGCCCGGCTGCGCCTTTTCATTTGTAATATTCCCCCGCCGTTTGTCATAGTATCTAATGATATAGCGAACGGGAGGGCTGATATTGAAAGGTTTAGTTGAGCAGCGGGCCGTGGAATTGGCCGAATATATCGTCGCAAACCGCACCACCGTCAGAGCCGCCGCAAAGAAATTCGGCGTGAGCAAATCAACGGTACATATGGATATAACCGAGCGGCTTCGGAAGCTGAATCCGCCGCTGTACTCCGAGGTACGCACGGTACTCGATATCAACAAGGCGGAGCGTCACATCAGGGGCGGCATGGCGACAAAAGAAAAATATTCTAAATAATTGCCGCAGATTCTGTTGAATTCATATAAAATGTGTGTTAAAATTAACAGGAATGGGGCAACCCTTATCTTATTGAAAGGAACGATAAAATGAAGCAACTCAAAATTGGCATCATCGGCGCAGGCCGCATCGGCTCGCTTCACGCAAAGTCGATCACCTACAACGTGCCGACCGCTACGGTCGTCGGTATCACCGATGTTTTCAGAGCGAACGCCGAAAAAGTCGCTGCCGAGCTTAATATCCCCGTCATTTATGACGACTATAAGCAGATGCTCGCCGACCCCAACGTCGAAGCAGTGCTCATCTGCTCCTCGACCGACACGCACGCCGATATCGCTATCGAGGCTGCCGAGGCAGGCAAGCACATCTTCTGCGAGAAGCCGGTTGACCTGACCCCCGAGAAGGTCAAGGCAGTTATCGCCGCCGTCAAGAAGGCGGGCGTCAAGCTGCAGGTCGGTTTCAACCGCCGCTTTGACCACAACTTTGCAAACGTCAGAGCTATGGTCGCCGACGGCAAGATCGGCGACGTCCACATCGTCAAAATCACCTCGAGGGATCCCGCTCCCCCGCCGGCAGAGTATTCGGCAGTCAGCGGCGGTATGTTCCTCGATATGACCATCCATGATTTCGATATGGCTCGTTTCCTTGCTGGCAGCGAAGTCACCGAGGTCTATGCGAACGCGACCTGCCTTGTTGACCCGGCTATCGGCGCGGCGGGCGACGTTGACACCGCGGTTATCAGCCTTAAATTCGCAAACGGCGCAGTCGGCGTTATTGATAACAGCAGACGTGCCGCCTACGGCTACGACCAGAGAGTCGAGGTATTCGGCAGCAAGGGCGCGGCTGTCGCCTCCAACGACACGCCGACCAACGTCGTCTTTATGGGCGACGAGGGCGTAGTAGCCGACAAGCCCCTGTATTTCTTCCTTGAGAGATATATGCAGTCTTTCAGAGATGAGATGCTTCAATTCGTCGAGGCGGTGCTCGAGGATAAAGCCACCCCCACCACCGGTGAGGACGGCCTTAACTCCATCCTTGTTGCGCTTGCGGCGAAGAAATCAGTCGCAGAGGGCAGACCCGTTCAGCTCTCCGAGATGAAATAATTAAAAAGAACGGCAGGCTGTTGTGTAACGCAACAGCCTGCTTTTTGCTTTAGTAACTCATATCAGAAAACGCAGACAACCTCCGTGCCATTGACAAAGTAGCAATTATCTGCCAAAGCGTTCTCTGAGCCAACCTTTTTCATTCCGTTATCTTTAAGCCCCGAGGCATATAATTCAGCCATTTTTTCATCCTTCAAAGTAAGTCTGATCTTGGCGGATATTTCGTCGGAGGACTGAATATCGCTTTCTATGTATACATTTGCCAGCCAGCCGGTTTTGTAATCGCTGCGGAAAAGCTCCTTACCGTCTTTATCAAAGCCTTCGACCTGAGCCTTAAGCCGATCGGATTTATTCGGCACGGCATATTTGCCTTTATCGGCATCGCCGGTGCCCTTTGGGGCGGTCATGACCGCAGCCTCGCCGCCTGCCATTCTATAACCGAAAAGGCCTTTTGACAGCACTATCAGCCAATCTTTTTCGCCGTATGTGAAATTGACGCTGACCCTGTCGGTAGAATAGAAGTCCGACGAGAAATGCTCTGCCAGCGGCGTACCCTGATAATCCTTCTGCCCCTCGGCGAACTTGCCGTCATCAATGCGGTACTGTTCGCCGCTTTTGATATATACATATGGGCTCTGAGCGATTTCGGACGGTATTTTTGCCGTCACAGACGCAGAAGATTCGGCTTTCTGCTGTCTTCTCGTCGCTAAAACAGTAGACGATGAAACGCTGTCCGGCTCGCCGCCCGTTTTCTTTTCAGTGGGCATTTCGGCAGACACGGTTTCGGAGACGGCTTCAACGCTGCCTGTTGAAGTCTCGCTGCCGGTGGTTGACTTATCATCGCTATTCGGGTTATGCGAGCATCCGAATAAGCATAACGCAAGAATTAATACAATAGCTGTTTTTACCGTTTTCATATTTTCACCTCTTATATTTAATAACTACCTGTGCGATTGAATATCCCCCCGTTCGTGGTTATCCACCAGCCTCATTCCTCGGAAAAATATCCTCCCAATTAAAGAATTTAACCGTTGCGAGGATTTCACGCAGATAATTTGACGGGATTTCATAGAACGGAACCGCCGCACCGATATGGTGAGCCTTGAAGCCGGCGCCCGTCGCATAGCGGCTTGCCCGATAAATGTGAAACCGAGATGTGACAAAAACTATCTCATCACCGCCCGGCAAAGAGTCGGTTATGTGCTTGGAGAATTCAAAATTCTCAAAAGTGGAGGTCGATTTCGATTCCTCGATTATCATATCGTCGGGCACACCCTTTGAGACAAGGTAGCGCTTCATTGCGGTCGATTCGGGGATATCCTCCTGTGCGCCCTGACCGCCGGAGACTATCACGGGCTTGTCGGGATGCTCGGCGAAGTATTCCGCCGCTTTATCGAGCCTGCGGGCAAGCTTCGGGCTCACCTGCTCGCCGTCGATGCCGCAGCCGAGGACTATAACCGCCTTTTCGCTGCCGTCGGCATTGTCCCTCGCACCGCAGGCAAAAAGCAAACCGCCGAAAACGAGCGGAGCAATTATCACTGCCGCCGCCGCAATTCTCAGCGCCCTGCCGACCCTGTCGAAAAGCACGCCGCACAGGCAAACAAAGGCGGCATAGACAAAATTTAATATAACGCCGACGCTGAAATTGGCGCAAAACAGCGTGATAATCGCCTGAATAACCAGCACTGCCGCAAATATGTAGCAAAGCACCCTTGCCGCTTCCGGCGCAGTGACCCGCGCTTTATCATTGCTTGGTTTCATGGAACACCTCTTTCATGATCGTCCGATCAGCCTTGAAGTTTGTCATAATTCTCTCGGCTTAAATCATTGCGAAGCCGCTCGCGGGCTTCTTCATATGATATTTCATCATTATCAAATGCTTCCTTGAGTTTAAGCGCCCCGGCGTATCGCCATTTCATAAAGTCAACCAAATCGCGATCCTCTGTCGGGCCTTCTATCTCGAGCCAGTAATACATATCCTCAACCATACTGTCAAATGCCTTGTGCTCACTGCTCTCTACCTCTTCGCGGGACAGCGGATAATCATTCTCCATGATATCCCAGAGCTTTTTCTGCAAATCGGTATAAATCTGCTTATTATATGCTTTCTGAGCGTCAGACAACGACCGTGACTTGTCGGTTCTGATATATCCGTAGTAGGCTTCGTCGAGGCTTTTCAGTTCACTCTCGACATCGCTCCTCGAAGAATACGAGCCCTTTATTTCATATGAAAACCGACCGTCAAAAACGGTTTGATCGTTCGGTAACGTCGGCGCTTCGGTAACAGTATTATAATTATAACGCAAAGCGGAAATGTCAAGCAATGTTGTTGTGCTCCGCTCATCATTCTTTGAGCCGTTAAATGAACAAGAGCTTAAAAGAAAGCAAATCAACACCAAGCATAAAACTACATATTTCATGGCTTTTCTCTCCGCTAATAATTAATTCCGCTCAGGTTGCTCACGCTGACGGTTTCCTCGGGCATTTTTGTTGTCGCTTCTTCGGTCAGCTTGGCTTCTTCCGACATTTCTCTGTTATTCTTCTCAACTGCATCGAGATACCAAGCGTCATACTTTTTGTGCTCGTAATCTTCACCGAAAATCTCAACAAAAAGCTCCTCTATCTGCCTGTCAAAGTGATATTTCCTGTTCAGTTCTTTGTGAAGCTGCTCTATTTTTTTCTCTTGCAATTCATTTATCTGCTTCGCCAGATTCTGCCCGGTGATGCCACTGTCTTTTTTGGGGGCATCCTCTATTTTGTACCACTTCATCATCGCACATTGCATTAGCATAAACTCATATACTACTTGACTGCGGCTTTCAGTCACCTCGTTGTAATCAAGACCCTTACTTTCTATCAGATCTTTCATAAACAAGTGACTTTCATATGAATCTTTTATTTCTTTTTCATATTTCTCCTTTTGCCACGGAGCCAAGTCATATTCCGTTCCCTCCACCTCGAGCTTATTGACAAGTACATTAAGCACTTTATGTATCAATTTTTCTTTATCCGTTATGCCCTCCGTGTAAAATTTTATTACCTCTCTGCGAGCTATTGTATAATAATCAAAGTCGGGCGGGAGTTCCGGTATCGTCTGATACATTTTTTCAACATACGAGCGAGTAGTGTTAGGATTATCAAGCGTTTCACCCTTGTTGTGTTTTGTAACCGCAAAAGCCAAACCGATCAAAGCCAAAAGAAGCAATGAAGAAACTATTACGATAATTTTCCTTTTTGTTTTCATATTAATAAGTACAAAGCAGTTGGTAAAACTGCTTCCAACTCCTATCATATATTTAACAATTAAAACTATTCCTTCACGGTCAAAAGAATCAACAAACCATCGGAATCACCCCCTTACAACTATAGCATATATAATTCAGGCTATAAAGTCAACAAATATTCTTGAAATTTACATATATTTCATTCTTTATTAAAATTTTTCAGCAAAAATATTCGGTATGATTTAAAGCGATAAAGCCTCCGACGTTACTGCGCCGAAGGCTTTATTATCAGTCATACATGAGGATTTTCTGCGGTTCGCCGAGATAACCCCCGCTTATCACACGCTCAGTTTATTGAGATCGAATATATGCATTTCGGTCTCATTAACCAAGCCCTCGGCGGTACCCGAGCCGACATTTTTGATAACGCTGATGACCGTGTTGTTCCCGGCAAAAGATGCGTCGGCGACATTTGTATCGCGCAGACCGTCGATAATGCTGAGCGTTCCGCCGTCTCTCTTATAGAACCAAAGCGCCGATGCGGTGCACGAAACGGCATAATCGTCGAACAATTTCGCCCCGTCAGGAAAGATATCCGCCACGGCGGTTTTGCCGTCGCTAAGGTCGATGATCCATGTTTTTTGCGAGGAGTCGCCTCTTGACGGGTCTTTTGTCTCGACATAGAGGGCGTAACCGGCGGCGCAATCCTTTAACGTGTAGCTGCCGTCGCCCAAGGCGAACTCCGTCACCTTGCCGCTCGCAATATCATATACGCCGAGGGTAGTTTTACCGCCCTTATTGACGGTGAAAACGGCCTTGCCGTCACCCGCGCTCACTTTGTCGCCGCCCTCGGATATCGTCTTTGTCTCCTTGGTCGTGCAGTCATAGGCTTTAATGCGCGAGCGAGTATTCTCGCCGCCGATATCAATGCACTCATCCCAGAACACAACTCCGTCGGAAATGCACGGCTCACCGACCGCAGAATCATTGCCAAGCTTGGTTATCTGAGTTATCTCTTTTGTCTTATAATTCATGCAATAGATGTTGCGCGCGGAATTATAGATCTCGCAGTCGTTCCATATGAGCCACTCGCCGTCAAACCGAATGCTCTGAATATCGCCGAGCTCGTGCGTGCTCTCAAAGATGTTATCATATTTGCCGCTGCCGATGTCATATGAGATCAGATAACGGCGGTCGGTCTCCGT